>FWPV01000313.1_pt1 | contig 160434 bp, 142 predicted proteins | sample 2228371 | NCBI WGS metagenome assembly FWPV01 (sample SAMEA103939776, study PRJEB20133) | metagenome
GAGCAGCAGCCTTCTTCGCTGGAGCAGCAGCCTTCTTCGCTGGAGCAGCAGCCTTCTTCGCTGGAGCAGCAGCCTTCTTCGCTGGAGCAGCGGCCTTCTTCGCTGGAGCAGCAGCCTTCTTCGCTGGAGCAGCAGCCTTCTTGGCTGCGGCTACGGGTTTAGCGGGAGTCGCTTTTTTTGCTGGGGCGGCTTTCTTGGCGGCCGGTTTTTTCGCAGTTGCCATCATGTTCTCCTTGGGTCAGTGAGCAAAGAGCACTCCCCGTCTACAGTGGACAGGAAGCGATCCATGGTGATGGACGCTGCAGTAGCTCCATCACCATGAATACGGGAACACCACCGCGCAAACCAAGGCAGCGCCAAGGTGTGTGTGCGGGGTGTGGTGTAAGCGTCCATGGCCAGAAAGCGCGCGATGGGATCAATCCCAAGAAAGGGCGCCGCCCGATTGGTACTCGATGACGCGGGTCTCGAAGAAGTTACGTTCCTTCTTCAGGTCGATCATCTCGCTCATCCATGGGAAGGGGTTCTCTTCGTTGGGGAAGAGGGTTTCCAGGCCGATCTGGGTTGCGCGGCGGTTGGCGATGTAGCGCAGGTAGCCCTTGAACATCGAGGCATTCATGCCCAGCACGCCGCGGGGCATGGTGTCTTCGGCGTAGCGGTATTCCAGCTCAACGGCCTTCATGAACAAGGCCTTGATCTCTGCCTTGAACTCTGCGGTCCACAGGTGAGGGTTCTCAAGCTTGAGCTGGTTGATGAGGTCAATGCCAAAGTTGCAGTGCATCGATTCATCGCGCAGGATGTACTGGTACTGCTCGGCAGCGCCAGTCATCTTGTTCTGGCGACCCAGTGCCAGAATCTGCGTGAAGCCTACGTAGAAGAACAGCCCTTCCATCAGGCAGGCGAAAACGATCAACGATTTGAGCAATGTCTGATCAGCCTGGGGTGTACCTGTGTGGAAGTTAGGGTCCATGATCGCTTCGATGAAGGGGATCAGGAACTCGTCCTTGTCACGGATGGAAGCGACTTCGTTGTAAGCGTTGAATATCTCGCTCTCATCGAGACCCAGCGATTCCACGATGTACTGGTACGCATGGGTGTGAATTGCTTCTTCGAATGCCTGGCGCAGCAGGAACTGGCGGCACTCAGGCGCCGTGATATGGCGATAGGTGCCCAGCACGATGTTGTTGGCGGCCAGCGAATCTGCAGTGACAAAAAAACCGAGGTTGCGCTTGACGATGCGGCGCTCGTCTTCGGTCAGGCCGTTGGGGTCTTTCCACAACGCGATGTCACGCGTCATGTTCACCTCTTGCGGCATCCAGTGATTGGCGCAGGTCGCAAGGTACTTCTCCCATGCCCACTTGTACTTGAAGGGCACGAGCTGGTTGACGTCTGTCTGGCCGTTGATGATGCGCTTGTCTGCAGCGTTCACTCGGCGATGAGTGGCTGCAGGAGCGGCAACTGTGGCAGCAGGAATTGCAGCAGCTGTTGGCTGCCATGCAGGTGTCTGGATGGGCAGCGGCGACTGCGCTGCCTGGTGGCCGTTTTGCAGGCCACCGTCCGTTGGTTTTTGCGATGAGGGCTTGACTTCTTCGTCCCAGGTCAGCATAGGTTTTCCAGTGATCGGATTATGAAAGGAGTGCTGCAAAAAGAAAAGCACAGAAGCGTTATGCAGCAACGTTTTGTTGCTTCACAGCACATGCGCGGAGCACTTCTGGATCAGGAGTGCTCCGCCTACATGGAGTTACTGGCACGCCTCACATGCGACGTCGTCAATGGCTGTGAATTTGACGTCGGTGGCGGGCACGGTGCTGACAGGCGCTGCACTGGCCAGCGTGGCTGCAGGGCCTTCAGCGGCGTGGGCCGATACGCCTTCTGGCCCCGACGACACTGCGTTGAGCTGACGTGTGTTCACGGTGCTCATTTCAACGTGCGTAGCGCTTTGTGTGCGCAGGTAGTACGTGGTCTTGAGGCCGCGCACCCATGCCAGCTTGTAGGTGTCGTCGAGCTTCTTGCCCGAAGCGCCAGCCATGTAGATGTTCAGGCTCTGCGCCTGATCGATCCACTTTTGCCGGCGCGAAGCGGCTTCCACCAGCCACTTGGGTTCGACTTCAAACGCCGTGGAATACAGCGCCTTGATATCTGCAGGCACACGGTCGATGGGGTGCAGCGAACCCTTGAAGTGCTTGAGGTCCATGATCATCACGTCATCCCACAGACCCAGACGCTTGAGGTCGCGCACCAGACCACCGTTGATGACAGTGAATTCGCCAGAAAGGTTGGATTTGACCGACAGGTTGCCGAACGAGGGTTCGATCGATGCGTCCACCCCAATGATGTTGGAGATGGTGGCTGTGGGTGCGATGGCAACGCAGTTGGAGTTGCGCATACCGTCTTGTGCAATCTTCTTGCGCAGAGCATCCCAGTCGAGGGTGGACGAGCGGTCCACTTCCACGTAGCCACCACGGGCTTGCGCCAGCATGTCCAGGGTGTCAAAAGGCAGGATGCCGCGATCCCACAGCGAACCCTTGTAGCTGGAGTATTGGCCGCGTTCCTTGGCGAGCTCGGTCGATGCCCAGTAGGCGTAGTAGCAGATCGCTTCCATCGAGCGATCGGCAAACTCGACAGCTTCTTGCGATGCGTAAGGAATGCGCAATTCATAGAGGCTGTCCTGGAACGCCATCAGGCCCAGGCCCACAGGGCGGTGGCGCAGGTTGGAGTCACGCGCCTTCTTGACTGCGTAGTAGTTGATGTCGATGACGTTGTCCAGCATGCGCATGGCCACCGTGATCGTTTTCTTCAGCTTTTCGTGGTCAATCTGGCCGTTCTTCAAGTGCTGGCGCAGGTTCACCGAGCCCAGGTTGCACACCGCTGTTTCGGTGTCGCTGGTGTTGAGCGTGATTTCCGTGCACAGGTTGGACGAGTGCACCACGCCAGCGTGTTGCTGGGGCGAGCGCACATTGCAGGCATCCTTGAACGTGATCCAGGGATGGCCAGTTTCGAACAGCATGGTGAGAATCTTGCGCCACAGGTCGGTGGCTTGCACCGTCTTGCTGGGCTTGAGTTCGCCACTGGCGGCCTTGGCTTCATAGGCCACATAGGCCTTCTCGAACTCTGCGCCAAACAGGTCGTGCAGATCAGGCACGTTGGAAGGCGAGAACAGAGTCCAGGTGCCCTTTTCCATCACGCGGCGCATGAACAGGTCAGGGATCCAGTTGGCCGTGTTCATGTCATGCGTGCGGCGGCGGTCATCGCCGGTGTTCTTGCGCAGCTCCAGGAACTCCTCGATGTCGAGGTGCCAGGTTTCCAGGTACGTGCAGACGGCGCCCTTGCGCTTGCCGCCCTGGTTGACTGCTACGGCCGTGTCATTCACCACCTTGAGGAAGGGAACCACGCCTTGGGATTCGCCGTTGGTGCCCTTGATGTGCGAGCCCAGGGCGCGCACGCGCGTCCAGTCGTTGCCCAGGCCGCCCGCAAACTTGGACAGCAAGGCGTTTTCCTTGATGGATTCGTAGATGCCGTCCAGGTCGTCTGGCACTGTGGTCAGGTAGCAGCTGGACAGTTGCGAGCGCAGCGTACCGCTGTTGAACAGCGTGGGCGTGCTCGACATGAAATCGAAGCTGGAGAGGACCTCGTAGAACTCGATGGCGCGGGTTTCAGGATCCGTCTCGTTCAGCGAGAGGCCCATGGCGACGCGCATGAAGAAAGCCTGGGGTAGTTCGATGCGGGTCTTGCGGACGTGCAGGAAATAGCGGTCGTACAGGGTTTGCAGGCCGAGGTAGTCAAACTGCAGGTCGCGCTGGGGCTTGAGCGCGGCGGCCAAGCGGGCCAGGTTGAACTTGAGCAGGCGTGGGTCCAGCAGTTCGTTATCAACACCCTTCTGGATGAATTGAGGGAAGTACTCTGTGTAAGCCTGGGCCATCTGATCCTGGGTCACATCACGGCCCAGCACTTCGCGCACGATGGTGTGCAGCAGCAGGCGTGCGGTGGCGTAGGTGTAGTCCGGGTCTTTTTCGATCAGGGTGCGGGCGGCGAGGATGGAAGCCTTGTACACCTCGTCCATGGGGACGCCGTCGTACAGGTTGCGCATGGTTTCTGCCACGATGGGATCAGCTTTGACATCCTGGCCCAGTCCCACACAGGCCGACTCAATCAGCGACTGCAGGCGACGAGGGTCCAGGGCAACCCGCTGGCCATTTTCCAGAACATGCAGCGCGGGGGCCGCTGGGGCCTGTTGCTGAACCTGGTTAGCGCGTTCTTGTGCACGGCGCTCGCGATACAAAACGTAAGCACGCGCCACTTCGTGGTGGCCGCCGCGCATCAGGCCCAGTTCGACCTGGTCTTGTACATCTTCAATGTGGAAGGTACCGCCTCCTGGGCGCGAGCGCATCAGCGCGCGGGTGACGCCTTGGGTCAGTGCATCCACCACTTCACGCACGCTGGCCGAGGCAGCGCCCTGGGTGCCGTGGACGGCCAGAAATGCCTTCATCAATGCGATGGCAATCTTGGGGGCTTCGAACGGAACCACCGCGCCATTGCGTCGAATGATCTGGTAGTGGCCCTGCGCATTGGCTGCTGCGTTGGCAGCGTCGCCTGCGGTCTCTTCAGGGGTCGCGTGCGGGGTGGCAGGGGTGTTCAAAGCAGCTTGCATGGGTGTCCTCTCTGTGGGCTGGCGGGGGAGAAATGGCAGCAGGTCGGGGCTGCTGCAAAGGCTAGGCGTGTGCAACCGTTTTTGGTTGTCGCACACTATATATGGTGTGTCGATCGTGTTCAAGACACTACCGGTAGTGTAATGCCTTGGCTGGGTGAGTGCTCCAAACCAGTGGTTCAAGAGCCACTTCGCAGGAATGCATGGCCGCCAAGCCCGCGTGATCGCAAGGTTTGGCGCGTCAAATGTTGTGGCTGCGCGGGCTGTCGCGGAATTTGCCCCGCAGGGGCGCGTACAGCTTGGATGGAGGTTTCGAAGGGGCGCGATCCTACCCTGAATCTGCCGCTGTGTTTTAACCTGAAAAGAGGTCGGGTTTACCTGGGGGTCTCTTGACTCGGTAACTCAAGGATGTTTACAGGCAATTCGCTGCTCAGCTTGGCCCAGTCGAAGCCGGGGCCGGGGTCTTGTTTGCGGCCTGGGGCGATGTGTTCGTGTCCTGCCACATAGTGCAAGGGGTAGCGCTCGAGCAAATCGCCACACAGCTCCCCGAGGGCTTCGTATTGGGCGGACTCGAATGTGAGACCCTCCAGGCCTTCCAGCTCAATGCCGATGGAGTCGTCGTTGCAGTTGGCCCGGCCGCGATAAAAAGACTGGCCAGCGTGCCAGGCGCGCTGGTCGCAGTCGACAAATTGCCAGAGCTGACCGTTGCGCTCAATAAAAAAATGCGCAGACACTTGCAGGCCTTTGATTTGCTGGTAGTAGGGATGGGCATCCCAATCCAGGGCATTGGTGAACAACTGCTGCACAGCGCCGGTGCCGTATTGCCCGGGCGGCAGGCTGATGGAATGCACGACGACCAAGTCCACCACCTGCAAGGCCCCCTGGGGGCGGGGGCCGAAGTTGGGCGACGGTAGGCGCACCGCGCCGCGATGCCATCCCCCTTCCCACACGGATTGCAAACCGGCCATCTCAGCCGATCTCGTCTTGAAAATCCTGGTCGTTGGGCACGCCGATGTTCAGGCGTGCAATCCGGTAACGGATCTGGCGCAGGCTGATGCCCAGGCGCGCCGCCGTGGCGGTGCGATTGAAGCCTGTTTCCTTGAGTGCGCGGATCAGAATATCGCGCTCTTGCTGGTCCAGCCATGCCTGCAAATCGTTGGGCAGGGGGGCTGTGCCAGCGCCATCCTGCTCCGCCCCAGCGTGGGCTGTCATCGAGGATGGATGTTCGTAGGGCGCCTTGTGTGGTGTCTGTGGCGGTTGTGAGTTTGCTGCGGGTTGCACGGAGCCCTGGGCGGTGGGGCAGCCAGACGAGAACGCTTCAACTTGCAGCTCATCCCCTTCAGTCAATGCCACTGCGCGGTGCAGCACGTTCTCCAGTTCGCGCACGTTGCCCGTGAGCGGATGGGTGGCAATCGCCTGCAAGGCTTGTTCGGTGAGCCGGGGCACAGGCATGCCCGAGTCCTGACCAATGCGCGCCAGCAGCGTAGCGCACAAAGCCGGCAGGTCTTCCCTGCGCTCGCGCAGCGGTGGAATGACGATTTCGATGACGTTCAGGCGGTAATACAAATCCTGCCGAAATCTGCCTGCCTGCACGTCGGCGGCGAGGTCGCGGTGGGTGGCGCTCACAATCCGCACATCCACCGTTTCTTCCTGCGTGGAGCCCAGCGGGCGCACACTGCGTTCCTGGATGGCACGCAGCAGTTTCGATTGCATGGCCAGGGGCAGGTCCCCGATCTCATCCAGGAAAAGGGTGCCTCCGCGCGCAGCCTGGAAGTAGCCATCCCGGTCTTGTGTGGCTCCGGTGTAGGAGCCCTTGCGGGCACCGAAGAATTCGGCTTCCAGCAGGTTCTCGGGGATGGCGCCGCAGTTCACCGCAATGCACGGGCCTTCTGCGCGCTGGCTGCAGGCATGAAGGGCCTGCGCGACGAGTTCCTTGCCTGTACCTGATTCGCCACGCACCAGCACCGGCGCCATGCCCCGGGCCACCTTGGCAATGCGCTGCTTGACGTTGCGCATGGCTTCCGAATCCCCCACCAGCCGGTCTAGCGATGAATGGAGCGTGGAAGTGCTTGCGTCTGCCGTCTGATTACGGGGCGCCGGTCCACCGCGGGGGGCACGTGGCGCGGGGGTTGCTCCGGTGCCTTGAACGGCCGAGGCCACCACTGAACGAAACTGTTTGAGGTCTACGGGCTTGGTCAGGTAGTCAAACGCCCCCGCCCGCAGGGCTTCAACGGCATTTTCAGCGGAGCCGTAAGCAGTCATGACCACGCAGCGTTCGCGGCGTTGCTGGTCACGCAGGTCTTGCAGGATTTCCATGCCAAAGCCGTCGGGCAGGCGCATGTCAGAGATGACCACATCAAAGAGGCGGCTCTTGAGCTGTTCGCGTGCTTCCTGCACGGTGGATGCGGTTTCCACGCGGTAGCCCTCGCGCAGCAGAGTCAGTTCATACAAGGTGCGCAGGTCGGGCTCGTCGTCAATGACCAGGATGGAGGCGGCGGGAGCGTTCATGGTTCTCAGATCACGATCGAGTCGAAAAGCGTGGCAGGTTCCACGGGGCGTGTGGTGCGGCGAAACGCGACAGTGAATGCGTTGCCACCGACTTTTCCACGCGCGGTGTCGCGTGTGGTGCGCTGGTAGCTGATGGATGCGCCATGCCTTTGGCACAGCTCACGGCAAATATAGAGCCCCAGGCCGCTGGACCGGCTCTCGGACGAGAAGAAGGGCTCAAACAGATGGCGCTCCACGGATTTGTCCATGGGGGCGCCGTCGCTCCACACCTGCAATGTGGTCTGCCCAGCGGGGCTGGTGCGCGTCTGCACCACCAGCGAGTCTTCCTCTGGGCCCATGTAGCGCAGGGCATTGTCCAGCAGGTTCACCAGTACGCGGCGCAGGTGCTCGGGGTCGAACTCCACCTGCACCATCGAGGTTTCCAGCGACACCTGCCCACGACGCCGCGCCGGGTCCTGGCTGGTCCAGTCGCTCCACACCTGTGCCACGCTGGCATCCAGCGCCAGGGTGGCACCCGGCGCATGGCTGATCTGGTGCTGTACCCGAGCGATGTCCAGCACCTCCTCGGCGATGCGGGCCAGGCGGTCGGCATTTTGCTGCACCATTTGCGCCAGCCGCTTCTGGCCAGGGTCCTGCAAGTCTTCCTCCAGCAAGGCGTTGGCCTGGACGATGGCTGCCAGGGGGTTGCGAATCTCATGCGCCACGGCCGCAGACATGCGGCCCATGGCCGCCAGCTTTTCGGTGCGCAGCCGGGCTTCCATCTCGCGCAGGTCGTGCAGAAACATCACGCACACCCGCTCGGCGCGGCTGTTTTGATCGCTGGGGGTGGAGGTGAGCCAGGTGCGTACGTGCAGGCCCATGGGGCTTTCGCCGGGATGGAGAAGGGCCACGTCGGCAGTTTGGGGCTGCTCTTCGTCGAAAGTGCGATGGGCCAGTGCGACCAGCGGCTGCCAGCCTCCACAGTTTTCCAGCGAAAAAGGAAGCGCCGTGTTCTGCCCATCCCCCAGCAAAGCCTGTGCAGCGGGGTTGGCCATGCGCACGGTGTCGTGCTCGTCCACCACCAGCACACCATCATTCAAATGCTCGATCACCAGGGTGCTGATCTGCGTCTGCACCTGCGCCTTCATGAGGCTGCGTTCGGCCACTTCCTGCTCGCCCACCAGTCTGGCAGAGAGCTGGTGCACCAGGTAGGTTACGACGAAGTAGCCGGTGCCGGTAAGGGCACTTTGCAGGTAACGTTGCGCGTCGTCGCTTGACGATTGATCTCCCGTCCACCAGGCCCACAGCAAAAGCAGCAAGGTGACCGCTGCCGTGGTGCCCAGGGCCAGTGTGAGCGTGCCCAGCACGGCCGCCATCAGGATGGGCAATCCGAACAAGGGCGTGTAGTTCATGGTGCCGGGGTGCAGCAGCTGCAGCGCGGCGACCGCCAGTATGTCCACCCCGATCGAAGGCAGCCAGTGCGGCCCGGTACCTGGGTAGGGTGGGGCGTGGCGCCCCAGAATCCGCAGCATCACGGTGGCTACCAGATAGGCCACGCACACCGCCAGCACGGCTGGTGTGAATGCCTGCGCCTGGTTGAAGGCATACCCCAGCAGCTGCAGCACCAGCAGTGCCACGGCAATCATCAACCGGCCGGTGAGAAAGCCCCGCCACAGCCGCACAAAGGGGGCTTCGTTGGGGAACAGCCGGCTATCGCTCAAGAAGGCGCCTTTCAACGGTGCGAAGGGCCCGCGCGCAGGTGGTCTGCGCAGCAGTAGTGGGCGCCGTACTGGACGATGGCGTCAGTGCGCGGCAGGTGAAGGCCGCAGTGCGCACACGCCACCATGTCTTGAGGCGTGGGGGGGCTGGGTTGGTGGGGGCGGCTGGGTTGCGCAAGGTTGCGGCGGCTTTTCCAGAAGCCGAAAGCCACCACCAGCACCAATAGCAAAACCAGGTACTTCATGTGCTGCGGCCCAGAATCACTTCAAGCACGAAGCGTGAGCCGACATACGCCAGCATGAGCAATGCGGAGCCTGCATAGAGGATGCGCACCGCATTGCGCCCGCGCCAGCCGAAGCGTGCCCGCCCCAGCAGCAGCGCAGCAAACACCAGCCACGACAGGAACGAGAAAACCGCCTTGTGGTCCCAGCGCCAGGCGCGGCCATACAGCATGTCGCTGAACAGCCAGCCGGCCAGCAGCGTGGCGCTGAGCAACACAAAACCGGCCGTCACAAAACGAAAGGTCAGGCGCTCCAGCGTCAGCAAGGGGATTCCGCTGTCAGGGTCTTCGGCCTGCCGGATGTGGCGCTCGGCCCGCGTCATCAGCCAGGCGTGCACCACCGCCGCTGCAAACAGGCCATAGCAGGCAATGCCCAGCGCCAGATGCAGCGGCAGCCAGGCCGATGCCTTCACATGCAGCGGCTGCCCTGGGAATAGCAGCGCCAGCACGATGGTGGCAGCCCCCAGCGCGGCCAGCATCCAGCGGGCCCGCATCTGCGGAAACAACTGGCGCTCTACCGCATACACCGTGAGCACCAGCCATGCGGTCATCGACAAGGCCGGGGCAAAGCCAAAGCGCGGCGCTTCGCCCCACAGCCCCCACACCAGCAAGGCGCCGTGCAGCACCCAGGCCGCCAGCAGCGCGTTGCGCGACGCCGCCGCCCCCAGGCGGGAAGCGGCTGCGGCGGGTGCGGCGTATGCCAAGGCGGCGGCAAGGGCCAGCAGCCAACTGACGGGGGAAGCACTGGGTAAAATCATGGGTCACAGTTTAGCCTTTCGCCCGCTGCCAGCGCCCTGGCAAACCTGCCTGCTTTTGACTTGCGTGCAGGTTGTGGCTCACACCGGAACCTTTCCAGAACCCCCTATGGCCTCCGCACTCACCGACAAACTCACGCGACTCGTCAAGGAGATGCGCGGCCAGGCCCGCATCACCGAATCCAACGTCACCGACATGCTGCGCGAGGTGCGCATGGCGCTGCTGGAGGCCGACGTTGCCCTGCCCGTGGTGCGCGACTTCATCGCCCGCGTCAAGGAAAAGGCATTGGGGCAGGAGGTGCTGGGCTCGCTCAAGCCGGGGCAAACGCTGGTCAGCATCGTCAACCGCGAGCTGGCCGCCACCATGGGCGAAGGCGTGGCCGACATCAACCTGGCCGCCCAGCCGCCCGCCGTGATCCTGATGGCGGGCTTGCAGGGTGCCGGTAAAACCACCACCACCGCCAAGCTGGCCAAGCACCTGATTGAAAAGCGCAAGAAGAAGGTGCTGACGGTGTCGGGCGACGTGTACCGACCCGCGGCCATTGAGCAGCTCAAGACCGTGACCGCCCAGGCCGGTGCCGAGTGGTTCCCCAGCACCCCTGACCAGAAACCGCTGGACATCGCCAACGCGGCGCTGGACTACGCCAAGAAGCATTACTTTGATGTGCTGCTGGTGGACACCGCCGGTCGCCTGGCGATTGACGAAGCCTTGATGAAGGAAATCAAGGACCTGCACGCCGCCATCAAACCCGTTGAAACCCTGTTCGTGGTGGACGCCATGCAGGGCCAGGACGCCATCAATACGGCCAAGGCGTTCAAAGAAGCGCTGCCGCTCACCGGCATCGTGCTGACCAAGCTCGATGGCGACTCGCGCGGTGGCGCGGCGCTGTCGGTGCGCCAGATCACCGGCGCGCCCATCAAGTTTGCGGGTGTGTCGGAAAAGATCGACGGCCTCGAAGTCTTCGACGCCGAACGTCACGCGGGCCGCATTCTGGGCATGGGCGACATCGTGGCGCTGGTGGAGCAGGTCACGGCGGGCGTGGACATGGAAGCCGCGCAGAAGCTGGCGGCCAAGGTCAAGAGCGGCGACGGGTTTGACCTGAATGACTTCCTGGCGCAGATCCAGCAGATGAAGCAGATGGGCGGGCTCTCCAGCCTGATGGACAAGCTGCCCTCTCAGCTCACGGCCAAGGCGGGCTCCATCGACATGGACAAGGCCGAAAAAGACATCAAGCGCAAGGAAGGCATCATCCAGAGCATGACGCCGCTGGAGCGCCGCAAGCCTGACCTCATCAAGGCCACCCGCAAAAAGCGCATTGCCGCCGGTGCTGGCGTGCATGTGCAAGAGGTGAACCGCCTGCTCAAGGAATTTGAGCAGATGCAGGACATGATGAAGAAGATGAAGGGCGGCGGCCTGATGAAGATGATGAAGCGCATGGGCGGCATGAAAGGCCTGGGCGGCATGCCCAAGATGCCGTTTGGCGGGTCCTGAAATTTGCTATTAAATAAATGGCTGCTGGCGCTTCTTGGATAAGCGCTAGAGGCTAAAAAGGCGCAAAACCTCTGCAGGGTTTGCGCCTTTTTTCATGGCTGCTGTGATGGGCTGGCCGGGCCTCCGCCTTCGGCCCCATCCTCGGTGGCGGGCGGGGCGAGCAGGGGGCATGGCCAGTTCAGCAGCTCTGCCAGCCGGGTGGTGATCCAGGTTGCTTCGTCTACCGAAACGCCGGACTCGGCCGCGCACAGGCCCGCGTGGATGCGCCGCAAGATCTCGGCTTCCGACGGGGCCTGCACGTGGTACAGCGTTTGCGCTTGCTCCACCAGGTGCCCGGCCAGGTCTTCGCACAGCTCGTAGCGGTTGCGGACGACCGAAGCCGGTTCGCGCAGGCGCTGGCGGCTGTCGGCATACACCGCCAGGAAAGAGGGCGGGACGTGGATCTGGTTGTCTTCTTCGTGCATGGGCAGGGGGCGTGGATGGGCGGTGGGGCCGCTCAATCGGGGGTGAACAGGCGCTCGAACTTGGCCTGGTCGGCCGCCAGCTCAAAGGTCACCACCTGGCCCATTTTCATGTCCGACAGGCGACAGGCGGCGTACAGGGTGGTCTTGCCCGCCAGCTCCATCACTTCCAGGTCAATGATGGCGTAGGGGTAGGGCACGAACACCTGGTGCTCAAAAATCTCGCGGTACTGGTTGCGGGGCGAGGGGTAGAGCTTGTATCGGTCGGTGGTGATGGTCTGTGTGGCCATGGGCAGATGAGGGGCTGATCGGTCGCGCAAGGGCTGCGGTGGGGGTAAAGTGCGGGCGAATGCTACAGACAATCCTGCCCAACTACCAACAACATCTCCATGGCAAGACCCAAAAGTGAATGGCCGAACAAGGTACTGGCCTTGATTCAATCCGGCAACCACACCGCCGCAGTGGCGCAAATCAAGGTGGCGCCCACGGTGGGCGATATCACCCGGCTGCAAACCCTGCTGGAAAAGCTGCCGCCGTCGCCCGCGCTGCAACAACTCAAAAAATTTGTCGAAGAAGAGCGCGCCCTGCTGGCCGCGCCCCGCCTGCACCGCGCACCATGACCTACGCACGCGTTTCCATCCAGACCGAGGACTTTGACCTCTCGCACGAAATTGCCGAACTGCGCAGCAACGACAAGGGCGTGGGCGCCGTGTGCAGCTTTGTGGGCACCGTGCGCGACCGTAATGAAGGTGACGCCGTGGCGTCGATGGAGCTGGAGCACTACCCTGGCATGACGGAAAAATCCATCGAAGCCATGGTGCAAGAGGCTTTCCGGCGCTTTGACATCTTTGGCGCCCGCGTCATCCACCGGGTGGGCCTGCTGCAGCCACTCGACCAGATCGTGCTGGTGGCCGTGACCAGCGCCCACCGCGGCCAGAGCTTTCAGGCCTGCGAGTTCTTGATGGACTACCTCAAGACCCAGGCGCCTTTCTGGAAGAAGGAGCAAACCCCCCAGGGTGCCCGCTGGGTGGATGCGAGGGTGAGCGACGATGCAGCACTGGCACGCTGGGGTATCACGGCGCGCAATGCGTGAAGCCCTGCGGCCAGGAATATCAGTAAAAAATGGCTCTAGCGCTTGATGGGTAAGCGATAGCAGCTATTGAAAATGTAGCGATTCAGGCAGTCTGCTGCATTTTGGTTTGCTGACGCACGTCAATCCCTTCCGTCAAAAGCTGCCTTGAAATGAGGCAGTGCATGCCCCAAATGCTTTGCAATTCGGAGGATATTGACCCATGCGTCTCGACAAATTCACCACCAAGTTCCAGGAAGCCCTGGGCGATGCCCAAAGCCTGGCCCTGGCCCACGACAACGCCTACATCGAACCCGTGCACGTGCTGCTGGCTATGCTCAAGCAGGACGACGGCCCCAAAGCTCTGTTGCAGCGCGCGGGCGCAAACGTGCCTGGCCTGACCAGCGCTGCTGAAGCCGCCATCAAGCGCCTGCCGCAGGTGCAGGGGCACGACCAGGTGCAGGGCGGCCCCGAGCTGGGCCGCGTGCTGCAGGCCACTGAAAAAGAAGCCATCAAGCGCGGCGACCAGTTCATTGCCAGCGAGCTCTTCTTGCTGGCGCTGACCGACAGCAAGGGCGATGCTGCCCAGATCGCCAAGGACAACGGCCTGACCCGCAAGAGCCTGGAAGCCGCCATCAACGCCGTGCGCGGCGGCCAGAAGGTGGACAGCGCCGAGGCCGAAGCCCAGCGCGGCGCGCTACAAAAGTATTGCCTGGACCTGACCGAGCGCGCCCGTGCTGGCAAGCTTGACCCGGTGATTGGCCGCGACGACGAAATCCGCCGCGCCATCCAGGTGCTGCAGCGCCGCAGCAAGAACAACCCCGTGCTCATTGGTGAGCCAGGCGTGGGCAAGACCGCGATTGTGGAAGGCCTGGCCCAGCGCATTGTGGCGGGCGAAGTGCCCGAATCGCTCAAGGGCAAACGCGTCCTCAGCCTGGACATGGCGGCCCTGCTGGCCGGTGCCAAATACCGCGGCGAGTTTGAAGAGCGCCTGAAAACCGTTCTGAACGAGTTGGCCAAGGACGAGGGCCAGACCATCGTCTTCATCGACGAGCTGCACACCATGGTGGGTGCTGGCAAGGGTGAGGGTGCGATGGACGCGGGCAACATGCTCAAGCCAGCTCTCGCGCGCGGCGAGCTGCACTGCGTGGGCGCGACCACGCTGGACGAATACCGCAAGTACATCGAAAAAGACGCTGCGCTGGAGCGCCGCTTCCAGAAAATCCTGGTGGGCGAGCCCACGGTGGAGGCCACCATCGCCATCCTGCGCGGCCTGCAAGAGCGCTATGAACTGCACCACGGCGTGGACATCACCGACCCCGCCATCGTGGCTGCGGCTGAGCTGTCGAACCGCTACATCACCGACCGCTTCCTGCCCGACAAGGCGATTGACCTGATCGACGAGGCAGCAGCCAAGATCAAGATCGAAATCGACTCCAAGCCCGAGGCCATCGACAAGCTCGACCGCCGCTTGATCCAGTTGCAGATCGAGCGCGAAGCCGTGAAGAAGGAAAAGGACGAGGCCTCACAAAAGCGCCTGACCTTGCTGGAAGAAGAGATCGAAAAGCTGCAAAAGGAAATTGCCGACCTGGAAGACATCTGGACCTCGGAAAAAGCCCAGGCCCAGGGCAGCCAGCAGGTGCGCGAGCAGGTGGAAAAGGTCAAGCTGCAGATCGAAGAGCTCAAGCGCAAGGGCGATTTCAACAAGGTGGCCGAGCTGCAATACGGCAAGCTGCCTGACCTGGAGCGCCAGCTCAAGGAAGCCCAGGCCAAGGAAGAGGGCAAGGACGGCGCCTCCACCCCCAACCGCCTGCTGCGCACGCAAGTGGGCGCGGAAGAAATTGCCGAGGTGGTGAGCCGCGCCACGGGCATCCCCGTCGCCAAGATGATGCAGGGCGAAAAAGACAAGCTGCTGCAGATGGAAACCAAGCTGCACGAGCGCGTGGTGGGGCAGGAAGAGGCTATTGCCGCTGTGGCCAATGCCATCCGCCGCTCACGCTCGGGCCTGTCTGACCCGAACCGGCCCACGGGCTCGTTCCTGTTCCTCGGCCCCACGGGTGTGGGCAAGACCGAGCTGTGCAAGGCGCTGGCGGGCTTCCTGTTCGACAGCGAAGAGCATCTGGTGCGCATCGACATGAGCGAGTTCATGGAGAAGCACTCCGTGGCCCGCCTGATTGGTGCGCCGCCCGGCTACGTGGGCTACGAGGAGGGCGGCTACCTGACCGAAGCCGTGCGCCGCAAACCCTACAGCGTGCTGTTGCTCGACGAAGTGGAAAAGGCCCACCCCGACGTGTTCAATGTGCTGCTGCAGGTGCTGGACGATGGCCGCCTGACCGACGGCCAGGGCCGCACCGTGGACTTCAAGAACACGGTGATCGTGATGACCAGCAACATTGGCTCGCCGCTGATCCAGGCCATGGTGGGCCAGGACTCGCAGGACATCAAGGATGCGGTATGGGGTGAGCTGAAGAACCACTTCCGCCCAGAGTTTCTGAACCGCATTGACGAGACCGTGGTGTTCCATGGCCTGGATGCGCAGCACATCGCCTCCATCGCCAAGATCCAGCTGAAGTTGCTCGAAACCCGGCTGGCCAAAATGGATTTGGAACTGCAGGTGTCTGAAGCCGCCTTGGCAGAATTGGCCAAGGTGGGGTTCGATCCGGTGTTTGGTGCACGTCCGCTCAAGCGGGCCATCCAGCAGCGCATCGAGAACCCCTTGTCCAAGCTGCTGCTGGAAGGGCGCTTCCCGCCCAAGAGCGTCATTTCTGTGGCAGTGAACCCCGTGCTGGAACCTGGGGTGTTCCAGTTCAGTGCTGTGCCGCAGGGTTGAACAGCCCCCGGTGCGGGCAGGGCCTCGTTTGAGGGTTTGTCCGCATCGCAGTTGTGAATGAGAGGTGTTGTTTGAACGAATTTGTTGCAGGTGTACTTCGCCTAGTGCTGCGTGTCGTGGTGGTTGCGATGGGCGTGGTGCTGTTTTTGAGCCTCGTCGCCGCCGTGATGGTGTTGGCACTGGTGTGGGCGCTGCGCGCGGGTTGGGCACGTCTGACTGGCAAGCCCGTCACCCCCTGGGTGATGCGCATGGACCCGCGTACCGGCTTTGGCACCGTGTTTCGTTCGACCGAGCTCTGGACCGCCGCGCGCCGCGCCTCTCCTGCGGCGGATACAGCCCCTGAAGAGTCTGCGGCATCGCGCCGTGGCGGCGTGCTGCCGGGTGCCCAAGACGTCACCGATGTGGTTCCGCGCGAAGTGCGCTGAAGCTGGTTGACCCCCTGGCGGCCCTGGCGTGGGGGCGCCTGCGGGCGTTGTGTCGGGTGGCGGACGCAAGGCCACGGCAGGCCCGTAGTCCCGTGGGCGCATATGCCCTTTGGTGACGTGACCTTGGCGTGGGTCTCCTATCATCCGCGCATGACCCCTGCCGAAATCCACGCCCATTTCCAACTCCAGCGGCAAGCCAGTCGCGAGCACGTCGATGTGCCGCTTTTGGTGCGCCGAGAGCGCCTGTTGCGCATCCAGAAAATGCTGGACGAGCACGGCCCCGTGCTCGCAGCGGCCGTGCAGGCAGACTTTGGGATGCGATCACCGCTGCTGACGGAGGTGGCAGACTTTTTTGTGCTGCGCAGCTTGCTGTCGCACACTCTGCGTCACCTCGGGCGCTGGATGAAGCCCAAAAAAGTGTCCACACCCCTGGTGCTACAGCCCGCCACGGCCTGGATTGCCCGCCAGCCCCTGGGTGTGGTGGGCGTGATTTCTCCGTGGAACTATCCGGTACAGCTGGCGCTGGCCCCGGCCATCACCGCGTTGGCAGCAGGCAACCGGGTCATGCTCAAACCCAGTGAACTCACGCCCCACACTTCGGCGCAACTGGCAGCGCTGGTGGCGCAGTTTTTCTCCCCCGACGAGTTCTGCGTGGTGCAAGGCGATGCCAACCTGGCGGCCTTGTTCGCATCGCTGCCCTTCGATCACCTGGTCTTTACCGGGTCTACGGCTGTCGGGCGCAAGGTGGCCCAGGCTGCGGCGCAAAACCTCACGCCCACCACGCTGGAGCTGGGCGGCAAGTCGCCATGCATCATCGACGGCCACTGCGACATGAAGGACGCCGCCCTCAAGATTGCGCACGGCAAGCTCCTCAACGCCGGGCAAACCTGCATTGCGCCCGACTATGTGCTGCTGCCGCGGGGCCGTGAAGGGGAATTTGCCCAGGCCTATGCCGCCGCCGTGGCTCGGCTGTTTCCTACCATCGAGGGCAATGGCGACTACGCTTCCATCATCACGGCCCGCCACCATGCGCGGCTGCGCACCATGCTGCAGCAGGCCCAGACGCAGGGCGCCGAGGTGCAGACCATCGATCCCACTGCTGGCAAGCCCGTGGTGCACACCACCGGCACGCTGGGCGATGGCGTGAGCCGCCAGATGCTGCCCACGCTGGTGTTTGGCGCAACGTCGGCCATGCAGCTGATGCAGGAAGAGATTTTTGGCCCCATCCTCCCGGTGGTCTCGTACGAGCGGCTGGACGATGCCATCACCCACATCAACGCAGGGCCGCGCCCGTTGGCGCTGTACTGGTTTGGGCAGAGCGAGGCGGTGCGCGACGACGTGCTGCAGCGCACCGTGAGTGGTGGTGTGACGGTGAATGACACCCTCATGCACATCGCGCACGACCACCTGCCGTTTGGTGGCGTGGGCGACAGCGGCTGGGGGGCTTACCACGGCGAGCAAGGCTTCTTGCAGTTTTGCCACCAGAAGTCGGTGCTGGTGCAGTCGCGCTGGTCGATGGGGTCGCTGTTGTACCCGCCTTACGGCCCCCGCATGGAACGCATCATGGCGTTGATACGCCGCCTGCTTTGACCACTGACCCACAGCGCTTGGGGCGATAGCGCTTCGCTGCCGCCACTCTGCCATTGCGGCAGCCTCAAAACTCAGGGCTCAACTGCCGTTGTGTGGTCTTCGGGTGACCATGCCGCTGGTGCTTGCTGCAGCAGCAGCGTGATGGCATCGCGCAATTGCCCTGTGGACACGGGCTTGTGCAGCAGCAGGGCTGAGGTGGACTGGGCGTCGCGCAGGCGCTGGGGCGATGTGTCGCCCGTCATGATGATGGCGGGAACCATCGAACCCAAGGTAGAGCGCAGCGCCTGCAGCACCTGCTTGCCGGTCTCCTCGTGCCTTAGGCGGAAGTCGGTGATGATGAGCTCGGGCGTCATGCGTTGCAGGCTCTGCATGGCATCGGCCCCGGATTCGGCCGTCAGGCATTCGCAGCCCCAGCTTTGCAGCAGGGACTGCATGCCCATGCGCACAGCTTCGTCGTCGTCAATTGCCAGCACCTTCAGGCCTGCCAGGTTGAGCGGGTCCAGCACGTGCTGGGCTTCGTCTTCCAGGGCCCCTTGCCAGTTGTCCAGCCAGAGCCGGAACACCGAGCCTTTGCCGGGCCGGGACCGCACTTCCACATCGGTGCACATCTCGCGGGCCAGCCGCTGCACGATGGCCAGGCCCAGGCCCAGGCCCTTGCGCCGGTCGCGCTCGGGGTTGCCCAGCTGGTGGAACTCTTTGAAGATCTCTTCCCACTGCTCTTTGGGAATGCCGGGGCCTGTGTCCCACACCTCCAGTGCCAGCCGGGTGCCGCGCTGGCGGCAGGCAATCAAAACGCCGCCCCGGCTGGTGTAGCGCAGGGCGTTGGAGATGAAGTTGTGCATCACCAGGTCCACCAGCGAGCGGTCTGCAAAGGCGGCAGCCGACGTTTCGCGCGTGCGGTAGATCAGGCCCGAGGCATCGGCCTGCACGCCAAACTCCTGCTCCAGCGACGTGAACAGCGATTGCACGGAAAACGCCGCCGGGCGCACTTTCACCACACCTGCTTCCAGGCGCGAGTAGTCGAGCAAGGTGGTGAGCATTTCGGCGGCGGCCCCTGATGCCGCGTGGGCGTGGCCCAGCACCGTTTGCTGGTGTGCGTTGAGCGGGCTGCGCTGCAGAGTCTCCAGAAACAGGCCCATCGCATGCAGCGGCTGGCGCAGGTCGTGGCTGGCCGCCGCCAGAAAGCGGGATTTGTCGCGGTCTGCCTGTTCGGCCGCCTCTTGCGCTGCCAATGCCCTGCGCGACTCGGCGCGCAATTCGGTCACCAGGCGCTCGTTTTCGAGTTTGAGCACGATGGAGCGCAGCGTGGCCTGCTCGCCCGTGCGGGCGTGCATGGAGGTCAGCGCGTAGTACACGCACACCAGCAACAGCGCAGGCCACATCACGGTGCCGCCCGCCATGGCCAGCGCCAGCAGTACCCCGCCAATCGCAAAGCTGAGGTAGATGATGTAGCCCCACAGCAGCGGCGCACCCAGCCCCAGTGCACCCGAAGACACCGTGCTGATGATGCCAATGGCGTAGATCACGCTTTCAGATTGGCCCCAATGCAGCACCACATGGGCCAGGCTGCCCCAGCTGATGCCCATGGCGCTCATGCACACCATCAGGCGCCACACGGCCCGTCGGGGGTGGGCGCTGCCTTGCCGGTCAATGCCCAGCAGCACGGCGTACACGCAACCGACCACCAGCATGTGCGATACCAGCCACCCCAGCATGGCTTGCCTGTCAGCCACGGGGTACATCACCCACTGGGTACCCAAAGCGGTGGCCAGCGAGGCCAGCAGCGTCATGGGGAAGTTATGCCGCAGCAGGGCCACCTGCTCGCGCAAGATTTCGTCGCGCTCCCAGCGCGGCCAGGCCCAGGTGCGCTTGGCGGGGGCAGCGCCCTCAGTGTGGGTGGGATCAGGCGAGGTCATGGCTCGGGGCTGCCACCAGCCCCATGCGCTGTGCAGCCAGCAGCGCAGCGCTGCGGCTGTTCACCCCCAGTTGCGCAAAGATGGCTGCCACATGCACGCGCACGGTGTTTTCGCTCAAGCCCAGGTCCCGCGCAATCACCTTGTTGGGCTTGCCGGCGCACAGCAGGCGCAGCACATCCAGCTGCCGCGCTGTGAGGGTGGCCGCACCGGGGGCGCGGGCCTGTGACTGTGCAGCCCCGCTGCCCGCGGGAAAGCAGGGCAGCCCGGAGAGGGCGCAGGTGATGGCTTCCAGAATGTCTTCGCCGCTGGCCGACTTGGGCAAAAAGCCGTCGGCCCCGCGTGCACGGGCCTCGTTCACGGCATCGGGGGCCACGCTGGCCGACACCAGCACGATGCGCGCCTTGGGGCAGGCCTGGCGTATCAGCCGCAGCCCGTCCAGCCCACTCATGCCGGGCAACTGGATGTCCAGCAGCACCAGGTCGGCATCGGCCATCTGCAGGGCGCATGCCTCGGCCACAGACCCGGCTTCGGCAATAGAGCCCACAGAGGGGTGGTCCTGCACGATCAGGCGCAGGCCCGTGCGAAACAGGTTGTGGTCATCAACGAGCAAAAGGCGGGCAGGCATACAGCAAGTATTGCGCACAAAGCGGCGCGCCGGGCTAGTCCATTTTTGTTAGTCCATTTGTGCGATGGACGCACGCCGGAGCGGTTTTTAGACTGCCCCCAAGAACCTGTTCAAAGCACGGAGGAGCGCCTCGCGGGTGTCCATCCATGCACACATGGTTGAGGTTGATCGTCTTCAAAACAGAGAGGGAGTTTCACATGACCGCAGTTGCCAGCCCATCCTCCATCCACCCCGTGACCGTGCGTCGGGGCCATGCCGAGCGGCTAACGGCTTCTCCTCAGGGGGCTGGGGGCGGGGTAGGGGGCAACAGCGTCGCCCAGATTCTGCAAGACCACTGCCCCGACCTGGCCCTGTATGCGGGCATGGTGATTGAACAGCTGGATTCGCAGGTGGGAACCTGGCAATTTTCCACCGATGGCGGGCGCACCTGGCGCACGGTTCGTACCGACCTGATCAACCGCGCGGGCAGCCTGGGCCTGGCGCTGGACCGCGATGCACGCCTGCGCGTTTTGCCTTTTGGCGGCAGCCGGGTGAGCAGTGCCCGCGTGGCTTTCCACGCGGTGCGGCGCAGCTACGGCCAGGGCAATGGCAGCTACCGTGCCTATGCCACCGAAGATCGCGAAGAAGACTCTTCCACCGTGACCCTGGTGCTTGGCCTGGGCGCCATCAATGGCTTGCCGCCTGCAGTGCACGTGCCCCGCCCACGCAACAAGCGGGCTTCGGCGCAGCGCGCTGCGCAGGCTGTGTCTGCGGGCTCCGCGGGCCACGCGTTGGCCATCGCGTGAGGGGACTCGGCTGCGGCATAAGCCGTGCAAAAACAGGGTGTTGCAAGGCGCCAAAACCACGAGAAAAACCGTGCATTGACATCATGGTGTAACCGAGCACAAAAGGGTGAAAAACCGTTTGCGGCGACAATGCCGCTCCTTTCGTTTTTTTACACCCTGTTTTCGTTCGGTTTTTCCATGTCTAGTATCCAGGTTCGTCCCGCCACGCTTCGCGATGCAAAAGCCATTGCCCAGATCCACACCGTCTCTGCTCAAGAGGCCTACAAAGGACTGGTGCCAGACGAGCAATTGAAAGCCATGTCATCGGTCGAAAAGCGCCAAGCCTACTGGCGCGAGGCCATCGAATATTGCGAGCCCCAAGTCCAGGTGGCCGTTGACGGCGAAAAGATCGTCGGCTTCGTCGGCTATGACCGCTCGCGCGATGAAAAGTCCCGCCCCACCACCGGTGAAATCTGGGCCATCTACGCCGCTCCCACGCACTGGAACCAAGGCGTTGGCCTGGCTCTGTGGGATGCCGCCCGTGACGGCCTTCAGGAAGAAGGCTGCACCAACGTGACCGCGTGGGTGCCCCTGCGCAATGAGCGCGCTCTGCGTTTCCATGAGCTGGCCGGCTTCAAGCGCGAGTTGTCTACCGCCAAGACGGCCATCATCGGTGGCGTCAAGATCGAAGAAGTGCGCCTGAAGCGCCCGATCAACGGCTGAGCCCTCCCATGATCGAATGGAGCAGCCAGGGCCAGTCCCACACCGCCCAATGGCGCTCTGAAAGTGGCGCTTCGGCTCCGCGCCGCGTGATCGCTGCCGACGACACCCTGCCCGCCGACACAGCCTACCGCATGGCCTGTGAAGGCACAGGCTTGTTGTGGACGGGCGATTTCCAGAACGCCCGCATGTTGCTGCAGGCGCTGATGCGCCGCGCAGACCGCAAGCCCCGCAAGGTGGCGGCCAAAGCGGCGCAAAAAGTGGCAACGGCCACCCCTGCGGAAGCTTTTCACCTGCACCGGCAGGCGCAGGCGCAGCGTGCGCGGGTGCTGTCGTCGGTGCTGATCGTGCTGGAAGGCGATTACACGATTGCGCTGCGCCGCGCGCCCGACCTGCGCCAGGCCTGCACCGAGGCCTGGGGCCCTGCCAGCGGGAATCGCGTGGTGGCTTCGCTGCGTGAGCTGCTGGGCTTGGTGGGCGCCCATGAATGGCGCAAGAAGGGCGTGGAAATACCCGCCCTGGGCGCACCGCCGGGCAACCGCATTCACCCGCACTACGGCGTTTTTTCGCCGGTGCGGGGGGAATATGTGGATCTGGTCGCGCAGGCGCCGCTGCCCAGCAAGGCGCTCGCCTTTGATGTGGGCGTGGGCACGGGCGTGCTGTCTGCCGTGCTGGCGCGCCGTGGTGTGCAGCGCGTGGTGGCTACCGACCAGGACCCCCGCGCGCTGGCCTGTGCACGCGAGAATTTGCAGCGCCTGGGTCTGACGAGCCGCGTCGAGCTGCAACCGCAAGACCTGTTCCCCGAGGGCAAGGCCCCGCTGGTGGTGTGCAACCCGCCCTGGCTGCCCGCACGGGCCAGCTCGCCCATTGAGCGGGCGGTGTACGACGAAGGCAGCGGCATGCTGCGCGGATTCTTGGCAGGCCTGGCTGCCCACCTGGAGCCCGGCGGCGAAGGCTGGCTGATTCTGTCGGACCTGGCTGAACATTTGCAGTTGCGCACGCGTGAACAGCTGCTGGAATGGATTGCTCAGGGCGGCTTGAAGGTGCTGGGGCGACAAGACGTCAAGCCCCGCCACGGCAAGTCGGCCGACGCGTCGGATGCCTTGCATGCCGCACGCGCAGCGGAAGTCACATCGCTGTGGCGCCTGGGCCTGGCCTGATCTGGTTGGAGGCTTAGGCCGCCGCCAGGGCCATGTCCTGGGGCTGCTCGCGGGGCAAAAGCTGCTTCATGCGCTCGCGAATGGTCTCGGCTCGCTCGGCGCCCGCCAGTTGCGACACTTCCTCCAGCAACGATTCGCCCACGTGCAGCATGCTGTCCCGGTCACGGGCTGCGCGCAGGGCGCTGTGAAAATGCTGCGCCCGTGCAGGGTCGCGGCGGGCAAAAAGGCGTTCGCAGATGTCGAACAGGTACATGCGCGCACCTGCCAGCGATCGCAGGTGGTCACTGGGCTCAGGCGGCTTTACTGTCGCTGGTTGAGGTGCTGAGGGCAAAGTGTCTTGCACTGCGGGTGCAGACAGCGACAGGTACCCTTGGCTGAGCAGGTGCTCGACAATCTCGGCACCGCCGCCGCTGTACATGGTCTGCAATTCGGCCAAAGGCTTGCCTTCGGCCAGCAGCAGCAACGAGCGCTCGCGCAGGCTCAGGGTGCGCATGCCGGGAGCGAGTTCCTGTCGGGCTTTGTCGGTTTTGAGGAGCAGCATGGCGGGCAATCGCAAAGGCGGTGGCCAGCATTGCAGCAGCGCACCGTGACATGGCGATGACGGCTGCCGTGCCGGTCTGCCCTGGCGGGCTCGCTGGAAGCATACGGGCTACAAAGATTGTTTGCTATATTTTTAATAGCTTGCGGCGCTTGATGGGTAAGCGCTAGAGCCGCTTTTGGCTTGAAATGGTTGGCCTGTGCCCCGGCACGTGGACCACCCAGGGATGCATGGGTATGACCTTGTTACTGGCCCCGATGGAGGGGCTTTTGGATTTTGTATTGCGTGACGTGCTCACCCGCGTGGGGGGCGTGGACCGGTGCGTGTCGGAGTTCATCCGCATCACGGGCAGCCTGCTGCCCGACAAGGTGTTCCTGCGCTATGTGCCCGAGCTGCTCAACGGCAGCCGCACCTTGGCAGGTGTGCCAGTGCGTGCGCAGTTGCTGGGGTCAGACCCGGTGTGCATGGCTGAAAACGCCGCGCGGCTCGCGGCCTTGCAGCCCGAAGGCATTGACCTGAACTTTGGCTGCCCCGCCAAGGTGGTCAACCGCCACGGGGGCGGCGCAGCCCTGCTGCAGGAGCCTGAGCGCATTGCTGCTGTGGTGGCCGCCGTGCGCCGGGCCGTGCCCGCCCATTTGCCCGTGTCCGCCAAGATGCGCCTGGGTTTTAACGACACCCTGCTGATGCTCGAATGCGCGCAGGCCATGCAGGACGGCGGCGCTGCAGAGCTGGTGGTGCATGCGCGCACCAAGGCAGATGGCTACCGCCCGCCCGCCTATTGGGAGCTGATTCCGCAGGTGCGTGACGCGGTGCGCATTCCGGTGGTGGCCAATGGCGAGATCTGGACGGTGGAAGACGCCCAGCGTTGCCGGGCGGTGTCGGGCTGCGACGCCCTGATGCTGGGCCGTGGCGCAGTGGCAGACCCGGGCCTGGCCCGAGCCATTCGCGCGGCCGATGCGGGTCGTGCGGGCTCCGACACCGTGCAGTGGGCCGACTTGCTGCCCCAGCTGGCCACGTTCTGGCAGTTGGTGTGCGACGGGCTGGAGCCGCGCCAGCGCGCCGGGCGGCTCAAGCAGTGGCTCAACCTGCTGCGCCGGCGCTACCCAGAGGCCGAGCTGGCGTTTGAACATGTGCGCACGTTGACCGACCAGCGCGAAATCACCCGCTGGATTGCTGCCTTGCAGCTGCAAGCCCAGGGCTGAAAAAGTCTTCTCGCTTACAACAGGTGGTCAGGCGCAAACCAGCCCAGGATGCGCACCAGCCAGCGCAGTGGGGCGCTGGTGTCGGGCTCGGCGGTGGCGTCCTTCAGCCCGCTGTCTTTGGGCGCCCGCCACACCAGCCTGCCCTCGCTGTCCTGCTCCACCCGCCAGGCGGCATCTTCCAGGGCGGCTTCGATTTGCTCTGTGGCGCGTGCCGACAAGCTGCGGCTGCGGATGAGCAGGGCAATCTCGGTATTTTGCAATTGCGAGCGCAAGTCCAGATTCATCGAGCCGATGACCAGCAGGCGCCCGTCCAGGATCAATAGCTTGGAATGCAGCATGGCCTTGGAGTCGCCGCTGGACCCGGTGACACCACTGCTGCCCGTGCCCTGGAACACGCTGCGCAGGCCTGAGAGTTCACTGCGCATCTCGTACAGCTCCAGGCCCGTGGCCAGCAATTCCGGGCGGTGGCGCGCATACCCCGCGTGCGCGATGGGCGCGTCGTTGGATGCCAGAGAGTTCGTCAGCACCCGCACGCGCACCCCCCGGGCCCGCGCCGCAGCAAACGCCTGCTTCATGTCCGGGCCTGGCACGAAGTAGGGCGAGACGATGAGCAAATCCTTCTTGGCCTGGCCCATCAGCTGCAGCAAGCCGTCCACCACCGTGTCCTGCTGAGGGTCTGTGGAGGCCAGTTCTGGCGTGTTCTTGGCGGTTGGCAGCGCGGCGCGCGGTGCGGGCCTGGGTTGCTCGCCGCCTTCGGCAGGAATTTTCGCGGGGTGGTCCACCAGCACGGCGGCGGGGGCCCAGGTCCAAGGCGCGGCCTTCAGGTCCATGGGCTCCTGGTTCCAGATACGGGCTTGCTGCTCAGGTGTCGTTTTTCGCTCGGCTTCTGGGGGGGCTGCAGGTGCGGCGCCCTCGGCAGGTGTGTCGCCGCTGTCACTATCCCCCTGGGTGGCCTTGCGCATGCTGGCTTGCATCTCCAGCAGCTGATGGCGTGAGATCAGCGACTGCACGGGGTAGGCCCGTGGGTTGTTCCAGTAGGCATCGAACGTTTGGGACAGCTCTTGCACCACGGGCCCGGCCGCCAGCACATCCAGGTCCACAAAATTGCCCGCGTCATCGTTGCCAAAGTAGGCGTTGCCCAGGTTCCGACCGCCCGCAATGCCCAAGGCGTTGTCGGCAATGAACAGCTTGTTGTGCATGCGCTGCTGCACCCGCGAGAAGTCGCCCACCAGGCTGAAAATGCGCCCCAGCTGCGAATTGCGTGCACCCGTCAGCGGGTTGAACATGCGCATTTCCACATTGGGCACAAAGGCCAGCCGCATCACCTGCGCGTCTCGGCCGGTGCTGTGCAGGTCGTCCAGCAGCACGCGCACCCGCACACCACGTTCTGCAGCAGCCACCACGCTTTGCAGCAGCCGCTGCGTGCTCACGTCGGCATGGATGGCGTAGTACTGCAAGTCCAGCGTCTTCTGTGCAGATTCCACCAACGCCAGCCGGCTGCTGTAGGCCGCTTGCGCGCCGCTGAGCAGAACGAACCCCGAGGGGTGGCGAGCTTTGGCGGCAGCCTTTTGCTCCTGCACCATGCTGGCCAGCGCCGTACCGGAAGGGTCGGCCAGCGCGCGGCTTACGGGGCGATCAACGTTCTCTGGCAAACCCGCGCAGCCCGTGAGTGCCATGCCAATGCCCATCGCGATCAGCAGCGAAAAAATCGCGAGGGACCGGAATCTCGCTGGGCGCTGAGTGAAGAGCTGAGCAGGGGCGGGGGCAGGGTGCATGGTGTGAGGTGAAGCCGCGGTGAAGCCGCGCCCCACTGTAGCGCGCCGCACCGCTGGACATGTGTCGGACAACGCCCCGGCTCAACAGCTTGGAGTCGGGGTCTTGGCCGGTGGTTTGAGGGGTGCGTGGCTTGTTGGCCGCTTGGTGCGCGGACTGTGCAGGCACGGCGGAAGCCCGCCGCAGCAAGAAGCAGAGGCCTTGCTCGGGCCATACTGCTCACTCACGAGCTGTAGAAAGATATCAAAGAAAAGCGGATCTAGCGCTTATTCCGTAAGCGCTACCAGCTATATTTTTAATAGCGTTGATCGCGTAGGTGGGAAATGCGGTCCAACGCCACAGCTTGTGGTCGGCATGGACTGGAGCGGATCCGCCTCAGGTTGTAGAGGGGTGCCGCAGGGCCCTGCCCAGCTGCGGCCAAACCGTTGGTGGGATCGTTACCGCGCCGCCGCAGGTGCAGTCACCATGCGCTCCACATAGCGCGCAATCAGGTCGATTTCCAGGTTCACACGGCTGCCCGCTTTCAGCGTGCCCAGCGCCGTGTTTTCCACCGTGTGCGGTATCAGGTTGATGCTGACCTCACAGCCGTCGGCAGAATCGGCAATGCGGTTCACCGTCAAGCTCACGCCGTTCACCGTGATCGACCCCTTGTAGGCCAGGTAACGCCCCAAATCACGGGGCGCCATGATGCGCAACTCCCAGCTTTCGCCCACCTGGGCAAAGTGCGTCACCTGGCCCAGCCCATCTACATGCCCCGACACCAGATGCCCCCCCAGGCGGTCGTTGGCACGCAGCGCCTTCTCCATGTTGATGGGCCCTGGGGTGTCCAGCCCCGTGGTTTTCAGCAGCGACTCAGCCGAAATATCCACCGTGAATTGCCGGGTGTCAGGCGACAGGGTGGTCACCGTCATGCACGCCCCATTGAGCGCAATGCTGTCTCCCAGCCCCACATCGTCCAGGTAGCCCGCCGGGGCGCGAATGACAAGGCGCTTGCCGTGCGAGGCCGTGGCCCCCAATGCAGCGACTTCGGTGATATGGCCTTGGCCAGTAATGATTCCTGTGAACATGGCGTGATTGAAATTTAAAAATGGGTACAGCGCAAAGGCCCGAAGAGCTTTGTGCGTCGAAACATGTCGAGTATCTGGCAAGACCGATACCGGTGCTTTACGGCTGTTTTGAGGTGCGGCCGCAACGAATCTGCACTATCGTTGTGTTTCCAAATCTTCCAAAGGCACTCGCAGCGCTGTTGCGAAGGAGTTTGCTAAAGCTCAGCAGTCGGCATGGCCACAAAGTTGTCCCGTCCCTTTACCCGCGCGAGGATGCGCACATCAGGGCCTATCTTTTCCACGCTTTTGAAGTCCAGCGAGAGGCCTTGATTCAGCTGGGTCAGAGGGCCAAAGTGGGCCATTGCAAGCCCTTCTCCCAGCATGCAAGGGGCCAGATACACAAGCATTTCATCAACAAGCCCCTCACGAATAAAGGACCCATTGAGTTTGCTGCCGGCTTCTACATGAAGTTCGTTCACCCCTTTGGCGGCCAAATCTGCGAGCATTGCTGACAAGTCCACTTTGTTTTGGGCATTCGGTAGTTCCACGACCACGGCGCCCTGGCTTTCCAGCGCTTGCTTTCTCTCTTGAAATGCAGTGTCTTTAGGGGCTGCGCAGTAGATGTACCAAGCGCGACCTGCTATCAAAAGGCGAGCGTCTGGCGGGGTTTGAAGCAAGCTGTCCACCACCACCACATGGGGCTGGCGAGGCGTGGCTACGTCGCGAACATCCAGCCTGGGGTTGTCTTCCAACACGGTGCCAATGCCGGTCAACACCGCACAAGCCCGCGCCCGCCAGGCATGCCCATCCGCCCGCGCGGCAGACGAGGTGATCCACTGGCTTTCACCGTTGGGCAGGGCGGTGGTTCCATCCAGCGAGGCCGCCATCTTCATCCGAACCCAAGGTGTTTTGCGCACCATGCGGCTGAAGAACCCGATGTTGAGCTCGAAGGATTCTTGCGCTCCGTCGCCCACCAAGACCTCAACGCCTGCTGCTCTTAGACGGGCAAAGCCTTGTCCTGCTACGAGTGGATTCGGGTCGGGGAGCGATGCAAACACTTTGGTTATCCCAGCAGCGATCAACGCATCACAGCAAGGCCCTGTGCGCCCTTGATGAGAGCAGGGCTCCAGCGTGACGTATGCCGCAGCCCCGCGCAAATCATGGCCCTTCTTTTGCGCATCACGCAGTGCCATGACTTCTGCGTGAGGGCCTCCAGCTTGCTGAGTAAACCCTTGTCCCAAGACCTCTCCCGTTGGGCTTGTGATCACACATCCCACACGAGGATTGGGGTTGGAAATAAAAAGCGCTTGGGTTGCAAGTCCAAGCGCTTTGTTCATTGTATGCAAGGCCATGTCTATCATGCCGAAGATGGTACTTGCAATACGCTCTTGACGAGTATGTCCTCCAAAGGCTGTCTGTGGTTGCTATCTATTGCTTCGCGGATTACTTGCCCCAACAACTCTTGTCGTAGCCAGTGTCCGACTCTAACTTGCCGTTTGCGCTGCGTACACCAGCCTGCGTAATGGCATAGCTACCGCACCGATCGTCAGCCTGAGCTCCTTTCGGGGTTGCTGTAAGCGTGTATGTGCGACCGTTCGCAGAGGCTAGCGAAATATCGTATCGGTTACCAGGAACCGTCTTTAGCGCAGCGGGGAAAGCAGCTGTTAATGGGTACGTCCCGGTCGCAGTCGCTGCGCGCTCCAGCCACTGCTGAGCTTGAAGTAACCCAGCACGGGCCTCCGCACGGTGCCCACGCCGAACATACTCTGTGTAGTTGGGTAGCGCTATGGCTGAAAGAATGCCAACGATTGCCACCACTACCATGATCTCAATTAAGGTAAACCCTCTCATATGACGGCGATGCCTGCGAAGGAGGCCGGTCCTCATCGAAGAAGATGTGCAATTAGTGCATAGGTCATTACGCTTAATGTGCATATTTGAATTTTGACTGTAACGGTAAAGCATAGTCAATTCACTATTTGATTTGACGCCAGCTGGGGCGGAGCGACTGCTCTGGCATTGCGGCCAAATTAATCTTTTTATTCTTCGCATCAATATCAATGTTTTCGAACTTGTCTTTCTTGATGATGTTATGGGGGCCATTGGAGACTTGAAGGCCGGAAACTTCCATATCTGCTGATGTATACAAGCCATCGCCATTGGCATCAACAATTTGTACTGACGGTTTTTTGCCATCCATGATGTTGATGAGTGTCAGATATTGACGCTCTGCATCTACTGAAGCTGCCTCACAGCTTTCAACAGTAGGGTCAGCCCCCGTTGCAGTAGAGCCTTTTGATGGAACTTGGGAATAGACAGCCAGCAAATTACTGTTGTCGTAGAACTCCATGTTTTTCAACAAGCGCTCTCCCACTGCTGGTAGATCCAAGAACCAGCCGTTGTAGTTTTTCCAGGTGGCGGCGTTCAACTCATCCACTGAATCAATCTTGTTGTAGTCAGTGCTGTTGATGGTGACTGCAGTCATCTTTTGTTGTGCCAATTTGGCCGCAGTGACGCCCGTCCCTAGCGCAGCAGGCGCAGGGATGCAATCAGACCCATTTGGGCAAGAGCCTCCTCCTGGATGCACTGCCAATCTTGTACCTAGGGGTGTACTGACCTCCTTGTAACGTGTGTTATCCAGCACCGAGTAAAGCGTTTGCACGTCCACACTCTTTGTGTCGTCGTCTGTGACGTTACGGCCGGTGCCAAAAGCGACCATCATGCCACCCACTTTGCGGGTGACAGTGGATCCACCAGAGGATACCTCCTTAGAGCGATCGTTGGCACGTACAGTGGGGGGGGCCGTAATCGGCTGTACTTTCGAGCGCAATGCAGAACCCAGCGCGGCAGGCCCTTGGGCTGTGAAAAGAGGGCTGCCATTGAAAGCCACTTTCCAATCACCCGCTGCATGGCTCGTCAGATCGAATTTCCACAGGTTACCCAAATTGTCGCCCGCGTACACCACGTCGACCATGTCGTCGCCGTTGAGGTCAACTAGGCGCGGTGCTGCCAAGCCATTGTCTTTGGCATTACCTGTACCCACAGCGTCTGTTGTAGCTGGGATACGCAGCAGTTCACGTGTGCCGTCTAAATATTGAACCAGCAATACAGGTCGTTGGTTGATGCTGTTGTATCCATTACCCAGCACTACAGCAAATCGGTTGTTGTTCAGGCGTGTGATCTGTGACGTTTGCAGTGAATCATTTTCGTCGCGCACAGGCTTGGATGTTATGTGTCCAATATCCTTGTCTTCTTCCGTCGCGGTTTCGCATGCAGTTTTCTCCGCCCCTGTTTTTGTAGCGCAGTTCGGTGCTGTTTCACTCGCTCCACGGGTGCGATCCATCAATACCAACTTGTTTGCATTGGTTTCTTTAAATGCGGGTCCATTGGCCGTTTCTGTGGCAGTTGGATTGGTGACATCCAGCACAAAGTACCCTTTGCCCCCCAACCCTAAAGTGCCTACCAGCAAGGTGCGCCAATTGGGAGAATAGGCGTCAAATACTGCCTTGTCGCTGCTGTCGAGCAAGCCCCCGTTCAGGTCTACATCGCCTGTCATCGGAGACCCATCTACAAAATAACGATGTTTATTGTTGTATGTAGGATCGGTAAGTCTTGGCAAAGATCCAATAACTCCTCGAGGCACATAAGCAAGGGTTTCCTCACCTTTCTCAGCGGTGAAGCCGTGAAGCATGCCGTCATTGCCGCCTACATAAATCATTTTAGGGCGGGAGGCATTATCGCGCACGAATTTCGCATACCCCTTCAGTAAGGAGTCTCCCGATGGAGTTCCTGTATACCAAACGTCCGAGTTAATAATGTCGCCTTGACGGCTTTTACGCTCACGATATGGCTTGCTGAGGGTGTAACCGGTTGCTTCCGAACCTTCCAGGCTGCGATCGCCACGTATGTAATTGAGGCGCTCAGATCCCTTGGTATCACTTTCAACAGTATTGGAAACGTTGGTTCGCAGAAGTGTTTTCTGTACTGTGCTCAGGTAAGTCTGATCAGTAGCCCATTTGAAAGCAACGCCCCCCTTGTCTTTCGTACCACTCCACTCGTCACTCCAACTCAGAATGAGACGATTGGTTTTTGCTTGGGAGTCGGAAAGCGCGTCCAAGCGATCTGCTGTGGTTTTACCCTCCCAGCCTGGATCACTGACCGTCGTTCCATCAGGCTTCACTTTTTCAGCTGTGATAGAACCCTTCCATGCTTTTTCTGGCTCATAGTTCGCAGTGTATTTGCCAACATCGTTGCGGGATACATTGGAACCACTGGTTGCACTGGAGCTAAGATCAGGGGCTGTTTGTGTATTAATCTGCCCAAAAATTTCGCGGAAAGCTTTCTCTAGATCTTCTCCTTTGGTCACTGCATAAAAACGGCCTCTGCCATTCAGTGCAGCGTGCCACAAATCTAATGAGCGTTTATTCTCACTATCCATGAGTGGCCAAGTTTTATTGCCGGTAATAAAATCTGGAATGCTGCCGTCGTAGCCAAATGGAACTTTATCCGTTGGCGCAAAAATTGTATTATCTCCTGGCCAGGTTGATGCTGAATTGCTAAATCCAATGGTATAGGTCACCATGTGCGGCCAAGTCGCAGGATTGTATCGAGGATTCCAATACCGTTCTAATATCGCATCCTTGTTATTGCTATCCTTACCAAAATTCTCAGTGGTGGGTGCCTTGCGGTAATCTGCCGCAGGCTCCAATGTTCCGGTCATGCCGGATGTTTGCATGGGCACTGCCCAACTGTAAAAAGCCCAGTCGGCAAGAGTTGTTCCACTTCGCGCATCTCTGTAAAGCGCTGTTTTGGCGCGTTCGGCGGCGGTATCTCCACCATATACCGTCCCATCTGGCAGTACTAATTTTGTTGAATTATCTCGTTTGGCTGTATCGGGCACTGCATGGGCTGTACCATTCCACCGCCCATCCGTCATCATGATGTGATAAGTCCGTCGGCAACCCAAATAGGGACTCCCTTGTTTCCCGGGATCGCTTGCCCATGCGCTGGCAGTACCAAGAGGCTGGCGCATATATTCATCAGCTTGTTTAAATACTGTATGGGCGGGCGTTCCCTGGTTGGGATATAGACTATTGATGAAACTAATGAAGTTATTTCGGTGCGCGGTCTCCAAGGGGCGCATGGAGTTCGTCTTCATCGTGGAGCTGTTGACGCTAGATGCATCAGGTGCATTACCGTTGTTCCACATCACCTGCCATGCCAGTCGGATTTTTTTATCAGGTAACAGAGTTGTATCTCTAATAATGCCGCCTGTTCCGCCGCTGCCAACAAGAGCATGTTTGAGTACATTAATGCGCTTCGCGCTTCCTGGCCAGCTTCCATCGGCATTGGGCACGGTTTGGTTATTAGAGGTAGATGCCTCACTGTCGACACGGAAAGCCATACTTCCGGAGTCATCAACAGAAATGATTACATTTGGAGCTACGTAGGGCTCAATAGTGCCGGGGGGGGCGGTTGATAAATCGAGCGCCCGCGCGGTTGTCGATGCAAAGGCAGCAATTACTGCAAGGGCGACGATATGTTTCTTAAAAGTGGGGGCAGCGGTGCGATGCATTGCTTGCTCCTTAGATTAACTGTGAATAAAATATGTAAACACTGCTGTTTGGTTGCTTAGTCTTTAAGCACCTGGCGCACGTAGGTTTGTTGGATTACTGCCATAGTCAATGGATTATTGGCGCCATCACGTTTTCTCCCGAAAGCAACGGCAGTAATTCGATAAGCCACATTTGGAGAAAGATTCAGAGAAATAAAATCTGTAGTCTTTGCTGTACTTGGCTTCACGATGACTCCTGAAGAGTTGCTGCTCTGGTCATAAGGCATGATTTCTATCCAATACCATCCGCCTTGATTGGCTGGAGTTGTTCCGTCCCACATCAAGATGGGGTTGGCGGGGCTGGATGTCGACCCGGCTGTCGCTCCCGTGTATTGGCCATATCGCGCACCCACAGTAGCTTGCGTCATTTTTTCCAGAGTGACTTCGCCTGGGACCAAGTTAGAGGGTGCAGGATTGGTTGTGTTTGTGTAGTTCCAGAAATCTTGACGTCCTGTTCGCTTTGTGCACAAACCTCTTAGGCACTTGGTTTCCTGTAAATCCAAAATGGTTAGCAGTGGGGTAACCTCTTGAGTTTCAAGTGGAATTTGAGGTATCCCTGCCTGTTTTTCTCTGCAGTTAGCTGAGGAGCATGCGGTACCATTTGGATTTTCGCCTCGAATATCTAATTCTGCATCTTGGATAAGAGCCTGTGCTGCCTCAAAAGCGCGTTGATAATCAACGTCGTTGCCAACCAGCATTTCATTGAACAGGGATGTGCGCGATGCCCAAAGTGCCAACAGCATAGAAAGCATCACGAAAACAATAACCACGAACAGCGCGACGCCGTGTTGGCTTTTATGTTTATCAATATTTGGTATTTTTTTACGCATAGTCAATGAATAAATTTTCAAAGAACTGAGCCAATCAAGCCTTGACTGCGCAATTGGAAGACATTTTTATAGGTAATGTGGCTTCGAGATGCTCTGTCGCCCGGTAGCGTTGTCATGTCAATAGCTGTCCCGGCGCAGTTTCTATAGGTGCTCCCCGTGGGCATGCTGATGCGCTCGGTACCGTATAGCTCAATACAAACTTCTACAGCTTGAACTTGAGCCCAATTGGCAATATCTGCTGCAGAGGCTGTGCGCATTTTGGGGATTCCAATTGTCGTGTTATCTTGCACTCGATAACGGATCTCGAAGTTTGCGACGTTTTGTACAACAGGCTGTGCTGCTGCGCCATTTCCGCTGCACATTAATTGAGAGCCGGTAATGCTAAAAATACTTTCAATTCGCTCATCAAGGTTCGTGTCGCCAGGTCCACCTGTGCAATTGCGTGCCAATGTTTGGGCGCTTGCGCTACCGAATACAGGCTCGGCGTAGCGGCGATATCCGGCAGTGATTGAGGTGGGGCTCTCCGCTCCAGTAAGCGTGTCAGTTTTTGGTGTAAAGCCTCGTGCTGTGCCCGATGCCGCAGTAACTGCTTCAAATGCAACAGGAGAAAGGTAGCGTGACTCAATAGCTGCAGTGCCGGGTTCTAAATTCAGACGTAGTGAGCCTGCTTGCCGGAGTTGCATGCCGATTACTCGCATTGCATACGCCGCCTGTTGATTCATGCTGCTTGCATCGCTGACTGTGCCGGTTACGCCGCGTGAAATCATCAGCGCCCCCATTGCCACGCCAATTACTACCAAGCCAATTGCCAGTCCAACCAGCAACTCAATGAGCGTAACGCCGTACTCAACGCGTTTTCTGCCTTTGTTTTGCAACTTTTTATGCAGCATGTTTGGCTCTATTTCATTGCTTATTTGTGAGGATGTTAAGATAATAATTTCGCGTTTATCATTTTCCGGCTGCCGGACCCCATTTGTCAGTTGGGTGTGCATTTTAGGAGCCTGGGCAATAATATGTGGCAGTTGATCCGCCGGGTGAGTATGGGGCGCACCGGGCTGCTACAGGTAGATATTGTAAGTGGCATGTAAAATTATCTGGGCAGGCATTTGTTGTTTTGTCTGTTCCGCCCCCAGATTTTAATTCTCCAGAATTATCTCTTATCTTGGTCGCGTCGATGTTGTCTTTGAATTTATCTTTGTCAGCACTATCGGTGATTTGACGCTCGTTTTCCCGCCAAGCGATCATTATTCCAAGTTGGCGTCTTTGGCCTGTGCTGGATCCCGATTCTGCCGGGGGGATAAAAACGCTAGCTTGGCCTAGTGGTAATGAGTCTCGAATGGTTTCTTTCCAGTTGGCTAGTTCGTAGTCTACTATTTGTGAATTGGTGCATCCAGCGCTGCAGTCTGGTTTGGTGGGGGTTTCTGCAAAACCTGAGACGTAATTTTCAATTTCCACCAAAGAATTGGGGCTGGCTTTTAGTCTTTCGCTGAAATCTTCAATTAATCGCACGGCTTGGGCGCGTCTTAATGTGGTGGATGTGTCGGTAAGGGTTCGCATCTGAACTCCGAGTACGCCCAGAATGCCAAGAGCAGTTACTGCTAGGGCTACTAGTGATTCGAGCAGCGTAATGCCGCGATGAATTTGCGGATGGCTCTTTTTGGATTTTAGTTGGTACATGGAATATCCGTTCCTTTAACGGTTCTGATACGTCCCGCTGAGCTCATGCAAAGTCCCCGGGCGGCGGGGTCGCTGATGGATTTGTCCAGTGGCACAATATTGAAACCTAAATATGCGCCTTCGATGGTCCCCCATCGACTGAGTTGTATATTTGCACCGCCCCCGGTTCGAGTGACAGTAATGTTTGCCGGGGTTGTAAAGCGCTGTAGAACTTCCTCCCCAGTGTTGAGTGTTCCGTTGCCGTTGGTGTCAGCAAAGACAAACCAACCGCAGTCCCAGTCTGTGTTCGAGGCGGCTAGTGCGCAACCGTTGGCTCCAGAGGGCTCTTTTCGAATCACTACATTACCCCCTCGTTTGATTGCTTCAGAACGTGCGAAATAAAGTGAGGACTGAAGGCCATCTACTGCCTGCATAACTCGCCAGCGCTCCACAAGAGGGGTGAAGCTGGGGGCAGCAAGCGCTGTCAAAATTGCTACGATGGCGACTACCACTATCAACTCGATAGCAGTGAAGCCCAGCGATTTGCATCGAAAGTATGCTGATTTGCATATGTTTCTGCAGTTCTGAATTGATGGGAGGGGGTGCATGACTTGGAATATGGGTCAATTGGTGATCTGGCACCATTGGCTTCAGACAAGTGGTGTCAGATGCGTGATCGACGGATGGGGTTACTTTTGTGTGCGGTTCGAAACCAAGAGCTCGGCGCTACATTCAATGCATTCAGCATTGAGGCTCCTCTGATCCAAGGTCGTGTGTTGCATGCGGTGTGCTTCTCAGTGTGTGTACCCTCTGCATGCACCCGCATTGGGAAGGCCTTTGCATTCCCTGCGAAGTCTGCGATCCCGTTGTGCGGGAGTCTCTTCTGAATTGTTTTGCTGCCTCACGATTTTTATGCTGCCTTTTTTGGTGTTGGACGGTTCGCCTTGATTTGTCTTTAGATGTGTGGTGGTGTGTCCAGGCGCGACCGTCATCAAGAGGGTCAAAAACAGGCCGTAGCAAATGACGTTTGGTATCGTGCTGTGTGACTTGATTGGGATCGATCGCATGTGGTTGAGTGGTGAAGCTTATGCAGAGTGTGTGACCATAGCCCGCACAGGCATGTCTTTGCAAGCTCGGTAGCCTGCAATAGGCCGTGGGTTATAATTGCGTGGCTGTGCGTGGCGCATAGCGCACGTCGAAAACGCTTCCAGTTTTCGGCGCAAGTAAACAGGCTTCACTCTCGAAGCTCACAAAGGAAAATCATGATCGCATCCTCCATCAAGGCCGAAGTTGTCAAGGCCAACGCCCGCGCTGCCAACGACACTGGTAGCCCAGAAGTGCAAGTCGCTTTGCTGACTGCACGCATCAACGAATTGACTCCTCACTTCAAGACACACGCCAAAGACCACCACGGTCGTCGTGGCTTGCTGCGTATGGTCAGCCGTCGTCGCAAGCTGCTGGACTACCTCAAGGCCAAGGACGCTGACCGTTACACCGCGCTGATCGCCAAGTTGGGTCTGCGCAAGTAATCGTTATTGCATGCAAAAACGCCTGGGTTAGTTCGCTAGCTCAGGCGTTTTTTACTTCGGAGTGGCAAAACAGAGCGAAGCTGTGTCATTCCAACGAGATTGCATTTGCTGCCAAATGGGGCAGTCTCGCTGGAATGGCATCGTGTTCTGAATTCCGCTCCAGACCAAGCTGGTAAAGCGCTACCAGCTATTAAATTAGGAGCTAATAATGAGTATTTTCAACAAAGTCACCAAGTCTTTCCAGTGGGGCGACAAGACCGTCATCATGGAAACGGGCGAGATCGCCCGCCAGGCCTCTGGCGCCGTGCTGGTGAACATTGACGACACCGTGGTGCTGGCCACCGTGGTGGCTTCCAAGTCCGCCAAGCCTGGTCAGGACTTTTTCCCGCTGACGGTGGACTACATCGAGAAGACGTACGCCGCTGGCAAGATCCCCGGTAGCTTCTTCAAGCGCGAAGCCAAGCCCAGCGAACACGAAACCCTGACCAGCCGCCTGATCGACCGTCCGATCCGTCCGCTGTTCCCCGAAGGTTTCTTCAATGAAGTGCATGTGGTCATCCACACCATTTCTTTGAACCCCGAAGTGGACGCTGACATCGCGGCCCTGATCGCTACCAGTGCGGCTCTGGCCATCTCTGGCATTCCGTTCAACGGCCCCATTGGTGCCGCCCGCGTGGGCTACATCAACGGCGAATATGTGCTGAACCCCGGCCAGACTGCGCGTAAGAACTCGCAGATGGACTTGGTGGTGGCGGGCACCGAAGCCGCTGTGCTGATGGTGGAGTCCGAAGCCCAGCAGCTGTCTGAAGAAATCATGCTCGGCGCCGTGGTGTTCGGTCATGAGCAAGGCAACGTGGCCATCAACGCCATCCACGAACTGGTGCGCGACGCTGGCAAGCCCGTGTGGCAATGGGAAGCGCCCGCCAAGGACGAAGCTCTGATCGCCAAAGTTGTCGCACTGGCTGACGACAAACTGCGCGCTGCCTACCAGATCCGCAACAAGCAAGCCCGCACCCAAGCCTGCCGTGAAGCCTACGCTGCCGTGATGGCTGGCCTCAAGGCCGATGGCGTGGAGTTCGATTCCGTCAAGGTCGAAGGCATGCTGTTCGACATCGAAGCCGGCATCGTGCGCAGCCAGATCCTGGCAGGTGAGCCCCGCATCGACGGCCGCGACACACGCACCGTGCGCCCCATCGAAATCCGCAACAGCGTGCTGCCCCGCGCCCACGGCTCGGCCCTGTTCACGCGTGGCGAAACCCAGGCGCTGGTGGTGACCACGCTGGGCACCGAGCGTGATGCACAGCGCATCGACGCGCTGGCTGGCGAGTACGAAGACCGTTTCATGATGCACTACAACATGCCTCCCTTCGCCACCGGCGAAGTGGGCCGCATGGGCTCGACCAAGCGCCGCGAAATCGGCCACGGCCGTCTGGCCAAGCGTGCTCTGGTGGCTGTACTGCCGACCAAGGAAGAGTTCCCCTACACCATGCGTGTGGTGTCGGAAATCACCGAGTCCAACGGTTCCTCGTCGATGGCTTCGGTGTGTGGCGGCTGCCTCTCGCTGATGGACGCTGGCGTGCCGATGAAGGCGCACGTGGCGGGTATTGCCATGGGGCTGATCAAGGACGGCAACCGCTTTGCTGTGCTGACCGACATCCTGGGTGATGAAGATCATCTGGGCGACATGGACTTCAAGGTGGCGGGTACCACGGGCGGTATCACGGCCCTGCAGATGGACATCAAGATCCAGGGCATCACCAAGGAAATCATGCAGGTAGCACTGGCCCAAGCCAAGGAAGCGCGCATGCATATCCTGGGCAAGATGCAAGAGGCCATGGGTGAGGCCAAGACCGAAGTGTCGAACTTCGCTCCCAAGCTCTACACCATGAAGATCAACCCCGAGAAGATCCGTGACGTGATCGGCAAGGGCGGCGCCGTGATTCGCGCGCTGACCGAAGAAACCGGCTGCCAGATCAACATCGAGGAAGACGGCACCATCACCATCGCTGCGACCGAGGCCGCCAAGGCTGACGAAGCCAAGCGCCGCATCGAGCAGATCACGGCCGAGGTGGAAATTGGCAAGGTGTACGAAGGCCCTGTCACCAAGATCCTGGACTTCGGCGCGCTGATCAACTTGCTGCCCGGCAAGGACGGTCTGCTGCACATCAGCCAGATCGCCCACGAGCGCGTCGAGAAGGTGTCGGACTACTTGGCAGAAGGCCAGATCGTCAAGGTCAAGGTCATGGAAACCGACGAAAAGGGTCGTATCAAACTGTCGATGAAGGCGCTGGCAGAGCGTCCTGCTGGTGGTAGCGACCGCCCTGCGCCTGCAGAGCGCGGCGAGCGTGAGCCACGCCATACCCGAGAAGGTGGTCGCCAGTCGGCTGACCAGCAACAGCAGCAGCAACAGCAATAAGGTCCGGCGGGTCTGCCGGCCCGCTAGTGGATTAATTTGCTATTGAATTTGTAGCTGCCAGCGCTTTATCTATAAGCGCTGGCGGCTTAAATTGCTTTAAAGAGCTGAGACTTATGACCGAACGCTTGATGCGTGCTGTGGAGATTTCGTCCTTCGGTGCGCCCGACGTACTCCGCCTCGGACAGCGGCCTGTGCCCCAGCCGGGTGTGGGTGAACTGTTGATCCGTGTGGCGGCGAGCGGAATCAACAGGCCTGACGTATTGCAGCGCGCGGGGCACTATGCTCCACCGCCGGGTGCGTCTGACTTACCTGGCCTGGAGGTTGCTGGCGTGATTGAGGCTGGCGACACACAGGCCATGGCGTCTGCAGGTTTGAAGGTGGGCGACCGGGTCTGCGCCTTGGTGGCTGGCGGTGGGTATGCGCAGTGGTGTGTCGCGCCCGTCGGACAGTGCCTGCCGGTTCCGGCTGGGCTCAATGACATCGAAGCGGCTTCTTTGCCGGAAACATTCTTCACCGTGTGGAGCAATGTCTTCGACCGGGGGCGTCTGCAAGCGGGTGAATTTCTCCTGGTGCAAGGCGGGAGCAGCGGGATCGGTGTGACTGCTATCCAACTGGCCCGTGCGTGGGGCGCCACTGTGATTGTTACTGCGGGTAGTGACGAAAAATGCGCAGCCTGCATTGAGCTGGGTGCCTCGCATGCCATCAACTACAAGACACAGGACTTTGTGGCGGAAGTCCAGCGAATCACCGATGGGCGTGGCGCGGATGTGGTGCTGGACATGGTCGCCGGTGACTATGTGGCACGTGAGGTGGAGTGCCTCGCTGAAGATGGGCGGCTGGTCATCATTGCCGTGCAGGGCGGGGTGAAGAGCTCTTTCAATGCAGGGCTTGTGCTGCGCCGCCGACTCACCATCACGGGTTCTACCCTGCGACCCAGGTCTGTAGAGTTCAAGACCGCCATAGCGCAGTCTCTCCGCTCCCAGGTCTGGCCGCTCATTGAGCAGGGTAAGGTTCGTCCTGTCATCTACCAGACCTTTGATGCGGGTGATGCTGCGGCTGCTCATGCATTGATGGAATCCAATCAACACACTGGCAAGATTGTTTTGACGTGGTAAACATGAAAAAGAAACTGATCGCAGGCAACTGGAAGATGAATGGCGGCCTTGCTGCCAACGAAGCTCTGGTCAAGGGGCTCCTTGCAGGGCTTGGCACGCCTGCTTGCGATGTGGCCGTGGCGGTGCCTTCTCCCTATTTGGCGCAAGTCCAGGGGTTGCTGTCCGGTGCCAGCATCGCATTGGGTGCGCAGGATGTCTCGGCCTTTGCTTCTGGGGCTTACACCGGTGAAGTATCCGCAGCGATGCTGAAGGATTTCGGCGTTCGTTACGCACTGGTGGGGCACTCTGAGCGTCGTCAGTACCATGGTGAAACAGATGCGGTGGTTGCAGAAAAAGCCCGCCAGGCGTTGGCATCCGGCATCACGCCCATTGTTTGTGTAGGCGAGACTCTGCAAGAGCGTGAGGCTGGTCAGACGGAGTCTGTGGTCAAGCGCCAGCTGGCTGCCGTGATCCATGTGAATGGCCATTGCATCAGCGAAATCGTGGTGGCCTACGAGCCTGTGTGGGCCATTGGCACGGGTCGTACTGCTTCGCCTGAGCAGGCGCAACAAGTGCATGCAGTGCTGCGTGCGCAGTTGACGGCAGCCACTCCTCACGCGGATCGTGTTCGCGTGCTTTACGGCGGCAGCATGAACGCGGCGAATGCTGCCGAATTGCTCGCTCAGCCAGACATTGATGGTGGCCTTGTCGGAGGCGCCTCGTTGAAGGCGGAAGATTTTCTCAAGATCATCGCTGCAGCCCAGTGAGCTGAGCGCTAATAGCTATTAATTTAGGAGTGAACATGAGTGTTTTGGTGAACGTGATCCTGGCTGTACAAATCTTGGCTGCCTTGGGAATGATCGGTTTGATTCTGGTGCAGCACGGCAAGGGGGCAGACATGGGTGCTGCGTTCGGTAGCGGCTCGTCCGGCAGCTTGTTTGGTGCCAGTGGAAGTGCCAACTTCCTTTCCCGTACTACCGCCGTGCTGGCGGCCGTGTTTTTCATCACGACGCTGGCACTGGCTTACTTTGGCAATTCGCGCCCAGCCAGCTCGGGCAGTGTTCTGGAAACCCCAGCTGCCGTCATACCTGCCTCTGGAAGTGCTGCGGATGCAGTGCCTGCTGCCCCTGTCGCTCCAGCTTCTGGTGCAGCCCAGATTCCATCTAAATAATCTGCACTAAATTGGCTACCCTGATGCCTATCGAGGGTTTTCCGGGGTAGAATTCCGGATTGTTTGGAAAGCCAAAACCCTCGCGGTTCCTCATGCCATCCAAACATGCAACATCAGCCGTCGTGGTGAAATTGGTAGACACGCTATCTTGAGGGGGTAGTGGCGAAAGCTGTGCGAGTTCGAGTCTCGCCGACGGCACCAAAACAAAAGCCAGTCTGTGCACTTGTACAAGTGCCACAGGTTTGGCTACAGCGGTGAGCATCCTCACGATGAACCTCGATCAGTACCTCCCCGTCCTTTTGTTCATCTTGGTTGGCATTGCCGTAGGCGTTGTCCCCTTGGTGCTTGGTTATGTGTTGGGCCCTAATCGCCCAGATGCAGCCAAAAACTCCCCTTATGAATGCGGCTTCGAAGCGTTTGAAGACGCTCGCATGAAGTTCGACGTGCGCTACTACCTGGTAGCCATTTTGTTCATTCTGTTTGATCTGGAAATTGCATTCCTCTTTCCCTGGGCGGTGACCCTGCATGAGGTGGGAATGACAGGCTTCGTAGCGGTCTCGATCTTCCTTGCCATTCTGGTTGTGGGCTTTGCCTACGAGTGGAAAAAAGGCGCGTTGGATTGGGAATGATCGAGCTTCAACAAGGACGAGTGCGATGATTGAAGGCGTGATGAAGGAAGGCTTTATCACCACGAGTTACGACTCGGTGGTGAATTGGGCCAAGACCGGTTCTTTGTGGCCCATGACGTTTGGCTTGGCTTGCTGTGCGGTGGAAATGATGCACGCCGCCGCTGCACGTTATGACATTGGTCGATTTGGCGCGGAAGTGTTTCGTGCCAGCCCTCGTCAGTCGGATTTGATGATTGTTGCCGGAACCCTATGCAACAAGATGGCTCCCGCGCTGCGCAAGGTGTACGACCAGATGTCCGAGCCGCGCTGGGTGCTCTCCATGGGCTCGTGTGCCAATGGTGGTGGTTACTACCACTACAGTTATTCAGTGGTGCGTGGCTGTGACCGCATCGTGCCTGTCGATGTCTATGTGCCTGGCTGCCCTCCAACAGCGGAAGCGCTGATTTACGGGATCATCCAGTTGCAGCAAAAAATCCGCCGCACCAATACGATCGCTCGCGCTTGAAGGGTTGATGATGACTGCTGTAGCCATTCGGCCTGAAGAGCTCAAAAAGAATATTGCCACTGCCTTGGGTTCCAAGGCTCGTCAGATCACGCTCGCCTTGGATGAGGTGACGGTGACGGTAGCTGCTGCTGACTATCTTGAGTCCATGCGTATCTTGCGTGACTCGGATGCATGCAAATTCGAGCAGTTGATTGACCTGTGTGGTGTGGACTATTCCACCTACGCAGATGCCGTTCAAGAAGGCCCGCGATATGCGGTGGTCTCTCACCTCCTGTCGGTCAGTCTGAACCAGCGTGTGCGCGTCAAGGTGTTCTGCGCTGATGACGATTTTCCAATGGTGGCATCGGTGGCTGAGTTGTGGAACTCTGCCAACTGGTACGAGCGCGAGGCTTTCGATCTGTTTGGTATCGTGTTCGATGGTCACAATGACCTGCGTCGCATCTTGACCGACTATGGGTTTATCGGCCACCCCTTCCGCAAGGACTTCCCTTTGTCTGGCCATGTGGAAATGCGGTACGACGCCGAGCAACGCCGCGTGGTTTACGAGCCGGTGTCCATCGAGCCGCGTGAAATCACGCCTCGCATCATTCGCGAAGACAAGTACGGAGGCCTGCACTGAGCTGCTTTGCGCTCATGTGAACCATCATGGCTGAAATCAAAAATTATTCTCTGAATTTTGGACCCCAGCACCCTGCGGCGCACGGTGTGTTGCGCTTGGTTCTGGAACTGGATGGTGAGGTTGTTCAGCGTGCTGATCCGCACATTGGCTTGCTCCACCGTGCGACCGAGAAACTGGCTGAGCACAAGACGTTCATCCAGTCTTTGCCATACATGGACCGTCTGGACTATGTGTCCATGATGTGCAATGAGCACGCGTATTGCCTGGCCATCGAGAAGTTGCTCGGCATTGAGGTGCCTGTGCGTGCGCAGTACATCCGTGTGATGTTCTCGGAAATCACGCGTTTGCTGAATCACCTGATGTGGCTCGGCTCGCATGGTAATGATTGCGGCAGTTCTACCATCCTGATCTACACGTTCCGTGAACGTGAGGATCTTTTTGATATGTACGAGGCCGTTTCGGGTGCGCGCATGCATGCTGCGTACTTCCGTCCGGGTGGTGTGTACCGGGATCTTCCCGATACGATGCCCCAGTACAAAGTCAGCAAGATCAAGAACGCCAAAGCGCTGGAAGCGATGAATCAGAATCGCCAGGGTTCTTTGCTGGACTTCATCGACGATTTCACGAAGCGCTTCCCAGGTTGCGTGGATGAGTACGAAACTCTCCTGACTGACAACCGTATCTGGAAACAGCGTACGGTGGGTATTGGGGTCGTGAAGCCTGAGCGTGCTTTGAATCTGGGCATGACAGGGCCCATGCTGCGTGGCTCTGGTATCGCTTGGGATTTGCGTAAGACGCAGCCCTACGATGCTTACGATCGGGTCGATTTTGATATTCCGGTTGGCAAGACGGGTGATTGCTACGACCGATATCTGGTTCGTGTGCAGGAAATGCGCGAGTCCAATCGCATCATCAAGCAATGCGTGGATTGGTTGCGTGCCAACCCTGGGCCGGTCATCACTGACAACCACAAAGTTGCCGCCCCTTCGCGCGAATCCATGAAGTCCAACATGGAGGAGTTGATTCACCATTTCAAGCTGTTCACCGAAGGTTTCCACGTGCCTGAAGGCGAAGCCTATGCAGCGGTGGAGCATCCCAAGGGAGAGTTTGGTATCTACTTGGTGAGCGATGGCGCGAATAAGCCCTATCGTTTGAAGATCCGTGCCCCTGGTTTTGCCCATCTAGCCACGCTGGATGAAATGGCTCGGGGACACATGATTGCCGATGCGGTGGCGATCATTGGCACCATGGATATCGTGTTCGGAGAAATTGACCGATGATTACCGAAGCGACGTTGGCGCGATTCGCGCGCGAAGTGGCGAAGTACCCGGCAGACCAGAAGCAGTCTGCTGTGATGGCTTGCCTTTCCATCGTGCAGCAAGAGCAAGGCTATGTGAGTGCCGAGAGCGAAGCCGTGATCGCCGACTATCTGGGCATGCCCCAGATTGCGGTGCATGAAGTCACGACTTTCTACAACATGTACAACCAGCAACCTGTTGGCAAGTACAAGCTCAATGTCTGCACCAATTTGCCATGCCAACTGCGTGATGGTCAAAAGGCCCTGCGCCATCTGGAGCAGAAGCTCGGTGTTTCCATGGGCGAGACGACTGCGGATGGTTTGTTCACTTTGCAGCAGTGCGAGTGCCTGGGCGCTTGTGCCGATGCGCCAGTGATGCTGGTGAATGACCGCACCATGTGCAGTTTTATGGACAACGACAAGCTAGACCAGTTGGTGGACGGTTTGCGTGCAGCGGAGGGCAAGCAATGACCACTGCCGCAGAAATTCTTTCGCAATTCAAGGCGACAGGTGTTCAGACCTGTTTCCATGATCGCCATATCAACCCGCAGATTTATGCAGGACTGAATGGCAGCAACTGGAGCATCAAGGATTACGAGGCTCGCGGTGGCTACCAGGCACTTCGTCGCATTCTGGGTAAGGACGGCGGAGAAGGCTTGACGCAAGATCAAGTGATCGCAACGGTCAAAGAGTCTGGCTTGCGTGGTCGTGGGGGTGCAGGTTTTCCTACGGGGCTCAAGTGGAGCTTCATGCCGCGCTCTTTCCCTGGTCAGAAGTATCTGGTTTGCAACTCGGACGAGGGTGAGCCTGGAACTTGCAAAGACCGCGATATTCTGCAATTCAATCCGCACATCGTGATTGAAGGCATGATCATTGCCGCCTATGCGATGGGCATCAGCGTGGGTTACAACTACATTCACGGTGAAATTTTCCAGTCTTACGAACGCTTCGAAGCGGCGCTGGAAGAGGCGCGGGCGGCGGGCTATTTGGGCGACGGCATCATGGGAAGCAACTTTAGCTTCCAGCTGCATGCGGCTCACGGTTTTGGAGCTTACATCTGCGGTGAAGAAACTGCGTTGTTGGAGTCCCTGGAAGGCAAGAAGGGCCAGCCACGCTTCAAGCCTCCGTTTCCTGCTAGTTTTGGTTTGTACGGCAAGCCGACCACGATCAATAACACCGAGACATTTGCCGCTGTGCCATGGATCATCCGCAACGGCGGCGCAGCCTACTTGGAATGTGGCAAGCCAAACAACGGCGGTACCAAGATTTTCTCGGTGTCTGGCGATGTGGAGAAGCCCGGAAACTACGAGATTCCCCTGGGAACCCCCTTCTCCAAATTGCTGGAGCTGGCGGGCGGCGTTCGTAAGGGACGTCAACTCAAGGCCGTGATTCCTGGTGGATCCTCTTCCCCTGTGCTGCCTGCTTCCATCATCATGGAATGCACGATGGACTATGACTCCATCGCCAAGGCGGGGTCGATGTTGGGTTCTGGCGCCGTGATCGTGATGGATGATTCGCGGAGCATGGTGGAAAGCCTGCTGCGCCTGTCGTATTTCTATTCGCACGAATCCTGTGGCCAATGCACGCCTTGCCGCGAAGGCACGGGCTGGATGTGGCGTGTGATCGACCGCATTCAGCATGGGCAAGGCCGTGATGGCGATCTCGATTTGCTCAACTCTGTTGCCGACAACATCCAGGGTCGAACAATTTGCGCTTTGGGTGATGCCGCAGCAATGCCTGTGCGTGCCATGCTGAAGCATTTCCGTCCTGAGTTTGAGGCATTGATCCGGAACAAAGGCTCGCAAGCTGCCGCATCCGCCTGATTGCGAGAACACATATGGTTGAAATTGAACTGGACGGTCAGAAAGTAGAAGTTGCCGAAGGCTGCATGGTGATGCATGCGGCTGAAAAAGCAGGCACCTACATCCCACATTTCTGCTATCACAAGAAGCTCTCGATTGCTGCCAACTGCCGCATGTGCCTGGTAGAAGTTGAGAAGGCTCCAAAGCCGATGCCTGCTTGCGCGACGCCCGTGACGCAAGGCATGGTGGTCCGTACCAAATCCGACAAGGCGATCAAGGCCCAGAAGTCGGTGATGGAGTTTCTCCTGATCAATCACCCGCTGGATTGCCCCATTTGCGATCAAGGTGGTGAATGCCAGTTGCAGGACTTGGCTGTGGGTTATGGCGGCTCTTCTTCGCGTTACGAAGAAGAAAAGCGTGTTGTGCTGCACAAAGATGTGGGCCCATTGATCTCCATGGAGGAGATGAGCCGCTGCATTCATTGCACCCGTTGCGTTCGCTTCGGCCAAGAAGTGGCTGGTGTCATGGAACTGGGCATGATCCATCGTGGTGAGCATTCTGAAATCACGACAGTGAGTGGTGACACGGTGGATTCCGAGTTGTCGGGCAACATGATTGATATCTGTCCCGTCGGCGCATTGACGAGCAAACCCTTCCGCTACAGCGCGCGCAGCTGGGAGTTGTCACGCCGCCGTTCCGTGAGCCCGCATGACTCTACCGGTGCAAACTTGATCGTCCAGGTCAAAAACCACAAGGTGATGCGCGTCGTTCCGTTTGAGAACGAAGCAGTGAATGAGTGCTGGATCGCGGACCGTGACCGTTTTTCCTACGAAGCGCTCAATGGCGAAGATCGCCTCACTCAGCCCATGCTGAAGCAGGGCGGTGTTTGGAAGGAAGTGGACTGGCAAACAGCACTGGAGTACGTTGCCAACGGCCTCAAGAACATTCGCCATGATCATGGCGCCGAGGCCATCGGCGCGCTGGTGAGTCCGCACAGCACCGTGGAAGAGTTGTATTTGGCGGGTGCATTGGTGCGCGGCTTGGGCAGTGACAACATCGACTACCGTCTGCGCAACGCTGAATTCAGCGCTCCAGAAGGTATCCGCTGGTTGGGAACATCCATTGCATCGCTCTCCACGCTGCAGAGCGTTTTGGTGGTGGGATCCAATTTGCGTAAGGATCATCCTCTGTTTGCACAACGGATTCGCCAGGCGGCTCGCCATGGTTGCCAAGTCATCGCACTGGATTCGGTCGAGCGTGACTGGGCCATTCCTGTCAAGCACCTCTTGAAGCACGCGGCCTCCCAATGGGTGCTGGCACTGGGCGGTATTGCGGCAGCGGTTGCACAAGAAAAGGGTGTGGCTGGGCCCGCCGGTTCGTTTGTTATCGATGACGCTGCTACAGCTGTCGCGCGTTCACTGATGGCGGGTGAGCGCAAAGCGGTGTTGTTGGGCAACGCCGCAGCACACCATGCCCAAGCCGCTCAGTTGCTGGCTCTGGCCAATTGGATTGGTGAGCACACGGGTGCCACGGTTGGTTATTTGACTGAGGCCGCTAACACCGTCGGTGCGCAGTTTGTGGGTGCCCACCCCGTCAAGGGTGGTTTGAACGCGGCCCAGATGTTGTCGGGTGGTCTCAAGGCAGTCCTCCTTCTGAACAACGAGCCTGTGCACGACTCTTCGGCCGGTGCACGCGCCACCGATGCGCTCTCGGGTGCCGAAATGGTTGTCACCTTGAGTCCGTTCAAAGCCAACATGGAGTTCAGCGACGTTCTCTTGCCTATCGCCCCATTCACCGAAACCTCGGGTAGCTTCATCAATGCGGAAGGGCGCCTGCAGAGCTTCCATGCAGTCGTGCGTCCTTTGGGTGATACGCGGCCTGCTTGGAAGGTGCTTCGCGTACTGGCCAATATGCTGGAGATTCCTGGTTTTGATTTCGAAACGTCGCAGGACGTGTTGGTACGCGCTACGAACGCTGCACCTGGCGCGTTCTCCCAGATCGATGCGACTCAATTGTCCAATGCGGTGACTGGCGGCGTGACTGCTTCGGTCTCCGGTGCTGTAGGTGAACCCGTGGTGGCTTCCATCTACCAGTTGGACGGTCTGGTGCGTCGCTCCCCATCTTTGCAATTGACCGCAGATGCGCGTATGGCACGTGAAGAGGTGGCAGCATGATTGACGCGCTCTATAACGCCGGCCTTGGCCTGCTTCCCTTCGGCTGGTGGGCAGCCGCGGCATGGCCTGTTCTTTGGATCTTGCTGAAGATCGTTTGCATTCTGGCTCCCCTGATGGGCGCCGTGGCCTATCTGACGCTGTGGGAGCGCAAGCTCTTGGGTTTCATGCAAGTACGTCATGGCCCCAACCGTGTCGGACCGTTGGGACTGTTGCAGCCGATTGCTGACGCACTGAAGCTTCTGACCAAGGAAATTATTCAGCCCACAGCAGCAAGCAAAGGTTTGTTTGTTCTGGGGCCCGTGATGGCGATCATGCCAGCGTTGGCGGCCTGGGTCGCTATTCCCTTCGGTCCTGATGTGGCTCTGGCAAACGTCAATGCGGGTCTTTTGCTGGTGATGGCCATCACATCGATTGAGGTGTACGGCGTCATCATCGCGGGTTGGGCTTCTAACTCGAAGTACGCCTTCTTGGGTGCGCTGCGTGCGTCTGCGCAGATGGTGAGCTATGAAATCGCGATGGGCTTTTGCTTCCTGATCGTGATTATGGTGTCAGGCAGCATGAATCTGACAGAAATCGTTGCAAGCCAAGCCCGAGGTTGGGCGGCGTCGCACGGTTTTGGGCTGTTGTCCTGGAATTGGTTGCCCCTTCTGCCGATTTTCTTGGTCTATCTGATCTCCGGAGTTGCTGAGACCAATCGCCACCCGTTCGACGTGGTCGAGGGCGAGGCGGAAATTGTGGCCGGACACATGGTTGAATATTCGGGTATGGGTTTCGCCATTTTCTTCTTGGCGGAATACGCGAGCATGTGGCTGGTGTCCATTCTTGCCGTGCTGATGTTCCTGGGCGGATGGCTGCCTCCATTTGACGCCTTGGCCTTCATTCCCGGATGGGTGTGGTTGGCAGCCAAGACGTTCTTGGTCGTCTCGATGTTCATCTGGATCCGTGCCACGTTTCCTCGCTTCCGCTATGACCAGATCATGCGTCTGGGCTGGAAGATTTTCATTCCAGTCACGTTGGTGTGCCTGGTACTGGTGGGCGGGTGGTTGCTCTCGCCCTGGAATATCTGGAAATAAGCGGGGACACAAATGACTGCCGTTGTTGCTGCTGCACCTTTCTCTTTCAAAGACTTCCTCAAGAGCTTCATGCTCGTGGAATTGCTCAAAGGCATGGCCCTTACGGGGCGTTATGCATTTCGCCGCAAGGTGACCGTTCAATTCCCTGAGGAAAAGACACCTCTGTCCCCTCGGTTCCGTGGTCTTCACGCACTGCGTCGCTATGAAAATGGGGAAGAGCGTTGCATTGCTTGCAAGCTCTGCGAAGCTGTCTGCCCTGCGATGGCCATCACGATTGAATCAGACGTCCGTGATGATGGTTCGCGTCGCACCACCCGGTATGACATCGATTTGACGAAGTGCATCTTCTGCGGCTTTTGCGAAGAAAGTTGCCCAGTGGATTCCATTGTGGAAACGCACATTTTCGAATACCACGGCGAGAAGCGGGGCGACCTGTATTTCACGAAGGACATGCTCTTGGCAGTGGGTGACCGCTACGAAGGCGAAATTGCTGCAGCCAAGGCTGCAGACGCCAAATACCGCTGATCGGTGTTGGACTCAGCCTGTTTGCCAGACTTTCTATAAAGACCCGATCCATGGATGCCAAGACTGGTTTCTTTTATCTGTTCTCGGTTGTGCTGCTTTTTGCGGCCTTCCGCGTCATCACCGCACGCAACCCTGTGCATGCGGTGCTGTATCTCATTCTTGCTTTCTCTCAGGCGGCAGCTGTTTGGCTACTTCTGAAGGCAGAGTTTCTCGCTATCGCACTGGTGCTGGTCTATTTGGGCGCCGTGATGGTGCTATTCCTTTTCGTGGTGATGATGCTGGATATTCACATCGACACTGTGCGCAAGGGTTTCTGGAAGCACTTCCCCTTGGCTGCTACGGTGGGCGCCTTGATTGCGCTGGAGATGGCTGCTGTTCTCATGGGCGGCTTCCGTGGCCTCGAGGAGCCCAAGGCTGCAGCGCCTCTGCTGGATGCTGCAGGGCAGGTCGTCCAGTATTCCAACGCCAAGGCGCTGGGTAAGCTGTTGTACACACAGTACCTGTACCCCGTTGAAATCGCTGCTGTGATTCTGCTGGTGGCCATGATCGCTGCCATTGCCCTGACGCTGCGTCAGCGTAAGGACAGCAAGGCGATCAACCCCGCAAACCAGGTTCGTGTTCGCGCTCGCGACCGTCTGGAGGTGGTGAAGGTGGCTGCGACGCAGAAACCATCCGAACCCTTGCCAGAAGCGGCGCCAGTCGAGGAGAAAAAAGCATGACTTTGACTTTGGGGCATTTTCTGTCGCTGGGTGCGATGCTGTTTGCTTTGTCGGTCATCGGCATTTTTCTGAACCGCAAGAACCTGATTGTTTTGTTGATGGCGATTGAGCTGATGCTGCTGGCCGTCAATATGAACTTTGTCGCGTTCTCCCATTATCTGGATGACATGCACGGGCAGGTGTTCGTGTTTTTTATCTTGACCGTGGCCGCAGCTGAGTCCGCTATCGGGCTGGCCATTCTGGTGCTGCTGTTCCGAAACAAGACCAGCATCAACGCAGAAGACCTCAACACCCTCAAGGGTTGATGAGCCACCCGTATTCCCTAGGTTCTCAAGAATGAGTCAAACCCTCTCTGCTTCAACGCTCCTGGCTGTTCCGCTGGCTCCGCTGGCGGGCGCTTTGCTGGCTGGCGTATTCGGTACAACCTTTGGCGGCAACTGGATTGGGCGTCGCCTCAGCCACGCGCTGACGATCCTGGGTGTGCTGGTTGCCTTTATTCTCTCTGCCATGACGCTCAAGAGCGTTGCATTGGACGGCGCGCGTTTCAACGAGACGCTGTACACATGGATGGTGGTTGGTGGCCTCAAGATGGAAGTGGGCTTTCTGGTTGACAGCCTGACCGCCATGATGATGGTCGTGGTTACTTTTGTGTCGCTGATGGTTCACATCTACACCATCGGTTACATGGAAGAAGACGACGGCTACAACCGCTTCTTTGCCTACATTTCGCTGTTCACTTTCTCCATGCTCATGCTGGTCATGAGCAACAACCTGCTGCAGCTGTTCTTCGGTTGGGAAGCAGTAGGCTTGGTCTCCTATCTTCTGATTGGTTTCTGGTTCAACAAGCCGTCGGCCATTTTTGCCAACATGAAGGCTTTTTTGGTGAATCGGGTTGGTGACTTTGGGTTCATTCTGGGTATCGGTTTGATCGCCGCATACACAGGCACCCTGAATTACGGTGAAATCTTCGCGAAATCGAACGAACTTGGTGCTCTGAACTTCCCAGGCACTGGCTGGATGCTGGTCACAGTGATTTGCATCTGCCTGTTCATCGGCGCCATGGGCAAGTCGGCGCAGTTTCCGCTGCATGTGTGGCTGCCTGACTCGATGGAAGGTCCCACTCCCATTTCTGCGTTGATTCACGCGGCCACGATGGTGACTGCTGGCATTTTCATGGTATCGCGCATGTCGCCCTTGTTTGAATTGTCAGACACCGCTCTGAATTTCATCCTGGTGATTGGTTCCATCACAGCCCTGTTCATGGGTTTCCTGGGCATCATCCAAAACGACATCAAGCGCGTGGTGGCTTATTCCACTCTGTCGCAGCTGGGTTACATGACGGTGGCATTGGGCGCTTCTGCTTATTCTGTGGCCGTGTTCCATCTGATGACGCACGCATTTTTCAAGGCTCTGCTGTTCTTGGGCGCTGGCTCTGTCATCATGGGCATGCACCACAACCAGGATATCCGCTGGATGGGTGGCGTACGCAAGTACATGCCTATCACCTGGATCACTTCGTTGCTTGGTTCCCTGGCGTTGATTGGTACTCCACTGTTCTCGGGTTTCTACTCTAAGGACAGCATCATTGAGGCCGTGCATTTCAGCCATCTGCCTGCTGCTGGGTTCGCGCATTTCGCGGTGCTGGCTGGCGTCTTCGTGACCGCGTTCTATTCGTTCCGTATGTATTTCCTGGTCTTCCACGGCAAGGAACGGTTTGACCAGAACCCCGATGCGCACCATGGTGACCACCACGGGCATGATGACCATCATGAACCCCACGAATCTCCTTGGGTGGTGACGGTTCCCCTCGTGTTGCTGGCCATCCCATCGGTGGTGGTGGGCTTCATGTTCATTCAGCCCATGTTGTTTGGTGATTTCTTCAAGGACGTGATTTTTGTGGATGCAGCCAAGCACCCTGCAATGGCCAAACTGGGCGAGATTTTCCACGGCCCCGTGGCGATGGCGTTGCACGGTCTCCAAACTGCACCGTTCTGGCTGGCTTTGGCCGGGGTGGCGTTGTCGTACTACATGTACATGGTCAACCCCGCTTTGCCCGCAGGCATCAAGGCGCGCGTACAGCCTCTGTACCGCCTGCTGGAAAACAAGTACTACCTCGACTGGATCAACGAGAACATCTTGGCAAAGGGAGCTCGTGCCTTGGGTGTCGGCCTCTGGAAGGTCGGCGATCAGGCCATCATCGATGGAGGGGTGGTGAACGGCTCGTGGAAGCTGGTCGGCGCTATTTCTGGCGTGGTGCGCTGGGTTCAGTCGGGATTTATCTTCCACTACGCCTTGGTGATGATTGTGGGTGTGTTCGCACTGATGACTTGGTTTGTCTGGGGCGACTTCTTCATGCAACTCATCAAATAAGGAAAACAACAAAATGAGTTCGTTGTTGAGTCTCGCAATCTGGACACCTATCGTTTTTGGTGCCGTTTTGCTCGCTTTGGGACGCGATGAGCAGGCGCGTGCAGTGCGTTGGATTGCATTGATTGGTGCGCTGGCCGGTTTGCTGGTGACCCTGCCTTTGTATGGCGGCTTTCAGACGGGTACTGCTGCCATGCAGTTCGTGGAGAAAACGGTTTGGATTGAGCGCTTCAATATCAACTACCACCTGGGCGTTGACGGTATTTCGTTTTGGTTCGTGCCCCTGACGGCTTTCATCACAGTGATTGTGGTGTTGGCGTCCTGGGAGTCCATTACAGAGCGCGTCAACCAGTACATGGGTGCTTTCCTGATTTTGTCGGGTCTGATGATTGGCGTGTTCACAGCCTTGGACGGCATGTTGTTCTACGTCTTTTTTGAAGCCACGCTGATCCCGATGTACCTGATCATCGGTATCTGGGGTGGTCCAAACAAGATTTACGCTGCTTTCAAGTTCTTCCTGTACACGCTGCTCGGCTCCTTGTTGATGCTGATCGCGCTGATCTATCTGTACAACCAATCAGGTGGCAGCTTTGACATTGCTGCCTGGCACAAGATGCCACTGAGCAGCACGGCCCAGACACTGTTGTTCTTCGCTTTCTTTGCAGCGTTTGCAGTGAAGGTGCCGATGTGGCCTGTGCACACTTGGTTGCCTGACGTGCACGTGGAGGCTCCTACGGGTGGTTCTGCTGTGCTGGCGGCCATCATGCTGAAGCTGGGTGCCTATGGTTTCCTGCGCTTCTCGTTGCCCATCGCTCCAGATGCGTCGCGCGAATGGGCATGGCTGATGATTGCCCTGTCTTTGGTCGCTGTGATCTATGTCGGTTTGGTCGCCATGGTCCAGAAAGACATGAAGAAACTGGTGGCGTACTCTTCGGTCGCACACATGGGCTTTGTCACGCTGGGCTTCTTCATCTTCAATGACCTGGGCGTCTCTGGCGGCCTGGTTCAGATGATTGCGCACGGCTTTGTGTCGGGTGCCATGTTCCTGTCCATCGGCGTGCTGTACGACCGCGTTCACTCGCGTGAGATCGCTGCCTATGGTGGCGTCGTCAACACGATGCCCAACTTCACTGCGTTTGCATTGCTGTTTGCCATGGCCAACTGCGGGCTGCCGGGCACTGCCGGTTTTGTGGGCGAGTGGATGGTGATTCTGGGCGCTGTCAAAGCGAATTTCTGGATTGGCCTGGCTGCTGCAACCGCGTTGATTTTTGGCGCTGCCTACACACTGTGGATGTTCAAGCGTGTCTATCTGGGCCCCGTGGGAAACAGCCACGTCAAGGAACTGACCGATATCGGCAGCCGCGAGTTTCTGATTTTGTCGCTGTTGGCGATTGCCGTCCTGGCAATGGGCTTGTACCCACGCCCCTTCACGGATGTGATGGATACCTCGGTGGCTGAATTGCTCAAGCATGTGGCCCTGCAAAAGCTGAACTGACCGACAGACAGAACAGAGAGATTTGAGATGATTGACAACATCAGCTGGCTTGCGGTCTACCCCGAGATCGTGCTTCTTGTGATGGCCTGCGTGATCGCGCTGGTTGACCTGTGGGTGAAGAGCCCCCGTCGCACGGCAACCTATGTGCTGACCATGCTGACACTGGCTGTGGTAGCGGCCCTCGAAGGTGTGTACGCCGGCAGTGGTAACACCTTTTATGGTTTCGGCAACATGGTGGTCAGTGACGCCATGGGCAATTGGCTCAAGTGCTTTGCCACGATTGCAGTCATGGTGACCTTGGTCTACTCACGCCCTTACGCTGCAGACCGCGACATGCTGCGCGGCGGCGAAATGTTCACGCTGTCGATGTTTGCCTTGCTGGGCATGTTCATCATGATCTCCGGTAACAACTTCCTGGTCATTTACCTGGGCCTGGAGTTGCTGACGCTGTCCAGCTACGCCCTGGTGGCCTTGCGCCGCGACAATGCGACCGCGACCGAAGCGGCCATGAAGTATTTCGTCTTGGGTGCCATGGCCAGCGGTTTCTTGCTCTATGGCCTGTCCATGCTCTATGGCGCCACTGGTTCTCTGGATATCGGGCAAGTGTTCAAGGCCGTGCTTTCGGGTCAGGTCAAGCACCAGGTGCTGGTGTTCGGTTTGGTGTTTGTCGTGGCTGGCTTGGCCTTCAAGCTGGGTGTGGTTCCCTTCCACATGTGGATTCCTGATGTGTACCAAGGTGCTCCCACAGCCATCACACTGATGATCGGTAGCGCACCCAAGCTGGCTGCGTTCGCCATCACCATGCGCTTGCTCGTAGACGGACTGCTGCCTTTGGCCATCGATTGGCAGCAAATGTTGGCGGTGCTCGCCATCGGCTCGCTGTTGATTGGTAATCTGGCCGCCATCGCGCAGACCAACCTCAAGCGGATGCTGGCGTACTCGACCATTTCCCAAATGGGCTTTGTGTTGCTGGGTCTGCTGTCCGGGGTGATCAACGGGCAGGTGAATTCGGCCGTGGCTGAGAACGCATACAGCGCTTCGATGTTCTACGTCGTGACCTATGTGCTGGCTACCTTGGCCACGTTCGGTGTCATTCTGCTGTTGGCTCGCGAAGGTTTTGAAAGCGAAGAGATTTCGGATCTGGCGGGTCTCAACCAGCGCAGCCCCTTGTACGCAGGTGTGATGGCTATCTGCCTGTTCTCCATGGCTGGTATTCCTCCACTGGTGGGCTTCTACGCCAAGCTGGCGGTGCTGCAGTCGTTGCTGGCTTCTGGGCAGACCGCTTACATCGCGCTGGCTGTGTTTGCAGTGGTCATGTCGCTGATCGGTGCGTTCTATTACCTACGCGTCGTGAAGGTGATGTATTTCGACGCGCCATTGACCGCCACCAGCGTATCCGCTCCGCTCGACGTTCGGTTTGTCTTGACTTTGAACGGCGCACTGGTGCTGGTGTTGGGCTTGTTGCCAGGCGGTTTGATGGCACTGTGCGCTGACGCTATCGTCCGCGCCCTGGCGACCTGAGGCGTCTGTGTCGCAGACCGGTGCCATTTGGCTGGTGATTTTGGCTGCTCTGGTGGCGGCCAACTTGCCTTTCCTCAACCACCGGGTGGCGTTGGTGGGGCCTGTGGCTTCGCCTCGCAAAGGATTGCTCATCCGTTTGGTGGAACTGGTCGTCTTGTACTTTCTGGTGGGCGGCTTTGCGATGCTGCTGGAGCGTCGTGCTGGCCAGAATGCTCCCCAGGGGTGGGAGTTCTACGCCATCACCGGTACCTTGTTTCTCACGCTGGCGTTCCCGGGCTTTGTGTACCGGTATCTATTGCGCCGCCATAGCTGAGCCTGCCGAGCTTTTTCCTTCTGAGCGACTGTCACCATGAAGGTGTTGGATCTGCACTGCCGTAGCGAACATGTCTTTGAAGGCTGGTTTGCGTCAGAAGAAGACTTCCAATCCCAGCTGGCCAGAGGGCTGGTTCAATGCCCTTTGTGTGGGGATGAGCAGGTACAAAAACGACTCAGTGCTCCACGCCTGAACTTGCGAGTTTCGGCGTCAGCCAGAGCTCCGGTACCCCCCGCCGAGCCATCGCCAGCGCCTCAGCTACCCTCAGACGCTTCCCAGGCTGCGGCGTGGCTGCAGCGGATGCGGCAAGTCGTTGCCCAGTCTGAGGATGTGGGCGAACGCTTCACCGAAGAAGCCCGCAAAATGCATTGGGGTGAAGCGGATCAGCGCCCCATTCGCGGGCAAGCAAACCTTGATCAAACGCTGCAGCTGCTGGAAGAGGGCATTCCGGTGCTGCCGCTGCCCCCAGCTCTGAAAGAGCCACTGCAATAGACGCTTGCCCTGGTCTGCGCCGCTGCTTTCGCATGGGGGCGGGCCTCGCGCATGAGGTCTGCCACTGTGCGTATCCAGGCCGGTGCGGTGCTGCCTGCACCGAAACAGTTCGCGCCATCTCTCCCTTTTTTTGCCCAGCTTAGGGCCACCGTTGTTGGGTTTGGCCTATCGGTATCTTGCGAGCGGTTGCGCGCCGGCAGAGGGGCTGTTCGTATCCGTGCAGCAACGATCCTGAAGTCGTAGAAATGTCTAGATACAAACAGGCTAGGGCGCTCCATAATTTGCAAACACTTACATACTTCGGGTGGTGATATGTTTCAAACCCTGCGCGCCAGATTGATCGCTATTTGCGTAGCGATCACCGTTTTCTCTCTTTTGACGCTGGCTCTGGCCACCTTTTTCATGGTGCGCAAGGACACGCTGACGCAGCTGGATTACCGGGTGGGGCAGGTGACGCGATCCCACGCCAACGAGTTGGCGGAATGGGTGCGTGAGAAGCAACGTATCACGGGCTCCTTGAAACTGGCGGTGGGCCAGGCAGAGCCTTTGCCATTTTTGCGGGCCGCTAAACAGGCCGGCGCGTTCGACGACACGTATTTTGTGTATGCCGACAAGCGCAATATCTTTGACCACCCCATGCCCGAGGGCTACGACGGTACCGCCCGACCTTGGTACAAGCAGGCAGCGCAAGCCGGTGCGCCGGTGTTGACGCCAGCCTATGTGGACGCGAGCACTGGCAAGCTCACCATCACCTTTGCCGAACCCGTAGGCCCCGCAGGTCAACCCACGGCTGTGGTGGGTACCGACATGCATCTGGACACGGTGACCAAAAAAGTGGCCGCCATTCGTCCCATCTCCAAGAGCTTTGCCTTCCTGATTGATGGGGAAGGCAAACTGCTGGCCAACCCCAAGGCGGATCTGGCTCTGAAGCCCGCCTCAGAAATTGCCAAGGGCATTGATGCTGGCATGTTGACCAAACTGGCTTCTGACAGCACGCGTGCCGATGTGTTGATCGACGGCGCGGACCAGATGCTCTACGCAGCCAAGGTGGAGGGCACCCCATGGACCCTGGCCATTGCCATCGATCGCGCCGAAGCCACCCATGCCGTCACCGTGATGCTGCAGATCGCTGGTTTGATTACCGTGCTCAGCGTGTTGGTGGCTGTGGCACTGCTGACAGTGGCCGTGAGCCGCCAGCTGCGTCGTCTGGGCCTGGTCAGCGATGCGCTGCGTGACATCGCATCGGGTGAGGGCGATCTCACACGCCGTCTGGAAACCCAGGGCAAGGACGAGCTGGCCGCCATTGCCACGTCGTTCAACCAGTTTGTGGACAAGATCGCCAAGGTGCTGGTCAGCATCCGCGAATCTTCGGAGTCCGTGCGCCTTGCCTCGACCGAGATTGCCAGCGGCAACCAGGATTTGTCGGCACGCACTGAACAGCAAGCAGGCTCGCTGGAGGAAACCGCCGCAGCCATGGAAGAGCTGACGGCTACGGTGCAGCAAAACGCCGCCAATGCCCGTCAAGCCAACGAGTTGGCTACCGGCGCTTCGCAAGTGGCTTCGCACGCCAGCACGGTGGTGGGCCAGGTGGTGGAGACCATGGGCGGCATCGATGCATCGGCCCGCAAGATCGTGGACATCATTGGTGTCATTGACGGCATCGCTTTCCAAACCAACATCCTCGCCTTGAACGCGGCCGTGGAAGCTGCCCGCGCGGGTGAGCAAGGTCGCGGCTTCGCCGTGGTGGCGTCTGAGGTGCGCACGCTGGCCCAGCGCAGCGCCACAGCCGCCAAGGAGATCAAGGAGCTGATCAGCGAATCGGCCTCGCAAGTGGAGGCAGGCAGCAAGCTGGTGCAAGAGGCTGGCGCCACCATGGACAAGGTGGTGGAAAGCGTGCGCAAGGTCACCACCATCGTGGCCGACATCAGCCTGGCCAGCCAGGAGCAAAGCACAGGCATTGCCGAGGTGGGCAGCGCCGTGACGCTGATGGACCAGGCCACCCAGCAAAACGCTGCCCTGGTGGAAGAAGCCACAGCCGCCGCGCAATCGCTGCAACACCAGGCGGTGGCGCTGGCAGAAGCCGTAGCCGGTTTCAAGCTCGACAACGGCACCGCTGGTTCATGGGGTAGCAGCGCTGCACCCCAGCGGGGGCAGGCTTTGGCTTTGAGCCAGGACTGAGTTCCTCACGTTTGGCGCGTGGTGGCGCGCCGTTCGAAGAGCCTGCGGCTACCAGCCCCAGGCTCTTTTTTTCGGGCTCAGCCCTGCCTGCCGCGCTGTGGTTGGCCCAAAGGCATTGCGGCTACAGCCGCATAGCCTTGGTGTACCCCGTCATTTCCAGATAACCACGGCCTGCCGCTTGGCCATTGGCGTGGTTCAGGTCCGACAACCCCTCCCAATACACCGCGCCGGTGGACGCACTGCTGTCCAACTCTTGCGCGTCCAGCAATGCATTCACCGTGTAGGTGCCGACCGGGGTTTGCACCTCCCACTGCACTGGGTAGCGGGCGCCGCTTTGGGGGCTGATCCACCACCGCAGCGGGCGCCACGATACGTCGGTGGCTGAGAACACCTGTGGCGTTATCTGGCCCGCGCCTCTGAACGATCCACCAGCCCACAGCGCCGATCCATCGGCGCGCCGCAGCCGGAAGGCCGTGAGCGCGCTACCGTCGTGCAGGTTCATCCCGATCCAGTCCCACCCCACTGCATCGTCTGCCAGCAGGGCTTCGCTCCATTCATGGTCCATCCAGGCGCGTGCAGGTCGGGTGGGATCAATGGGCAGGGGGCGGCCGCCTACCACGATGCTGCCGCTCACGGCCAGCTGGGGCTGGCTGTAGTAGTAGCTGGCCTGCTCGGCCAACGGCCCCTTGCGCGACAAACCTTGTTGGCCTTGCAGTAACAAGGGTTGGGTGGATTCAAACTGCAGTTGCAAGCCAAATTGCTCACCCGTGATCCGTGCGGTATAGCGGCTCGCAGTTGCATCCGCGCCAGGGCCTGGCGCGTTCTGCCGCAGCAAGCTCCAGTCGCGCAGCCGCACTGCCGTGTCGGCTTCGCTGGCTTCTGCCACGCCAAACCCGGCGCGCGCCACGCGCTGATCGTGCAGCAGCTTTTGCCCCTGCACATCGGTAATGGCCGCGTGGGCAAACAGCAGTTGCTTGGCGGCAAACGCTGACCGCATGGTTTGCGTGGCATCCATGCGCGAGCGAAAAAACGTCACCTGAAACCCCCAGGGCCGGCCATCCGCAAACGCGTGCCCGGTGATGTACCACCACTCGGTGCGCAGGTCAGGGTGGCTGCCGTGGTCGCGCGGAAACTGCAAGGTCTTCGCTGGCAACGCCAAGCCATCACGCGCCGTGGTGGTACCGGCCATGGCCAATGCCCAGGCCAGCCACTGCCGCCGGTCAAAGCGTGGTGGCATGCCCGCCGCTGTGGGGGGCCTCGGCCAAGGGGGCAAGCCAGCCATGGCGTCAGGCCAGCAACGCGTTCAGGCGCTGCTCTGCGCTGGCGCAGTCGCCCATCGTCTGGTGCACCCAGTCGCAGTTGTAGTACGTGGGCAAATACCGCTCCCCCGCATCGCACAGCAGCGACAGGATCGAGCCGCGCTCACCCCGCTCGCGCATCTCATGCGCCAGCGTCAGCATCGCCACAAAGTTGGTGCCGGTGGATGGCCCCACGCGCCGCCCGAGCAGTTGCGACAGCACCCGCATGGCGGCGACCGAATCCACATCCGCCACATCCACCATGCGGTCTACCAGCGTGCGGATAAAGCTGGGTTCCACCCGAGGGCGGCCAATGCCCTCGATGCGCGAGCCGGGGGCTGTCAGGCTGGCATCGCCTGTGCGGTGGTAGGCGCTGAACACCGAGCCCGCCGGGTCGGCCACGCACACCTGCGTGGCGTGCCGCTGGTAGCGCACATAACGGCCAATGGTGGCGCTGGTGCCGCCCGTGCCTGCACCCACCACAATCCAGCGCGGCACCGGGTGCCGCTCGCGCGCCATCTGGGTGAACATGCTCTCGGCAATGTTGTTGTTGCCCCGCCAGTCGGTGGCCCGCTCGGCATAGGTGAACTGGTCCATGTAATGCCCACCGGTCTCTGCTGCAATGGCGCGGGCTGCGGCATACACCTCGCCCGCACTCTCCACCAGGTGGCAGCGCCCGCCGTGAAACTCGATCTGCGCAATCTTCTCGGGCGAAGTGCTGCGCGGCATCACCGCCACAAACGGCAGGCCCAGCAGCCGCGCAAAGTAGGCCTCGCTCACTGCGGTGGAGCCGCTCGATGCCTCCACCACCGTCGAGCCCTCATGCAGCCAGCCATTGCACAGCGCATACAAAAACAGCGACCGCGCCAGCCGGTGCTTCAGGCTGCCCGTGGGGTGCGTGGATTCGTCCTTGAGGTACAGGTCAATGCCGTGCGCCGCAAAGGCGGGCAGGCGCAGCGGGATCAGGTGGGTGTCGGCGCTTCGCTGGTAATCGGCTTCGATGCGGGCGATGGCTTCGTGGAGCCATCGGTTGGAGTTTGTTGTCATCCATGCATTGTCGTGCAGTGTGGAGGATTAATGGCTTCATCTAGATGACGACATATGACCACAGGCAGGTGCTGCCAGTGCGCGCGGCAGGGCTTGGTTGAGTGGCAAAGGCGCGTCCGCAGCTTATTCATGCGAAGAAGACATTCCAGTGGCAGACTCCTCTCAAGTCGAGACAGTGCCGCTTCAAAACGGAATGCTGTCAGCAAATTGAAACGGCCCTGTGTATTGATAGACACTTTGCAATGCGTTGCGTACGGTGCTATTGATTTCGGGTGAGTTATTCATCCACGCCTCTACTTCGTCAGGTAAAAAATAGGAAATCTCTAGCAGCCCCTTCTCCTCGTTCCAAGAAAGGATGGGCTCTTCAAAAAAGTTGGATAAATTCCTAAATTGCTCCTGAATGCGTAATTTGATAGGTATTTTTATCTTTGCGTAGAATTTATTTTCTAGGACCTTTATCCTGCTTGAGTCTTTTATTATATCTTCATAAAATTTTGCATTCTCTCTGGAGAACCATTTGGTATTCGCGGAATGAAGTTGCGAATAGTCAGTAAGTGCTTCGGTAAACGCTTTTGCTGTTAAGAACCTGATGCGGGAAAAGCTTTCTCTCTTTGAAACAATATAGCGTGCAATGTAAAGCTCAGAGTCTATTTTGGAGCTTTTAATTTCATTACCTTGCTTTGCGAACATAAGGCGATAAAGTTCTGTTTCAACGACTGAAATTAGATTGAATTGATATATTGATTTATTTTTCTTTCTGTTAGGTAGAGATGAAATTTCGTACGCTTGAGCCTTCACTAGAGAAGTGATAGCGGAAAAAATTGCTTTGTCATTTTTAGGAACTCCGCTAATTTTGTTCATCTCTTGGAAGGCGAATACTTCCACATCCGGATCGGCAGTTGCATCGCCCGCACCTAGCGCATGCATCCCTTTGTGATAGTCTTTTGCCTTCTTGGGGAGGCTAAGCTGATAATTAATTGCAGGATCGTTTGTCCACGCGTGAAGTGGCCAATAATCAGTATTGGGGTCGTTTAAGTTTGCGTCTCGCGCTAGGAGTGCCCAGGAGTTTTCATCACTTTTCTTGCAGCTAATAATTAACGCTGTGTAGAGGTCGATTTCTTCTTTATCTAGGCGACTCACACGATACGCGATCAGATCCATCTCCCTGGGGGCGTCCTCGATTTCGTCAACGTAATATTTTCCACTTATCACTGTCCAGCCATTTGACTTCAATGCTTGGGCAATTTTGTGCTCAAGAACATAGCCAGTTTTGGATATTTCGGTTTCTATTTTTCTTTGTGCGTCTGTCATGGTAGTGCGTAGGAATGGAGAAATATTTTTTGTGCGATATTAGTTTTTCGCTTTGCCCATGTAAATCTGCTTCCGCAACACGCTAAATCACACTCAAATTTGAATGGTGCGGGATTGTTAAGCCTACCAATCCTCCTTCACCGCCATCACCGCATCCCTCCCCGCCGCCGCCCGCCCAGCCAGCCACGCAGTCACCGTCCCCGATACCACCACCGCAGCACACAGCGCCCACAAGCGCGTCGCAGGAACATTCATCTCCATCGTCCAGTGAAAACTCTGCGGGTTGACCACATGCACCAGCACCACGGACACGGCCAGGCCCAGCAGCACGCCTGCGATGGCACCGATGCCCGTCCACGCCGCGCCTTCGCCTGCCACCACGGCCAGGATCTGGCGGCGGGTGAGGCCCAGGTGGGCGAGCAGGCCGAACTCTTTGCGGCGGGCCAGCACCTGGGCGCTGAAGCTGGCGGCCACGCCGAAGAGGCCGATGCCGATGGCCACGGCCTGCAGCCAGTAGGTGACGGCGAAGCTGCGGTCAAAAATTTGCAGCGAGCGTTCGCGGATGGACTGGGCAGAGACAAATTCGACCAAGGGCGGGTTGCCATCCACGCTGTGGTTGGCGGCACCTGAGTCAATGGAGCCCACTGGTGCTGCCGCGCTGGCTTGCTGCGCTGCGCTGCGAATGTGGCTTTGCAGTGCGGCCATGTCCACGCCCTCGGCAGGCCACAGGGCCAGATCGCTGATGCGGGTGTCGCCCGTCAGGCGCTGGTAGGCGGCGTTGTCGAGGGTGATGGCTCCGGTCTGGCGCACATAGTCGCGCCACACGCCTGCTATAAAAAACGTAGCTGCTTGCGCTTGATGGTCGGGCGCTACAGGCATAAAAGCCTTGGAAAGCTCGGGCCACGCCTGGCCGGGGCGCACGCCATACAGGTCCACCACCGCCTCGCTCACATACACGCCGATCTGCCCCGCAGGCACGGGCAGGGCGGGGCCGGTGAGGGGCAGTACCTGGGCGGGGTCGGTGCCCAGCGGGCGGCTGAGCACGGTGAGGGCGGGGCGGGCGGCGCTCAGTTGCAGGGGGCTGGTGCGCAGGGGCGATACCTTGGCCACTCCCGGCAGGCGGGCCACCGCTTCGGCAAAGCCGGGGGGCAGCAGGGCAGCGTCGCCACCCGCGGCTTGCAGGGTTGAGCGCACGTACAGCGGCGAGGGCAGCACCGCGTCCAGCCACTGGATGACCGAGCCGCGAAAGCTGGCCACCATCACTGTCAGCGCCACGGCCAGGCTCAGGCTGGCCACCACGCCGCCCACGGCAATGGCGGCGCTGCCGCGCATGCGGCGGGCGCGCTCTAGCGCCAGCAGGGTGAGCGGGTGGCGCACTGCCAGCGGTTGCAGCCGCTGCAGCAGCCAGGCCACGCCCCAGGGCAGCAGTGCAATGCCGCCCACCAGCAGCAACGCAATGGCCACATAGGCTGCCAGTGGAATGCCAAAAATGGGCGGAAGCGCCGCCAGTAAAGCGCTGGCAGCTATCAAAACCATACCAATCCAGCCCCGCCCGGCGCGCCCGCTGGCACTGCCCAGGCCCTTCAGGGTTTGCGCAGGCGGCAGGGCCTGCGCGGCGCGGGCGGGCCACCAGCCGCCCGCCACGGCGGCGGCCACGCCCAGGCTGCCGTACAGCAGGGCGGCGCTCAAGCTCCACTGCAGGCGGGGCTGTACCCCGGCAAAGTAGCCACCGCCCAGGTCGCCGCCCAACAACTGCAGCGCCGCGGTGGCCAGGGCCGTGCCCAGCGCCAGCCCGGCCAGGCTGCCCGCCACGCCCAGCAGGGCCGATTCGGCCAGTACCAGCGCCAGCCGCTGGCGCGGAGTGGCGCCCAGCACCGCCAGCAGCGCAAACTGCGGCCCGCGCTGCGCCACGCTGAGGGCCAGCACCGAGAACACCAAAAACGCCCCGGTGAACAGCGCCACCAGCGCCAGCACCGTCAGGTTGACGCGGTACGCGCGCGAGAGGTTGCTCACCCGCTGCGCGGCGTCGCTCGGCTCGGCCAGCGTGGCTTGGGCGGGCCAGCCGGGCAGGGCTTGCAGCGATTGTCGGAAGGCGCTGCGGTCGGTGCCGGGCTGCAGTTGCAGGTCGATGCGGGTGAGGTGGCCCACGCGGCCCAGCAGGTCTTGCGCGGCGCCAATGTCCATCACCGCCAGCGGTGCGCCGGGGGCGCTCACGGTGCCTGCGACTTGCACGGCCAGGGTGCGCATGCCGGTTTGCAGTTGCAGCGTGGGGCGGGGCTGGGTGCCCTCGGGCGGCACGCCCAGCGCCTGCAGTGCAGCGGGGTTGAGGTAGACGGTGGCGGGGGCAAACAGCGCGTCACGCGCCGCGCCTTCCCACGGCCGGGGCATGAGGGCCGGGGCCATGGCGGGCAGCAGCAGGGCGTCGGCTCCCAGCAGCCGCAGGGCGATGGGGGCAGCGCCTGGGGCCGGCGTTGCAGGGCGGGCCATGGCCGTGGCCTCCAGCACCGGGTTGGCGCGGGCCACGTCGGGGTGGGTGGCGATCTGGGCAAACAGGTCTTCGCCCAGCGTGCTTTGCATGGGGCGCACTTCCAGATCGGGCTGGCCGTTGACGGCGCGCACGGCCTGCGAGAACTCGTCCAGCGCCGATGCGTTGATGACATGCACGGCAAACGCCAGCGCCACGCCCAGCATCACGGCGGCCACGGCTGCGGCGCTGCGCCAGGGGTGGTGGCGCAGGTCTTGCCACGAGAAGGTGCGAAGCAGTGCGAGCATGGGGGCATTGTGCAGGCCGGTCTGCGCGGGGCGGTGGCTGGGGCTTTTTGAGGCACATCAACCCGCGCATGTTGGCCCGGCAGGGGCTCTTGAAATGGCAGAACGCGGGCCGTAAATTGGAAGGGAAGGTGGTGGAGGCTCCTGCCTCTGGCTGCCTGAAGGTCTGGTGCCAGCCGTGCGCCAGAGATGTTGAATTCCACACAACTTTCAAGGAGCATCACCATGAGTTCTCTGATCCCCCGTGGCGGCAGCTTGCTGGACGAATTCTTCAAGGACGTAGCCCCCGGCTTTTATGTGCGCCCCCTGCATGGCGACAACCTGCCTTCTCCGGCCCAGATCAAGGTGGATGTGAAAGAGTCTGACGGCGGCTACACCGTGCACGCCGAGGTGCCCGGTGTGGCCAAGGAAGACATCCATGTCTCGCTGGAAGGTAATGTGGTGAGCCTGCGCGCCGAGGTGCGCCAGCACGACCAGCAAAAAGACGGCGAAAAGGTGCTGCGCTCAGAGCGCTACTTCGGCCAGGTGGCCCGCAGCTTTGCGCTGCCCGCCGATGTGGACGCCAGCCAGGCCAAGGCCAAGTACGACAACGGCGTGCTGACGCTGACCCTGCCCAAGAAGCAGGCCAGCAACGCGCAGCGCCTGCACATCGAGTAAGCGGTGGGCTTCAGCCCACCATGCCGCTGGCTGTCAGGCGCAGCACGCGGTCGGCCCGCGCAGCGGCAGCGTCAGAGTGGGTGACCAGCACCAGCGAGGCGCCTTGCTCGCGCGTCTGGGCCAGCAGCAAGTCCATGACCAGCGCGGCGGTGGTGGGGTCGAGGTTGCCCGTGGGCTCGTCGGCCAGCAGCAAGCCGGGGCGGTGCACCAGGGCGCGGGCAATGGCCACGCGCTGCAGTTGCCCGCCACTGAGCTGTTGCGGCAGTCGGCTGCCCAGCGCACCCAGGCCCACGGCATCGAGCATGGCTTGCACGCGGGCAGGGTCTGTCTGGCCCAGCAGCATCAGCGGCAGGGCCACGTTTTGCGCTACGTCCAAGTGCGGCAGTACGTGAAAGGCCTGGAACACAAACCCCACATGGGCGCGGCGCCACAGGGCGCGGGCGGTGTCGTCCAAATCGGCCAGCCGGGTGGCGGTGCCATCGGCCGCTGTGTAGGTGATGTCGCCTTCGTCCCACTGGTCCAGCCCCGCCAGGCAGTTGAGCAGCGTGGATTTGCCCACGCCCGAATCCCCCACGATGGCCACGAACTCGCCGGGCTGCACGGCGAAGTCGACCTGGGCAAACACGGGCGTGCCGCCGTAGTGCTTGCCCAGGTTCTGGACGGTGAGCGTGCTGTGGGTGGGCATGGGTGACAGATCAGGCAGTGGCGCCTGCGCTGCGCTCGGCCTGGTTCAGTCGCAGCAGCACGGCTTGCACCAGTTCGGCCACGGCGGTGGGGTGGTCGCAGGCAATGGCGTGCCGCTCGGGCATGCTGCGCAGCCAGGTCACCTGGCGTTTGGCGAGCTGGCGCGTGGCGACGATGCCGCGCTCGCGAAAGTGGGCGATGTTCAGCGGCGCATCGGGCCCTTTGCGGGCCTGGTAGTCCAGTTCTTCCCACGCTTGGCGGTAACCCACGCAGCGCATCGATGGCAGGTCGGCATGCAGGTCGCCGCGCTCACGCAGGGCGCGCACCTCGTCCATAAAGCCTGCGTCCAGCATGGCGTCAAACCTCTGGGCAATGCGTTCGTGCAGCCAGGCACGGTTGTTTGGTTCTAAGGAAAAAAGGGCTGTAGCGCTTGCTGCGCTTGCGCTGGATGCTCCTTTTTTTGTAGTGTGAAAGCTCGACAGCGGCTGGCCTGACACATGCCACACCTCCAGTGCGCGCTGAATGCGCTGGCTGTCGCCCGGTGCCAGGCGGGCGGCGGTGGTGGGGTCTACCTTGGCCAGCTCGGCGTGCATGCCGGGCCAGCCAATGGCCTGGGCCTGGGCTTCAAGCTGGGCGCGCACCTCGGGGTTGGCGGCGGGCATGTCGTCAATGCCGTCCAGCAGCGCCTTGAAGTACAGCATGGTGCCGCCCACCAGCAGGGGCAGGGCGCCACGGGCGCGGATCTCGGCAATGAGGCGCGTGGCGTCTTGCACAAACTCGGCGGCGCTGTAGGCCTGCAGCGGGTCGCGGATGTCGATGAGGTGGTGGGGCACGGCAGCACGCTCGGTCGCCGTGGGCTTGGCGGTGCCAATGTCCATGCCTCGGTACACCAGGGCCGAGTCCACGCTGATGATCTCGACCGGCATGCGCCGCCCCAGCACGGCGGCCAGGGCCAGCGCCCCGGCGGTTTTGCCCGAGGCGGTGGGGCCTGCCAGCGCAATGTTGGGCAGGTGTTCAGGCAGCATGTCGCGGTTCTCCAAATTTTTGTACCAAAGTCCAGGACGTGGCGCCCAGCACCACCGACCAGAAGAGCACGCCCTGCACCAGGGGCCAGACGGTGCCATTGAGGTGCGAGCCGACCCAGCCACCGGTGGCAAAGGCGGCAAGCATCATCACAAACCCATTAATGGCCGATGCCACGCCAGCCGCTTGCGGAAACGGCGCCACCGAGCCTGTTTGCCCGCAAGGCTGGTGAATGCCGTGCGCCACCATGAACAGGTAAAACGGTGCCAGCAGAGCCACCGGGTTTTGTGAGCCAGCCAGCGCCACCAGGGCCAGGCCCGTGCCTCCGGCCAGGCTCAGGGCCCCGGCAATGGCCACCGAGCGGCGCAGCCCCAGCCGCGCCAGCAGGTAGCGGCACACAAAGGTGCCGCAGAAGTAGGCCACGCTGGTGGACAGCATCACCCAGCCGTACTGCGTGCGGGTGAGCTGCAGCACTTCGATGAACACGAACGAAGACGCTGCGAGGAAGGTGAACAGACCGCCATAGGTGGCCGTGGTGAGCAGTGTGAAGGCCCAGAAGCTGGGGTGGCCCAGCACCAGGCGCCAGGTGCGCAGCAGTGTGCCGGGTTGCAGGGCCTGGGGGTTCTTGTGGGCAATGGTTTCGGGCATGCGCAAGGCCACCAGGGCCAGTGTGGCGGTGGCGTACACCGTCAGCGCCAGCAGGGCGGCACGCCAGCCCAGCCACTGTGCCAGCAGGCCACCCACGGGGGCGCACAGGCAGGCCACAATGCCCAGCCCAGTGAGCGCCTTGGACATGGCACGCGCACCCGCCAGCGGGGTGTACAGGTCGCGCACGATGGCGCGTGCGCACATCACCACCGCGCCCATGGCTGCGCCTTGCAGCACACGCCACACGACCAGCGGGGCCATGCTGGGTGCCAGGGCGCTGCCCACCGATGCCGCCGCGTAAATGCCCAAGCCCGCCAGCAGCACCGGGCGGCGGCCATAGCGGTCTGAAAGCGGGCCCCACACCAGTTGCGAGCAGCCAAAAGCCAGCAGCAGGGCGCTGAGCGTGAGCTGCCCCGCAGCCACACTGGCGCCCAGGTCGCGCGTCAAGGCGGGCAGCGCGGGCAGGTACAAATCGGTAGTGACGGGCTGAATGCTCAGCAGCAGCGCCAGCACCACGATGGCCAGGCTGGCAGAAGGACTGGAAGGCGTTGGAAGCGCGGCGCCAGCAGTGGCGGAAGGTGCAGACATAACCGGCTGAGCGTACCAGATGGGGCCGGGCCGCAGGCCCGTGCGGCCTTGTGATGCGCGGTGTGAATTCAGCGCGTGGGCAGGCGGAACAGCGAGGCCATCGCCTGCCGGTATTGGCCCTGGCCGATGGCGTTTGTGTTGTGGTGCGAGCCGCCTTCCACCAGCACGAACTGCTTGGGTTCCTGGGCGGCTTCGTACAGCTTGCGGCCCAGCTCGGGCTGGATCAGGCGGTCTTCGCTGCCGTGCACCACCAAGAGGGGCGAGCCAATCTCGCCCACCTTGCGCACCGATTCGAAGCGCTGCGTGATCAGTGGCGACACGGGCAGCCAGCCCCAGCGGAAGGTGCTCACCACGTCAGGAATGCTGGTGAAGGTGCCTTCCACCATCGTGCCCTGTTCGTCCTGCACCTGGCGCGCCAGCTCGATGGCAATGGCGCCGCCCAGCGAGTGGCCGAAGATGTAGCGGGGGCGGTCGGGGTGCTGGGCGGCCAGCCATTGCCAGGCGGCGCGTGCATCCTCGGCAGAAGACGCTTCGGACGGCAGCCCCGCGCTGCTTTTACCAAAGCCCCGGTAGTCAATTGCCAGCACCGAAAAGCCCAGCTCGTGCATGCGCCGAATGCGGCCGGACGAGCCCGACACGTTCCAGCGCGCACCATGCAGGTACAGCAGCACGGGCGCATCAGCCTGCGGCTGCGGCAACCACAGGCCGTGCAGTTGCTCTGGCTTGCCGTCGGCCTGCGTGGGCAATTCAATCCACACATCCTGCATGCCTTCGGTGGACTGCGCGCCGCCCCAGCTGCGGTCGCTGGGCTGAAAAATCCATTCGCGCTGTTTGGCGTCGAGCGTGGCGCAGCCCACGCTCACGGCCGCCACCAGGGCCAGAGAGAGAACAAGAGGGGTTCTTTTCATCCTCGGGGTGACTCGCGCACCGCCACAAAGTTCGCCATCCGTGAACTGCACGGTGAAGGGGCGAGGCGTGGCGTTGACCGCATGCCCACCCGCAGCCTGGTAGCGCCGGGTGGGTTCCTCGTCAGAGGTCAGCACGATGGGCGGCATGAGCTGAATGCTCTTGATGGCCGAGAAAGGCAGCGTGATGGCGGCAGCCCCTTCGTGCGGCATCAGCACGGTCAGCTGTGCCTGAAGGTCAAACCGCTCCAGTGCACCGTGGCGGGTTTCGTTCGTGGTGGTGAAGACGATGGCCTCTGCCCCCGCCAGGGTGTCATCCCCTGCGGCATCCCGAAAAAACGGCGGAAACGGCCAGTGCTGCATTAGCGCGCCCGCCGTCAGGCCAACCGTGCGGCCGACTGGATGGGCGAGGATGTGTCGATGGACAGATCGCCGGCGTCCTGCGTCGAAACCCCCGCTGCCAGGCGTATGCGCAATGCCAGGTCGGTGCGCGAGTCGGCGTTGTGCAGCGCTTCGTCCAGCGAAATACGGTTTTCGGTGTAGAGCTGGTAAAGCGCCTGGTCAAAGGTGCACATGCCAATCTCGGTGCTGCGTCCCATGGCCTCCTTGATGCCCGAGAACTCGCCTTTGGCGATCAGGTCGGAGATGTAGGAAGAGTTGAGCATCACTTCCACCGCCGGCACCAGCTTTTCGTGCAGGCCGGGAATCAGCCGCTGCGACACCACGCCCGCCAGGTTCAGGCTCAGGTCCACCAGCAGCTGCCGGTGTGCTTCTTCGGGGAAGAAGTTGATCACCCGCTCCATCGCCTGGTTGGCGTTGTTGGCGTGCAGGGTGGACAGGCACAGGTGCCCCGTTTCGGCGTAGGCGATGGCCTGCTTCATGGTGTTGCGGTCGCGGATTTCGCCGATCATGATCACGTCGGGCGCCTCGCGCAGGGCGTTCTTCAGGGCTTCTTCGTACGAATGGGTGTCAATGCCCACCTCGCGCTGGTCTACCACCGAGAGCTTGTGGGCGTGCAGAAACTCCAGCGGGTCTTCAATGGTGAGGATGTGGCCCGTGGCGTTTTCGTTGCGGTAGTTGAGCATGGACGCCAGCGTGGTCGATTTGCCCGAACCCGTGGCGCCCGTCACCAGCACCAGGCCGCGCTTGCGCATCACCAGCTTTTCCAGCACAGGCGGCAGGCCCAGGGCAGCCAGCGGCGGGATCTTGTTCTTGATGTAGCGAATCACCATGCCGGTTTCGCCGCGCTGCACGAACACGTTCACCCGGAAGCGCCCCAGGTTTTCGGCCGAGATCGAGAGGTTCATCTCCATCTTGGCTTCGAACTCGCTGATCTGGCGCTCGTTCATCACCGAATAGGCTAGTTGCTTGACCTGCCCCGGGCGCAGCGCGGGCATTTTCAGCGGGTGGGTGATGCCCTCGATCTTCAAGTTGACGGGGGCTCCCACACTGAAGAACAGATCAGAGCCTGCCTTCTCGACCATGAGATTGAGGAAGCTGAAAATTTCCACGCGCGCGTCTCCTTGAGGAAAGAGGTTACCTTTGCTGACATGTCGTCCAGCGGGTGAGCATACTGGTATCGGTATATCCAACGCCACGCCCATGAAAAAAGGGGCCGAAGCCCCTTGGTGTTGACCGGCAGGCGCCACTCGGCACCTTGTGCGGTACTTGGCGTCAGACCACGCCTTGTGCCAGCATGGCGTCGGCCACCTTCACGAAACCAGCCACGTTGGCGCCGTCGATGTAGCTCACGCTGCCATCGGCGCGCTTGCCGTACTTCAGGCAGGCGGCGTGGATGCCCTGCATGATCTGCAGCAGACGGGCGTCCACTTCTTCGCGGGTCCAGCTCATGCGCATGGCGTTCTGGCTCATTTCCAGGCCGGAAGTAGCCACGCCACCGGCGTTGGATGCCTTGCCAGGGGCGTACAGCACGCCAGCGGCTTCGAAGGCCTTGGCCGCTTCGATGGTCGAAGGCATGTTCGCGCCTTCGGCCACGCACAGCACGCCGTTCTTGATGAGCAGCTGGGCGTCGCTCTCGTCCAGCTCGTTCTGCGTGGCGCAGGGCAGGGCGATGTCCACGGGCACATGCCAGGGGCGCACACCCGCTTCAAACTTCACACCGGTGCGGGCAGCGTAGTCACTCACGCGGCCGTAGTGGTGGTTCTTCACGTCCATCAGGATGGCCAGCTTCTCTGGGGTGAAGCCGTCTTCATCAATGATGGTGCCGCTGGAGTCGGACACGGTGACGACCTTGGCGCCCAGTTCCATGGCCTTTTCGACGGCGTACTGGGCCACATTGCCCGAGCCGGACACCGACACGCGCATGCCCTTGAAGGACTTGCCGCGGGTCTTGAGCATTTCGTCGGCAAAGTACACCGTGCCGTAGCCCGTGGCTTCAGGGCGGATCAGCGAACCGCCGAAGCTCAGGCCCTTGCCAGTGAACACGCTGGAAGCGTTGTTGGCCAGCTTCTTGTACATGCCGGCCATGTAGCCCACTTCGCGGCCACCCACGCCGATGTCGCCTGCAGGCACATCGGTGTCGGGGCCGACGTGGCGGTACAGCTCGGTCACGAAAGCCTGGCAAAAGCGCATGACTTCTGCAGGGCTCTTGCCCTTGGGGTCGAAGTCGGAGCCGCCCTTGCCGCCGCCCATGGGCAGGGTGGTCAGCGCGTTCTTGAAGGTTTGTTCAAAAGCCAGGAACTTCAGCACCGACAGGGTGACCGAGGGGTGGAAGCGCAGACCGCCCTTGTAGGGGCCAATGGCCATGCTGTGCTGGATGCGATAGCCGCGGTTGACCTGCACGGTGCCGTCGTCGTCCGTCCAGGACACGCGGAACATCACCACGCGCTCGGGTTCGACCAGACGCTCCAGCAGGCCTTGCTCTGCGTAGCGGGGATTCTTCTCGATGAAAGGCCACAGGCTTTCCATCACTTCCGTGACAGCTTGCAGGAATTCAGGTTGACCGGGATTGCGAAGAGCCACCTGCGAAAGGAAGCTGCCAACGGAGTCGTATTTCATGGTTGAAGAGGCTTGTGGAGGTCAAAAAAATGCAGCCGTTGCATGCTGCAATGCGACATTATGTCAAAGTGTCATAAGGTCATGCTGAAAAAATGCACAAGCTTGGTGAATTGATGGCCTTTTTGCATTGATTTGGTGCTCGAATGCACCGCCGTGGGGGGCGGTCGAGGTGGGGTACATATCCCTATGCACCGTCATGGTGTTGTCACAGAATGACCCCACAGTCGGCCGGTTAACTACACGCATACCAAGAGGAGAAGCGCTCATGCACACATTCAGCATTCGTCCTGCGGCCCTGGCGCTGACGGCAGCCCTGGCGTTGGCAGCCTGCGGCGGCAGCGACAGCCCCAGCCCCAGCTACCCCACACTCAACGGCGACACCCCCTTGGTGATTGGCCACCGCGGCGCCAGCGGCTACCGGCCTGACCACACGCTGGAAAGCTACAAGCTCGCCATCGACATGGGTGCCGATTTCATTGAGCCCGACCTCGTTGCCACCAAGGACGGCGTGCTGGTGGCCCGCCACGAGCCCAACATCACCGGTACCACCGATGTGGCCACCCGCCCCGAATTCGCCAGCCGCAAGACCACCAAGAACGTGGACGGCTTGAACGAAGAAGGCTGGTTCGTCTCTGACTTCACCCTGGCCGAACTCAAGACCCTGCGCGCCGTGCAGCCCCTGTCGGACCGCGACCAGTCGTACAACGGCAAGTTCCAGATCCCTACGTTTGAAGAGGTGCTGGACCTGGCCAAGGCCGAAGGCACCAAGGCTGGCCGCACCGTGGGTGTGTACCCCGAAACCAAGCACCCCACCTACCACGCCAAGCTGGGCCTGCCGCTGGAAGATCGCCTGCTGGCCGTGCTGGCCAAGTACGGTTACACCACCAAGGCATCGCCGGTGATCGTGCAGTCGTTCGAGGTGTCCAACCTCAAGTACCTGCGCACCAAGACGCAAGTGCGGCTGGTGCAACTGGTGGATGCCAACGACGTGAACGCCGATGGCAGCATGGACCTCACGGCCCCCTACGACAAGCCGTATGACTTCGCCGTGGCCGGTGACTCGCGCACCTTCGCCAGCCTGCTGACCCCCGCAGGCCTGAAGGAAATCAAGACTTACGCCGATGGCATTGGCCCCTGGAAGCCGTACCTGATCCCTTCCAAGCAGGTGGATGCCAACAAGGACGGCAAGCCCGACGACCTGAACGGCGACGGCAAGATCGACGAGCGCGACCGCGTGATGATGCCTGCCACCTCGGTGGTGAAGGACGCCCACGCCGCCGGCCTGTTCGTGCACGCCTACACCTTCCGCAATGAAGCCAAGCGCCTGGCGTCGGACTTCAAGGGCGACCCCAAGGCCGAGTACAAGCTGTTCTTCAACCTGGGGGTGGACGGCGTGTTCAGCGACTTCACCGACACCGCCAAGGCCGCGCGCGATAACTGATCGCGCCGCCGATGAACCAAAGCCCGCAATTGCGGGCTTTTTTGTTGGGGGATGCTCGTGGGGCTCAGCGCCCGCGCAAAAACAGCCCGTCCAGCTCTTTCATCGTGAGCTGCCGCCAGGTGGGGCGGCCATGGTTGCACTGGTCGGACCGGTCCGTGGTCTCCATCTGCCGCAGCAGGGCGTTCATCTCGTCCAGCGTGAGCTTGCGGTTGGCGCGGACGGCGCCGTGGCAGGCCATGGTGGCCAGGATTTCATTGCGGGCGCGTTGCACCACGGTGGTGGCGTCGTGGGCGGCCAGCTCGGCCAGCACGCTGCGGGCCAGTTCCACCGGGTTGCCCTGGGCCAGTGTGGTGGGCACGGCGCGCACGGCCAGCGTCTTGGGCGAGAAGGGGACCACCTCCATGCCCAGCAGGGCCAGCACCTCGGCGGATTCTTCCGCCGTGGCCACTTCCTGCGGGGTGGCGGCAAAGGTGGCGGGGATCAGCAGCGGCTGGCTGGCAATGCGGGCGCCGCTGTCCACCTGGGATTTGAGGCGTTCGTACACGATGCGTTCGTGGGCCGCGTGCATGTCCACCACCACCATACCCTGGGCGTTTTCGGCCAGGATGTAGACGCCGTGCAACTGGGCCACGGCGCGGCCCAAGGGCCAGGTGGATGCGTTGTCGCTGCGCTGCTCGGGCCACACCATAGCCTCGGCGCGTGTCGCATCGTCCACGGCGCTGTTCGCGGCATTGGGCTCTGGGGCCGCTGCGCTGGGATCAGCTTCTGCCGACGCAACTTGTGCAGAAGGAGCCCAAAGCCCGCCCAGCGCAGCGTCCGGCACGCTGGGGGTTATCTCGCGGGGTGACCACAGGGCCTGCAGGTCTTGCACGCGGTGGCCTCGATCTTCAAATTTCATAGCAGCTTGCGCTTGCCACATGGGCGCTACAGGCTGTTTTTGCTCTAAACCTTGAGGGTGCGGTGCGGTGGCGGCTGACGCACCCGCAGCTTGTGTGGCCTGGGCCGCTGCCAAGGCTGCGCGGGGCGCGGCCAGAGCGTTTTCCACCGCATGGCGCACGGCCTGGTGCACCTCGCGGCTGTCGCGAAAGCGCACTTCGATCTTGGTGGGGTGCACGTTCACGTCCACGCGGGCGGGGTCGATCTCGACATACAGCGCGTAGATGGGCTGCTTGTGGCCGTGCAGCACGTCTTCATACGCGGCGCGAGCGGCGTGGGTGAGCACCTTGTCGCGCACAAAGCGGCCGTTGACGTAGCAGTATTGGTGGTCGGGCCGCGAACGGGCGGCGTCGGGCAGGCCTGCGCGGCCGGTGACCGTGACCGGCCCGACGCGGTGCTGCACGGCGACCGACTGGGTGACGAAGTCCTCGCCCAGCACGTCCGACAGGCGGCGGGCCAGTGCGTCTTGCGGGTTGCCTTCGCCGGGCACAAAGGTGGCGCGCCACTGCTCCACCAGCTTGCCCTCGTGCCAGATGGCAAAGCCCACATCGGGCCGCGCCAGCGCGTGGCGGCGCACCGATTCAATGCAGTGCGCCAGCTCGGTCGCATCGGTTTTCAGGAACTTGCGGCGTGCGGGGGTGGAGAAGAACAGCTCTTTCACCTCCACCGTCGTGCCCTGGCTGCGGGCAGCCGGGCGCAGCTCGCCGCTGCGCGCGTCCAGCAAAAAGGCGCTGGCCTGCGTGGGCGGGCGCGAGAGCAAAGTCATCTCCGACACCGAGCTGATGGCTGCCAGCGCCTCGCCCCGAAAGCCCATGGTGGCCACGGTTTCCAGGTCGTGCAGGTTGGTAATCTTGCTGGTGGCGTGGCGGCGCAGTGCCACGGGCAGCTCTTCAGGCGGAATGCCCAGGCCGTCGTCTTCCACCGCAATCAGGCGCACGCCACCGGCCAGCAGCCGCACGGTGATTTGCGTGGCCCCCGCGTCCAGCGCGTTGTCCACCAGCTCGCGCACCACCGAGGCGGGGCGCTCCACGACTTCGCCAGCGGCAATCTGGCTGATGAGTTCGTCGGGCAGGTCGCGGATCGGGCGGCGCGTGCCGGGCAGGGATGCTTCGGGCGCGGAGACTTCGGAGGTGGGCTGGGTTGGGTTCACCCGCCAGATTTTAGGCGTCGGCCCCATGGGGATTTGATAGCGGGGTGATGGGGATAATGCGCGCTGCTTTCAACCTCCTCACCCCAGCCACGCAAGGCCCGTTCATGGAAATAGTGACCTTTCTGATCGATTTCATTCTGCACGTAGACAAATACCTGGAGGCGTTCGTGCAGAGCTACGGCATGTGGGTGTACGCGCTGCTGTTCCTGATCGTGTTTGTGGAAACCGGCGTGGTGGTGATGCCCTTTTTGCCGGGGGATTCGTTGCTGTTCATCGTGGGCGCGCTGTGCGGCGCGGGCCTGATGAACTTTCCGCTGGCGTGCGTGGTGCTCATCGTGGCGGCCATCCTGGGCGACCAGTGCAACTACACCATCGGGCGGTACTTTGGCCCCAAGGTCTTCCAGTGGGAAGACTCGCGCTGGTTCAACAAGCGGGCGTTCAACCAGGCGCATGACTTTTACGAGCGCTATGGCGGCATCACCATCGTCATTGCCCGCTTCATGCCTTTCATTCGCACCTTCGCGCCCTTTGTGGCGGGCGTGGCGGAAATGAGCCGCACCAAATTCACGGCCTACAACGTGGGCGGCGCGCTGCTGTGGGTGCTGGGCATTGCCACGGCGGGCTACTTCTTTGGCAATCTGCCCTGGGTGAAGGAAAACCTGGACAAGATCATCTGGGCGCTGATTTTGGTGCCGGGTCTGATTGCGATTGCCGGCGCGTGGAAGGCTGGGCGCAACCAGCCTGCACAGTCCTGAATTTGCTATTGAATTGAGAGCTGCTAGCGCTTTTGGGGTAAGCACTAGCAGCTCTTTTTGCTTGTAGTCTGCTTATCGGCGCGGCGCGCGGCGCTGGTCCTTGTCTTCGCCAATTTCGTGGCCGATCAGTGCGCCCGCAGCAGCGCCGCCCACGGTGCCCAGAGTGCCACCAAAAACCGCATTGCCCACCAAGCCGCCAGCGGCGGCACCTACCCCCGTGCCGATTTGTGCATTGGTGGGGTTGGACGCGCAGCCGCCCATGGCCAGGGCAGCAACCAGGGCCGTGGCCCCGATGAGATGACGTGTTTGCAGCATGGTGTGTTCCTTTCGCAAGTGGAGGTGGGCCGGTGCCTTCGCGTTTGGCAGCCGGTGGTCTGGCCCATGGCTTCACTGTGAATCGCTGCCGCCCGGTGCGGTGTCAGCCCTGGGCTTGCGCGTCTGTAGGAATTGGGGTGAATGCGGGGGTGGGATGGGCTTGTCACCGCATCCCCAGAGGTTCATCATGGCTTGGGTTGCTTCACGAAATCATCAGGGCCAGGCCGTGGTGGTGCACACGTCAAGGAGTGCGTCACGCGGTTGAACCGGCCTACAACAAGAAGGGAAAGTGCTCAATGTCTGAACACACCTCTCATCCCGCCCAGGGGCTCAACCGGCTGACCATTGCCCAGCAGATCAGCCTGCTGGCCGGGGTGGCAGTGCTGGCCCTGGTGGTCATTCTCGCGCTGAGCCTGGTGCGGGTGCAGCAACTGGGCGCCGCGGTGGAAGAGCTGGGCCACGAACAGGTGGAGCGCCTGCAACTGGCGCTGCGCTGGCGCAGCAACATTGCGGTGAACGCCACGCGGGTGCTGTCCATCACCCAAACTGATGGAGACAACTTGCAAGGCTATTTCAAGGACGTGATAGGCAGCACCACGGCCGACACGACCAAGGTGCAGCAGCGCTACACCGAGCTTGAGAAAAGCCCCGGTGGGCTGCGCATTCAGGAAGAGCTGGCTACCGTGCGCAAGTCTTACCTGGAAACGCGCGACAAGGCGCTGGCCATGAAGAAGGCGGGCGACGTGGCGCAGGCCAAGGAATTTGCCTTGAAGGAGTTTGCACCGGTGGTAGACCGCTACAACGCCGTGGCCGACAAGATGGTGGCCTACCAGATTGAGCGTTCGGAAGCCCAGGCGGCTGAAGCCAGCGCGCTCATCCGCTCGTACCGCATGGCGGTGGTGGTGGCCGGTGTGGCGGGGCTGGCGTTGCTGGTGGTGCTGTCGTGGGTGCTGGTGGCGCGCATCCGCCGGTCGCTCAGCGAAGTCAGCGGTGTGGCGCGTCGTATTGGCGAGGGCGACTTGTCCCGCCCCGTGCAGGTGAGTGGCCGGGGCGAGGTGGCCGAGATGATGCAGGCCATGCAGCAGATGCAGGCCTCGCTGGTGCGTATCGTGGGCGAGGTGCGCCTGAGCAGCGACAGCATTGCCACCGGCTCCAGCGAGATTGCGACGGGCAATGCTGACCTGAGCCAGCGCACGGAAGAACAGGCCAGCAACCTGGAAGAAACTGCCGCGTCGATGGAAGAGCTGACCAGCACCGTCAAGAACAATGCCGATACCGCACACAAGGCGGCCGCGTTGGCGGGCGAGGCTTCACGCGCGGCCGTGCAGGGGGGCGAAGTGGTGGGGCAGGTGGTGAGCACCATGGAAGAAATCTCCGCTGCCTCGCGCAAGATCACCGACATCATTTCCGTGATCGACGGCATTGCCTTCCAGACCAACATCCTGGCGCTGAACGCTGCGGTAGAGGCGGCCCGCGCAGGCGAGCAGGGCCGGGGCTTTGCGGTGGTGGCCAGCGAGGTACGCAGCCTGGCCCAACGCTCGGCCGACGCGGCCCGCGAGATCAAGACCCTGATCGGCGCCAGCGTCGAGAAGGTGGAAAACGGCACCCAGCTGGTGAGCGAGGCCGGGCGCAGCATGGAGGGCATCGTGGCCCAGGTGCAGCGCGTGAGCGACCTGATTGGCGAAATCTCCAGCGCCACGAGCGAGCAGACCACCGGCATCAGCCAGGTGGGTGAAGCCGTCACCCAGCTGGACCAGGTGACCCAGCAAAACGCTGCGTTGGTGGAACAGAGCGCCGCCGCTGCCGACAGCCTGCGCCACCAGGCGGCCAAGCTGGCCGAGGTGGTGAGTGTTTTCCGTCTGGCGTCTTAGCCTGCCAGTTGTTGGCGCCAGCGAGGTCCTGTTCACGGTGCCCGAAAGGATCGTGAACAGGCTGAAAGATCACACCGAGCGGCTGCGCGCCAGCGGCGGGTTCTTGGCAAAGTAGCGGGTGATGCCGCGCATCAGCGCATCGGCCAGCTGCTGCTGGTAGGCGCTGCTGCGCAGACGGGCTTCTTCTTCGGGGTTGCTGATGAAGGCAGTCTCTACCAGCACGCTGGGAATGTCGGGTGCCTTGAGCACGGCAAAGCCTGCTTGCTCCACACGGGGTTTGTGCAGCTTGCCGATGTTGCCAATCTCACCCAGCAGCACGCTGCCGAGCTTGAGGCTGTCGTTGATCTGCGCAGTGGTGCTCATGTCCAGCAGGGCGCGCTGCACGTGGCGGTCCTTGCTTTGCACATTGAGGCCACCCACCAGGTCGGCCTGGTTTTCCTTGTTGGCCAGCCAGCGCGCTGCCGTGCTGGATGCACCGCTTTGGCTCAGCGCAAACACGCTGGCACCGCGCGCGGCGGGGGTGGTGAAGGCGTCGGCGTGGATGCTGACGAACAGGTCGGCCTGCACGCGCCGCGCTTTTTCCACCCGCGTGCCCAGGGGCACGAAGTAATCGCCATCGCGGGTCAGAAACGCGCGCATGGGGTTGCCGCCCACGGTGGTGGCGTTGATGCGGTCGCGCAGCAGGTGGGCCACGCGCAGCACCACGTCTTTTTCGCGGGTGCCTGCGGGGCCAATGGCACCGGGGTCTTCACCGCCGTGGCCGGGGTCCAGCGCCACGATGATGATGCGGTCAGTCTGGGTGGCCGTGGCCCGGCCACCCGGGCGGTTGGCCGCCACGGGCGGAGCCGCCGGTATAGGCGCGGCCGGGGTGGGGGTGGCGCTGGGCCCGGGGCGGTCGGCGTGCTGGGCAATCAGGTCGCCCAGCGGGTCGGCCGGTTCGTTGGGCTTGGCGGGCGCAGCGGTTTTGTCCGCAGGGCGGGGCGGGGCAGACGCCGTGGCAGCAGCCGCTGGCGCGGTGGTGTCCCGCAGGCGCTCGGCAATCAGGGCTTCGAGCGGGTCCACGGGCTCGGCCGGGTACAGGTCGAACACCAGGCGGTGCTGGTAGGCGGCGATGGGCGGCAGGGTGAACACCTGGGGCTGTGCGGCCTGCTTCAAATCGACCACCAGTCGCACCACGCCAGGGGCGTTTTGCCCTACGCGGATGCCGGCAATGTTCGGATCGTCAGGCTTGACCTTGGCGACCAGTTCGCGCAGCTCGGGGCTCAGGTCAATGCCTTCAATGTCCACCGCCAGGCGCGGCGGGGTGGTCACGAAAAACTGCTTGGCCACCAGCTTGGTATCTGACTCGATGGTGACGCGCGAATATTCGGGCGCTGGCCACACCCGCACGGCCAGGATGCTGGCGCCGCGCGCAATCTGCTGCGTGCCTAGCAGCAGTACCAGGCTGCCGGCCTGCAAGAGGCTGCGCCGGCTGGGCGCGCGCGGTGGGCGGGCGGGGTGTGCGTCAGCGGTCATGCGCTCAATCCTTGGAGCAGGCTGCGGCCGGTGGCTGTGCCTGCGCGCAGGGTGACTTTCCTTTCGGTTTCGTCCATTGCTTCAATGTGTATAGCAAGGTCTGCAGGCGGGGTAAGCGCTGCAGCCTTTTCTGGCCATTCTGCCAGCTTGAGCCCCGGGCTGGCAAAGATGTCCCGAAAGCCCGCGTCTTCCCACTCGCGCGGGTCGTCAAAGCGGTAGAAGTCAAAGTGCCAGATGGCCAGCTGTGCGGTCTCGTGCGGTTCCACCACGGCGTAGGTGGGGCTCTTGATGCGGCCTTGCACACCCAGCGCGCGCAGCAGATGGCGCACCAGCGTGGTTTTGCCCGCGCCCAGGTCGCCGTGCAGGGTGATGAACGCGTTGGCCAGCGCAGGCTGCGCTGCCAGCCGCTGGGCCCAGGCGGCGGTGTCGTCTTCACTGCGCCAGGTGGTGGTGGCCTGGCCTGTGCCGGGGCTTTCTACAATCTGGCCGGTATGTGGTGCAACAGTCAACTCGTTCCTCAAATTCAGGAGTGGGCCCGCGAGCTGGGATTCTCCCAAATCGGCGTGGCCGGGGTGGATTTGTCTGCGTCAGAGCCGGGATTGATGCAGTGGCTGGCGCAAGGGTTCCATGGTGACATGCATTACATGGCCGCCCACGGCCTGAAGCGCGCCCGCCCGGCCGAGCTGGTGCCGGGCACCGTGAGCGTGATCACCGCGCGCATGGACTACCTGCCCCGCGACCGGGACAGCGCCCCCGCTGTGGCCCAGGCGGGCGGCTGGCAGGCCATGGAGCTGCAGCGCCTGCAGCGCCCCGCCGAGGGCATTGTCTCGATGTACGCCAGGGGGCGCGATTATCACAAGGTATTGCGCGCCCGCCTGCAAAAACTCAGCGACCGCATTGCCGAGGCCGTAGGGCCGTTTGGCCACCGGGTGTTCACCGATTCAGCCCCCGTGCTGGAGGCCGAGCTGGCCGCCCGCAGCGGCCAGGGCTGGCGCGGCAAGCACACGCTGGTGCTCAACCGCGAGGCGGGCTCCACCTTCTTTTTGGGCGAGATCTACGTGGACATGGCCTTGCCTGCCACCGAGCCCGTCACTGCCCACTGCGGCAGTTGCAGCGCCTGCATCGACTCTTGCCCCACGCAGGCCATCGTGGCGCCCCACCGAGTGGATGCGCGGCGTTGCATCTCTTACCTCACCATCGAATACGCAGGCCCCATTCCGCTGGAGTTGCGGCCCCTGATGGGCAACCGCATCTACGGCTGCGACGACTGCCAGCTGGTGTGCCCCTGGAACAAGTTTGCCCAGGTCAGCCGTCTGCCAGATTTTGATGAGCGCAAGGGCTTGTCGGGCCAGCAGCTGGTGCACCTGTTTGCGTGGGACGAACCCACCTTTTTGCGCATGACCGAGGGCGGCCCCATTCGCCGCATTGGCCACGAACGCTGGCTGCGCAACGTGGCCGTGGCGCTGGGCAACGCCCTGCGGCAGGCTGACAGCGCTGAGCTGCGCAGCGCCCTGCAGTCACGCGTGCAAGACCCGAGCGAGCTGGTGCGTGAACACGTTGCCTGGGCGCTGGCGGTTTGAGGTGAAATCAGGCTCTGGGGCTTGATGGATAAGCGCCAGAAGCTACCTTTTTGATAGCAAACCGGTGCTTTGCAGCGTCTGCACCAGCCCATCGGTAAAACGCGCGTAGCCGGCCGCGTTGGCGTGCACGCTGTCAGCGCGCAAGCGGGCGTCGGCCAGCACGGTAGACCAGCCATCGGCATGCAGTGGAATCTTCAGCGCCTTGGCTGTCTCTGCGTACACCTCGTGGTCGCTCAGGTGGCCCGCCGCGGCCATGAGCGACAGGCCGGGCACAGCCACCAGCAACACCTGCGCTCCGCTGGCACGCGCCTGCTCGCCAATGCGGCGAAGGTTGGTGCGCGTGGTTTCGAGCGGCAGGCGCCGCAAAAAGTCATTGCCACCGATGCTCACGATCACCAGCGTGGGCCGGTGTTCCTGCAGCAGGGCGGGCAGCCGCTCCAGCGCCTGGGCCGAGGTGTTGCCTGAAACACCTGCGTTGATCACGTTCCAGCCCGTGCGTGCGGCCAGCAGGGTGGGGTAGGCGGTGTCGGCCGATGCGCCCACGCCCGATGTCAGCGAGTCGCCCAGCGCCAGAACGGTGGCACCCGCTGGCACAGGCTGGGTGGCAGGCTTTCGGCCGCAGCCGGGCAGTCCTGCGCCCGCTGCCAGCAGAACCAGGGCACCCAGCAAGGCGCGTCGGTCGATGGTGGTTTTCATCGCAAAAATCCCAGTGCGAATGGCAGGCTGGCCACCCCCAGCACGGTAGACAGCGTGACGAGCCCGGCCACATAGGGCCCGTTGTAGCCCATGCGCGCAGCCAGCACGTAGCAGGTAGACGCCGTGGGCAGGGCCGAGAAGGCCAGCAGCACCGTGGTTTGCACAGCGTCGAGCTGGAACCCATGCGCCATGCCCCAGGCAATCAGCGGTTGAATCAGATGGCGAATCGACAGAACCGACACCGTGAGCAGGCGGCTGCGGCCCAGCAGCCCAAACTGCATGCCCGCGCCCGCCGCCATCAGCCCCAGGGCCAGTGATGAAGCGCTGATGCGGCTCACCGTGGGCTCCATCCAGCCCGGAATGCGAAAGCCCAGCAGGTTGGCCACCAGGCCCGATGCCGTGGCGATGATGAGCGGATTGCGCAGCAGCTCGCGCACAAAGCCCTGGCCGCCGTGGCGTGCCATGGGCCACACGGCGGCCACGTTGAATAGCGGCACGCACACGCCAATCAGCACCGCAATCATCAGCAAGCCCTGTGCGCCAGCCAGGCGCTCGGCAATCGCCAGGCCGATGAACGAATTGAAGCGGAACGCCACCTGTGCGCTGGCGGCATGGTCGCGGCGCTCCAGGTGCGAGCCCAGCCAGGGCCAGTAGGGCAGCGAATACGCCAGCGCAATGCCCGCCACGCCCGAGAGCAGCCCCGCCGCCATCAGGCTGGATGCAGCGCCCACGTCAATCGGGCTTTTGACGATGGACTGGAACAGCAGCACCGGAAACAGCAGGTAATACACCAAGCTCTCGACAGGCTGCCAGATGGAGCGGTTCAGGGGGGTGTACCGGCACAGCAGGTAACCGAACAGGATGAGAGAGAAATCTGGAAGCAGGAGCTGGGCGTAATTCACGTTTCGAGAATACCTGAAGCGCCTGCCCCGGGTGGGCAGGCAGGCTATCAGCCGGCTGCTGCATCGGGCACCACGCACCGGCGCGTGTGCCCCGGGTATCTGTGCGAAATCCCTAAGACCTGTCGGAGAAACATTCGCATAACATTGAAGACGTACGAAAACCCCAAAAGGAGAAATCGATGGACCGTCGCCACTGGATCGCGCTGGTACTGGCCACTGCTGCAGGATCTGCAGCCGCACAGGCCTACCCAAACAAAGTCATCAAGCTGCAGGTGCCCTTTGCACCCGGCGGCACCACCGACATCATTGCCCGCGTGATCGCCGACCCGCTGGGCAAGGCCCTGGGCCAGAGCGTCATCGTGGAGAACAAGGCGGGTGGCGGTGGCATCGTGGGCGCCAATGAAACGGCCAAGTCGGCCCCGGACGGCTACACGCTGGGCATTGCCACGGTCTCCACCACGGCCGCCAACCCGGCCATCAACCCCAAGACGCCCTACAACCCGCTGACGGACTTCACGCCCATCATCAACATTGCGGCCACCCCCAACATCATTGCGGTGCACCCCAGCTTTCCGGCCAAGGACTACAAGGGCTTCATTGCCGAACTGAAGAAGTCCGCAGGCAAGCACTCGTACTCGTCTTCGGGCACCGGCGGCATCGGCCACCTGCAGATGGAGCTCTACAAGAGCCTGACCGGTACGTTCGTGACGCATATCCCCTACCGCGGTGCAGGCCCCGCCCTGAATGACACGGTGGCGGGCCAGGTGCCCATGATTTTTGACAACCTGCCCTCGGCGCTGCCCTTCATCAAGGAAAACCGCCTGGTGCCCATCGTGGTGGCCGCACCCCAGCGCGTGGCAGCACTGCCCAACGTGCCCACCTTCAAGGAGGTGGGGCTGGAGCCTGTGAACCGCATGGCCTACTACGGCATCCTGGGCCCCAAGGGACTGCCCAAGGAGGTGGTGGACAAGGTGAACGCCGCCGTGCGCAAGGCGCTGGAAGACCCGGCCGTGAAAAAGCGCATCGAGGACACAGGCTCCATCGTGGTGGGCAACACGCCCGAGCAGTTTGCCGAACAGATCAAGGCCGAGTTCAGCGTCTACAAAGACGTGGTGGCCAAGCAAAAGCTCACGCTCGACTGAGCACTGCACTGAAGCAAAGCCGCGCGGGCCTGGCCTGCGCGGCTTTTTTCATGGCGCGTGCTGTGGGCGTGCTATCGTTTTTGGATGCTTGAAGACAGCCTGCGCGCGATCGATACCTTTGTAGATGCCCTGTGGCTGGAAGACGGCCTCTCGCGCAACACCCTGGCGGCGTACCGCCGTGACCTTACGCTTTATGCCCAGTGGCTGGCACAGCAGCAGCCCCCGTTGACACTGGACGCCACCGCCGAAATGCACCTGAGCGGCTACTTTGCTGCCCGCCATGCGCAAACGCGGGCTATCTCGGCCAACCGGCGCCTGACGGTGCTGCGCAGGTACTTTCACTGGGCCTTGCGCGAACGCCGCATCACCCAGGACCCGACCCTGCGCCTGCAGGCTGCACGCCAGCCCCTGCGGGTGCCCAAAACCCTGTCGCAGGCCCATGTGGAGGCCTTGCTCAGCGCGCCTGACCTGGGCAACCCCCTGGGCCTGCGCGACCGCACCATGCTGGAGCTGATGTATGCCAGCGGCCTGCGCGTGACGGAACTGGTCACGCTCAAGACTTTTCAGGTGGGGCTGAATGAAGGCGTGCTGCGCGTGATGGGCAAAGGCAACAAGGAGCGTCTGGTGCCTTTTGGCGAAGAAGCGCGCAGCTGGCTGCAGCGCTACCTGCAAGAGGCGCGTGGCGCCATCCTGGCCGGGCAGCAGACGGACGACCTGTTCGTGACCCACCGTGGTGAGGGCATGACGCGCGTGATGTTCTGGGTGATTGTGAAAAAGTGGGCGCAGGTGGCGGGCATCACTGTGCCCCTGTCACCCCACACGCTGCGCCACGCCTTTGCCACCCACCTGCTCAACCACGGGGCGGATTTGCGCGTGGTGCAACTGTTGCTGGGGCATGCCGATATTTCAACCACCACCATCTACACCCACGTGGCGCGGGAGCGGCTCAAGGCGTTGCATGCGCAGCACCATCCACGCGGCTGAGGCCTGCGTTGGGATGAGGGGCTGGTGCACCCCGCAAGCAAAAAGGGCTCCGTTCGACGGAGCCCTTTTTTGACTTTTGAACGAAGGCGTTCTGTGTATCAGTCCCCGTTCAGGTCTTCGGCCCAGGCCAGCGCCTGCAAGTGGGCCCAGTTGACTTGGCGGTTCGACAGATGCAGTTCGTCGGCCATGCGGGCAAACGTCGCGTCATCGCCAGATTCACAGGCCTTGGTCAACTCCAGGAATGGCGCGAACACGCCGGTACCGTGCAGCAAGGCATCTGTCACCGGCTGGGGCAGGGCCACCGATTCGAGGGCTTTTTCCAGCGGCACGTTCAGCATCGTGTCGAGCAGCGAGAACACCCCCACCACGAAGGCGTTGTCGCATTCTTCCGGGGGCAGCAATTCGGCCGCCAGCAGCTCCATCAGGCGCCCGCGCACCACGGCGGTCTGGCCCACGGCAGGAGGGGCTCCATCGCGTGAGGTGGTCATGAGCAGCGCCGCCCAGCGGAACAGCTTCTTGAGGCCCAGGATCATCACCGCGTGGCGGAAGGAAGTCACTTCGCACGACAGTCCAAACCCCGAGGAGTTGATGAAGCGCAGCAGGTTGAAAGACAGGGTGGGGTCTTTCTTGAGCAGGTCTTCGATCTCGCTCGTGTCCGCCTGTTTGCGCACCAGGTTGATGAGCTGAATGATGGTGGCTTGCGAAGGGCGGATCGTCGTGGCTTTGACCAGGGAGGGCTTGGCAAACCAGAAGCCCTGGAACAGTTTCACGCCCAGGTCCGACATCATCTGGAACTGTTCGGCGGTTTCCACCTTTTCAGCCACCAGCGTGGCCTTGGCGTATTGGCTCGCAAACTTCACCAGCGGGCCTGCCAACTCGGGCTTGAAGGTCTGCAGGTCCAGCTTGATGAAGGAGGCCAGGGGCATCCAGCTGGCGTAGGGCTTGCGCAGGGCGTTCTGGTTCAGCGCCAGGCGAAAGCCGCGTTCGCACAAAGCCTGCAGCACGGGCACGCGCTGGTCGATTTCTTCCTGTGTGGCGGTGTCGGGCAGTGGGGGCACTTCCAGTACCACCTTTTCGGGGTGGATCAGTTCCAGGTGGCCGCCAGCCAAGCTCTCATGCGTGCAGTTGATGAACACCGTTTTCTTGCCCACCAGGGCTTCGGTGCCCGCATAGGACAAGGCGTTGAACAGCAGCGCGGCATCGCTGGCGGCGGTGTGGGCATCCGATGCGGTGGAACGGTCAAACAACTCGTAACCGTAGACCGCCCGGTTGTGGTCCACGATCGCCTGGCGAGCAATGACGGCCATGTTGCTCGCGTCCACATCTTCCTGCGGGGGAGCGGTATCGGCGGGTGGGATGTTTTGTTCGGTGGTGCTCGACATGGTGCGGCTAGAAATGGATTGAGCGGAACGCTTCGTCACATTCTAGGCGCTGTCTTGACGGGGGCGGTGCAATGCCCGAGCACATGGGGGCAACCCTCCGGTGGTCGGTATCCGCCCAGCCTTGCGTTGCCGCAAGCGGCACCATGCAAGCGGGCCGCTGGGTAGTTCAGTCGGTCATCTGGTCTGCCCAGGCCAGGGCTTGCAGGTGCGCCATGTTGATCTGCTGGCTGCTCAGGTGCAAGGTCCCCGCGGCCTTGTGGAAAACGGCGTCGTCGCTCGATTCGCAGGCTTCGGCCAGTGTGAGGAGGTCGCCCAGCACGCCTTCGCGGCGCAGCAGGGCAGCGGCCACGGCGTCGGGCACGGTCAGCAGCTTGAGGGCCGATTCCATGGGAATGGACAGCATCACATCCAGCAACGAGAAGATGCCCACCACGAAGGCCTGGTCGGCTTCTTCCGGGGGCATGCTCTCCAGCGCCAGCAATTCCATCAACCGGCCGCGCACCACGGCGGTCTGGCCCACCGAAGACGGCGCTGCACCCGTGCGTGCGGCCGTGAGCAGCAGGGCCGCCCAGCGGAACAGCTTTTTCAGGCCCAGCAGCATCACGGCCTGGCGGAAGGAGGTGATCTCCCGGTTCAGCCCAAACCCGGCCGAGTTGATGAGGCGCATGAGGTTGAACGCCAGACCGGCATCTTTCTTCAGCACCTCTTCAATATCGTCGGTGCTGGCTTGCTTGCGCACCAGGTTGATGAGGTGGACGATGCTGGCCTGTGCAGGCGAGAGCAGCTTGGTCTCTACCAGCGAGGGGCGCGCGAACCAGTAGCCCTGGAACAGTTGCACCCCTTGGCTGGAAACCATGTCGTATTGCTGGGCTGTCTCGACCTTCTCGGCAATCAACTCCGCCTGGCTGTTGCGTGCGGCGTAGCGGATCAGCACGGCCAGTTGGTCAGGGGCCAGCACCGACAGATCCAGCTTGATGTAGTCGGCCAGGGGCAACCAGGCGGCATAAGCCGATTCGAGTACGGTGTGGTTGAAGGCGAGGTGAAAGCCACGATCACGCAGGCCCATGAGGATGGGCAGGCGCGTTTCCACCTCCTGCGCGGCTGCGTGGCCCAGCGGCGGAATCTCCAGCACTACCTTATCGGGGTCCAGCAGCTCCAGGTGGCCGCCCGAGAGGCTTTCGTGGGTGCAGTTCACAAAAATCAGCTTCTTGCCGACCAGCTCTTCCGTGCCCGCATGCGACAGCGCTGTGAACACCAGAATCACATCGGTGGCGGCGGTGTGCCCGATGCCGGTGCGCGAACGGTTGAACAGCTCATAGCCGATGACCTCCTGCTGGGCATTGACGATGGCTTGGCGCGCGATCATGGCCACAGTGGCTTGCCCCGATGTGTTGCTTGCAGGATAGGCCGCTGCATTGGCGGGTGTAGTGGACATGGCTGGCTACTCACGTGTGAACGATTCAAAAGATGCAAAAACAACCAACTCATTTTAGGGAGCGCCCAATTCCCGGGCGTTTCGCTCAGCCCTGCTGCAGCCATTGAAGTTCCGTTTCGGTGAATCCAGCGCGGCGGCGGGCTTCGTCGTTGAACGGCGGTTTGAGGCGCGGGGCTTCGTATTGCCGCACCAGGACGGCGTAGTGCGTTTCCGGGTTCAGCCCCTCGCGTTCGCATAGCCACCGGTACCAGTGGTTGCCGATGGCCACGTGGCCCACCTCGTCGTGCAGGATGGTATCGAGGATGGTGGCGGCAGCCAACGCATCGGACGTGCCTACCTGCCGAAGCTTGCGCTGAATCAAGGGCGTGGCGTCCAGCCCGCGGGCTTCCATGGTGCGCGGCACCAGGGCCATGCGCGCCACGATGTCGTGCTGCGTTTTCTCGCACATGGTCCACAGGCCCTGGTGCGCCGGGAAGTCTCCGTACTCATAGCCCTGCGTACGCAGGTGGCTGCGCAGCATTTCAAAGTGCGTCGCCTCTTCGGCGGCCACCCGCAGCCAGTCGTGGTAGTAAGCCGGCGGCATGCCGTCAAAGCGCCAGATAGCGTCGAGTGCCAGATTGATGGCGTTGAATTCAATATGGGCAATGGCATGCACCAGCACAGCGCGCCCTTCGGGGGTGGCAGGTGAACGCCTGGCCATCTCGGTGTGGCGCAGCAGCAGGGGGCGCTCGGGGTGCCCCGGCAGGGTGCCGATCTCAGCCGGGCTAGGGGTGAATTTTTCCGCTATCGAATATGTAGCTAGTTGCGCCTGTAGGGCAAGCGCTGCAGCCGATTTTTGATCAGGGTCGGCAAGTTGCAAAACCTGTAATGCACATTGGCGAAGCTCCATCCGTACAATTCTAGGCCCTGCTGCTGAGCGCACTGCACACGCTTTGTAACCAATTGGCAGCCCCTTTGTCTTCTCACCGGAGTGTGTTGCATGGCTTTGTATGAACTGGATGGTGTGGCGCCGCTGGTGCCGGGTTCCGCGTGGGTAGCCGACAGTGCCCAGGTCATGGGCGATGTGCATCTGGGTGAAGACGCCAGCGTATGGTTTGGCGCCGTGGTGCGGGGCGATACTGCACGCATCAGCATCGGCGCGGGCACCAACATCCAGGACGCCAGCGTGCTGCACGCCGATTTTGGCCAGCCGCTGGTGGTGGGCAAGCGCGTCACCGTGGGGCACCAGGTCATGCTGCATGGCTGCACCATTGGAGATGAATCGCTGATCGGCATTGGCGCCGTGGTGCTTAATGGCGCGAAGATTGGCAAGAACTGCCTGGTGGGCGCAGGTGCACTGGTCACCGAAGGCAAGGAATTCCCCGATGGATCGATGATCATCGGCGCCCCCGCCAAGGCCGTGCGCGAATTGACGCCCGAGCAGATCGAGGGGCTGCGCCAAAGCGCCCTGCACTACATCGAGAACGCCCGCCGCTTCAAGCAGGGCCTGCGCCGCATTGATTGAGATTTTCGCGCCTTCTATTTTTGTTTTTCTGGAATCCCCGAGTGTCTGAACTCCACAAGTTTTTGTTTGAAGGCCTGCCCGTGCGCGGCATGATCGTGCGGCTGACCGATGCCTGGACCGAGGTCCTGCAGCGCCGCAACAGCAATTCGGCCACTGGCGCCTATCCCGCACCCGTGCAGGAGTTGTTGGGCGAGATGGCTGCGGCTGGTGTGCTGATGCAGTCCAACATCAAGTTCAACGGCGCGCTGGTGCTGCAGGTGTTCGGGGATGGCCCGGTGAAGGTGGCGGTGGCTGAGGTGCAGTCGGACCTCAGCCTGCGCGCTACCGCCACCATCAACGGCGACATCGCTGCCGATGCCCGGCTGAGCCAGATGGTCAATGTGGGCGGCGGCGGGCGTTGCGCCATCACGCTGGACCCCAAGGACCGCCTGCCAGGCCAGCAACCCTACCAGGGCGTGGTGCCGCTGCACGGCGACCATAACGAAAAACTCGAACGCCTGTCGGATGTGCTGCAGCACTACATGCTGCAGTCGGAGCAGCTGGACACTGTGCTGGTGCTGGCGGCCAACAGCGAGGTGGCTGCGGGCTTGCTGATCCAGCGCATGCCTTTGAAGGGCGAGGGCAATCTGGCCCAGGGGCTATCGCACCGCGAGAACGAAGACCAGATTGGTCACAACGAAGACTACAACCGCATCGCTCATCTGGCTTCCAGCCTGACCCGCGACGAGTTGCTGACCCTGGATGTGGACACCATCCTGCGGCGCTTGTTCTGGGAAGAAAAGCTGCTGCGCTTCGAGCCCTTGGAGGGCGAGCGCGGCCCGCGCTTTGCCTGCACCTGCAGCCGCGAACGCGTAGCCAACATGCTGCGGGGCCTGGGCGCTGAAGAGGCTGAAAGCATTCTGGCTGAGCGCAGTGAGATTGAGGTGGGTTGCGAGTTCTGTGGCCAGCAATACCGCTTCGATGCGGTGGATGCGGCGCAGCTCTTCCTGCAATCTGCTGCCGCCCAACCGCCTGCGCCATCGGGCGTTCAATAAGCCCGCGCCGCTTGCCCCAGGCCGATGGGGCGGGTGTGGTGTGCCGCCCCAAGGTGCTGATCAGAGCCCTCCCAGAGGGTGACGATTGTTGACAGATAGTTTGACGGACCTCTCCTAAGATCCTTCCCAGAAGGAAGGGTTTGCATGGATTTTTTCCGTCGATTTTTGGGAGTGTCGGCATCCAACGCAGGGGCTCAGGCTGGCCCTGCTGGCGAGGCCATCGCCCTGGCTTCGCCGCCAGAAGATTCGGTGCCTGCCGAGCTGGATGTGGACGCCGCCATCAACGCGCACGAACGCTGGAAAGCCCGCTTGATGGACTACTTGGAAGGGCGCCTGCCAGTGGGGCTGGACCCTGACGTGATCCGCCGGGATGACTACAGCGCCTTGGGGCGCTGGTTGCATGGCGTGGGCGCCGATGTGCTGGGTCACCACCCTGCTTACCCTTTGCTGATAGCGCGGCACCGCTACTTTCACGAACAGGCAGCCGAGATGGTGCAATGGGCCCAACAGGGGGAGTGGGACCATGTGGTCGCCGTCCTCAATGGCCGCTACCGGTTTGCTTCGAACCAGATCGTGCTTCTGCTCAAATCTATCCGGCAGGGTGTGAAGCAGGAAGCCTGAGGAAGGTTTCGGCCGCAGCCCAAGGCTGCGGTGTTTTCGTCACCCCGTGGCAGCCAGCCGCAGTGATGTGAACAGGCGGTGCTCGCAAACCGGGTCACTGCATTTTTCGCAGCCCCAGGAGCGCATTTTCAAAGGCGCCTGGTCATCGTCCTCATCTCTCCCATCTTCACTACCAATGGGCGCTCGTGTGAGGCTCACTGCGGTAGATTGGGTCGGGGCTTGCAGCGCCTGGGCTGCGGCCAGCGCGGTGGCCAGGCGGCGGGCGGTGCTGCCATACACCACCCGATAAGGTATCCCGCTGGCCTGAAGCTGGCGGCGCAGTTCGGCGTCGCGATGCTCGCGGTTTTCCTGTTCAGCGGGGGGGCAAGGCCAGTCGAGTCCCGTCAATAACGTGATGGGAACGGGCGAGAGCAAGGAAGCCAGTGGGGGAGCCGCGAGCGCGCTGTCAGCGTCGGGCAGGGCTTGCATCAAGGGATGCAGCTGAGTCGTTTGCACGCCCAGCTCGGCAGTCAGCGCTGCCAGAAGTTCATGCACTCCGCTGTGCGGCGCGCCCACGAGGTGAATAGCCATGGGCGTCAGAGACTAAGGGGAGCTGTGGAGGGGGGTTGGCTGGTGCAGCGCAGTTCAACGCGGGGTGAACTGCACGTACACCTCGCCTTGCTTGACCATGCCCAGTTCGCTGCGGGCTTTTTCTTCCACCATGTCCAGACCTTCCTTCAGATCGTGGACTTCCGAGGCCAGCCGTTCATTGGCCTGGCGCACCTGCGCGTTGGCTGCTTTTTGCGCCTCGATTTTTTGCTGCATGGCAGCCACCTGGGGCAGACTGCCGCGCCCCAGCCACAACTGCGCATGCAGTGCGACCAGCAGCGCCAGCAGGACAACAGGGACCAATCGGATGCCCATGGGGTGGCCTCAGAGAAGGAGGTCAAGCACAGGGCCGCGCCGCGCTCGCACAGCGGCGCATGCCCTGCAGTACATCAACGCAGGTTGTAGAAGGCTTCGCGGCCGGGGTAGTGGGCAACGTCACCCAGGTCTTCTTCAATGCGCAGCAACTGGTTGTACTTGGCGATGCGGTCCGAGCGCGACAGCGAGCCGGTCTTGATCTGGCCTGCATTGGTGCCCACGGCGATGTCGGCAATGGTGCTGTCTTCGGTTTCGCCCGAGCGGTGCGAGATCACGGCAGTGTAGCCAGCGCGCTTGGCCATCTCAATGGCGGCAAACGTTTCGGTCAGCGTGCCGATCTGGTTGATCTTGATGAGGATCGAGTTGGCGATGCGCTTGTCGATGCCTTCCTTCAGGATCTTGGTGTTGGTCACGAACAGGTCGTCGCCCACCAGCTGCACGTTCTTGCCCAGGCGTTCGGTCAGGATCTTCCAGCCGTCCCAGTCACCTTCGTGCATGCCGTCTTCGATGCTGATGATGGGGTACTTGTCGCACCACGATGCCAGCATGTCCGTCCATTGCTGGGCGGTGAGCTTCAGGCCGCCTTCGCCTTCCAGCACATACATGCCGTCCTTGTAGAACTCGCTGGCAGCACAGTCCAGGCCCAGGGCGATCTGGTCGCCAGCGGTGTAGCCCGCGGCTTCGATGGCTTGCAGGATCAGCTGGATGGCTGCTTCGTGGCTTTCCACGCTGGGGGCAAAGCCGCCTTCGTCGCCCACGGCAGTGCTGATGCCCTTGTCGTGCAGGATCTTCTTCAAGGCGTGGAACACTTCCGCACCCCAGCGCAGGGCTTCGCGGAAGGTGGGGGCGCCCACGGGGATGATCATGAATTCTTGCAAGTCCAGGCTGTTGTTGGCGTGCGCGCCGCCATTGATGACGTTCATCATCGGCACGGGCAATTGCATGCTGCCCATGCCGCCCAGGTAGCGGTACAGGGGCAGGCCGGATTCTTCGGCAGCGGCGCGGGCTACGGCCATCGACACGGCCAGCATGGCGTTGGCGCCCAGGCGGCTCTTGTTCTCGGTGCCGTCCAGGTCGATCAGGGTCTGATCCAGGAAGGCTTGCTCGGAAGCATCCAGGCCCAGCACGGCTTCGCTGATTTCGGTGTTGATGTGTTCCACGGCCTTGAGCACGCCCTTGCCCAGGTAACGGCTCTTGTCGCCATCGCGCAGCTCAATGGCTTCGCGGCTGCCAGTGGAGGCACCCGAGGGCACGGCTGCGCGGCCCATCACGCCCGATTCGAGCAGCACGTCGCATTCGACGGTGGGGTTGCCGCGGCTGTCCAGCACTTCGCGGCCTACGATGTCAACGATGGCACTCATGGTTTTTCCTTTTACAGAAGTTTCAAGTCAAATCGGGTGCTGGCGCTTATGCAGAAAGCGCCATAAGCTATCAAAATCAGAGCGTCACAGGCCTTCGACGCAGACCAGTCGCATGATGGCTGCGCCTTCGCGGGCGGCACGGGCCTTGCCGTATTCGGGCGAGTGGTAGAAGGCCTTGGCGGCCTCGAAGCTCGGGAACTTGGCAATCACCACGCGCTCGGGCGTCCAGTCCCCTTCCATCACTTCCACTGCACCGCCGCGAACGCAGATTTCAGCGTTGTGGGCCTGGAAGGCCGCAGTGGACCACTTCTTGTATTCCTCGTACTGGGCAGGGTTCGTCACGCGGACGTTGGCAATGAGGTAGCCGCTGGGCATGTGGTCAGGCTCCAAAGTTGTTTTCGAGGAATCCGTTTTTCTTGGTCACGTCGTCGAGGGCCACCAAGGTTTCCAGCAGCGCCTTCATGTGCTTGAGCGGCACGGCGTTGGGGCCGTCGGACCAGGCTTCGGCGGGCTTGGGGTGGGTTTCCATGAACAACCCCGCCACGCCCACGGCCACACCGGCGCGGGCCAGCACGGGCACCATGTCGCGGGCGCCGCCGCTCACGGCACCCAGGCCGCCGGGCTTTTGCACCGAGTGGGTCACGTCAAACACCACGGGCGCGCCCGAATTGCGCATCTCGGCCAGGCTGGTCATGTCGGCCACAAGGTTGTTGTAGCCAAAGCTCACCCCGCGTTCGCAGGCCAGGAAGCGGTCTTCCGACAGGCCGGCTTCGTTCGCGGCAGCGCGGGCCTTGTCAATGACGTTCTTCATGTCCCAGGGGGCCAGGAACTGCCCCTTCTTGATGTTGACCGGCTTGCCCGACTGGGCCACGGCGCGGATGAAGTCCGTCTGGCGGCACAGGAAGGCGGGTGTTTGCAGCACATCGACCACGCTGGCCACGGGGGCGACCTGCGATTCGTCGTGCACGTCTGTCAGGATGGGCAAATGCAACTGGCGGCGCACTTCGTCCAGGATCTTCAGGCCCGCGTCCAGCCCCACGCCGCGCTGGCTGGTGCCAGAGGAGCGGTTGGCCTTGTCGAACGAGCCCTTGTAGATGAGCGGAATGTCCAGTGCTGTGCAGACTTCCTTGAGCTGGCCTGCCACGTCCAGTGACATCTGCAGGCTTTCAATCGAACAGGTGCCCGCGATGAGGAAGAACCGGTGGTTCAGGCCGACGTCGAATCCGCACAGTTGCATGGCCGTTTCCTTCAGGCTTTTTTCGCCGCTTGCTGGTGTTCCACCGCCGCCTTGATGAAAGCGTTGAACAGCGGGTGACCATCCCAGGGGGTGGACTTGAACTCGGGGTGGAATTGCACGCCGATGTACCAGGGGTGCACAGTGCTGGGCAGTTCCACGATTTCGGTCAGCTGCTCGCGCTGCGTCAGGGCCGAAATCACCAGGCCCGCCTTGCGCAACTGGTCCAGGTAGTTCACGTTGGCTTCGTAGCGGTGGCGGTGGCGCTCGGTCACCACGTCGCCATAGATGCGATGGGCCAGGGTGCCGGCCTGCACGTCAGACGATTGCGCGCCCAGACGCATCGTGCCGCCCAAGTCAGAGTTCGCATCGCGCGTCTTGATGGTGCCGTCGGCATCCTTCCACTCGGTGATCAGTGCGATCACAGGATGCTTGGCCTGAGGGTCGAACTCGGTCGAGTTGGCACCTTCCAGCCCCGCGACGTGGCGGGCGTATTCAATGGTGGCAACCTGCATGCCCAGGCAGATGCCCAGGTAAGGCACCTTGTGCTCACGCGCAAACTGGGCGGTGCTGATCTTGCCTTCCACACCGCGGCTGCCGAAGCCGCCGGGCACCAGAATGGCGTCGTACTTGGCCAGCTTGCCAGCGGCGTTGGCGCTGTCGATGGTTTCGGAATCCAGGTGCTCGATCTTCACGCGCACATGGTTCTTCATGCCGGCGTGGCGCAGCGCCTCATTGACGGACTTGTAGCTGTCCGACAGATCGACGTACTTGCCCACCATGGCGATGGTGACTTCGCCTTGGGGGTGCTCGGTTTCGTGCACCAGCTCGTCCCAGCGCTTGAGGCTGGTGGGTGGGGTGTTCAGGCGCAGCTTGTCGCAGATCAGGCCGTCCAGACCTTGCTCGTGCAACATGCGGGGCACCTTGTAGATGGTGTCCACATCCCACATGCTGATCACGCCCCATTCGGGTACGTTGGTGAACAGCGAGATCTTTTCGCGCTCTTCTTCCGGCACCGGCTTTTGTGCGCGGCACAGCAATGCGTCGGGCTGGATGCCGATCTTGCGCAGCTCTTGCACGGTGTGCTGGGTGGGCTTGGTCTTGAGCTCGCCAGCCGTGGCAATCCAGGGCAGGTAAGTCAGGTGCACGAAGGCCGAGTTGTTCGGGCCGAGCTTGAGGCTCAACTGGCGCACGGCTTCCAGGAACGGCAGCGACTCGATATCGCCCACGGTGCCGCCCACTTCGCAGATGGCCACGTCCACCGCGTCGTCGGTGCCAATGCCCGCGCCGCGCTTGATGTATTCCTGGATTTCGTTGGTGACGTGCGGGATGACCTGCACGGTCTTGCCCAGGTAGTCGCCACGGCGCTCTTTTTCGAGCACGGACTGGTAGATCTTGCCCGTGGTGAAGTTGTTGGACTTCTTCATGCGCGTTTCAATGAAACGCTCGTAGTGGCCCAAGTCCAGGTCGGTTTCTGCGCCGTCATCGGTCACGAAAACTTCGCCGTGCTGGAAAGGCGACATCGTGCCGGGGTCTACGTTGATGTAGGGGTCGAGCTTGATGAGGGTGACTTTGAGTCCCCGCGATTCGAGGATCGCGGCAAGGGAGGCTGAGGCGATTCCCTTACCGAGGGAAGACACCACACCGCCGGTGACGAAGACAAATTTGGTCATGTCGTTTTATGGTGGTGGGAAATTGGGATTATAGATGGGCGCTACCTTCGCGCTCTTGCGGGCCTGTGCATAGCCCGCGCTGGGGTCTGCTAAATTCGCGCCCATGAATGAGCTTGCTGGCAAACACATTGTTCTGGGTCTGAGCGGAGGCGTGGCTTGCTACAAGGCAGCCGATTTTTGCCGTCAGCTCATCAAGGCGGGGGCCACCGTGCAGGTGGTGATGACCGAGGCGGCCGAGCAGTTCATCACGCCCGTCACCATGCAGGCCCTGTCGGGCCGCACGGTGTACGGCTCGCAGTGGGATGCCCGCGAACCCAACAACATGCCGCACATCAACCTCAGCCGCGAGGCCGATGCCATCGTGATTGCGCCGTGCAGCGCTGATTTCATTGCCCGCCTGGTGCAAGGCCGGGCCGACGAGCTGCTGAGCCTGATGTGCCTGGCCCGACCCATCGACCGTGTACCCCTGCTGCTGGCGCCCGCCATGAACCGGGAGATGTGGGCGCACCCCGCCACCCAGCGCAACCTGGCCCAGGTGGCGCAGGACGGTGCCACGGTGCTGGGTGTGGGCAACGGCGACCAGGCCTGCGGCGAAACCGGCGATGGGCGCATGCTGGAGCCCGGCGAATTGCTGGAAGAGGTGATTGCCTTTTTTGCCCCCAAGGTGCTGGCAGGTCAAAAAGTGCTGATCACGGCTGGCCCGACGTTCGAGGCCATAGACCCTGTGCGGGGCATCACCAATCTTTCGAGCGGAAAAATGGGCTTTGCCATTGCCCGCGCCGCGCACGAAGCGGGTGCCGACGTGACTTTGGTGGCCGGGCCTGTGCATTTGCCCACGCCCCGCGGCGTGCGCCGGCTGGATGTGAAATCAGCACAAAATATGCTCGAAGCCGTTGAGGGGCAAGCGCAAGGCGCTACTCTATTTATAGCGACTGCGGCCGTTGCGGACTGGCGTGTGGCAAGCCAGTCCACCGAAAAAATCAAAAAGGATGGCTCTGGCCAGCCCCCGGCGCTGAATTTTGTGGAGAACCCCGATATCCTGGCCCGCGTGGCCCAATCGCCCCGCGCCCAGTCCGGGGCGTTGTACTGCGTGGGCTTTGCTGCTGAAAGTCACGATTTGCTCGCCCATGCCACTGCGAAGCGTTTGCGCAAGGGTGTGCCGCTGCTGGTGGGCAACATTGGCCCCGCCACTTTTGGTCAAGACGACAATGCCCTGCTGCTGGTAGACGAGCAGGGCCACCGCGAACTGCCGCATGCCTCCAAGCGCGCACTGGCGCAACAACTGGTCGCAGAAATCGCCAGGCGGTTGCCGCGCTGAGCGCGGCGCGCCTTCTTGTGCGCCAGCCATGGCGAAGATCAAGGCTTTCTGCGGTGCGCGGAAGGCTTTCGCCGTAGGCCTCCCATTTACTTTTCCAAGAGAACCTGTTTCATGAAGATCGACGTCAAGATTCTTGATCCGCGCATGGCCGAGCAACTGCCGACCTATGCCACCCCTGGCAGCGCTGGCCTGGACCTGCGCGCATGTCTGGATGCGCCCCTCACGCTGCAGCCCAACGCGTGGCAATTGGTGCCCACGGGCATCGCGGTGTACCTCAAGGACCCTGGCTATGCCGCGCTGATCCTGCCTCGCTCGGGCCTGGGCCACAAGCATGGCATCGTTTTGGGCAATCTGGTGGGTTTGATCGATAGCGACTATCAGGGGCAGTTGATGGTGAGTGCCTGGAATCGCAGCGATGTGGCGTTCACGATCGAGCCGATGGAGCGCCTGGCACAAATGGTCATCGTGCCGGTGGTGCAAGCCCAGTTCAACGTGGTGACAGACTTCGTGGCGACCGAGCGCGGCGCTGGCGGCTACGGCTCTACCGGCATTGCTTGAAGTGGCAAAGCGATAGGGCGGCTCATCGTGATTCAGCCCGCCATGTCAGATTTTTCTTACGTTTGGTAGGGCTTGTTACTGACCTGCGCTGTGGTCGGCGTGCACTGGATGCGGCGTTGAATCGTTGGTGTGATGGACAGTGCTTAGATCGTGCGGGTGCATGTTGCGTTCGCGGCACCCGATTGCCACCCCTTCAAGGAGAAACTGATGCGCCATTTCCACCGTACCGCCGTTGCGGCCGTCTCTGCTGCCGCCGTCTTGGCATTGACCGCTTGTGCGAGCAATCGTTATGACCCCTATTACGGCGGCGGCTACCAGGGCACAGCCCCTGCGTATCCTGCGCCTTCACAAAACCCATACGCCACGGAATTCGGGCGTGTGAGCAATATCGAGGTGCTTCATAACCAAAGCCGCGGTGGCGGGCAAACATCGGGTGCCGGCGCAGTGCTGGGTGCCGTGGTGGGTGGGGTGCTTGGTAACCAGGTGGGCAAGGGCTCAGGCCGCGCAGCAGCCACTGCCGTGGGTGTGATTGGCGGCGCCGTGGCCGGCAACGCGATTGAGGGCCGCAACAACCCAGGTGACTACGCCCAGGGCTATCGCATCTCGGTCCAGCTCGATCAGGGCGGCTACCGTGCCTACGACGTGAGTTCGCCCGGCGATTTGCGCATTGGCGATCGCGTGCGCCTTTACAACGGCCAGATTTCTCGCCAATAAACCCAGCGCATCCGGTGCGTTGAACCCCCATAGTGTTCGTGCGGGGGCTCATCCCACCGGTGCTGGGCTTGTGCGCATTTCAGTGCAGCAACTGGTTACCGGGCGCCTGGGCCTCAATGCGGAAGAAGCCGGTGCCTGCCGTGCCGCGGCCTACTTCCTCTTCGGTGGCTTCGCGCACCGACTCCACTTTCAGTTGCAGGCGCAGTGCAATGCCCGCCAGCGGGTGGTTGCCATCGAGCACGATGTGTTCAGGGTAAATTTCTGCCACGGTGTACAGGCCGGTGCGGGGTGCATCGGGGTTGCAACCTTGGGGCAAAGCCGTGCCTTCAAAAGTCATTCCTTCTTCCACTTCGGCAGGGAAAAGGTGGCGGGGTTCCAAGAAGAGCAACTGGTCGTTGAAGTCACCAAAGGCGTCTTCAGGTTCCAGGTGCAGTGACAGCTTGGCGCCTGCGCTGTGACCTTGCAGGGCTTCTTCGATGCGGGGCAGCAAATCGTTGCCGCCCAGCAGGAATTCCACCGGCTCATCCAGCACGTCGAGTTCTTCACCAAGGGTGTCTTTGAGGGTCCAGGTCAGTGCGACCACGCATTGTTGGGTAATTTCCATAGGAGAATTGTCGCAGTTTGACCAACAGCCCCGCCAGGGGCAGGTGCCTTCATCCATGGATATCCAACAACCCTTGACCCTGCTGGGTGGTCTCACGCCAGCCCAGTTCATGCGCCGCCATTGGCACAAAAAGCCTTTGCTGGTGCGCCAGGCCATCCCCAATTTCCAGCCACCGGTGCTGCGTCCCGAGATGTTTGCGCTGGCGGCCCAGGAGTCGGTGGAGTCGCGCCTGGTGCAACAAATCAAGGGTGGCTGGAAGCTCCGCCACGGCCCGTTTGCGCGCCGCTCCTTGCCCGCAATGAGCCAGCACGAGTGGACGTTGTTGGTGCAGGGGGTTGATCTGCACAACGATGCGGTGCACCAGTTGATGCAACAGTTCCGGTTTGTGCCAGAGGCGCGGTTAGACGATTTGATGATCAGCTACGCCACCGACGGTGGCGGTGTGGGGCCGCATTTCGACAGCTACGACGTCTTTTTGTTGCAGGCCCACGGCCGCCGCCGCTGGCGCATCGGCCGCCAGAAGGACTTGACCCTCAAGGAAGGCATTCCTCTCAAGGTGCTGGCGGAGTTTGAGCCGGAGGAAGAGTTTGTGCTGGAGCCTGGCGACATGTTGTACCTGCCTCCTCGCTATGCTCACGACGGGATTGCCGAAGGCGAATGCATGACCTACTCGATAGGCTTCCGTGCGCCCGCCCGTGCCGAACTGGCTCAGGAGTTGCTGGTGCGCCTGTCGGAGGATGCGGCGGAGGATGAGCAGGTGCAGATGTACCGCGATGCCAAGCAGGAAGCGGTGGCAGAGCCGGGTGCAATTCCTGCCGAACTGCAAGCCTTCGCCAAGGAGGCGCTGGAGCGTGCCCTGTCGCAGCCTTTGGCCTTGGAGCGCGCCCTGGGTGAATACCTGACCGAGCCCAAGCCCAACGTCTGGTTTGAAGCCAGTGATGGTGGCGCCATGCTTGAAGCGGTGCGCCTGGACCGCCGCACGCGCATGATGTACGACGCGCAGCACATCTTCATCAACGGCGAAAGCTACCGTGCTGGGGGCAAAGACGCCACCTTGATGCGCCGCCTGGCCAACCAGCGCTACCTCAGCGCCAAAGACATCCAGCGTGCCAGCGACGAGGCGCTGGAGTTGCTGTCGATTTGGTGCGATGACGGCTGGGCGCACGCCTGCTCGGACGACACCACTACCCCATGACTACCAGCGACTTGCCTGTGTCCAGCCCCTCTGGCCTGCCCGAGGGGCGGTTTGCTGGGCGCGAGGCTTTTCAGCAAATGGTGCGCGACGCCTTCGCCACTGCTGCACGCGAGGGCTGGGCCGAAATTCTGATCAGCGATGCCAACTTTCACGATTGGCCGTTGGGGGAGCGGGCAGTTGTGGAGTCGCTCCAGGCCTGGGCAAAAGGTGGGCGGCGCTTCACCATGCTGGCCGTCAGCTACGACGATGTCATTCGGCGGCACGCGCGTTTTGTGGGGTGGCGCGGCACTTGGGATCACATCATGACCTGCCGTAAAAGCCCCGCGGCAGACCCTCTGGAATTACCCAGCGTGCTCTGGTCGCCTGGGTGGGTCATGCAGCGACTGGATCCGGTGCGTTGTGCTGGCGTGGCGGGAGGCGAAGCCGATCGCAGAGTGCTGGTGCGCGAGGTTCTGAACGAATGGCTGCGCAGTAAAAGTTTCCCCGGTTTCCCGTCCACGACGTTGGGACTTTGATGTCCGTCAAGCCTGGGGTAAGCTCGCGCCGCTGTTAGCACCCCACAGGGTGTTGCGTCTGCGCCTATGTCAACTTGCTGTAAACCTTTTTTCAGTGTTAGTCACTATTGACTAAATGCCAATATAATTTATGGCTGCACCGCAAAATGGTGCAACTGTCAAATGCATTGCGCCAATGCGTACCAGGGCTTCAACGCGCCGGTCGCCGTGGCTTTTCAAGATTTTTGTTTGTCCAACTAGGAAATTTGAAATGAAGAACTCCGTCGTTCTGGCCGCTCTGATCGCTGCTGCTGCTCTGGCCGCTTGCGGTAAAAAAGAAGAACCCGCTCCAGCACCAGCTCCCGCAGCTGCTCCAGCTCCTGCTGCTGAAGCCGCTCCTGCAGCCCCAGCCGCTTCCGAAGCTGCTCCTGCTGCTTCTGACGCCGCCGCTCCTGCTGCTGACGCTGCCAAGGCTGCTGCTGACACCGCTGCTGCCGCTGCCACTGGCGCTGCTTCCGAAGCCAAGTAATTCGTGATGAAGTAGCCCCTCCGCAGGGAGAGGTTGCATCGCCACTCCGAAGCCCCGCTTTTGCGAAAAAGCGGGGCTTTTGTTTTTGGTGGCACCATGCCGTCGCTCAGATTGCAACGGGGCAGCCGTTGGGGTCATCGCTTGCTTTGCCAGCAGGATTTGCTTTCTATCCAGCCATTCCCACCGAGATCCAAGGCGTTCCCTCCGTCTGGCGGGCCACGCCGATGCGCTCAGGCGGCCAATCCAGCGCGCTGGCCAGGGCCTCCTGCGCCAGCGCGGGTGTGTTGTTGTGGGCGCTCAGGTGGGCGGCCACCACGTGGCCTAGCGACGGGTGTTTCAGTGCTGCCAAAAGCTCAGCGGTCGCTGTATTGGCCATGTGACCATACGGACCTGCAATGCGGCGTTGCAGGAACAGAGGGTAGCGCGATGCCGCGAGCATGACAGGGTCATGATTGGCCTCCACCAGCAGGGTGTGACAGCCCGCCAGTTGCGTTTTGACATGCTCGCTGGCGTGTCCCAGGTCGGTCAGAATGCCCAGGTGCACTGCGCCATCGGTGCATCTCAGTTGCAGCGGCTCGCGGGCATCGTGCGGCACGGTGAAAGGGGTGGCTTGCCAGAAGCCCAGGTCGATGGGTTCCAGGTCGTGAGCGATGCGCAGCAGCCCGTCGAAGTCTGGAGAGCCCAGGGCGGCATGTGTGCCGTGGCTCATCCAGATGGGGATGCGATGCTTCAGTGCGATAGACCGCGCGCAGCCAATGTGATCTGAGTGCTCGTGGGTGATGAAGATGGCCGCAATGTCGCTCCAGGCCAGGCCCGCCTGGTCCAGCCGGGATGCGAGCTGCCGCACGCCCAGGCCGCAATCCACCAGCAGGCGGCGTGTGCGCAGCCCGTCGCTGCCTTCAATCAAGGTCGCGTTACCGGCGCTGCCGCTGCCCAGGTTTTTCAGTCGCAGCATGGGAGACGTTTTGGTGTGTGCATAAAAAAAGCCCCGCAGCCCTGTGGGGAGCTGGCGGGGCACGTCAGGCGCAGGGCCTGAGTAGGCAGAGGGTTACTTCAACTCGTCGGCAATCACGCGAACAATACGCTCTGCGTTGGCGGACGACTCGGGAGCGCCAGCTTCGTTGAGCACGGACACGGTGGAGGCGTTGCCCTCGCTGCGCACGGCGATGCGGTACTTCAGCGGCGGAACGGCAGCAGACGAGCCGCCAAAGAGTTTGCCAAAGAAGCCGGGCTCTTTCTTGTCGGCGTTGGGTGCCACATAGCGCACGAAGTACAGACCGTCGTTGCGATTGCGGTCTTCCACTGAGAAGCCGGTGCGGTCCAGGGCGAGGCCCACACGGCGCCAGGCGCGGTCAAAGTTCTCAGCCAGTTGCACCACGGGCGCGTTGTTCACCGTGGCAATCCGGGCTGCCGGGGTTTGCTGCGTAGGCGCGGTGGCGGCAATCGCCTTGGATTGTTCCTGGCTCACGCCCAGCTTGACCATCAGGCGGCGCAGAAATTCAGTTTCCAGTTCGGGGTCTGCCGCGCGGGGCTGCCAGACGGTCTGGTCCTTCTGGGTGTTGGTGTACACCTCGATCATGCCGCGGTGGCTGATGAAGATGTCGGTGCCGCCGTTGGCGTTGCGCTCCAGGCGGGTGCGGAACTTGTCGCGTTCGCCAGTGGAGTACAAAGAATCGAACACCTTGCCCAAGGCAGCGCGGACGACATCCTGCGGCAGCTTGGCACGGTTTTCGGCCCAGTCGGTTTCCAGGATGCCCAGGTTGGCCTGGTCCTGCGTGAAGATGAAACCGCTCTCCAGCCAGAACTCGCGCACGGGCTCCCACAGCTTGTCTGCGGGGCGGTTGACCACGAGCCAGCGCTGGTTGCCATCGCGCTCAATGCGCACGTCACCGATGGAGGTGGCAGCGGCCTGGCTGGCGGCAGTGGGTTGTGCCGCTTGCTGGCCTGCCTGCAGGGCGGCTGCAGACACGGTGCCGCCAGGCACGGCGTAGCGCGAATCTTTGGCGAGCTGGGTCAGGTCGGGGGGCACTTCCAGGGTCGAGCCCTTGGTCGCGCTTTTGTAGTCGATCTTGTCGCCTTCAAGGGTCGAGCAGGCTGACAGGGCAGCAACAAGGGCCAGCAGGCCCAGGCGGGTATTTGCGTTCACTCGGAAATCCTTGGAATGTCGGGGAGGTTTCGCGGCTCAGAGCAGGCCGCTGCTGCGCAGCGCGCCTTCGACCACGGCTTCGTTGCTTTTGGACAGTGGAGTCATGGGCAGGCGCAAGGTTCCGCCGCACAGGCCCATGCGGGCCACCGCCCACTTCACGGGAATGGGGTTGGCTTCCACGAACAGGTTCTTGTGTACGGGCATCAGCTGGAACTGGATTTCCATGGCGCGCTTCACGTCACCTGCAATGGCCGCCACGCACAGTTCGTGCATCAGCCGGGGGGCCACGTTGGCTGTGACGCTCACGTTGCCATGGCCGCCGCACAGCATCAGGGCCACGGCGGTGGGGTCGTCACCCGAGTAGATGCCGAAGCCCTTGGGGGCTTCGCGGATGAGCCACTGGGCCCGTTCGATGTTGCCGGTGGCTTCCTTGATACCGATGATGCCCGGCACCTGGGCCAGGCGCAGCACGGTATCGTGCTGCATATCGGCTACTGAGCGGCCGGGCACGTTGTAGAGGATGGTGGGCAGGTCACCCACGGCCTCGGCAATCGCCTTGAAATGCTGGTATTGGCCTTCTTGCGTGGGCTTGTTGTAGTAGGGCACCACCTGAAGTTGGGTGTCAGCCCCTACCTTCTTGGCGAACTTGGCCAGTTCGATGGCTTCGGCAGTGGAGTTGGCACCGCAGCCGGCCATGATGGGCACGCGCTTGGCGGCTTGCTCCACGGCCACGCGAATAATTTCGCAGTGCTCTTCCACATTCACCGTGGGCGATTCGCCCGTGGTGCCAACGACGCCGATGCAATCGGTGCCTTCAGCGATGTGCCAGTCGATCAGTTTGCGCAAGGCGGGGTAGTCAACGCTACCGTCCTCATGCATGGGGGTGACAAGGGCGACGATGCTGCCGGTGAGGGGCACGGAAGAAGAGGTCATGTCCGCAGATGGAAACGGTAAAAGGGCATTCTAACTAGACAAGGGCTGCAGTCTGTGGCGCGCAGGTGCCTCGGGGTGAGGTGTTTCCCGCACGGCGGCAATGCGCTGCACAAACCGCGCCGGGTTTTCGAGGTAGCCGTCCTCGTAGGCCACGGTGCGCAGCGCGCCAAAAGCCTGCAGCAGCTCGCCGGGGCGCAGCAAGAAATCGGCCCGGCTGGGCCTGCCCACGGTTTCGTGGCCCTGCGCGAAGGTTTCGTAAATCAGAACGCCGCCGGGTGCCAGGCTGGCCAGCACGGCGGGCAGCAAGGGGCGCCACAGGTAGTTGGTCACCACCACGGCCCCGAACTGCCGGCCGGGCAAAGGCCAGGGCCCGTTTTCAATGTCAGCGCAGATCAGCTCGCCCAGTCCGGTGCAGGCGGCAATGGCCTCAGGTGAGCGGTCCACGCCCGTCACTTGCAGGCCCTGGGCCTGTAGCCAGCGCATGTGGCGACCTGCGCCGCAGGCCAGGTCCAGCGCCGTGGCGTGGGGTGGAATCAGATGCGTCCATCGCTGGACCCAGGCCGAGGGAGCTTCCGTACCGTGCATGGGGTTGTGCTATTGAATTGATAGCTACTTGCGCTTATATATTAAGCGTTAGAGGCCAGAAATGCTTGAAGTCAAAAACACGACCAAACCTTGTCGGCCACCATCACCATGAAGTCTGGCACCGTGTACATCGCAAACACGGCCAGGCAGGCGACGATGGCTGCAAACCAGCCCAGCCCGCGCAGCCATGGGCGGCGGGGTGGGGTGGTGGGGGAATGTGAAGCCATGGCGGTAAAAACTGCGTTGTTCACGCCGCTTGCGGCTGTGCGCGCTGGATGGGCGCTTCCTTGATGGGCAGGTTCACCAGCCCCGCCAGCACACCCAGCCCAATGGCGATGTACCAGACGATGTCATAGCTGCCAGTGGCGTCGTACAGGTAGCCGCCCAGCCACACGCCCATGAAGCTGCCGAGCTGGTGGCTGAAGAACACAAACCCGCCCAGCATCGAGAGGTGCTGCACCCCAAAAATCTGGGCAATGGTGGCGTTGGTGGGCGGCACCGTGGACAGCCACAAGGTGCCCATCACGGCCGAGAAGATGTAGACCGACAGGGGCGACAGCGGCACCAGCAAAAAGACGCTGATCGCCACGGCCCGCGCCAGGTAAATGAACGAGAGGATGAAGCGCCGGGGCATGCGCTGCCCCAGGGTGCCTGCGATGTAGGTGCCAAACACGTTGAACAGCCCGATCAGCGCCAGTGCGTAGCTGGCCACCTGCGGTGACAGGCCGTTGTCCTTGAGGTAACTGGGCATGTGCACGCCAATGAACACCACCTGGAAGCCGCACACAAAGTAGCCCGCCATCAGCAAATTGAAGCTGGGGTAGCTGAAGGCCTCCCGCAGGGCGTGGCCAATGGTCTGGTCACGCTTTGGTGGGGCGGCCCCCTGAAAGCCGGGTTCCCGCAGGCCAAACGCCAGCGGAATGATCAGCAGCACCGCCATCGACAGCGCCAGCAATGCCTGCTGCCAGCCCAGGCTGGCAATCAGCCACCCTTCCACCGGCACCATCAGAAACTGCCCGAACGAGCCTGCCGCTGCGGCTACGCCCATGGCCCACGAGCGCCTCTCGGGCGCAATCTGCCGGCCCAGTACGCCGTAGATCACGGCGTAGGTGGTGCCTGCCTGCGCTGCCCCGATCAAGAGGCCGGTGGTGAGTGCAAACAAGAGCGGGGTGGGCGAAAGCGCCATGCCCGCCAGCCCTAGGCCGTACAAAACGGCACCGCCCATCAGCACGCGGAACGCACCAAACCGGTCGGCCGCCATGCCCGCAAAGATCCCGATCACGCCCCACGACAGGTTCTGCAGCGCAATCGCAAAAGCGAACGACTGGCGGGTCCACCCCATCTCTTGGGTGATGGGTTGCAGCCACAGGCCAAATCCGTGGCGCACGCCCATGGACAGCGTGACGATGGCAGCCCCGCAGGCCAGCACCTGGAACATGGATAGTTTCGGAGGATTCATATGCATTCACAGGAATGTAGCCAGATTGCGCGAATTGTGCTGGCACACCAGTGACCAATACAGTGCGAGAGACGGTGCGTGCGACTGGTTTTTTATCCAGCCTTTGCGGCACTGCCCCACTACAATCCGCGCCATGGCAGCCAAACCCACCTCTGTTTCCGCAAGCGAATATTCCGAAGGCTCGATCCGCGTGCTCAAGGGCCTGGAGCCCGTCAAGCAGCGCCCGGGCATGTACACCCGCACCGACAACCCCCTGCACATCATTCAGGAAGTGTTGGACAACGCCGCCGACGAGGCTTTGGCCGGCTACGGCAAGAAGATCAAGGTCACGCTGCACACCGATGGCTCGGTGAGCATCGAAGACGATGGCCGGGGCATTCCGTTTGGCATGCACCCCGAAGAGAAGGCCCCGGTGATCGAGTTGGTTTTCACCCGCCTGCACGCGGGCGGCAAATTTGACAAGGGCAAGGGCGGGGCTTACAGCTTCTCGGGCGGCCTGCACGGCGTGGGCGTGAGCGTGACCAACGCGCTGGCTACGCGGCTGGAGGCTTCCAGCCACCGCGAAGGGCAGGTGGCCCGCCTGGTGTTCTCGGGCGGTGATGTGGTCGAGCCGCTGGTGGCCCGCCCGCTGGAGGCCGGTGAGCGCAAGCAGGGCACCACCGTGCGCGTGTGGCCTGATGCCAAGTACTTTGAATCGAGCGCGCTGCCGATGGGTGAACTCACCCACCTGCTGCGCAGCAAGGCGGTGCTGATGCCCGGTGTGTCCGTCTCGCTCATCAACGAGAAGACGCGCGACACGCAGACCTGGCAATACAAGGGCGGCCTGCGCGACTACCTGACGCAGACACTGACTGCCGACCCCGTCATCCCCCTGTTTGAAGGTGAAGGCTTTGCCGACAGCGGTAACGAGAGCTTTGCCGAAGGCGAAGGCGCCGCCTGGGCCGTGGCCTTCACCGAAGAAGGCGCCCCGGTGCGCGAGAGCTACGTCAACCTGATCCCCACCAGCGCAGGCGGTACGCACGACAGCGGCCTGCGCGACGGCCTGTTCAACGCCGTCAAAAGCTTCATCGAACTGCACAGCCTGGCCCCCAAGGGCGTCAAGCTGCTGCCCGAAGACGTATTTGCGCGCGCCAGCTATGTGCTGAGCGCCAAGGTGCTGGACCCGCAGTTCCAGGGCCAGATCAAGGAGCGGCTGAATTCGCGCGATGCGGTGCGCCTGGTCAGCGGCTTTGTGCGCCCGGCGCTGGAGCTGTGGCTGAACCAGCATGTCGAATACGGCAAAAAGCTGGCCGAGCTGGCCATCAAGGCCGCGCAAACCCGCCAGAAAGCGGGCCAGAAGGTCGAAAAGCGCAAGGGCTCCGGCGTGGCCGTGCTGCCTGGCAAGCTGACGGACTGCGAAAGCCGCGACACCAGCCACAACGAGGTGTTTCTGGTGGAGGGCGACTCGGCTGGCGGCAGCGCCAAGATGGGCCGCGACAAGGAAAGCCAGGCCATCCTGCCGCTGCGCGGCAAGGTGCTCAACACCTGGGAGGTGGAGCGCGACCGGCTGTTTGCCAACAACGAAATCCACGACATCTCGGTCGCCATTGGTGTGGACCCGCATGGGCCCAATGACACCCCCGATTTGAGCGGCCTGCGCTACGGCAAGATTTGCATCCTGAGTGATGCGGACGTGGACGGCTCGCACATCCAGGTGCTGCTGCTCACGCTGTTCTTCCGCCATTTCCCCAAGCTCATCGAAGCAGGCCACATCTACGTGGCGCGCCCCCCGCTGTTCCGTGTGGACGTGCCCGCGCGCGGCAAAAAGCCTGCGGCCAAGATGTATGCGCTGGACGATGGTGAACTCAATGCCATCCTCGACAAATGCGCCAAGGAAGGCGTGCCGCGCGAGAAATGCCAGATCAGCCGCTTCAAGGGGCTGGGCGAAATGAACGCCGAGCAGCTGTGGGAAACCACGCTCAACCCCGACACCCGCCGCCTGCTGCCCGTGCAATTGGGCGACGTGGACTTTGCCGCCACCGAGGGGCTCATCACCAAGCTCATGGGCAAGGGCGAAGCTGCTGCGCGCCGTGAGCTGATGGAACTGCATGGCGATGCGGTCGAGATCGATATCTGACGGGCTGAGCCGCATTTGCCCCCGCTGTCTGCCATGACTTTGTTTAGCAAAATTGGCCTCTTGCGCTTGTCTGCGCTGGGTTTACTGCTCTGCTTTTTGCAGCAGTATGCCCACGCTGACCTGTGGGCGCATGTGGACGAGCGCGGGGTGACGCACTTCGCGGCCGAGCAGCTCGATGCCAGGTACCAGCTCTTCTTTCGGGGTGCCGAGTTCGATTCGACCCGTGACATGCCTGCGAATGCACCCGCCACGCCCCATGGCATGCCCACGACGGGTGCGCGCCTGCTGGCGTTTTTTGACATTGCGCCAGGCTACAAAAGCATCAAGCACCACCTGCGGGCCGCGTCGGAGCAGCAGGCGGTTGACTACGAGTTGCTGCAGGCGCTGATCGCCACCGAGTCAGGTTTTGACGCGCAGGCCGTATCGCCCAAGGGCGCGGTGGGCCTGATGCAACTCATGCCCGCCACGGCCAGCCGTTTTGGTGTGCGTGCCGACGCCAAGCGCTCGCTGGAACAAAAGCTGGCTGACCCCGCGGTGAATGTGCCTGCGGGCACGCGCTACCTGCGTTATTTGCTGGACTTGTTCCCTGGCCGCATGGACCTGGCCCTGGCGGCCTACAACGCGGGCGAGGGCGCGGTGCAGCGGGCTGGTAACCAGATTCCGGCCTTCAAGGAAACCCAGAACTACGTGCGCACCGTGCTGGCGCTGTACCACCAGCTCAAACCCCCGGCGCCGGTGCAGGCCCATCGTGCGGCCCCTGGGCGGGTGCGCATGCAACTGCAGGGCGGCGCCCACAACCGCGGCAACCTGCCGCCCGACACCGTGGTGGCGCACAGCCGCGCCAGCAACGAACCTCTACCGACGATTCCGAATGAATGAGCGCTAACGAATGAGCGACCAACCCACTTTAGATTTCACGACCGCTGGCGATGATGGCGGCGACTCGCTGGCCCTGGCGGGCTACGCCCAGCGCGCCTACCTCGAATACGCGCTCTCGGTCGTCAAAGGCCGTGCGCTGCCCGATGTGTGCGACGGCCTCAAGCCCGTGCAGCGGCGCATTCTGTATTCGATGGACCGCATGGGCCTGGGCTACAGCGGCCCCACGCGAAGCGCAGCGGCCAAGCCCGTCAAAAGCGCCCGCGTGGTGGGCGACGTGCTCGGCCGCTTCCACCCCCACGGCGACCAGTCGGCCTACGACGCGCTGGTGCGCATGGCGCAGGATTTTGCGCAGCGCTACCCGCTGATCGACGGCCAGGGTAACTTTGGGAGCCGCGACGGCGACGGCGCTGCGGCCATGCGCTACACCGAAGCGCGCCTGTCGCGCATCACCAGCCTGCTGCTCGATGAAATCGACGAAGGCACCGTGGATTTCATGCCCAACTACGACGGCAGCACGGAAGAACCCCGCCAGCTGCCCGCCCGCCTGCCGTTTGCGCTGCTCAACGGCGCCAGCGGCATTGCCGTGGGCCTGGCCACCGAGATCCCCAGCCACAACCTGCGCGAGATTGCCGATGCGTGCGTGGCGCTCATCAAGACGCCATCGCTGAGCCAGGAAGAGCTGCTGGCCATCGTGCCCGGCCCGGACTACCCCGGTGGCGGCCAGATCATCAGCAGCCCCGGCGACATTGCCGACGCCTACCGCACGGGGCGCGGCAGCCTGAAGGTGCGCGCGCGCTGGAAGATCGAAGACATGGCGCGCGGCCAGTGGCAACTGGTGGTGACCGAGCTGCCTCCCGGCGTCAGCACGCAGCGCGTGCTGGAAGAGATCGAAGAAATCACCAACCCCAAGGTCAAGGCAGGCAAGAAGGCGCTTTCGCAAGACCAGACGCAACTGAAGGCCAGCATGCTGGCCGTGCTGGACGTGGTGCGCGACGAGTCGAGCAAAGACGCGCCTGTGCGGCTGGTGTTCGAGCCCAAGACGGGCAAGACCCCGCAGCAGGAGCTGATCACTGCGCTGCTGGCCCACACCAGCCTGGAGACCTCGGCGCCCATCAACCTCACCATGGTGGGGCTCGATGGCAAGCCCGTGCAGAAGTCGCTGCGCCAGATGCTGGAAGAGTGGATCGCCTTCCGCCAGACCACCATCACCCGCCGCAGCCAGCACCGGCTGAACAAGGTGCTGGACCGCATCCACATCCTCGAAGGGCGGCAGACCGTGCTGCTCAACATCGACGAGGTGATTGCGATCATCCGCCACAGCGACGAGCCCAAGGCAGCGCTGATTGCACGCTTCAACCTCAGCGACCGGCAGGCTGAGGACATCCTCGAAATCCGCCTGCGCCAATTGGCGCGGCTCGAAGCCATCAAGATCGAGCAAGAGCTGAAAGAACTGCGCGAAAGCCAGGGCAAGCTCGAAGACATCCTGAACAACCCCGGCTCGCTGCGCCGCACCATGGTCAAAGAGATCGAGGCCGACGCCAAGACCTTTGCCGACGCACGCCGCACCCTCATCCAGGCCGAGAAAAAGGCCGTGGCCGAAGTGAAGGTGGTGGACGAGCCGGTGACGGTGGTCGTCTCGCAAAAAGGCTGGGTGCGCGCCCGCACCGGCCATGGGCACGAGGCGGCCAGCTTTGCCTTCAAGGCGGGCGACGGGCTGTATGGCACGTTTGAATGCCGCACGGTCGATACCCTGCTGGCCTTTGGCAGCAATGGCCGCGTGTACTCGGTGGCCGTGTCGCTGCTGCCCGGCGCACGGGGCGACGGCCAGCCGGTGACCACGCTGATCGAGCTGGAAGCCGGTACGCAGTTGCTGCACTACTTTGCAGGCCCGGCCAACGCCACGCTGCTGCTGTCCAGCTCGGGTGGCTACGGCTTTTTGGCGGCGGTGGAGAATATGGTTTCGCGCCAAAAGGGCGGCAAGGCCTTCATCTCGCTGGGTGAAGGCGAAACGGTGTGCGTACCCTCGCACGCTACGGGCACCACGGGCAGCAAGCCGCTGCTGCCGGCCACACATGTGGCCTGCGCGTCGGTAGGAGGGCGCATCCTCACGTTCGAGATCACCGAGCTGAAAACCATGGCCAACGGCGGCCGGGGCCTGATGCTGATCGACCTGGAAGACAAGGACCAGCTTGCAGGCGCCGCAGCCTACACGCGCAGCATCCGCCTTGATGGCATTGGCCGTGGCGGCAAGGTGCGCGATGAGACGCTGGAGATTCGCAGCCTGAACAATGCCCGTGCTGTACGCGGGCGCAAGGGCAAGGCGGCCGACCTTGGCTTCAAGCCCAACGCAGTCACCCGCGTGGAGTGATGCTGCTGCGCGCAGCCCCGCAAACAAAAAGCCAACCGTTGCCGGTTGGCTTTTTATGTGGAGCGACCGAATCAGCCCAGCTCGGCGATCAGCTCAATCTCCACGCAAGCGCCCATGGGGATCTGGGCCACGCCGAAGGCGCTGCGGGCGTGCACGCCCTTGTCGCCAAACACCTGGCCCAGCAGCTCGCTGGCGCCGTTGGTCACCAGGTGCTGCTCGGTGAATTCGCCGGTGGAGTTCACCAGGCTCATCACCTTGACGATGCGCTTGATGCGGTTGAGGTCACCACCTGTGGCGGCGTGCAGCGTGCCCAGCAGGTCGATGGCCACGGCGCGCGCGGCCAGCTTGCCTTCTTCGGTGGTGATGTTCTTGCCGAACTGCGCGGCCCAGGGCTTGCCATCCTTGCGGGCGATGTGGCCGGATAGGAACACCAGGTTGCCCGTTTGCACATATGGCACATAGGCGGCCGCAGGCACGGACACGGGGGGCAGGGTGATGTTGAGTTCGCTCAGCTTGTCGTAAACGCTCATGGTTTTCCTTGGGTTGAAGTGCGAGGGAAAGCGCGGGCGCCAGCGCCTCCAAAAAGCGTTGGCCGGGCCCGCACGGTGTTGCGGCGCCAAGTGTTACACAGCCGGTGCCGCATCGGCGGTGCCTGGGGCGCTGCAACGGCGCATTAGCATCAGCCCATGTTTGGCATAAGCCCCTCTAATAGCCACCTTCAGCCCTCCTGCCCCGATGGTGGAGAAGGCGCTCGTCCCGTGCGCTGTGTGCATGGGGGCGATGACGGTGTTCGCAGACTGTGGCCTTTGCCTGCCATGCTGTGCGGTGTATTGGCGGGCTCCGCGCTGCAGCTGTGGCAACCCGAGCTGTGGGCCATGTGGGTGTACGGCAGTGTCTTGGGCGCGATGGGCGTGGTGGGAGCCTGCGTGCTGTGCTACCCACCGCTGCGCAGGCGCTGGCTGGGTCAGAACAGTGTGGGGCGGCGCTGGTGGCGGGCCTGGGGGTGGGTGGCCACGCTGGCCTGGGCGGCGGTTGCCGCCTTCGCCCTGTGTGGCTTGCGAGCCAGTGGGTTTGCCCGGCAGGGCCTGCCTGCGGCGATGGAGGGGCAGGACGTGCGCATCACCGCCGTGGTGGCTGCCATGCCCCAGCGCACCGAGGCCGGGGTGCGCCTGCGCTTGCAGGTGGAGTCTGCCGAGTGGGCGGCTGCCGCGCCCGATGCGGGCCGCGCCCGCGCCCCCGAGCGCCCGGACACAGCACCCCAGGTGCCTCCGTTGATTGATGTGTCCTGGTACGGCGGCGTGCTGCGTGACGCCCAGGGCTTGGTCGATTTGCAGCGCCAGCCGCCCGAGCTGCGCGCAGGAGAGCGCTGGCGCATGACCGTGCGCCTGAAAGCGCCCCACGGGTTGCGCAACCCGCACGGCTTTGACTACGAACTGTGGCTGTGGGAGCAGGGCGTGCAGGCCACGGGCTATGTGCGCGCTGGCCCTAAAGATCAGCCCCCCGAGCGGCTGGGTACCACCTGGCAGCACCCGGTGGAGCAATGGCGCCAGTCGGTACGCGACGCCATCTTTCAGCGCCTGACCAGCAGCCCAGCACCAGGCGAAGACGCTTCTGCCGCGCGCGTGGCCGGGGTGGTGGCCGCCTTGGTCACGGGCGACCAGCGGGCCATTGACCGGGCAGATTGGGACATCTTCCGCGCCACAGGCGTAGCGCACCTGATGAGCATTTCTGGCCTGCACATCACCTTGTTTGCCTGGCTGGCCGCTGCCCTGGTGCGGCTGCTGTGGCGGCGTTCGGCCCGGTTGTGCATGGCGGTGCCAGCGCCCACGGCGGCCCTGGTGTGTGGCGTGGTGCTGGCAGGCGGCTACGCGTTGTTCAGCGGCTGGGGTGTGCCCGCGCAGCGCACGGTGACCATGCTGGCCGTGGTGGCGGCCCTGCAGCTCAGCGGCCGCCGCTGGCCCTGGCCGCAGGTGTGGCTGCTGGCCTGCGCTGCCGTGGTGCTGACGGACCCCTGGGCGCTGTGGCAGGCAGGGTTCTGGCTGAGCTTTGTGGCTGTGGGGGTGTTGTTTGCTACTGATTCTGTAGCTGCTGGCGCTTATCCTAAAAGCGCTAGAGTCCATTTTTATGCATTATTGCGTGAGCAGTGGGTGGTGACGCTGGCGCTCACGCCGCTGAGCCTGCTGCTATTTGGCCAGGTGTCGCTGGTGGGGTTTGCGGCCAACTTGCTTGCCATACCGTGGGTCACGCTGGTGGTCACGCCCCTGGCGCTGGCCGGGGTGGTGTGGGCGCCGTTGTGGTCGCTGGCGGCGTGGGCTTTGCAGCCCCTTGCCGCCGGGCTGCAGTGGCTGGCCAGTTGGCCGTGGGCGGTGGTGTTTTTGCCCGCAGCACCGTTGTGGGCCGGGGGGCTGGCCTTGTTGGGCGGCGGCTTGCTGGCCATGCGCCTGCCATGGCAGTTGCGCTTGTGGTCTGTGCCGCTGCTGGTGCCTTTGCTTTGCTGGCAGGCGCCTAGGCCTGCGCCTGGCCAGTTTGAGCTGCTGGCGCCCGACATTGGCCAGGGCAATGCCGTGCTGGTGCGCACGGCCACACACACCTTGCTGTACGACGCAGGCCCGCGCTTCAGCCGCGAAAGCGATGCGGGCCATCGCGTGCTGGTGCCCCTGCTGCGGGCGCTGGGCGAACGGGTGGACATGCTCATGCTCAGCCACCGCGATGCCGACCACACCGGGGGTGCGGCCGCCGTGCTGGCACAGCAGCCAGGAGCGGCGTTGACAGGGTCGATCGAAGCCGAGCATGCGCTGCAGGGCTTGCGCCCGGCCACACCGTGCCTGGCGGGGCAGCGCTGGGTGTGGGACGGCGTGGTTTTTGAGGTGCTCCACCCCACGGGCGCCGAGCCCGACCACCCCGCCCGCCCCAACACGGCAAGCTGCGTGCTGCGGGTAGCCAGCGAAGCAAGTGGCGCGCACACGCAGGCCGTGGCACTGCTGGTGGGTGACATCGAAGCCGCGCAGGAGCAAGCCCTGCTGGCCCGTGCCGCGCCGCTGAAGGCCGACGTGCTGCTGGTGCCACACCACGGCAGCAAAACCTCGTCCAGCCCCGCGTTTCTGGACGCGGTACAGCCGCGCACCGCCTTGGTGCAGGCGGGCTACCGCAACCGTTTTGGCCACCCCGCGCCCGAGGTGCTGCATCGCTACACCCAGCGCCAGGTAGCTGTGGTCGAGTCGGCCCGATGCGGCGCGGCGACCTGGTCTTCCGCCCGTCCGGATGTGGTGGAGTGTGAACGCGACAAGGGGCGCCGCTACTGGCAGCACACGGTGCCTTGAGAGCGGCGCAAAGTGCGCAGCTTGGATCCTGATCAGGGTTTGTGCTGCTTTTGCGCAGCCCAGCCCCAAGGCGGGCGCGTAACTTGCTATCCTGACTGTAGGAGGCCCGTCCATGCAGAAATTTGACGAGATGTACGCCATGCTGCCGTTTGATGGCAGCGACGTGCGGGAACACTACAAGCGCTATGCGCAGTGGTTGAGCAAACAGCCCCCTGATGTGATGCAGGCCCGCAGGGCCGAAGCCGAGATGATCTTCCGGCGCGTGGGCATCACCTTCGCCGTCTACGGCGCCAAAGATGAGGGTGGCGCGGGCAACGAAAGATTGATTCCGTTCGACCTGATCCCCCGCATCATCCCGGCCCACGAATGGGCCAGCATGCAGCAGGGCCTGGTGCAGCGGGTCACGGCGCTCAACCGCTTCATCCACGACGTTTATCACGGGCAAGACATCCTGCGCGCTGGCGTGGTGCCGGCCGACCTGATCCTGAACAACGCGCAGTACCGCCCCGAGATGGCGGGCGTGCAGGTGCCGCAGAACATCTACGCGCACATTGCGGGCATCGACATCGTGCGCGCGCCCGACGCGCAGGGCCAGGGCGAGTACTACGTGCTGGAAGACAACCTGCGCGTGCCCAGCGGCGTGAGTTACATGCTGGAAAACCGCAAGATGATGATGCGGCTCTTCCCCGAGCTGTTCAGTCTTCACAAGGTGGCGCCCGTGGCCCACTACCCCGATTTGCTGCTGGACACCCTGCGCGCCAGCGCCCCTGCCACGGCAGACGACCCCACGGTGGTGGTGCTCACGCCCGGCATGCACAACAGTGCGTACTTCGAGCATGCCTTCCTGGCCCAGCAGATGGGCGTGGAGCTGGTGGAAGGGCAGGATCTGGTGGTGCGCGACAAGTTCGTCTACATGCGCACCACGCGCGGCCTGCAGCGGGTGGATGTGATTTACCGCCGCGTGGACGATGACTTCCTCGACCCGCAGGTGTTCCGCCCCAACTCCACGCTGGGCTGCCACGGCCTGATGGAGGCTTACCGTGCAGGCAACGTGGCCATCTGCAACGCCGTGGGCACGGGCGTGGCCGACGACAAATCGGTCTACCCCTACGTGCCCGAGATGATCCGCTTCTACCTGGGCCAGGAACCCATCCTGAAGAACGTGCCCACCTGGATGTGCCGCAAGCAAGACGATCTGCAGTACGTGCTGGCAAACCTCAAAGACCTGGTGGTCAAGGAGGTGCACGGTGCGGGTGGCTACGGCATGCTCATCGGCCCTGCCGCCACGCAGGCCGAGATCGAAGACTTCCGCCGCGCCCTGCTGGCCAACCCGGCGGGCTACATCGCCCAGCCCACGCTCAGCCTGTCGAGCTGCCCCACCTATGTGGAAAGTGGTATTGCCCCGCGCCACATCGACCTGCGCCCCTTTGTGCTGAGCGGCCGCGAAGTGCAGATGGTGGCCGGCGGCCTGACCCGTGTGGCCTTGCAAGAGGGCTCACTGGTCGTCAATTCATCGCAAGGCGGCGGCACCAAAGACACCTGGGTGCTGGGAAATGGAGGGACTGAATGATGCTGAGCCGTACCGCTGACCATTGGTTCTGGATGTCCCGCTACACCGAGCGGGCAGTAAAGCGTGCCGTAGGTGCGCTTTCAACACAACACCGCGTGCGTGCGCAGCACGTGCGGGGTTCTCTGCCCTCTTCGATCAAGGAGGCCGCATGCTGAGCCGCACCGCCGACCATCTGTTCTGGATGTCTCGCTACACCGAGCGGGCAGAGAACACCGCCCGCATGCTGAGCGTGAGCTACGAAACCTCGTTGCTGCCCCAGGCGGCAGAAGCTGCGCGCGAAGGCTGGGAGGGGCTGCTCTCTATCAGCGAACTGATTCCCGCCTTCACGGCCAAATACGGCGAGATCACGCCCGCCAATGTGCTGGATTTCATGGTGCGCGATGGGTACAACCCCTCGTCCATCGTGTCGTGCCTGCGCGCTGCGCGCGAGAACGCGCGCGCTGTGCGCGGCGCCCTGACGACCGAGGTGTGGGAAACCATCAACCAGACCTGGCTGGAGCTGCACCGGCAACTGCAGGGCAACGCCTTTGAGCGCGACCCCGGCCAGTTTCTGGAATGGGTGAAATACCGCTCGCATCTCTCGCGCGGGGTGACGGCGGGCACCATGCTGCAAGACGAAGCCTTTCACTTCTTGCGCATGGGCACCTTTCTGGAGCGGGCCGACAACACAGCGCGCTTGCTGGATGTGAAGTTCCATGCCGTGCAGAACGACTTCTTCGGCCGCGCCAGTGAGCGCAACCAGGAAAACGACTTCTACCACTGGAGCGCCATCCTGCGCAGCGTCTCGGCGTTCGAGGTGTACCGCAAGGTCTACCGTGACGTGATCACACCAGGGCGTGTGGCCGACCTGCTCATCCTGCGGCGCGATATGCCCCGGTCACTGCATGCCAGCCTGCATGAAGTGGTGGAAAACCTGAACCTGCTGGCCAACGACCACTCGGCCGAAACCCAGCGCCGCGCGGGCCGGCTGCTGGCCGATCTGCAATATGGCCGCATCGATGAAATCCTGTCGCATGGTCTGCACGCCTTTCTCACGCAGTTCCTGGACAAGGTGAATGATCTCGGGGCGGGCATCAGCCGTGATTTCTTGGTGGCGGTGAGCGACTGAAAGGCGCTCGGGCGGGCCTCTAACGGCTTGCCCGGTTCACTTCGCTAGGCTGCGCCTGCGAGGCTTCAGTGTTTTCAGGCGTTGCGCCTGCGTTCGCGCAGCATGAAGAGGTACAGGCTCTCGACCTTTTCGCGTGCCCACGGGGTTTTGCGCAAAAACTTGAGGCTGGAGCCCACGCTGGGGTCGATCTGGAAGCAGCGGATGGGAATCTGCCGCCCCAGTTCGTCCCAGCCAAAGTAATCGGCAAGCCCCACCACCATGGCTTCGAGCGTGATGCCGTGCAGCGGGTTGCGCGCCTGCTTGGCAGGCGCCGCACCGGCAGGGTGGGTGGGCGTGGGTACGGGCTCGGTGGTGTGCGCCCCATTGCTTTCTGTGGGGGGCTTGTGTTCGGTGGGTGGGGCAGAGTTCATGGGCCCAAGGATAAGCGCCCCGGCGGCCCGCCGGTTACGCCTCGTGCCGCTGCAGGTGTGGGTCGCGCTGGAACAGCTCGGCCGTCCAGTCCACAAAGGCGCGCACTTTGGCGCTCAAATGCCGGTTGGGCGGGTACACCACGTAGATGGGGAGCAGGGGCTGCGTCCAGTCTGGTAGCAGTTGCACCAGGGTTCCGGCCTTCAAATGTTTTTGCGCTTGAAAGCTGGTGATCTGCGCCACGCCCATGCCGTGCAGGGCTGCGGTGACGTAGGCGTTGGCTTCGTTCACGCTCACCTGGTAAGGGCCGTTGATGTCGATGGACTCGGCCCCTTTGCGGAACTCCAGCGGGTAGTGGCGCCCGGACTGGGGCGAAAAATACAGCAGGCTGGTGTGCTTTTCTTCCAGCTCCAGCGGGTGCTGCGGCGTGCCTTTGCGCGCAAGGTAATCGGGCGATGCCACGGTGATGAATTCCAGATTGCCAATGCGCCGTGCCACCAGCGACTGGTCGCTCAGCTCGCCCCCCCGGATCACGCAGTCCACGTTGTCGCCAATCAGGTCCACGGTGCGGTCGCTCACGCCCAGGTCGAGCTGGATGTCGGGAAAGCGTGTCTGGAAGTCCGCCAGGTGCGGAATGATGAGCAACTGCGCCACCGAGGTGCCCACGTCCACCCGCAGGCGGCCCATGGGGTTGGCGCGGGCGTTGGTCATGCTGGCTTCAATGTCATCCAGGTCAGACAGCAGCCGCACGGTGCGCTCGTAGTAGGCCGCGCCATCGGCCGTCACGGTCACGCGGCGGGTGGTGCGGTTGAGCAGCTTCACGCGCAGGCGCTCCTCCAGCGCTTGCACGTGCTTGGTGACGGTGGCCTTGGGCAGCGACAACGAATCGGCGGCGCGCGTGAATGTGCCGGCTTCAACGACACGGGTGAATATGCGCATGGCCTGTATTTGGTCCATCGCCCCTCCTGGAATCCTGACAACGGGTGGATCAGCGCCCACAGAACCAGGTTCTGTGGGCGCTGAAGAATTCTCACACGCAACCAGCACCTTGATTGTTGTGAGATTGGAAACACTGCAGTGGTGTTTGCCGGGTTTATCGGCTTGCGCGCAGCCGGTACATTTCCCAGCATCGCAAACCTCCCCGCCTTTCCTTCACAGGCCATCGCCATGCCGCCCGACGCACCTCGTCCCGCCCCGCAGCCCCACCCAGCAGCAGCCCCTGCCAAGGCGCAACCTGCCGCTGCGCGCTGTGTAGACAGCGCCATCGATCTGGCAAGCGGTGAACCCGTGGCAGTGCGCATGTATGGCCGCAAGAAGGCGGGTCATGCGTCGCCCTTGGTGGTGCATTTTCACGGCGGTGCTTTCGTTTCGGGTGATCTGGACAACGGCCACACCGTGGCCCATTTGCTGGAAGGTGCGGGCGCTGTGGTGGTGTCGGTGGCTTATCCGCTCACGCCCTTTCCGCAGCCGGTGGACACTGGCTATGGCGTGCTGCAGTGGGTGCACCGCCATCGCACCAAGCTGGGCGGGCAAGGGGCCTTGGTGTATCTGGCAGGGGAAGAGGCCGGAGGCAACCTGGCGGCGGCCGTGGCGCTGATGGCGCGCGACCAGGCCCACCCACCACTGGCCGGGCAAATTTTGTTGTCTCCCATGCTCGACCCTTGCGTAGGGTCTGCTTCGCAGCGGCGCACCACCGGAGACGCGGTGGACTGCAAGTGGGTTCAGGGCTGGCGCAATTTCCTGCGCTGCCCGCGCGATGCCGAGCACCCTTATGCCGTGCCTGCCTCGGCCCATCGCCTTTCCGGCTTGCCGCCCACGCTGGTGCTGGTGGGCGACACCGATCCCATGCGTGACGAAGCCCTGGCCTATGCGGCGCGCCTGCACGCCGCAGGCCTCCAAGTCACTCAGCATGTGTTTGCCAAAGCCGAGAAATGGCCCGAGCAGCTGCTGGAAACCGGCCCGCACGAATGCCCCTGTGCCGGGGCGGTGCAGGAAGAGTTCCGGCGGTTCTTCGAAGCCACCCGATGTCGGGAGTCCTCCTGACACTGCTGACCTGCTGATTCCCTGAGTCATCACCCCATACGCCTTTCTGGCCCTTTGCAGGCGCCGGTGGGTGGGCTGTTGTCTCTTGCTTCCTGATGAGATTTTGAAATCTGGCCCCAGTGCCGGAGGGCATTGCTTTGCCCGCGTTTTCGCCAGGGGTGCGAATGCCGCTGTCCAGCGGCCTGCCGTGCTCTCTGGCCCCTTGCATGACTGAACGAACGATACGGAGGAAAACACCATGAACAACGCACTTCTCTCTTCGCCCCGCCGCCGCTGGTGGGCTACTGCAGGCGCCATTGCAGCGGCTGTGGCCGTTGGGGGCACGGCCTTGGGCCTGCAAGACTCGCACGCTGAATCGCCCGCTGCAGGTGCCGCCCCGCAGGGCGTGCCTGTGTCCGTGGCGGCGGTGCTGCAAAAAGACATAGCGCTGTGGGACGAGTTCTCGGGCCGTCTGGAGGCCGTGCAGCGCGTGGAGGTGCGCCCCCGCGTTGCAGGCGCCTTGCAGGCTGTGCATTTCAAGGAAGGCGCGCTCGTCAAGCAGGGCGACTTGCTGGTGACGGTGGACCCCGCCCCCTACGCCGCTGAGGTGGACCGCGCCGAAGCCCAGGTGGCTGCTGCGCAGGCCCGCGTGTCGTATACCCGCAGTGAGCTGGATCGCTCCACCCGCTTGCTGCAAGACAGCGCCATCGCCCAGCGCGAACACGACGAGCGCCAGAACGCCCACCGCGAGGCCGATGCCAACCTGCGCGCCGCGCAGGCCGCACTGCAAACCGCACGCCTGAACCTGTCGTACACCCAGGTGCGCGCGCCGGTGGCGGGCCGCGTGGGTCGCATCGAAGTCACGGTGGGCAACCTGGTGTCCGCCGGTGCGGGCGCGCCGGTGCTGACATCGCTCGTCTCTGTCAGCCCCATCTACGCGAGCTTTGACACCGACGAGCAGATCGTGGTGAAGGCCCTGCAAGACCTGGGCAGCGGCTCCAAGGGGCAAAGTGCGCGCCAGTTGCTGGAGCGTATCCCTGTGCAAATGGGCACGGGCACCAGCACCAGTGGCGGCACGCCGCACGCCGGCCACCTGCAGCTGATTGACAACCAAGTGGACGCCAGGAGCGGCACCGTGCGCGTGCGTGCGGTGTTTGACAACGCCGACGGCGCACTCATCCCCGGCCAGTTTGCACGCATCCGCATGGGCCAGGCGCGCAACACCCAGGCTGTGCTCATCAACGAGCGTGCCGTGGGCACCGACCAGAGCAAGAAGTTTGTGATGGTGGTGGCCGAAGGCAACAAGGCCGAGTACCGCGAGGTGACGCTGGGCGCCCCGGTGGACGGCCTGCGCGTGGTGACCTCGGGCCTGAAAGCGGGCGAGACCATTGTGGTCAACGGACTGCAGCGTGTGCGCCCCGGTGCTGTGCTGGCACCGCAAGCCGTGCCCATGACTGCCAAAGCAGAGCTGCCCGGCGAGCGCAAGCAAGCCCAGGGCGCCACCAAGTCGCCCGCTGTGTGAGCGCGTGTGAGCACAGTGAGTGATCTGAGCCATCAGGAATTTTTTGTATGAACCTGTCCCGTTTTTTCATTGACCGCCCCATCTTTGCCGGGGTGCTGTCGGTGCTCATCTTCCTGGGGGGGCTCATCGCATTGCGCGGTCTGCCCATCTCTGAGTACCCCGAGGTCGCGCCGCCGTCTGTGGTGGTGCGCGCCCAGTACCCAGGTGCCAACCCCAAGGTGATCGCCGAGACCGTGGCTACGCCGCTGGAGGAATCCATCAACGGTGTGGAAGGCATGCTCTACATGGGCAGCCAGGCCACGACCGACGGTGTGATGACACTGACCGTGACCTTCAAGCTGGGCACCGACCCGGACAAGGCGCAGCAGCTGGTGCAAAACCGTGTCTCGCAGGCCGAGCCACGCCTGCCTGAAGAGGTGCGCCGCTTGGGCGTCACCACCGTCAAGAGCGCGCCGGACCTGACCATGGTGGTGCACTTGGTTTCGCCCAACAACCGCTACGACATCGACTACCTGCGCAACTACGCCGTGCTCAATGTGAAGGACCGGCTCGCCCGCATTGGCGGCGTGGGCCAGGTGCAGATCTTTGGCGGCGGCGACTATTCGATGCGTGTGTGGCTCGACCCCCAAAAGGTAGCGCAGCGCGGCCTCTCGGCCAGCGATGTGGTGTCTGCCATCCGTGGGCAAAACGTGCAAGCGGCTGCCGGTGTGGTGGGTGCATCGCCCGGCCTGCCGGGCGTGGACCTGCAGCTGTCCATCAACGCCCAGGGCCGTTTGACGACCGAAGAAGAGTTTGGCGACATCATCGTCAAGACCAGCGCTGATGGCGCGGTGACGCGCCTGCGCGACATCGCCCGCCTGGAGCTGGGTGCTGCCGACTACTCGCTGCGCTCGCTGCTCAACAACGACCCCGCTGTGGGCATGGGCGTGTTCCAGGCCCCGGGCTCCAACGCGCTCGACATCTCGGCCAACGTGCGCCGGGCCATGGACGAGATCCAGAAGAACATGCCCGAAGGCGTGGAGTACCGCATTGCGTACGACCCCACACAGTTTGTGCGTGCGTCCATCAAGTCGGTTATCCAGACGCTGATCGAAGCCATCGCCCTGGTGGTGATCGTGGTGATCCTGTTCCTGCAGACCTGGCGCGCCTCCATCATTCCGCTGCTGGCTGTGCCAGTGTCGGTGGTGGGCACGTTTGCGGTGCTGCACCTGCTGGGCTTCTCGATCAACGCTTTGAGCCTGTTCGGCCTGGTGCTGGCCATTGGTATCGTGGTGGACGATGCCATCGTGGTGGTCGAGAACGTGGAGCGCAATATCGAAGAAGGCCTGACCCCGCGCGAGGCCACCTACCGCGCCATGCGTGAAGTCTCTGGCCCCATCATCGCGATTGCGCTGGTGCTGGTGGCTGTGTTCGTGCCGCTGGCGTTCATCAGCGGGCTCACGGGCCAGTTCTATCGCCAGTTTGCGGTCACCATTGCCATCTCCACGGTGATCTCGGCCATCAACTCGCTGACCTTGTCACCCGCGCTCAGCGCGCTGCTGCTCAAGGGCCACCACGAGCCCAAGGACGCGCTGACGCGCGGCATGGACAAGGTGCTGGGCCGCTTCTTTGGCGCCTTCAACCGCGTGTTTCAGCGCGGCTCGGACGCCTACAGCGGTGGTGTGACGCGCGTCATTGGCCGCAAGGCGCTGATGCTGGTGATCTACTTGGCCTTGGTGGGCGCCACTTGGGGCCTGTTCAAGGTGGTGCCCGGCGGCTTTGTGCCTGCGCAAGACAAGCAGTACCTGGTGGGCTTTGCCCAGCTGCCTGATGGCGCCACGCTGGACCGCACCGAAGACGTGATTCGCCGCATGGGCGAGATCGTCAAGACCAACCCCAATGTGGAAGACGCCATCGCCTTCCCGGGCCTGTCGATCAACGGCTTCACCAACAGCTCCAACTCGGGCATCGTGTTCGTCACGCTCAAGCCTTTTGCCGAGCGCACCCGCGCTGACCAAAGCGGCGGTGCCGTGGCCATGCAGCTGAACCAGGCGTTTGGCAGCATCCAGGAGGCGTTCATCGCCATGTTCCCACCACCCCCCGTGGCGGGCCTGGGCACCACCGGCGGCTTCAAGCTGCAGATCGAAGACCGTGCCTCGCTGGGCTACGAAGCCATGGACGCCGCCGTGAAGGCCTTCATGGGCAAGGCTTACCAAACGCCCGAGCTGGCTGGGCTGTTCACCAGCTGGCAGGTCAACGTGCCGCAGCTGTACGCCAACATCGACCGCACCAAGGCGCGCCAGCTCGGCGTGCCGGTGACGGACATCTTCGACACGCTGCAGATCTACCTGGGCAGCCTCTACGCCAACGACTTCAACCAGTTTGGCCGCACCTACAGCGTGCGTGTGCAGGCCGATGCGGCCTACCGTGCGCGGGCTGAAGATGTGGCGGCGCTCAAGGTGCGCTCCAGCACGGGCGAGATGGTGCCGCTGTCTGCGCTGATGAAGATCGAGCCCAGCTTTGGCCCTGAGCGCGCCATGCGCTACAACGGCTACCTGGCCGCCGATGTGAACGGTGGCCCCGCGCCCGGCTTCTCTTCGGGCCAGGCCCAGGCGGCTATTGAGCGCATCGCGGCCGAGACGCTGCCCCAGGGCATCACGTTTGAATGGACCGAGCTGACCTACCAGGAAATCCTGGCGGGCAACTCTGCCGTGCTGGTGTTCCCGCTGGCCATCTTGCTGGTGTTCCTGGTGCTGGCCGCGCAGTATGAAAGCCTCACGCTGCCCATTGCCATCATCCTGATCGTGCCCATGGGCTTGCTGGCGGCGATGACGGGCGTGTGGCTCACCAAGGGTGACAACAACGTGTTCACGCAGATCGGGCTCATCGTGCTGGTGGGGCTATCGGCCAAGAACGCGATCCTGATCGTGGAGTTTGCGCGCGAGCTGGAGTTTGCGGGCCGCAGCCCGGTGCAGGCCGCCATTGAGGCCAGCCGCCTGCGTCTGCGCCCCATTCTGATGACCTCGCTGGCGTTCGTGATGGGCGTGCTGCCCCTGGTGTTGTCCACCGGTGCGGGCGCAGAAATGCGCAGCGCCATGGGCGTGGCCGTGTTCGCCGGGATGATTGGGGTGACGGCCTTTGGTCTGTTCCTCACGCCCGTGTTCTACGTGCTGCTGCGCAAGCTGGCAGGCAACCGCCCGCTGGTGGAGCATGGATCGCACGTGGCACCCATTTCCCACGCCCCGCATGCTGCAGGCAGTGCCGCGCACCCCGTGCTGGCAGCGCCACGCCACCCCCATGAAGGTGCCTGAACGCCTTTGAGCCATTTGCAATGGGCCCAGGCCCAGCGCCCAAAGCCGCCCACAGCCCTGGAAGACCGGGGCTGTGGGTCCGGCAGGAGATTCAACATGACAGACAACGCAAATCACCCCGGGGCCGTGCCGACCCCCTCCGCCCGCAGGCGCAGTCTGCTGGCCCCTCTGGCCGCAGCTTTGGTGCTGGCAGGCTGCATGACGCAGCCTGTGGTGCCATCACCGCATGCCGGTGTGCCTGTGCCCGAGGCCTTCAGTGCAGGCGGCACACAAGCTGCCGTGCCGCCCGCCCCCTGGACGGTGGCCCCGCCCGCTGAAGCCCAGCCTCGCGGCGAGTGGTGGCTGGGTTTTCAAGACCCCGCACTGGCCGACCTGGTGCAGCGCGCAGGCAGCGCCAACACCAGCATCCAGCAAGCCGCTGGGCGCCTGGCCGAGGCACGCTCGCTGCTGCGCTCGGCCGATGCCGCGCGCTCAGTGCAGGTGGGCGCATCGGCCGGGGTTACCCGCCAGGCCGGTGCCGCCACCACGGGCAGTGCCACCCCCGCCACACTGGGCACGGCCGGGCTCAATGTGTCTTATGAGCTGGACCTGTTTGGCAAGCTCTCGCAAACCAGCGATGCTGCGCGGCTGGACGCCGACGCCCGCGCCGCGCTGCTGCAAAGCACGCGCCTGATGGTGCAGGCCGACGTGGCGCAAACCTACCTGCAACTGCGCGCTGCGCAGACCGAGCTGCAGCTCGTCAATGAAAGCCTGGCCGCGTACCAGGACACCCTGCGCCTGACGCAGCGCCGCCAGCAGGCCGGTGATGTGGCCGAGCTGGATGTGGCCCGCGTGCAGACCGAGGTGGCCGCCACCGAGTCCGAAGCTCTGGCCCTGCAGCGCCAGCAAGCGCTGCTGACCAATGCCCTGGCCGTGCTGGTGGGCGAGGTGCCCGGCAGCTTTGCCTTGCCCGCCACTGCCAGCGATGCGGCCTTGCCGGTCATCCCGCCCGGCGTGCCCGGTACCGTGCTGGCCCGCAGGCCCGATGTGTCGGCCGCGCAGGCGGCGGTGATGGCCGCCCAGGCCCGCGTGGGTGTGGCGCAAACGGCCTGGTTCCCGTCCATCACGCTCACCGGCAATGCGGGCCACGCATCGCCCGAGCTGGGCGATCTTTTCAAGTGGTCGGCCCGCGCCTGGGGCGTGAGTGCCTTGCTCTCGCTGCCCCTGTGGGATGGCGGTCAGCGCGATGCGCAGGTGCAGGGCGCCAACGCCCGGCTGGAGCAGGCCCTGGCCAGCCACCGCGAGCAGGTGCTCACCGCCTTCCGCGAGGTAGAAGACCAATTGGCTTCGCTGCGCTGGCTTGCGGGCCAGGCAGAGGCACAAGGCCGTGCCGTCACGGCCGCCCGCCGCGCCACGCAGCTGTCAGACACGCGCTACCGCAATGGTCTGGTCAGCCAGCTGGAACTGCTGGACGCCCGCCGCAGCGAGCTGCGCAACCGCCGCCAGGCGCTGCAGGTGCGCACCGCGCAGTACACGGCCACGGTGGGGCTCATCCGCGCCCTGGGTGGCGACTGGGGCGATGCGGCTCCGCGTGTGGCCGCTGCACCCTGATCAGCGGGTGAAGGTGCAGGCGCTGCAAGGCGCAAGCCGTTGACGGAGCGCAAAGGGCGGGGGTGCAGTACCCCCACCTTTGCCTCGGGTTGTCATACAACCACGGCGGCCCGCTGGCGCTGCGCCTATAGTGTGGTGTTCGCCCGGGCACCGGCACTTTGTCTGGCTTGAAAGTCATCTCACCAAGGTGCACAGCCCGTGCTGGTCACCGTCTTTTGTTTCCACCACAGGAGTTTTTGCATGAGCTACCCCCACACCCGTCTTTTCATTGCAGGCACATGGCAGGACGCTGCAGACGGCAAGACCATTGCCGTGCACAACCCCGCCACCGGCAAAGAAATTGGCCGGGTGGCCCACGCGGGCAAGGCCGACTTGGACCGCGCCCTGGAAGCCGCCCAAAAGGGCTTTGAAGCCTGGCGCGACATCCCCGCCGTAGACCGCGCCAAGACCATGCGCCGCGCGGCCGCATTGATCCGCGAACGCGCCGAATCAATAGCCGCCATCATGGTGCAAGAGCAGGGCAAGCCCCTGGCCGAGGCCAAGGTCGAAACCATGTCGGCCGCAGAAATCATCGAATGGTTTGCCGACGAATCACAGCGCGTGTACGGCCGCATCGTGCCTTCGCGCAACCTCAAGGCCCAGCAGATGGTGCTGAAAGACCCCGTGGGCCCCGTGGCCGCCTTCACACCCTGGAACTTCCCCATCAACCAAGTCGTGCGCAAGCTGGCTGCCGCCCTTGCCGCTGGCTGCTCCATTCTGGTCAAGGCGCCTGAAGAAACCCCCGCCAGCCCCGCAGAGCTGATCCGCGCCTTTGCCGATGCAGGCGTGCCCGCTGGCACCGTGGGCCTGGTCTATGGAGATCCGGCCGAAATCTCCAACTACCTCATCCCCCACCCAGTCATCCGCAAGGTCACCTTCACGGGTTCGACCCCCGTGGGCAAGCAACTGGCCGCCCTGGCTGGCAAGCACATGAAGCGCGTGACGATGGAGCTGGGTGGCCACGCCCCGGTCATCGTGGTCGAGGACGCCGACGTCGAGCTGGCCATTCGCGTGGCCAGCGGCGCCAAGTTCCGCAACGCGGGTCAGGTCTGCATCTCGCCCACGCGCTTTTTGGTGCATGAAAGCATTCGCCCTAAGTTCGTGGCGGCCTTCGCTCGCCACGCCCAGAACCTGAAGGTAGGCGACGGCCTGGCTGAAGGCACGCAGATGGGCCCCCTGGCCAATCCGCGCCGCATTACCGCCATGACTGACCTGCTGGCCGACGCCGTGCAGCAAGGCGCCCAGCTGGCGGCAGGTGGCCAGCGCATTGGTACGGAAGGCAACTTCTTCCAGCCCACCGTGCTCAACGATGTGCCCCTGTCGGCCCGCATCTTCAACGAAGAGCCCTTCGGCCCCGTGGCCGCGATTCGCGGGTTTGAGAAGATCGAAGACGCCATTGCCGAAGCCAACCGCCTGCCGTTTGGCCTGGCCGGTTACGCCTTCACCACCTCGCTGAAAAACGCCCACCTGCTGGCCCAGCGCCTGGAAGTGGGCATGCTCTGGATCAACCAGGCGGCTGCGCCTGCGGCTGAGCTGCCCTTCGGTGGCTTGAAGGATTCGGGCTATGGCTCCGAAGGTGGCTCTGAGGCGGTGGAGGCGCACTTGAACACGCGCCTGGTCTCGATCATGAACGCGTGACGAGTCTGCCTGTGCCCGCACGTTGCAGTTGCCCCCGCTTCACTCCCGTGAGCGCCTGCGCATGAAGTACATCATCCCTCTGCTGCTGGGCCCTTTGCTGGTGGCGGCGTTCGCCGTCGCCTATTGGGGGCCGGTGCGGGGCTATAGCGTGGAATGCAGAAAAGACGTGCAGATCATTTGTGCCATCGAACGCGAAACGTCTTCGGCCACCACGGCCCATCGGTTCATGCTGGGCAGCGACCCGAAAGCGGTGGTGCGTGTGAAAGACGTTCGCAAGGGGCCAGACCGGATACTGCTGTACCTGGTTTCCTCGGTGGGCGAGGTCTTTGCGGCCGAGTTTGAGGGAGGCAGCGCACTGTCTGAGGCAGAGGCGGCGGCTGCGCGGCTCAATGGCGTGTTTGCCGCCACACGGCCTAGTGAGGCGCGTGTGGACGTAGCGCCCCCCGCCTATCTGCGCTGGATGCTGTGGGGCGCTGTGGCTTTTCTGGCGCTGCTGGTGCTGGTGGCTCACCGCGCCATGCAAACTAAGCCTGCCGCTACGACGCCTGGCGCCTGAGTAGCCTGGCGGCGTAGCCGCGTACTCAGCCGCCTTGCGCCATGCGGCTGCGGGCCGTTTGCGCTACTTGCTCCAATGAGCGACCGTTGCGCTTGATCAGGCTGATCAGCACATGCACGCCCACTGCCAGGGCGAGCAGGAAGATCGCGCCCAGCCCCCAGATGCCCCAGGCCAGCACCGTCATGGCGCCTGCGAGGGCGGGCACGCTTTCCAGCACACCTTGCAACATGGGTCCTGCGGAAGTGACCCAGCTCTCCAGTGTTTGCAGCAGCTCGGGCGGTATCCACCCCTGCAGCCACGCAGGCAGCAGCACGGCCTGCACCGATGCAGCGCCTGCCGCACCGGTTGCCAGTGCACCAGCGCTGGACATAGCCCACACAGTGAATGCATGCACGCCCCAGCACAGCAGCGACCAGATCGCCAGCAACGACAACGAGACAAACCAGCTGATGGCATAGAACATGGATCGTTTCCTTTAGTGAAATACAGGCGTGCAGTATGGGGATGGCGGTGAGAAATAGACACCAGCCTGGCTCGAACCTAGTATTCGGTTTTTTCGAACCGGAGGGTGCATGCTCAACTATCGTCACCTGTACTACTTCTGGATGGTTGCCAAGGAAGGCGGCTTTGCCCGCGCGGCAGACCGGTTGCAGATGGCCGTGCAAACCATCAGCGCGCAGGTGCGAGAGCTGGAGAAGTCCCTGGGGCACCAGCTGCTCAAGCCCTCGGGCCGTGGCGTGGCTCTGACCGAGGCCGGCCAGGCCGCCTATGCGCGGGCAGAAGCCATCTTTCAGCTGGGTGAATGCATCACCCAGGAAGTGCGTGAAGCGGCCAGCAGCCCGGTGGCGCGGCTGTCGGTCGGGCTGTCGGATGGCATCTCTAAACTGGCAGCCCATGCGCTGCTGGAGCCCGTGCTGGCCCATCCCCAATTGCGACTGGTGTGCCACGAGGGCGAGTTTGACGAGCTGCTGTCTGAACTGGCCCTGCACCAGCTGGACGTGGTGCTGGCAGGCCAGGCCGCGCCGCGCAATCCCAACCAGCGTCTTTCCAGCGAGCGCATGGCACGCACTGCGGTGCAGTGGTACGGACCAGCCTCGCTGGTCAAGAAATCAGCGCGTGACCGGTTTCCGCAGTCGCTCCAGGAATTGCCGGTGCTGCTGCCCACCGTGCATTCGCCGTTGCGCACGACCTTGGACGGGTGGTTTCACGACCTGGGCCTGCGGCCCCGGGTGGTGGGAGAGTTTGAGGACAGTGCCCTGCTGGCGGTGTTTGCTGCGCGTGGGCTGGGGGTGTTCCCCGTCAGCCAGCTGGGCGCGCAGGATGTGGGGCTGGTGCGCGGGCTGCGCCTGCTGGGTGACAGCCCCGACATTCACGAAGAAGTGCACGCCATCTGGTCGCGCCGGGGGCAGCACCATCCCCTGGTGCGCCAGATGGTGGCGGCCGCGCACGGAGGCGGCTCACCGCAGTAGGCAAGATGCCGGTGCCTCAAGCCTGGGCTGCGGCTTCTTCCAGGTGCCAGCGCTTCAGCGCCGCCTCCATCACCCACGCCTCGGCCGATGCCACATGCTGGTCTGCGGTGGCGGCCGCATCGGCAAAGTACAAAACCTTTTGGCGCAGCACGGCATCGGTCACTTCGTCCAGGAGCGCGGCCAGCGTGGCATCGTCGATGTGGCCTGTGAGCAAACGCCGGTCGCGCATGCCCATCAGCAGGTCTTCGCACAGCGTGTGCAGCACCTTGCCGAATGCGCTGGGTGGTAAGCCCAGCTCGCGCTCAATGTCGCGCCCGTACAGGGCATCCATTTCCGAGCGGCTGACATGGCCGTCGGCAATCAACAGCAGCGCAACGATGCGCGCGGCGGCCTGGGGACTGTTGCGGGGGTAGCTGCGCATGGGGTGGTTTCCTCCAAGTGTGTGGGTGGTTTCGATGGTGATGGTTAGTCGCGGTAGGGGCGATAGCGCTGCCTCTGGTGCTGTGGGTGGTGCGGCAGGTGGCGCTCATCCCGCACACGCACGGGTACCAGGACGGGCGCCCGTGTGGTGGTGCTGCGTTGAGACCAATGCCAAAGCCTGTGCAGGGCCTGGTCCCACAAGGCCCGTAGGCGCTGCAATAGCGTGGGGCGCAAGGTGCGAGGGGTTTTCATGGAGCATCTCCTGGGTGGTGAACACAGCCTTGAATGTGTGGCCTCTCGCCCGTGCCACCAAGCAGGTTTTTTGTGAGCACTGCGTTGGTTTTATCGAAATGACCTGGATGTCGCTAGTGACGGCGACACAGGTTTTTTAGAGGCCATGTTCTGAGAAAACCTGCTGTGACGGCGGCATGTCCGGCACTAAGGTGAAGGCTCCAACCAAGGAGAACGCTGATGCAGATACTTTTCAAGTCTCGCCACCCCGAAGCCGCCTTGATGCGTGACACCGTGGAGCGCCGCGTGCGGTTTGCGCTGCGGCGATTGAACGCCCTGGTGCCCAGGGCCGATGTGCAGTTGGCTGATGTGAATGGCCCCCGCGGCGGGCTGGACAAGCGCTGCCAGATTGCCTTGCGCACCGATGGCGCGGGTGAGGTGGTCGTGTCTTCGGTGGCAGGCGATTGGCGCACCGCGCTGGACGAAGCCCTGGCCCGCGCGGTGCGGCATGTGCTGAAGGTGTGGCGCCGCGCCACCGTGGCGCGCAGAGGGCGCCACCGGCCGCTGGCCCTGCAAGGGTGAGCGCCGCCGCACTGGTTTCCCGCCAGTGCCAGCGGCAGCATTCACGTTGAAGCTATTAAAAATATAGCTGCTGGCGCTTGTATATCAAGCGCTGGTGGCCATTTTCTTTCAATGCGCGTGGGCGGCAGGCAGCGCGGGCGATGCCATGCCTTCGGCTTGCACAAAGCTCAGCGTGATGAGGTGGCTGACCTCGCCGTACTTCTGGCCCTGGGCCTCGCCGGGGGTTTTGTCGCTGTGCTTGACCTCGGCCACGTACTGGCCCTTCCAGGGCAGGGCGAAGGTGACGGTGCCGTCGTCGCCGCTGGTGGCTTCACGCGCCCAGCCGGAGGGGGACACCAGTTCCACCTTGGCCTTGGGCAGCGGGGCGCCGTTGAACACCACTTTGAGCTGGCCGGGCTTGCCGGTGGGAACGAGGTCCAGTGCAGCCGTGGGTGCCACGGGTTTGGCCAGGCTGGCCACCCAGCGGGCGGTGGGCTTCCACAGCAGCGGGGGCAGGTTGGCCTTGGTGCGGTCGATGAGCGGGTAGGCAGCGTCGGCAAACAGCGTCTCGGCGTTGGGGGCGGTGGTGTAGGTGAAGGCTTCTTTGGTCAGCTGACCTTCCACGCGCTGCGTGGCACCTGCCACCGTCTGTTCCAGCACGGGCACGCCCTTGAACTTGTCGAGCAGGCCGGGCGAGGTTTCGCGCACGTTATCGTTGTATTCACCAAAGTGCAGTTTGGCCTGGCTGCCGCTGTGCTCCAGCCACACCTGGTGGGCTTGTGCGGCCAGGCCGGTGGTGGCGAGCAGGGCGGCGGCGATCAGGCTGCGGGTCAGGCCTGTGGCGCGGGTGTTCAAACGTTGGTTCATGGCAGTCAGCTCCTTGCGGTGGGTTAAAACGGGTTTGCAGAAATCACAGGGCGAGCACGTCCAGCCCCACAGGTGTGGGGATCAAAATGCTCATGTTTTGATAGCTGCCTGCGCTTGCTAAATAAGCGCTGGTGGCTGTTTTGGCTTAAAGATTTTGAGTGCAGCCCATGCTGTACAGCGGGCTGCACAGAGCCTGCGCCCAGTGAGCGTTCGGTGGCTTAGAAATCCACGCTGGCGCTCAGGCTCACGGTACGCGGGGCGCTCACCGTCAGGTAGCCCGAGCCGGGGTAGCCGCCCACCGAGGCCCAGTAGTTCTTGTCGGCCACGTTGTCGATGCGCAGGCGCAGGGTGACGAGCTTGCCCTGCACTTCGGTGAGGTAGCGCACGCCCAGGTCCAGGCGGTTCCAGCCGCCCACCTTGAGGGTGTTGGTCGCGTTGGCGTAGCTCGACCCGGTGTGCACCAGGCGGCCGTCCACAGCCAGGCCGCGCACTCCGGGCACATCCCATTCAGCGCCAATGTTGGCCTGCACTTCCGGCACGCCAATCACGCGCTTGCCATCGGTGGTGGCAGAGTCGGTGGCCTGTTGCTGGGCGTCTAGCCAGGTCAGGCCGCCCAGCAGGCGCAGGCCTTGGGTGGCTTCGCCCTGCACGGCCAGCTCCAGGCCCTGGTGGCGGTCTTTGCCGTAGGTTCCGAAGAGGTTGCTGCTGTTCAGAAAGGCCCGGGGCTTGTCGGTGCTGAAGAAGGCCAGGCTGCCACCCACGCGGCCCGCGTCGTATTTCACGCCCACTTCCTTTTGCTTGGCGACGTAGGGCTTGAGCATCTCGCCCCGGTTGGTGGCGGTGCTGGGGGCGGTTTGGCCCTGGCTCAGGCCTTCGACATAGTTGGCGTACAGCGACACGCTCTTGTCCAGCTTGACCACCGCCGCCAGCAGGGGGCTGGTGCGGCTTTGCTCGTAGCGGCTGGTCAGCGCGGCCGTGCCGTAAGCGTAATTGCCGATGTCGATTTTTTGATGGCGCACGCCAGCGGTGAGCAGCAGGCGCTTGTCCAGCAGCGTGAGCGTGTCGCCCACGGCAAAGCTCGTCAGCCGCGTGGTACCGGTGCGCAGCGGGTGGGCCAGGTCACCGCCGTACAGCGTAGTGCCGCTGAACGCTGGCAGGTTGGTGGACACAGGGCCATACAGGTTGGTGGCCAGCGTGTTGCGTGAGTCCATGGCGTAGGCGTTCTTCTTCTCAAAGTCGAACAGCGATGCACTGGCCACCCATTCGTGCCCCACGCTGCCGGTTTGCAGCTTGCCGCGCACGCCCAGCTCGCCGGTGTTGACGCTGTCTTCGCGGGTGTTGTCAAAGCGGTAGGCGGTGGCGGTGCCCGTGCTGCCGTTGTTGACGGTGATATTGGCCAGCGAGTTGGCCTCTTCGCTGCGGCGCGCTCCGGCCGCGGCCCAGGCGGTCACGTCGGGCGTGATGTCCCATTCGCCACGGAAGGTGCCGAAGGTGTCGCGCTCGTTCGAGTAGCTCCAGGGCTGGGCGTGGTTGCTCTGGTTGTCGGGCACCGTGGGCACGCTGGTCACGCCAGCCCCCAGCGTCACGTTGGTGCGGGTGCGCTTGAGCTTGTGGTCTTGCCAGCCCAAGTCGCCCGACAGCCGCACATCGCGGCTGCGCCAGTCCAGGCCCACGGCCAGCAGGCCCAGCTTGGCGTCTTCGTCGTTGATGGCGGTGCCGCCGTTGTGGGTGGCGGCGTTCAGGCGTACGCCGGTGTTGCCATCGGGCCCAAAGCGGCGGGCAATGTCGGCCGCCAGTTGCGTGCTGCCGCCACTGCCAGCGCCAAGGCTCACGCGGTTCAGGGGCTCGTTGGGTGCGCGCTTGGGCAGCAGGTTGATGCTGCCGCCTATGCCGCCCCCTGCGGGGCTGGCGCCGTTCAAAAAGGCCGATGCACCGCGCAGCACTTCCACGCGCTCAAACAGCTCGGTGGCGATGTACTGGCGTGGCAGCAGGCTGTACAGGCCGTTGTAGGCGGTGTCGTCCGAATCAAGCAGGAAGCCGCGAATGAAGTACGACTCCTGGAAGTTGCCAAAGCCGCGCGCCACGCGCACGGTGGGGTCGTTTTGCAGCACATCGCCCACGCTGCGGGCGTGGCGGTCCAGGATCAATTCGTTGGTGTAGCTGATGGCGGAGAACGGCGTGTCCATCGCATCGCGCGTGCCCAGAATGCCCGCACGCGCACCACGCGCCACCTGGCCGCCAGGGTAGGCGGGCGACAGGCCCTGGGCCGATGCGTCGGCACTGGCGTTGACGGTGACGGTGGACAGGGCCTTGCCCTCGCCCGCCGTGGCAGGGGCTGCGGTTGGCTGTGCATGCAGTGCGGGTGTGGCCAGGGCCAGCACCATCGCGGCCGCAGCCAGTGCAATGGGGGTGGCAGACAGCGCAGGGCGCAGCAGAGGGGCGGCGCAGGATGACGGTTGGTAATGCATGGAAGATGCGATCAAGTAAACAAGAAACTCAGCGCGGAGATGCGCCGGACGTGCCGGAGGCATCGGTGTGAGATGTGACGGCGTGTGCAGTGGCTGCGGATCTGCGGGGCCAGCTGTACCAGCCCATCACCGCCACCGGCACACCCAGCGCTGCCCACGACCACCAATCGCCCCAGGTGTCAGACACCAGGGCCGTGAGCAGCCCGGTGGTGGAGAGCACGCCCATCACGATGGGCCAGCCCCACAGGGCCCAGAAAGGGCTGTGCTTTTTCATGCGGCCCCCTTGGTGGTGCGCGCTGCGCCCGATGCGGGCATTGCACCGCCTGTAAAAACGCCAGCAGGGTTGCCCGCCGCGTGGGCCGAAGGGCTGGCCGCCTGCACGCCCTTGCGCAGCCACAGGTACAGCCCGCTGCCCAGCACCACGATGGTGGCAATGTCGAGCAGCGCCCAGAGGATCTTCATCGGCATGCCGCCGTAGTCGCCGAAGTGCAGCGGCTGCGACACCAGCAGCGCCGTCAGGTACCAGGGCAGCGTGGGCGATGCGGTGACCTGCGCCGTGCGCGCATCTACCAGCACCGGCTTGAGCAGCCTGGAGGTGAGCGGCTCATTGCCGCGCAGGAAAAACGTGTTGTGGTGTGGGCTGGAGAACGCCGTGCCCGGGAACGCAATGAACGACAGCTTGGTGCCCGGCGCCTGGGCCTGCGCGGCCTCCAGCGCCTGCTGCAGCGGCCCGCGCTCTGCAGCGGGCACGATGGGCTGGCCCTCATACGGCTTGAGCAGCACCGAGAGCTGGTCGTACTGCCAGTATTTGATGAGCAGGTCGGCCCACGTGTTGATCATGCCCGTGCCGCCCACCACAAACGCCCACACCAGCGTGACGATGCCCAGCAGGTTGTGCAGATCGAGCCACTTCACGCGTGTGGAGCGGTCCCGCCGCACCTCGCCAAACGCCAGCTTGCGCATGAAGGGCGCATACAGCACCACCCCGGTGACGATGGCCACCAGCAGCAGCAAGCCCATGAAGCCCAGGAACAGCTTGCCCGGCAGCCCTGCGAACAGGTCCACATGCAGGCGGAACATCACATGCATGAAGCCCTCGTCAAACCGGGGCTGCGCCAGCACCTGGGCCGTGCGCGCATCCACCGCCACCGAGCGGAAATCATCGGTGGGCGCTGGCGTGGGTGTGAGGGTGACGAACCACACGTTGTCATCGTCCTCGGCAGGCGATGCGAACTGCACCACACGGTCCGGGTGCAGCGCCTGCGCGGTGGCCAGCACCTGGTCGAGGCTGGCGCGTGGCGTGTTGGCGGGCATGGCGGGCGCTTCGACCTCGGTGCCCAGCAGGTGGCCGATTTCGTGGTGAAAGATCAGCGGCAGGCCGGTGATGCACAGCAGCAGCATGAAGACGGTGCACACCAGGCTGGACCACTTGTGGGTCCAGCTCCAGCGGCGAAGGGCGGTGGGGCTCAGCATGGTGTGGGGCGGGGTTCAGCAGGTTGCGCAGGCGCACGTCCGCAGGGCCAGCCCGCAGTGCGGGGCGGCCAGGGCGGCGTCAGTAGCGGTGAAGAAGGAGTGGTTCAAGCCAGACAACCCGAAAACATCGAAAGACGGTGGGTGCTGGCGGCAGCCTTAGAGCGGGTCTAAAGGGGAGGCTGTGGCTTGCAGAAAACCTGAATTTTACATTGCAAATAGGAATTGTTTGTATTTGATGTGGTGGTGAAAGCGGTGGTGTTGGAAAAAAGCCCGCTGCCAGAACGCCGCGTGCGTCTCTTCTGGGGCGGGAGGGTGTGCAGGCGGGACCAGCGGGTGCCTGCGCAGGGGGTGTCTCCTCCACTGCATTGGGTATTTGCTATCAAAATAGAAGCTGCTGGCGCTTGTGGATAAAGCGCTGCAGGCCAATTTGGCTTGAAGTGGCGCGCGCAGGCCATGCGCACGCCGGTGGATGCACGGTGCTCAGAAGTGCGTGCGCAGTGTGACTTGCACGGCGCGGGGTGAGCCCGGCAGGATCAGGTTGTCGTTGCTGCCGTGGGCCGATACATAGTGCTTGCGGTTGGTGAGGTTCTTCACGTTCACGTCCAGATCCCACTCGCCCAGCGCGAACTGCAGGGCAGCGTCGAACGTGGTGTAGGCGGGCAGGGTGACGAGGTTGGTGAGGGAGGTGAAACGCTCGCCCACATGGCTCACGCCGCCGCCCAGGCGCAGGCCCTGGCCCAGGTCTTTCATCACCCACACCGAGGCGCTGTTGCGCGGAGTGAGCGAGGGCACCTTGCCCAGGGCAGGCACGGCCACCACGGGCAGCTGCGACGAGCTGGTGGTGGCCAGCGACTTGGTGGTACGCCCGTCCAGGTAGGCGTAGCCCGCGCTCACGTCCCAGCGGCCGGGCAGGCGGCCGCTGGCAGTCAGCTCAAAGCCGTTGGTGCGCTGCGTGCCCACGTTGATCTGGCGCGAGGGGTTGGCCGGGTCGGTGTTCTTGATGTTGGTGCGCTCCAGGTTGAACAGGGCACCCGTCACGCTCAGCTTGCCGCCTAGCAGGTCCAGCTTCACGCCAATCTCCTTGTTCTGGGTGATTTCCGGTGCGGCCGCCGTGTTGTTGGCGGACAAGGCAAACGCCTCGGCCGATGGCTGGAACGATTTGCTGTACGACACGTAGTACGAAACGGTATCGCTGGGCTGCCACACCAGCCCGGCGCGGGGGCTGAATTTTTTGTCGGTGCGCGAGAGGGTGGCGAGCTTGCGGTCGTAGCGCGTCTCCTGCCCGTACACGTCATACCGCGCCCCAATCAGCGCCTTCCACTGCGGGGCCAGGGTGATCTGGTTTTGCCAATACAGCGCAGCGGTGTCTTGCGTGGTGTGGCTGGGGATGGCGTTGTCGGCGTTGTAGTTGGCGGCAGGAATCACCGGCGCAGCGGCGCTGGGGTTGAGGATGGACACCCGGTCGGCCCCGCCCGAAACGGATTCGGAGCGTTTCTTTTGCTGGCCCAGTTCCATGCCCATCAGCCACTCTTGCTTGAGCCCGCCGAGCTGGTTACGCCAGGTCACGTCGGTCTGGTTGAACACGCCCTTTTCGTCGCGCAGGATGAAGGCGCGTGATCGCCCCACGGTCATGGTGACCGGGTCGGTGGTGCCGCTGGACAGGGTGTTGTAGCGGTCAAGTGCGTAGTCGTAAACGCGGGTCACGTTGCGCACGGACCAGTCGTCGTTGAACCGATGGTTGAGCGTGGCGGTGAACGACTGCATGGCGCTGGTGGTGGTGTCGTCCTGCGCTGCGTTGCTGGAGCCGTAGTAGGTGCCAGCTGCCACGTTCACCGGGCGGCCGTTCAGGGCCGGGATGCCAAAGTCCGTCAGGCGCTTGTCGCGGGCGTGGGTGTATTGCAGCAGCAGGTCGGTTTGCGGCGCGAGCTTGAGGGCGAGCGATGGGGCGAAGTTGTGGCGCTTCACAAACTGCTGGTCGCGGTAGCTGCCCGAGTCTTCCACGGCGGCATTGAGGCGAAAGGCCGCTGTATCGCTGATGCCCACGTTCAGGTCGGCCGTGGCGCGGCGCCAGGCGTAGCTACCCACGCCCACCGAGGCTTCGCCCGAGGTCTCGCCAAACTGCGGTTTCTTGGTGATGCGGTTGATGAGGCCGCCCGAAGATCCGCGCCCATACAGCACGGCCGCTGGGCCTTTGAGGACTTCGATGCGCTCGATGTCGGCCAGGTCGCGGAAGTACAGCGCATCGTCGCGCACGCCGTCCACAAACTGGTCGGCAATGGCGGTGAAGCCACGGATGACCACCTGGTCACGCTGGCCGTCGCCATGGCTCATGGCCACACCGGGCACGTTGCGCAGCGCGTCTTCCATCGAACGGGCGCCTTGGTCGCGCAGCAACTGGGCTGGCACCACGTTCACGGCCTGCGGCACATCGCGCAGGGGGGCGCTGCCTTTGGTGGCGGTCGAGGTGGCTGTGGGTGTGTAGCTGTCGCCTTGCGGCGCGGCCTTGATGGTGACTTCGCCCAATGCCTTGGGGGCGCTGGTGTCGGCTGGCGTGCCCTGGGCCAGGGCGTTCCCACAGGCCAGCAGCAACACGGCGGCCGCCAGAGGGCTGAGGGTGTGGGCCAGGGGCGCAGGGTGCCGCACACGGGGCATGGAAGATGAATGCATGGTGGTTCCTGTAACGAGAGTGAAAAAACACAGGGGCGTTGCACAGCCGCGCAGGCGTCTGCCTGCGCACGGCTGCGCCGCATCAAGAGAGCGTTTGCTGGGGGGGCGGAGCCCGCCGGGCTAGAGGCCGCTGACGTACGCCAGCAGCCCTGCTGCCAGCGAAGCGGCGCCCAGCGGCGGAGCGCGCTGGGGCAACCAGGTAAGGGCCGCGGTGGCGGCCACGGCAGCCACCGACAGGGCCACAGCCCATGCCGTGACGCCCAGGGAGGCGGGCACGCCGGCCGGTGTGCGCGTGGCCAGCCACAGCGATGCCAGCAAGATCACCCAGCCCGCGCTGCGCAGATGGCGCAGGCGTGCGGGGGAAGCCTCGTGGCCCAAGGCGTCTTCGTGGTGTTTGTCCATGCCCAGGGCCATGGCCAGCCAGGCTGCAAAGCAAAACAGAAAGGCAGACATGGCTTCAGGTTCCTGCGGTGATTTCTGAGGCCGCGTTGGGCACGGCGTGCGCTGCCGGTGTGGGGGCTTGGGGCGCCGCTGCGTGGGTGCGGGCCGCGCGCTTGGCAGGGGTTGCAGGGGCGGGGCTGCGGCGATGCAGGTGCCACGCCACGGCACCCAGCACGGCGCCCGCGGCCAGGAGGGCCAGGTCCAGCGCCGCCCAGGTCCAGTCGCCCGCAGGCAGCGTGGCGCCCAGGTGGGTGGATGTGGTCAGGGCATTGAGCACGGGCAGCAGCGCCCATGCCGCAGCAGCCAGGCCCAACACTGCCGTCCAGCCCAGGCGGCGGGGGCACAGGAGGCCCCACACCAGGGCCAGGCCCCAGGTGGCGAAGAAGCAGGCCAGCTCGGTGTCTGCACGCTGGGGCAGTTCCAGCGGCAGCAGCCGGTTGGCCGCCAAAAACACCGCGCAAGCCAGCGGCAGGCCCGCCAGGGTGCCGATGTTCAGCCCTGCCACCAGGCGCTCGCCCAGCGGCAGTCGCTGGGTGGCCGGGGTGGCCTGGGCGGCAACCTTGCGCTGGGCCTGCGCGCTGCGCTTGACGGACCACAGCACCACGCCGGTGGCAATCATCAGGCAGCCCAGCAGCCCAAAACCGAACAACGCCCAGCGCAGGCCAGGGCTGGCGAAGCGTGCCATGTGCAACCCGTACAGCACGCCGTAGGTGGTGACGGCGGCGCTGGTGGGGTTGAGCTCGCCCACGGGTTGTGCGGTGGTGGCATCAAACAGAAGGCGGGGCGGGCGGTATTGCAGGCGGTCGCCCTCGTGGCGGGTGACTTCCACCACCGGGTGGCCTTTCGCATCGCGCCGCGCCTGGATGGAGCCGATGCGGCCGCCGTCCCAGTGCTTTTGTGCCGCAGTCAGGATGGTGGCCACAGGGATCAGTGGCAAGGGCTCGACCTTGGCGCCTGGCTCGCGCCGGGCCCGGCGCTCGGGCTGGTCGCCTTGCAGGTCGGCAAAGTAGGTGTTCGAGTCCACCTTGCCATCGGCCCCGGCATACGCGGTGGCGATGCCGCTGGGCAGGTACATCGAGTGGAAGATCATCAGCCCGCTGAAGGTGATCATCAGGTAAAACGGCAGTACCAGTACGCCCGAGACGTTGTGCGCATCGAGCCACGCCCGCTGGCCGCCCTTGCTGGGGCGGAAGGTGAAGAAGTCCTTGAAGATGCGCCGGTGTGTGACCACCCCGGTGAGCAGGGCCATGAACATGAGCAGCGTGGCCACGCCCACCACCCAGCGGCCTTCCAGCGTCCAGCGGCCCTTTTGCGCGGTGCGCAGCTCAAAGTGAAAACGGTAGAAGAAGTCGCCGCCCATAGACTGGCGGATGTCCACTGGCTCGCCCGTTTGCGGGTTCATGCGCAGGGTTTCAAAGCGGCCATTGCCACTGCCGCGCCACAGCACATTCACTGCCGGGTCGCGCTCGTCGGGCAGGTGCATGATCCACTGGGTTACGTCGGGCACCTTGCGGTGCAGCGCAGCCAGGGCTTTTTCAGCGGTGTTGGTCTCTGTGCCTGCTGCGGTGGTGGGCAAGCCGTACAGCTCGGGGTGCGTCCACAGGTTCAGCTCGTTTCTAAAGAACGACAGCGTGCCCGTGAGGAAGATGGCAAACAGCAGCCAGCCCAGTACCAGTCCCGCCCAGGTGTGCAGCCACGACATGGCCTGGCGAAAGCCTTCGCGGTCGTTGGGGGTCTTGGTTGGGGTCTTGGCCCTTGCCGGTGCGGGCAGGGCGCTCTCAGTGGTGGGCGCCGTGCTCATGCCGCAGCCCCCAGCCAGCGCGGCGCCATGGCCATGGCGCCCATCACGGCGGCGGGTGCCAGCATGCCCAGCCAGGCGCCCCAGCTGGTGCGTGCATAAAACACCCAGGCCACCGCGGCGGCGTAGACCAGCCAGGCCAGCATGGTGGCGGTGAGCACGGCATCCACCCGGGGCATGGCCTGGGCCAGCGCCAGCGACAACGCACCGGCAAACGCTGCCGTCAGTGCATAGCCCCCCAACGCAGCGGCCAGGGTGCGCGACAAGACGGTGAGGCGGTACCGCCAGTCCACTCGGGCCGTTTTCATGGCTGCACCAAAGGGCTCGGAAATTGGGTGCAAAGGGGGCGGCGGCAAGGCATGGGCAGGGGCTCCAGTCTGGGTTGATCCAAAGGCTGGCTGCACCCGGCGGGGTCCCGTTCGTGCTGGCTTGCTAGTGCGGAATTCTACAGTTATTGAGAAGCATTCTTATTTTGTTTGTAAAGTTCTGCTTGCGTTGGCGCAAGGTTGCAACAGACCGATGCGGGTGGAGAGTGAGCGGGCCGCCTGGTGCAGACGAAAAAAACGGGCCCGCAGGCCCGTTCCATGGCACGGCGGCTGGCCGCGCGCCCCGAAGGGTGGCAACCGCCTCAGTCAGCATCCCCCATTTGGGACTGGAGGTAGTTCGGCAGACCCACCTTTTCGATGAGGTCGATCTGGGTTTCCAGAAAGTCGATGTGCTCTTCGGTGTCGTCCAGAATCTTTTGCAGCAGGTCGCGCGAGACATAGTCGCGCACGCTTTCGCAGTGGGCCATGCCTTCTTTGATGGTGGCTTGGGCGCCTTGTTCCGAGCGCAGGTCGCAGGCCAGGATTTCTGGCACATCCTCGCCCACTTGCAGCTTGCCCAGGTCTTGCAGGTTGGGCAGGCCGTCGAGCATGAAGATGCGGTCCATCAGCCAGTCCGCGTGCTTCATCTCGCCGATGGATTCTTCGTATTCCTTCTTGGCCAGCTTGTCGAAGCCCCAGTGCTTGAGCATGCGGTAGTGCAGGAAGTACTGGTTGATGGCGGTGAGTTCGTTCTTCAGTTGCGCTTGCAGGTGCGCGATGACTTGTGGGTCGCCTTTCATGGGGCCTCCTTGTGGGTTATCAACATGCGATTGTGGAGGGTACCCTGGTGCCTGACAAGCCAAACCCTTGCGCGAGTAGCCCCGCCTGAGCCCTCTGCCAGGGGAAAGGGGTAGAGTGCCCTTGGCGCCAGGGTGGCGTGTCATAGAATAGTCATTGGCAATTGATTCAATCAAATCAATTAATTGGATGCATTGCATCAAAAAGCCTAGACTTCAGTCTGTTCTGTCAACCAACCCATTAAGGAAACAGCAATGTCCCTGATCAATACGCAAGTCCAGCCTTTCAAGACCGAAGCTTTTGTGAACCGCAACGGCAAGGGTGAATTCATCACCGTGACGGAAGAAAGCCTGAAGGGCAAGTGGTCTGTGCTGATCTTCATGCCAGCAGCGTTCACCTTCAACTGCCCCACAGAAATCGAAGACGCCGCTGACAACTACGCTGCCTTCCAGGCCGCTGGTGCCGAGGTCTACATCGTGACCACCGACACCCACTTCTCGCACAAGGTGTGGCACGAAACTTCCGACGCCGTGGGCAAGGCCAAGTTCCCTCTGGTGGGCGACCCAACCCACCAGCTGACCAACGCTTTCGGCGTGCACATCCCTGAAGAAGGCCTGGCTCTGCGCGGCACCTTCGTGATCAACCCCGATGGCGTGATCAAGACCATGGAAGTCCACTCCAACGAAATCGCCCGTGACGTGTCGGAAACCCTGCGCAAGCTCAAGGCTGCCCAGTTCACCGCCGCCAACCCTGGCCAAGTGTGCCCCGCCAAGTGGAAGGAAGGCGCCAAGACTTTGACTCCTTCGCTGGATCTGGTCGGCAAGATCTAATCCGCTTCATGCATCGGCTGAGCGCGCCGCAACCGGCGCGCTCCCCAAAGCCGGACAGCGCCATGGTGCTTGCGCCATGCCGTCCGGCTTTTTTTCGCCCGGATTTTGGCAATCAGGCTTGAATGAATCGCCTGAAGCCCTTAAACCTACAAGACCACAACTCGAATTTTTAGGAAGCCACCATGCTCGACGACCAACTCAAATCGCAACTCTCTGCCTACCTTGAACGCGTGCAGCAGCCGTTTGAACTGGTGGCTTCTCTGGATGACAGCGAAACCGCCCGCGACATGCGCGAGCTGCTGGAAACCATCCAGTCCCTGCGCAGCGACAAGATCACCCTGCGCACCGATGGCAACGACGCCCGCAAGCCCTCGTTCAGTCTGCAGCGCGTGGGCGCCACCAACAGCCTGCGTTTTGCCGGTCTGCCGCTGGGCCATGAGTTCACCTCGCTGGTGCTGGCCCTGCTGTGGACGGGCGGCCACCCACCCAAGGTCGAGCAGGATGTGATCGACCAGGTCAAGGCCCTGGACGGCGACTTCAACTTCGAGGTCTACATGAGCCTGACCTGCCACAACTGCCCCGACGTGGTGCAGGCGCTGTCGCTCATGGCCATCCTCAACCCCAAGATCAAGACCACGGTGATCGAGGGCGGCGCCTTCCAGGAAGAAGTGACCAAGCGCGAAATCATGGCCGTGCCCATGGTGTTCCTCAACGGCCAGGTGTTCGGCTCGGGCCGCATGTCGCTGGAAGAAATCGCTGCCAAGCTCGATACCGGTGCTGCTGCCCGTGAAGCTGCCAAGCTCAGCGCCAAGGAAGCGTACGACGTGCTGGTGGTGGGCGGTGGCCCCGCAGGCGCAGCTGCTGCGGTGTATGCCGCTCGCAAGGGCATTCGCACTGGCGTGGCAGCCGAGCGCTTTGGCGGTCAGGTCAACGACACCCTGGGCATTGAGAACTACATCTCGGTGCTGGAAACCGACGGCCCCAAGTTTGCTGCTGCGCTGGAAGCCCACACCCGTGCCTACGACGTGGACATCATGAACCTGCAGCGCGCCGAAAAGATCATCCCCGCCGCGCAACCCGGCGGCCTGATCGAAGTGCAACTGGCCAACGGCGGCACGCTCAAGTCCAAGACGGTGATCCTGTCCACCGGCGCCCGCTGGCGCAACGTGAACGTGCCCGGCGAAGCCGAGTACAAGAACAAGGGCGTGGCCTACTGCCCGCACTGCGACGGCCCCCTGTTCAAGGGCAAGCGTGTGGCGGTGATCGGCGGTGGCAACTCGGGCGTGGAAGCGGCCATTGACCTGGCCGGCGTGGTGCAACACGTCACCCTCATCGAATTCGCCGACGCCCTCAAGGCCGACGCGGTGCTGGTGAGCAAGCTCAAGAGCCTGCCCAACGTCACCATCCACGTGAACGCGCAGACCACCGAAATCACCGGCGCGGGCGGCACCGTGAATGGCCTGAGCTACAAGGACCGCGTGAGCGGCGAGGTCCGCCACGTCGAACTCGAAGGCGTGTTCGTGCAGATCGGCCTGGTGCCCAACACCGAGTGGCTCAAGGGCACGCTGGAGCTCAGCCGCTTCGGCGAGATCGTGGTGGACGCCAAGGGCCACACCAATGTGGACGGCGTGTTCGCCGCAGGCGACTGCACCACCGTGCCGTACAAGCAGATCGTGATTGCCGCTGGCGATGGCGCCAAAGCCTCGCTGAGCGCCTTTGACTACCTCATTCGCCAGCCCGTGGTGGTGGCGGGTGAGGCGGTTGCGGCCTGACGCATCCCATCAGGCTGGGTGAAACGCAAAAGGCCACGGGCGGTGCCCGTGGCCTTTTGTCCTTGGTGGCCTGGCGATCGCTCGCCCAGGCCTTGGTCGTGGCTTAGTGGCCCGACGCGGTCGAGGCACCGATGCCGGTTTCCGAGCGCACCTGTTGCGCCAGGAAGCCCGCGCGGTCCACGCCAGCGCGGCGGCTGCGGTCCAGCAGCGAGAAGACCCAGATGCCCACGAAGCCGATGGTCATCGAGAACAGCGCCGGCGAGGTGTAGGGGAACAGCGCCGAGCCCTTGGGGTTGCCCAGCGTGGCTTCCCACACCGAGGGCGACACGATGGTCAGCGCCACCGACGACACCAGGCCCAGGAAGCCACCGATCACCGCGCCCTTGGTGGTGCAGTCCTTCCACAGCACGCTCATGAAGAGCACGGGGAAGTTGGCCGAGGCGGCGATGGCGAAGGCCAGCGACACCATGAAGGCGATGTTCTGCTTCTCGAAGGCGATGCCCAGCAACACCGCCACCACGCCCAGGGCAATGGTGGTGATCTTGGATACGCGCAGTTCTGCCTTGCTGTCGGCCTTGCCCTTCTTGATCACGGTGGCGTACAGGTCGTGCGACACGGCCGATGCGCCCGAGAGCGTCAGGCCGGCCACCACGGCCAGGATGGTGGCGAAGGCCACGGCCGAGATGAAGCCCAGGAACACGTTGCCGCCCACGGCGTTGGCCAGGTGCACGGCGGCCATGTTGCTGCCGCCCACCAGGCCGCCCTTGGCGTCCAGGAATTGCGGGTTGGTCAGCACGAAGGTGATGGCGCCGAAGCCGATGATGAAGGTCAGCAGGTAGAAGTAGCCGATCCAGCCGGTGGCCCACATCACGCTCTTGCGCGCTTCCTTGGCCGAAGGCACGGTGAAGAAGCGCATCAGGATGTGGGGCAGGCCGGCGGTGCCGAACATCAGCGCCATGCCGAAGCTGATGGCCGAGATCGGGTCTTTCACGAAGTTGCCCGGTCCCATGATCGACTGCCCGATGGCCGCGGCCTCTTCGGCCGTCTTGCCGGTGGCCAGCGCCGCCTTCACCTCCACCGCCTTGGCGAACATCGCCTCGGGGCTGAAGCCAAAGTGCAGCAGCACCATGAAGGCCATGAACGAGGCGCCACCCAGCAACAGGCAGGCCTTGATGATCTGCACCCAGGTGGTGGCCGTCATGCCACCGAAGAGCACGTAAACCATCATCAGGGCGCCCACGATCACCACGGCGATCCAGTACTCCAGGCCGAACAGCAGCTTGATGAGCTGACCCGCGCCCACCATCTGGGCGATCAGGTAGAAGGCCACCACCACCAGCGTGCCGCTGGCCGCGAAGATGCGGATGGGGGCCTGGTCAAAGCGGAAGGCCGCCACGTCGGCGAAGGTGAACTTGCCCAGGTTGCGCAGGCGCTCGGCCATCAGGAAGGTGATGACCGGCCAGCCCACCAGGAAACCGATGGAATAGATCAGGCCGTCAAAGCCGCTGGCCATCACGGCCGCGCTGATGCCCAGGAAGGACGCGGCCGACATGTAGTCGCCCGCGATGGCCAGGCCGTTCTGGAAGCCGGTGATGCCGCCGCCGGCGGTGTAAAAGTCGGCGGCGCTGCGGGTTTTGGCCGCGGCCCACTTGGTGATGTAGAGCGTGGCCAGCACGAACAGGCCGAACATGCCGATGGCCGTCCAGTTGGTGGCCTGTTTCTCGGCCTGGCCCAGGTCGGCGCCGGCGGCATACACCGCAGCCGACACACCGCCCAAGGCCAGCAAGGTGGTGACGCGGCGCAAGGTGTTGTGGTGGCGGCTCATCGCTTCACCCCCTTCAGCAGGCGCTCGGTCAGCTCGTCGAACTCGCCGTTGGCGCGCTTGACGTAGATGGCTGTCACCACGATGGTGAACACGATCACGCCGAAGCCCACTGGGATGCCCAGCGTCATCACGCCTTCGCCCAGGCGCTGGGCCAGCAGTTGTTTGTCAAAGGCCACCAGCAGGATAAAGCCGTAGTACACGACCATCATCGCCAGGGTCAGCCACCAGCCAAACGCCGAGCGGCTTCGGCGCAGTTGCTGGTAGGTGGGATCGCTTGCGATCCGTTTCACCAGGTCTTCGTCCATCGTTGTCTCCTTCTAAGGGGGTGAGGAGACGGAGGGTAGGCACGCCCACTGACGCACCACTGACCCGGCGCTGACGCGAGACTGACCGCCGCCTTAAACAGCCGTCAGCTTTCTCGCTTGGCTGCTTCAGTACTCAAGGCGCTCAGGCCGAACCTCTTGCAGGATGGTGGTGGCGATCTCTTCGATCGACTTGGTGGTGGTGGAGAGCCAGCGAATGCCCTCGCGGCGCATCATGGCCTCGGCCTCGGCCACTTCCATGCGGCAGTTGGCCAGGCTGGCGTAGCGCGAGTTGGGCCGGCGCTCATTGCGAATTTCGGACAGTCGCTCTGGCGCGATCGTCAGGCCAAAGATTTTCTTGCGGTGTGGCACCAGCGCCGGGGGCAGTTGGCGGCGCTCGAAATCTTCCGGAATGAGCGGGTAGTTCGACGCCTTCAGCCCGTGCTGCATGGCCAGGTACAGCGAGGTGGGCGTCTTGCCGCTGCGGCTCACGCCCACCAGGATCACGTCTGAGCCCGCCAGGTCTTTGTGGCTCTGGCCGTCGTCGTGGGCCAGCGAGAAGTTGATGGCCTCAATGCGGTCGTTGTAAGACTTGCTCTTGGACACATCAGAGAAGCGGCCCACGCGGTGGTTGCTCTTGATGCCCAGTTCGTGTTCCAGCGGCTCCACGAAGGTGCCGAACATGTCCAGGATCTTGCCCTTGCAGTTGTGCTTGAAGACATCGAGCACGTCTTCGCGAACCACGGTGGTGAAAACCACTGGTGGGCGGCCTTCCACGTCGGCCGTGTGGTTGATCTGGCGCACCGCCTGGTGGGCCTTGTCCACATCGTCCACGAAGGGCAGGCGCACCCGGCGCAAATTGGTCTCGAACTGCGCCAGGATGGCGTTGCCGAAGGTCTCGGCGGTGATGCCGGTGCCGTCAGAGATGAAAAAAACCGTCCTGGTGGGCATGGTGCGGCCGTCCTTACAATGCGAGGTTTGAATTGGGTGCGCCATTATCCCGGCTGACCCAGCCCCCCATTTGCTCCCTTGCCCGGTGCCGACCCACAACAGAACAACAGGTCAATCGCTGGCGCATGGAACCCCGGTTTTTCAACCTTAGGAGTCTTTCCATGTCCAACCTGTTTGGCGCGACCGATCTGGTCGTCCCTTTCGAGAAGCTCAGAATGAGCGATGTCGAGGCCGTCGGCGGCAAGAACGCCAGCCTCGGCGAGATGATTTCGCAGCTCCCCAGCGGCGTGAAAGTGCCCACGGGCTTTGCCACCACGGCGCACGCCTTCCGCGAATTCCTCAAGGCCGACGGCCTGACCGACCGCATCAACGCCCGCCTGGACGCCCTGGACACCGAAGACGTGCGTGCCCTGGCCGAAGCCGGCGCCGAGATTCGCGCCATGGTGGAAAACCAGCCTTTCCCGGCTGACCTGGAAAAGGCCATCCGCGACGAGTTCGCCAAGCTCTCCGCCGGCAACCCCGCCGCCTCGTTCGCCGTGCGCTCGTCGGCCACCGCCGAAGACCTGCCCGACGCCTCCTTCGCCGGCCAGCAGGAAACCTTCCTGAACGTGGTGGGCATCGAAGAAGTGCTGCACAAGATGAAGGAGGTGTTTGCCTCCCTCTACAACGACCGTGCCATCAGCTACCGCGTGCACAAGGGCTTTGCCCACGCCGACGTGGCCCTGTCGGCCGGCGTGCAGCGCATGGTGCGCTCTGACCTGGGCGCCGCCGGCGTGATGTTCACCATCGACACCGAAAGCGGCTTTGAAGACGTGGTTTTCATCACCTCCAGCTACGGCCTGGGCGAGACCGTGGTGCAGGGCGCCGTGAACCCCGACGAGTTCTATGTGCACAAGCCCATGCTCAAGGCAGGCAAGCGCGCCGTGATTCGCCGCAACCTGGGCAGCAAGCTGATCCAGATGACCTTCTCCACCCCCGAGGAAAAGGCCGCCACTGGCAAGCTGGTCAAGACCATCGACGTGCCGGTGGAGCAGCGCAACCGCTACAGCCTGACCGAAGCCGACGTCGAGCAACTGGCGAAGTACGCCCTGGTGATCGAGCAGCACTACGGCCGCCCCATGGACATCGAGTGGGGCAAGGACGGCACCGACGGCCAGCTCTACATCCTGCAGGCCCGCCCCGAGACCGTGAAGAGCCAGAGCGCCGGCAAGACCGAGGTGCGTTACAAGCTCAAGGGCAAGGGCGCCGTGCTGGCCTCGGGCCGGGCCATCGGCCAGAAGGTGGGCACAGGCCCGGTTCGCCTGGTGCACAACATCAGCGAAATGGACAAGGTGCAGCCCGGTGACGTGCTGGTCACCGACATGACCGACCCCAACTGGGAGCCGGTGATGAAGCGCGCCAGCGCCATCGTCACCAACCGAGGCGGCCGCACCTGCCACGCCGCCATCATCGCGCGCGAACTGGGCATTCCGGCCGTGGTGGGCTGTGGCAATGCCACCGACACCCTGAAGGACGGCACCCTGGTCACCGTGAGTTGCGCCGAAGGCGACACCGGCCAGATTTACGACGGCCTGCTCGAAACCGAGGTGACCGAGGTCACCCGTGGCGAGATGCCCCCGGTGGACGTGAAGATCATGATGAACGTGGGCAACCCCCAGCTCGCCTTCGACTTCGCGCAGATTCCCAATGGCGGCGTGGGCCTGGCCCGCCTGGAATTCATCATCAACAACAACATCGGCGTGCACCCCAAGGCCATCCTTGACTACCCCGCTGTGGATGCCGACCTGAAGAAGGCCGTGGAGTCGGTGGCCCGTGGCCACGCCTCGCCGCGCGCCTTCTACGTGGACAAGGTGGCCGAAGGCGTGGCCACCATCGCCGCTGCCTTCTGGCCCAAGCCCGTCATCGTGCGCCTCTCCGACTTCAAGTCCAACGAGTACCGCAAGCTGGTGGGTGGCAGCCGCTACGAGCCCGACGAAGAAAACCCCATGCTGGGTTTCCGTGGCGCGGCCCGCTACGTCAGCGAAGACTTCCGCGAGGCCTTTGCCATGGAGTGCGAGGCCATCAAGCGCGTGCGCGAAGAAATGGGCCTGACCAACGTGCAGGTGATGGTGCCCTTCGTGCGCACCCTGGGCCAGGCCCAGCGCGTCACCGAGCTGCTGGCCGCCCAAGGCCTCAAGCGCGGTGAGAACGAGCTGAAGGTCATCATGATGTGCGAGATCCCCAGCAACGCCGTGCTGGCCCACGACTTCCTGCAGTTCTTCGACGGCTTCTCCATCGGCTCGAACGACCTGACCCAGCTCACCCTGGGCCTGGACCGCGACTCGGGCCTGGAACTGCTGGCGCACGACTTCGACGAGCGCGACCCGGCCGTCAAGGCCCTGCTCAAGCTCGCCATCGGCGCCTGCAAGGCCGAGGGCAAGTACGTGGGCATCTGCGGCCAGGGCCCCAGCGACCACCCCGACTTCGCTCAGTGGCTGCGCGATGAGGGCATCAGCTCCATCTCGCTAAACCCCGACACCGTGGTCGCCACCTGGCAACTGCTGGCCGGCGCCAAGAGCTGATCGCGCGCTCCAACGCCAACCCAAAAGCCGGGCACCTGCCCGGCTTTTTTTCGTCTGTGCCCGGCGTGGGCCAGCCCGCTGACGTCAGGTGGCGGTCAGAGCCCGGCGTACCATCGCGCGCAGGAGACACACCATGAAACCCCGCCCCGACCGCCGTCCGCTGCTGGTGTCCGTCGCTTTGTCGGCGCTGGTGCTGGCGTGGCTGGCCTTGGTGGTGGCGCTGTTGGACTACAGCTTGGACGAATCGGCGCGCCAGGCGTGGCTGGAGGCCTGGGCGTCGCGTGGGCCATTGCTGGCCTTGCTGGTGGTGGGCCTGCTGATCGCGGTGTCGGCCCTGGTCAACTGGGTGTGGCGGCGCACGGTGGCGCCGGTGCGCCGGCTGGCCGAGTGGACCCAAGCGCTGGCCGATACCGGCGTTGACCGCGAGTTGCAGGTGGAGGGCGGGCCCGATCTGCACGCCCTGACCGAGGCGATCAACCACCTGGTGGTCCAGCGCCGCCAGGTGCTGCAAGACATGGACGCCCGCGTCGCCGAGGCCACGGCCGGCGTGGCGCAAGAAAAGGCGCGACTGGCGGCGCTGATGTCGGAGCTGTCGCACAGCGTGGTGGTGTGCAACCGCGATGGCCGCGTCCTGCTTTACAACCCCAGTGCGCGCGAGCTGTTTCGGGGCCTGTCGCTGGCCCCCGGGGGGCTGGGCGGCGCCGAGCTGATCGGGCTGGGGCGCTCGGTTTATGGCGTGCTGGACCGCCAGTCCCTGGCCCACGCGCTGGAACTCATCCGCCAGCGCCTGGCGCGCGGGCAGGCCCAGGCCAAGGCCCAGTTCGTGACCGCGGTGGGCTCGCAGATGTTGCGGGTTCAGGTGGCGCCCGTGCGCGACACCACCAGCGCCGAGGGCCTGAGCGGGTTCGTGCTGATGCTGGAGAACGTGACGCAACAAGTGGAGCGAGAGGCCGCGCGCGAACACGCCTGGCAGTCTCTGGTGGAGACCAGTCGCGCGACCCTGGCGCAGATGCAAGCGCTTGTCGATTCGACCGACTGGCAGGGCGCGCAGCGCGATGCCGCCCGTGGCCGACTGCAGGAAGCGCAGGCCATGCTGAACCACCGCGTGCGCATGGGCGAGCACGAGGCCGGTTGGGGTTTGCACCAGCGTTGGCCGCTGGAGGACATGTGGGGCCGAGACCTGCTGGCGGCGGCGGCCCGCCGCATCGAGGACGCCACCGGCATGCGCGTGGACCTGGCGGCGGTGGACGATGCTGTGTGGCTACACGTCGAGAGCTACGGCTTGTTGCAGGCCCTGGCCAGCCTGGCCGAGCGCCTGGGCGACGAATTTGGCGTGCGCCAGGTGGCGCTGCGGCTGCAGCCGGGCGAGGGCCAGGCCATTCTTGATCTGGAGTGGGTGGGCGCGGCCATCAGCACCGAAACCGTGATGGGCTGGGAGCTTGACCCGATCCGCCTGGGTGGGCAGACCCTGGGCACCAGCGTGCGCGACGTGGTGGCCCGCCATGGGGGCAGCCTGGGCTTCGAGCGAAACCGCGTGACCCAGACCGCCTGCTTCCGCTGGCACCTGCCGCTGGCCGCCGCGCCCGCGCAGTCCAGCACGCCCATGGTGCTGGCGGGCAGCCGCCCCGAGTTCTACGACTTTGATCTGTTTCAGAGCACGCCGTTGAGCCGCAGCCTGGACGACCATCCCTTGAGCGAGCTGGTGTTCACCGTGTTCGACACCGAGACCACCGGGCTCAATCCCTCACAAGGGGACGAGATCATCCAGATCGGGGCCACCCGAATCGTCAATGGCAAGGTGCTCAGGCACGAGAGCTTCGAGCAGCTTGTCGACCCCCAGCGCCCCATTCCCGCCTCTACCGTGCCGATCCACGGCATTGAGCCCCACATGGTGCACGGCCAGCCGACGATCGATGTGGTGTTGCCCGCTTTTCACGCCTTTGCCCGCGACACGGTGCTGGTGGCGCACAACGCTGCCTTTGACATGCGCTTTCTGCAGCTCAAAGAGGACAGCACTGGCGTGGTGTTCGGGCAGCCGGTGCTCGACACGCTGCTGCTCTCGGCGGTGGTGCACCCGGCGCAAGAGTCGCACCGGCTGGAGGCCATCGCCGAGCGGATGGGTGTCACGGTGGTGGGGCGGCACACCGCGCTGGGTGACGCCATCGTCACCGCCGAGGTGTTCCTGCGCCTGCTGCCCTTGCTGGCCGCCCAGGGCATCACCACCCTGGGGCAGGCCCGCGCCGCGGCCGAGCGCAGCTACCTCTCGCGCCTGCGTTACTGAGCCTCAGTGAGCCTCAGAACCGGTAGCGCTGGCCCAGCAGGGTTTGCACGGTGCGCACCACCTCGAAGGCGTCCTTGAGCTGGGTGCGCTCGAAAGGCGACAGTTCTTGCGGATCCAGGAAGCTGTCTGCCCCCAGCCCCAAGCGCAGTTGCCGGGCCTGGTGGCGAAGTCGGGTGACGGCCAGAAACTCCCAGGTCTCGCGCAGGTCGCGGCCGTTCTGCTCGCTCAGTGCGCCACCGCGCACCGCCGCGTCCAGTCGCTCCAGGGTGTTCACCTCAGCGTGCCCGCCGGCCAGGGCGTGCACCCGCGCCAGGTCGACGATGGGCACCACGCCTAGGTGCTTGAGGTCGATCGTGCCTTTGTGCTCGCCGCTACGCGCCGGGGCCAGGCCACCCAGCCAGCCCAGCGGCGGCGTGCGGCTCAGGGCGTTGGCCACCAGGTGGCCCAGGAAGAGGGGGTTGTCGCGCGTGCCGCGCAGCAGCTCGCCACGCAGAGACTCCACCAGCGCCGCCTCGCCGTGCACGGTGCGCAGATCAAAGAACACGCTGGTGAGCATCAGGGCCGTCGGGTCAGGCGTGCGCGTCCATTGGTCAAAGTGCTCGGCCCATTCGCGCCGCGTGAGCCGCCACTGCGGGTTGCGCGCCATCATGTCGCCGGGGCAGTGCACGTAGCCGCAGGCGTGCAGACCGTCGCACACGAAGCGCGCCAGGGCCTCGAAGTAGGGCCCATGGCGGTTAGGGTTGTAAGCGTCGTCCAGCACCAGGGCGTTGTCCTGGTCGGAGCGGGCGGTCTGTTCCTGCCGCGCTTGCGAACCGGCGGCCACCCAGGCGTAGGGCAGGGGAGGCGGGCCGAGCTCGCGTTCGGCCAGCGCCAGCAGCCGCACGGTCACCGCGTCGGTGATGGCGGTGATGAGCCGCCCCGTGTGGTGCGCGGTGGCGTCGGCCGCCACCAGATCCAGTTGCAGCAAGGGGACCTGTGCGCAGGCCTCGATCAGGCCGGGCAAGCCCGGTTGGCGGTCAATCGAGCGCGCCAGCCACAAGGGCGAGCGCTGCTGGGCGCGCAGCAGGTCGTCGGCCGTGATCAGGCCGACGGGGCGATTGCCATCGAGCACTGGCACATGGTGAATGCCGTGGCGGGCCATCAGCAGCATGGCCTCGAAGGCCGGCACGCCACGGCGCACGCAGTGGGGGATGGGCGTCAGCACCTCGGCCACTGGCGTGTTCACCGGGCGCCCTTGCGCCACCACGCGGGCACTCAGGTCGTGTTCGGTGACCAGGCCCAGCAACACCTCGCCTTGCCGGACCAGGGCCGCCGAACTGCGCCGCTGTGCCATTTGCCGAGCCACCTCTTGCACCGACTGATCGGCGGCCACGCAAAGCGGGTCTCGGGCCATGAGCGCATCGACCGGCTCGACGAGCAACGCCAAGGAGGTGTCCAAAGCGGGATGAGGCGTGGAGTGGGTGTCTGGGGGCATCTTGAGCGTGCATCGTAGCCATCTGCACGGGTGGCATTCGCGGGAAAACCCCATCAGGGTTTCGACCGGTGAGACCTCAAGAGGGGTGGTTTTGTAAGAACTCGGTAAGGTGAGCCTTAAGAATGGCTTCAGCTTTCAATCACCTGACATGCTCCTCACCATCTCCATCGTCAAGTTGGTCGCCGAAATTGCCCTGCTGGCCTTGGCTGGGCAGTTCGTCTTGGGGCTGCTGGCCGGTGCCAAGCGCGACCAAAACCCCTTCTACCAAGTGCTCACCCTGCTAGGGCGGCCCTTCGTTCGGCTGGCGCGCATCGTCACCCCTCGCTTTGTGCTCGACCGCCACCTTCCCCTGGTGGCGTTTTTGATTCTGGGCTTCGTCTGGCTGGCCGCCACCATGGCCAAGATCAACCACTGCCTGTCCATCGGGGTGCAACTGTGTCAATGAGCCAATCCCTCAATCGCTGGTTTGGTCGCCTTCAGCTGCGAGTCTTGGTGCTGCTGGACCGCCGTGAGCAGGCGCTGGACCTGACCCGGCGCCTGCTGGGCCAAGACCCCGGCAACCTGCACGCCTTGGCCACCCAGGCCCATGTGCTGGCCCTCACGGGCGACAAGGCCCGGGCCGCAGACGCCCTGCAGCGCCTGGTGGACGTGGCGCCCGCGCAAGCCGCTGGCTGGTTCAACCTGGGCTACGTGTGCGAAGAGCTGGGCCAGCTCGACCGCGCCGCCACGGCCTTCCGTCGCGCCACCGAACTCGACCCCCAGCTCGATCGGGCCTGGTATGGCCTGGGGCTGTGCCTGATCCGACAACAGCGCTTTGACGAGGCCATCGCCGCCCTCAAGCGCAACACCGAACTGCAGCCCATGAGCCCTTACGGCTGGTACCAGCTGGCCCGGGTTCATGTCGATCGGCAAGAGCCCGATGAGGCGGCGAAGATCATTCGCCACCTCAAACGGTTCGAGCCCAAAGTGGCCGCTCAACTGGAACGCGAGACCGGGCTGGGGGCCATCCCTTCCTGAGCTGGCGTTTGGGTTGAGCGGCCCAACAAAAGGGGGTGTCGGTGCCAGCCGATGCCCGAAAAACGCGGACCTGGGCTGCAGGCCACCCACAGGAGACGGGTGGTGTCCGTGACGTGCCCGAAAGGGTGAGTTGATGGAGGTCGATCGCATGGAACTGACCGAGAACCACCGCCATTACTGGCGGAAAAACCTCAATATCACGGCCATCTTGCTGGCCATCTGGTTTGTGGTGACGTTTGTGGTGAGCTACTTCGCCCGGGAGTTGAGCTTCAACTTCTTTGGGTGGCCCTTCAGCTTCTGGATGGGGGCCCAGGGCTCACTGGTGGTGTACTGCCTGATCATTGGGTACTACGCCTGGTACATGAACAAGCTCGACATCGAACACGGTGTCGAGGAAGACGAGGAGTGAACCATGGCAGGCATGTTTGAAACGGCCGCCGCTGGCGGTGGCTCCAACAAGGCGTTCAAGCAACAGCTCAACAAGGTCTACAAGTGGTACACAGGCGGCTTCGTCGTCTTTGTGGTGGCCCTGGCCGTGCTGGAGCAACTCGGCCTCTCTCGCGAGTGGATCGGCTTCATCTTCCTGCTGGCCACCATCGGGCTGTACGCGGGCATCGGCATCATGAGCCGCACCACCGACGCGGCCGAGTACTACGTGGCCGGGCGCCGCGTGCCGGCCGTGTACAACGGCATGGCCACCGGCGCCGACTGGATGTCGGCCGCGTCCTTCATCGGCATGGCCGGCACCCTGTACCTCACCGGTTACAGCGGTCTGGCCTTCATCATGGGCTGGACGGGGGGCTACTGCCTGGTGGCCCTGTTCCTGGCGCCCTACCTGCGCAAGTTCGGGCAATTCACCATTCCCGACTTCCTGGGTGAGCGCTACGGCGGCAACCTGCCGCGATTCCTGGGCATTGCCGCGGCCATCCTGTGCTCGTTCACCTACGTGGTGGCGCAGATCTACGGCGTGGGCCTCATCACCTCGCGCCTGACCGGTGTGGCGTTTGAACTGGGCATCTTCCTGGGCCTGGGCGGCATCTTGGTGTGCTCGTTCCTGGGTGGCATGCGCGCCGTGACCTGGACCCAGGTGGCGCAGTACATCATTCTGATCGTGGCCTACATGATCCCGGTGGTGTGGCTGTCGGTGAAGCAAACCAGCGTGCCCGTGCCGCAGGCCATCTACGGCGTGCAGCTCGAAAAAGTCACCGCCAAGGAAAAGCTGCTGATCGACGACCCGAAAGAGCTGGAAGTGCGCGGCATCTACAAGCAGCGCTCCGAGGCCCTGGCCGCCAAGCTGAAAGACCCTGCAGCGGCCCTGGCCGCCGACAAGGCCGCAGCCGAAGCCAAGTTGAACGAACTGCGCACCGCCAACGCACCCGCCGCCCAGATCTCGGCGGCCGAGAAGGCGCTGTCCGACCTGCCCAAGGACGAGGCCGCCGCCAAGGCCGCCTGGACCAGGGCCAAGGCCGCGGCAGACGCCAAGTCGGCGCCGCTCAATGGCATGCCGCGTCACGCGCAGCAGTTCTCGGGTGACCCCAAGGGCGACGACAAGGCCCGCGCCGCGTTCGACACCTCGCGGGCCAACTTCCTGGCGCTGATCTTCTGCCTGATGGTGGGCACCGCCGCGCTGCCGCACATCCTCATGCGCTACTACACCGTGCCCAGCGTGAAGGACGCTCGACAGTCGGTGACCTGGTCCTTGTTCTTCATCTTCCTGCTGTACTTCACCGCGCCGGCCCTGGCCGTGCTCGTGAAGTACGAGGTCTTCCACGTGCTGGTCGGCACGCCGTTTGACCAACTGCCGCAGTGGGTGGCCGCCTGGAACAAGGTCGATCCGACCCTGCTGTCGGTGGTGGACATCAACAAGGACAACGTCCTGCAGCTCAACGAGATGACCATCGGTGGCGACATCGTGGTGCTGGCCACGCCGGAAATCGGCGGTCTGCCCTACGTGATCTCCGGCCTGGTGGCCGCCGGTGGCCTGGCCGCCGCGCTGTCCACCGCCGACGGCCTGCTGCTGACCATCGCCAACGCGCTGTCGCACGACCTGTACTACAAGATGATCGACCCCAACGCTTCGACCGCCCGCCGCGTGACCATTTCCAAGGTCTTGCTGCTGGTCGTGGCCCTGGCCGCTGCTTACGTGGCGGCCCAGAAACCGGCCGACATCCTGTTCCTGGTCTCTGCGGCCTTCTCGTTCGCGGCCGCGGCGTTCTTCCCGGCCCTGGTGCTTGGCATCTTCTGGAAGCGCGCCACCGGCATCGCCGCCTCGTTGGGCATGATCGCCGGCCTGGGCATTACCTTCTACTACATGGTGACCACCCAACCCTGGCTGCGCGGCATCTTCGGCGTGACCTCGCCGGTGGAGCTGTGGTTCGGCATCCAGCCGATCTCGGCCGGCATCTTCGGTGTGCCGGTGGGCTTTGCGGTGATCATCCTCGTCAGCCTGGTCACCCCGGCACCGAACCGCAAGATTCAGGAACTGGTGGAGCACGTTCGCTACCCCAACCTGAAACTCACCTGATCGCCTGCCAAATCGCACCGGTCCCTCGGGACCGGTGGTCGGCCCGGTCTGCCCCTGGTGGACCGGGCTTTTGCTTTTTGTATAATCGCGGGCTTGCCTTGCTGCACCCCTGTTGACGCCGGGGGCAGCTTTTCATCCAAAAGGAGAGTCCATGCGTCATTACGAAATCGTGCTGCTGATCCACCCGGATCAAAGCGAACAGGTTCCGGCCATGCTGGAGCGCTACAAGGGCATGATCACCGCCGGCGGCGGCAAGATCCACCGCGTTGAAGACTGGGGCCGCCGTCAACTGGCGTACCAGATCAACAAGCTGTCCAAGGCCCACTACCTCTGCGTGAACATCGAAGCCGGTCAGGCTGTGATGAGCGAGCTGGAGCACGCCTTCAAGTTCAACGACGCCGTTCTGCGCCACCTCGTCGTGCAGCGCAAGAAGGCCGACACTGGCCCTTCGGCCATGATGAAGTCGGTTGAGCGCGAAGAAGCGCGCAAGAGCCAGCAACAGTCGCAGGAGCAACCCGCCGCCTGATTGACGCTGCGTGGCAG
>FWPV01000316.1_pt1 | contig 159290 bp, 149 predicted proteins | sample 2228371 | NCBI WGS metagenome assembly FWPV01 (sample SAMEA103939776, study PRJEB20133) | metagenome
CAACGCCATTGCCACCGTGCAAAGCAGCGACAGCGTCAAGGTCATCACCGTGCGCACCACCGGCTTTGACGCCGCGGCTGCCACCGGTGGCTCTGCCGCCGTCGAAACCGCAGCCGCCACAGCCGACAACGGCAAGAGCAGCTTCGTGGGCAGCGAAATCGCCAAGAGCGACCGCCCCGAACTCACCGCCGCCAAGATCATCGTCTCCGGTGGTCGGGCTCTGGGCAGCGCCGAGAAGTTCAACGAAGTCATCACCCCGCTAGCCGACAAGCTCGGCGCAGCCATTGGCGCCAGCCGCGCAGCGGTCGATGCGGGCTATGCGCCCAACGACCTGCAAGTGGGCCAGACCGGCAAGATTGTGGCGCCGCAGCTGTATGTGGCCGCAGGCATCTCGGGTGCGATCCAGCACTTGGCCGGGATGAAGGATTCGAAGGTGATCGTGGCGATCAACAAGGATCCGGAAGCGCCGATCTTCAGCGTGGCGGACTACGGGCTGGAGGCGGACTTGTTCACGGCTGTGCCTGAATTGGTCAAGGCCCTGTAAGAACGCCAACTGCGTACAAAGGCATCGCTCGCGATGCCTTTTTTTTGACGAAATATCGCTTTCTCGGAGACATCCATGAGTTACACCGCACCCGTCAAGGACATGTTGTTCGCCATCGAGCACCTGGCCAACATTGAACAGATCGCCCAGATCCCCGGCTTTGAAGACGCAGGCCTGGACACCGCCGCCGCCGTGCTGGAAGAGTGCGCAAAGTTCAATGAAGGCGTGCTGGCTCCGCTCAACTGGGAAGGCGACAAGAACCCCTCGAGCTGGAAAGACGGCGTGGTTACCACCACCCCCGGCTTCAAGGAGGCCTTCCGCCAGTACGCCGAGGGCGGCTGGCAAGGCCTGCAGCACCCAGCCGACTTTGGCGGCCAGGGCCTGCCCAAGACGATTGGTGCCGCTTGCATCGAGATGACCAACAGCGCCAACATGAGTTTCGCGCTGTGCCCATTGCTGACCGATGGCGCCATCGAGGCGCTGCTCACGGCCGGTAGCGATGAGCTCAAGGCCACTTACCTTGAAAAGCTGGTGACCGGCGAGTGGACCGGCACCATGAACCTGACCGAACCCCAGGCGGGCTCGGATCTGGCCCTGGTGCGCACGCGCGCCGAACCTCAGCCCGATGGCACCTACAAAATCTTCGGCACCAAGATCTTCATCACCTACGGTGAGCACGACATGGCCGAGAACATCATCCACCTGGTGCTGGCCCGCGTGCAGGGCGCGCCTGAGGGTGTGAAGGGCATCAGCCTGTTTGTGGTGCCCAAGTTCCTGGTCAACAAGGACGGCACGCTGGGTGCGCGCAACGACGCGCATTGCGTGAGCATCGAGCACAAGCTGGGCATCAAGGCATCGCCCACGGCCGTGCTGCAGTTTGGCGACCACGGCGGTGCCGTGGGCTACCTGGTGGGCGAAGAAAACCGTGGCCTCGAATACATGTTCATCATGATGAACGCGGCCCGCTACGCCGTGGGCATGCAGGGCATCGCAATCTCTGAGCGCGCCTACCAAAAGGCTGTGCAGTACGCCAAAGACCGTGTGCAAAGCCGCCCTGTGGATGGCAGCATCGCCGCCAGTGCGCCCATCATTCACCATCCCGATGTGAAGCGCATGCTGATGACGATGCGCGCCACGGTGGAGGGTTGCCGCGCCATGGCCACCGTGGCGGCCGCTGCGTTTGATGCCGCCCACCACCACCCCGATGCGGACACGCGCAAGCAGAACCAGGCGTTCTACGAATTCATGGTGCCGCTGGTCAAGGGCTACAGCACCGAGACCAGCCTGGAAGTGACCAGCCTGGGCGTGCAGGTGCACGGCGGCATGGGCTTCATTGAAGAAACTGGCGCGGCCCAGTACTACCGCGACGCCAAGATCCTGACCATCTACGAAGGCACCACCGCCATCCAGGCCAACGACCTCGTGGGCCGCAAGACAGCACGCGATGGCGGCCAGGTCGCCAAGGGCATTGCTGCGCAGATCGAGAAGACCGAGGCCGATCTGCTGGCCAGCGGCACCCCTGCCGCGCTGGCCGTGGCCAAACGCCTCACGGCGGCGCGCAAGGCGCTGCTCGACGTGATCGACTTCGTGGCCGGTGGCACCAAGGCCCAGCCCAACGCCGTGTTTGCAGGTAGCGTGCCTTACCTGATGCTGGCAGGCAATGTGGTGGCGGGCTGGCAGCTGGCCCGCAGCCTGCTGGTGGCGCAAGACCTGTTGCAAAAGGGACAGGACGAAGCCTTCATGCGCGCAAAAATCACTACGGCCCAGTTCTACGCAGACCACATTCTGGTGAAGGCTCCGGGCCTGCGCGACAGCATTGTGGAAGGTGCAGCCAGCGTGACCGAGCTGGCGCTGGAAGCCTTCTGACAGCGGGTGCGTACCCGCTAGGGAGTGAGACAAGGCCTGTGCAGGGCGCAGGCCTTTACTATAAAAATAATAGCTGCTGGCGCTTGCTGAATAAGCGCTAGCGGGCTATTTTGATCAAAATCTGTTTCTGGAAGTCGTTGCCCATGTCCAAATTGCCTCCCGTGTTGCAAAACATGTCATTGCCTGTGATTGGCTCGCCGCTGTTCATCATCAGCAACCCCAAGCTGGTCATCGAGCAGTGCAAGGCGGGTGTGGTGGGCTCCATGCCTGCACTCAATGCCCGCCCTGCCGAGCTGCTGGACGAATGGCTGGCCGAAATCACCGAAACCCTGGCGGCCTACAACAAGGCCAACCCCGACAAGCCTGCCGCGCCCTTTGCCATCAACCAGATCGTGCACAAGAGCAACGACCGCCTGGAGCACGACATGCAGGTGTGCGCCAAGTACAAAGTGCCGATCGTCATCACGTCCTTGGGCGCGCGCGAAGATGTGAACCAGGCCGTGCACAGCTGGGGCGGCGTGGTGCTGCACGACATCATCAACAACAAGTTTGCCCACAAGGCGATTGAAAAGGGTGCAGACGGCCTGATCGCCGTGGCCGCAGGTGCGGGTGGCCACGCGGGCACCAAGAGCCCGTTTGCCTTGATTCAGGAAATCCGCCAGTGGTTCGACGGCCCGCTGGCGTTGTCGGGCTCCATCGCCTCGGGCGGAGCCATCCTGGCGGCACAGGCCATGGGTGCCGACTTTGCGTACATCGGCTCGGCTTTCATTGCCACGCACGAGGCGCGCGCGCAGGACGCCTACAAGCAGGCCATTGTGGACAGCAATTCGGACGACATCGTCTACAGCAACCTCTTCACGGGTGTACACGGCAACTACCTGGCACCGTCGATCCGCGCTGCAGGCCTGGACCCCGACAACCTGCCCGAGTCTGACCCCAGCAAGATGAACTTTGGCGGCGACGCCAAGAAGGCCTGGAAAGACATCTGGGGCTGCGGCCAGGGCATTGGCGCGATCAACGCCGTGACCAGCACCGCCGAACTGGTGGGCAAACTGCGCCGCGAATACGAAGAGGCCCGCGCACGCCTGAAGCTGTAAGCCTTCGCGCGTTCCAACCAGCAACAGCGGGCCTCAGGCCCGCTTTTTGTTGTGCAGCGTTGGCGGTGGCTGCGCAGATTCCATGCGAGCGCGCTCCACGCCGCTTTGATCCCCAAGGTGTGCCGGATACCGCTGTTTGAGCAATTTGGTCTGTTTTACCCGCCGGGTGGACAATAGAGGGCTTTACCTCCACGCCCTCCTATCGCCCAAGCCCGCTGCCGCTGCGGGTGAGCGCCGGCAATTTCGCTGTCAGCATGTCTCAAGTTTCCTCTCGACTGCCACTTCTGGACACTGCCAAGGGTTTGGCGTGTGCAGCCATCGTCGCGCACCACCTGGCGTTCTATGGCCCCATGTCTGATATCGCGCAGCCACTGGCGCCTGACCTTATGGCCTGGCTGTACGACTACGCGCGCATGGCGGTGCAGATCTTCCTGGTGCTGGGCGGCTACCTCGCCGCAGCCAGTCTGGCTCCGGAAGGCGTGGCGCGCTTTGATTCGGCGGGGCAGCAGGTGGGCAAGCGGTTTGTGCGGCTGGTGGTACCTTACGTGGTGGCGTTGCTGGTCACGGTGCTGGTCAGTGCCCTGGTACGGCCCTGGTTCGATCACCCCTCGGTGCCCGGAGACCCAGATGTCGCCCAGCTGATCACCCACGCGCTGCTGCTGCACAGCGTGGCAGACCACGAATCGCTGTCGGCAGGCGTGTGGTACGTGGCCATCGACTTTCAGCTCTTCACCCTCAGCGTCCTGGCATTCGCGGCGGTGCGTGCGCTGCCGCAGGGGCTGCCTCGCCAACGCGCCGCACGGGTGGGCCAGGGGGCAGTGGTGGCCGGGGTGGCAGCCTCGCTCTGGGGCTTTAACCGTGACGCCCAGTGGGATGTGTGGGCGGTGTATTTCTTTGGCGCCTACGGCCTGGGCATGATGGCCTTCTGGGCCAGCCGCGCGCCGCGCGCTGCGGGCTGGGTTGGGGCCATGACCGTGCTGGGCGCTGTGGCTTTGGTGCTGGATTTCCGGGGGCGCATTGCGCTGGCGCTTGCAACGGCATTGCTGTTGGTGTGGGCCATGCGCACCCCTGCGGTACGCCAGTGGCAGGGCGTGGCCCCGCTAGTGCGACTGGGACAGATGTCCTACTCGGTGTTCCTCGTCCACTTCGCGGTGTGCCTGCTGGTCAACGCGGTGGTCAGCAGCCTGTGGCCCACTTCGCCCGGCGCCAACGCGCTGGGCATGGTGGCGGCGTTTGCGCTGTCTTTGGTGGCTGGTCAGTGGCTCTACCGCCGGGTGGAGCAGCACACGCCGTCGCTGCCCACATTGTTGCGCTGGCAGGCCAGTCTGGTGGCGGCCGGGGTGCTGGTGCAACTGGGCAGCTACTGGGCTTGAACGAGGGGCGCACGGTAGGGGCTCGCGCCGCCGCCCCATGCTCGCTCAGCGGTGCAACTCGCCCGAGCTTTCGGGCTGGTACACGATTTCCTTGACCTGCACCGTCATGGCCTTGCCGCCAGGGCCAGGCCAGGCCAGCTCGTCGCCCACCGCCAGGCCCACCAGCGCACTGCCCACGGGGGCCAGGATGGAAATCTTGTCGGCGCTGCCGTCCATGTCGCGTGGGTAGACCAGCGTCAGGCAAAACTCCTTGCCCGTCTCGACGATCAGGAACTTCACCGTGGAGTTCATGGTGACCACGTTGGGTGGAATCTCCTCGGGCGCCACCACGTCTGCCCGGTCCAGCTCGGCCTGCAACTCCATCTTGCCCGGAAAGACACTCGCGGGCATCGCTGCAATCAGGGCTTCGATACGGTCAACATCCAGAGAAGAGAGAACGATTTGGGGCTTGCGCGCCATGGCAGTACCTTGCGTTGATTGAAAGGGCGGGACTGTAGCCCACCGGGCAATCTCGCACTGGGGTGTGCGGGCATTGGCTCAGGCGCTGCATCGGCACTAACGGTGCCTGTTGCGCGATGGCTCGGCGTGCCATGGCGGCAGTGCGGCCGCAGTTGCGCGGGTTGTTACAGTCAAGTCTCTCAAAAAACTGTATATTCATACAGTTATGAGCCATGCCGATGACACCTTCCCCGACGACCTCCCGGCGCCCCCGGCAGAGGTGCGCGTTCCGCTGCAGGCCCTTCGGGGGCGGGGCGCGGCGTCCAGCATGGCGCACCGGTTCAGCCGTGATGTGCGTGAAGTGGCTGACGATGGGTGGGGGTACACCGGCACATTGCAAATGCCAGGGTCTGTGGTGGCAGAGCGCCGCGCGGAATATGCCGAGGCGGCCCAGGACGGCGAGGGGCAAGGGTGGCACAGCAGCGGCTTGATTGCCCCTGCCACCCGCGTGCATCTGGAGACAGCGCGTAGCGCCCTGTGTGCCAACGATTCGCCCGATATCTTTTTTGAGCTGTCGGTGAACCCCTACCGGGGCTGTGAGCACGGGTGTATTTACTGCTATGCCCGCCCTACGCACAGCTACCTCAACTTTTCGCCGGGGCTGGATTTTGAAACGCAGATTGTGGCCAAGCACAACATTGCCGAGGTGCTGCGCAGCGAACTGGCCCAGCCGCGCTACGTGCCCAAGCTGGTGAACATTGGATCAGCTACCGATTGCTACCAGCCTGTGGAGCGCGAACTGAAGCTCACCCGCAGCCTGATCGAGGTGATGCAGCAGGCGCGCCACCCGTTTTCGCTGATCACCAAGTCCAGCGGCGTGGAGCGTGACCTGGATCTGCTGGCCCCCTTGGCCGCGCAGCGCCTGGCGGCGGTGTACGTCACCATCACCACGCTTGACCCGGTGCTGGCCCGCCGTATGGAGCCGCGCGCCGCCGCGCCCCATCGGCGCTTGCGCACCATTCGCGCGCTGGCTGACGCAGGCGTGCCCGTGGGTGTTAGCGTGGCGCCGCAAATCCCGTTCATCACCGAAGACATGGAACAGGTGCTGGAAGCCGCCCACGAGGCGGGCGCGCGTTCGGCCTTCTACACCGTGCTGCGCTTGCCGTGGGAGCTGGATTCGCTGTTCCGTGAATGGCTGTCTGTGCACTACCCGCAGCGCGCCGCGCGCGTCATGGCCCGCGTGCAGGATTTGCACGACTTGAGTGACGCCCAGCGCGGCGCTGGCAAAACCTATGACAGCGACTTTGTCACCCGCATGAAAGGCAGTGGGCTGTGGGCTGACTTGCTGCGCCAGCGCTTCGCGGCTGCCTGCCGCCGCCTGGGTCTGAACCGCGAGCGCGAGGGGCTGGACCTGACCCAGTTTCGCCCCGGCCTGCTGCGTGGGCAAAGCAGCTTGTTTTGACGCCGGAGCTGTTGCTACTTTTGCCTGCGGTGTGCAGCAGGCACCCCATAGGGTTTTAATGAAAATTGGCTCTAGCGGCCATGGGAAAAGCGCTAGCAGCTATTTAATTCATAGCGGTTTGGGTTGCCCCAGTCAGCCTGTCCACAAAAGCCGCCGGGCAAACCGCTGGGCGGCTCCATGCTCAACCACCCCACAGGCGCAACACCACCTGCGTGTACAGCGGAATGCCCACCAAGATGTTGAGCGGAAACGTCACCCCCAGCGACAGGCTGACGTACAGCGAGGGGTCTGCCTCAGGTATGGCGTAGCGCACCACGGCGGGCACGGCGATGTACGAAGCGCTGGCGGCCAGCACCATCAGCAGCGCTGCATCGCCTGCAGGCACCTGGGCCAGCCAGGCCAGGGCCAGTGCCAGCCCGGCGTGCACCAGCGGCCCCAGCACGGCATAGGCCAGCAGCCAGGGCGACTGCTTGCGCACGGCAGGCAGGTTGCGCGCGGTGGAAAGACCCATGTCCAGCAGAAACAGGCAGAGCATGCCCTTGAACAGGTCCCCCGAAAACGGCTGCATGGCAGCCTTGCCCGCATCGCCCGTGACCAGGCCGATGAGCATGGCGCCCAGCAACAGCAGCTGGGTGCCGTCGGTGAACGATTCATGTAGGATCTTGCCCACCGACAGATGCGGCCCAGCGTTGCCCGCAGTGGCGGAGCCTGAGGCACCCAGGCTGCCCGGGCCTGCCAGGGTGGCTGCACCGGAGGGAGACACGCCCACCATCTGCGCTGCATGGGTGGCGGGCACCCCCTGCCGCTGGCGCAGTGCGTTGGCCAGCATCACGGCCAGGATGATGGCGGGCGACTCCATCAGCGCCATAGCGGCGGCCATGTAGCCGCCATAGGGCACGGATTGCGATTCGAGGTACTGCGTGGCCGTCACAAACGTTACCGCGCTGACCGAACCATAAGTGGCTGCCACCGCTGCGGCGTTGAAGCCCGACAGCAGTCGCCGCAGCAGCGCGTAACCCACCAGGGGCACCACCACGGCCAGCAGCACCGCCAGCCCCAGGCTGCTGGCCACGCTGGCGGTGAAGCCCGAGGCAGCCAGCGCAAAGCCGCCCTTCAGGCCCAACGCCATCAGCAAGTAAATCGACAAGAACTTCGAGATGGCCGCAGGCATTTCCAGGTTCGACCGCACCAGGCCTGCAAACACGCCCAGCGCAAAAAAAAGGACCGCAGGGTCCAGCAAACTTTGCATTTTTCTACTCCAAAGGGATGACTGGGGTGGATGCTAGAGAGAGCAGAGCGCAAAGTAAAATCGATTCGAATGCGGTTATCTATAGATAAAAATCTATGAACATCACCTTTCGCCAATTGCGACTGTTCCTGGCGCTGGCAGAAACCGGCAGCGTGAGCGCCGCCGCCAAGGTCATGCACGTGACCCAGCCCACGGCCTCGATGCAGCTGCGCGAGGTGACGCAGGCCGTGGGCGTGCCGCTGTACGAAGTGGTGTCGCGCCGCGTGTACCTGACCGAGGCCGGGCAGGCCCTGGCCCGCACGGCGCGCGCCATTGCCGGGGAGTGGGATGCGTTTGAGCAAGGCATTTCGGGCGCCAAGGGCCTGACCCGTGGCCGGCTCAAGGTGGCGGTGGTGAGCACCGCCAAATACTTCGTGCCCCGCTTGCTGGGCAGCTTTTGCAAGCTGCACCCGCAAATCGACATTTCGCTGGAAGTGCTCAACCGCGACCATGTCATTACCCGCCTGCGCGCCAACCAGGACGACCTCTACGTGATGTCCATGCCCCCCGGGGATTCGCCGCTGGAGGACCAAATCCTCATGCCCAACCCGCTCGTGGTCATCGCCGCCGCAGGCCACCGGCTGGCCGCGAGGAAGCGGGTGACGCTGGCGCAGTTGCAGGGCGAGCGGTTCATCCTGCGCGAGAAAGGCTCAGGCACCCGCATGGCCACCGATGCGCATTTGCGCCAGCTGGGCTTTGCGCCCAGTGCCGTGCTGGAGCTGGGCAGCAACGAGGCGATCAAGGAATCTGTGGAGGGACAGCTGGGCGTGTCCATCGTGTCCCGGCACGCGCTGGGGCCGCATTGGGATGGCCTGGCCATCCTGAACGTGCAGGGCTTTCCCATTCAGTCGCAGTGGCACCTGGTGTGGCCCAAGGGCAAGCGGCTCTCGCCCATTGCCGAGGTGTTTCGCGGCCATCTGATTGCCCAGGCGGCGGGGTGGATGCAGGGCCGCTGAAGGGCGCCTGCGCTCAGCTCTTGGCTGGCGCGGGGGCAGCCTGCTTGGCTGCCACGGTCTTGCGGCAGGCGCTGAAGATGTCCAGCTCGGGCTCGTACGCGCCCGTCTTCACATCCATCAAGCCCAGCACCGAGTGGAAGTAGTTGTCGTGCGTGATGCGCTGCTGGGCCAGTTCTTTTTGCAGGCAGGGTGTGGCCGTGCCCATGCGCGACTGCATGGCGGGCGAGAGCCAGGTGATCCAGGGCACATGCTTTTGCACGTCAGGCGCGATGGAGTAGGGCAGGCCATGCAGGTAGATGTTGTTCTCACCCAGCGATTCACCGTGGTCTGCTACATAAATCATAGCTGGTTGCGCTTGATTGGATTGCTTTCCAAGCCAATTGAGCACTGAATTCAGAAAGTGGTCGGTTTCCACGATGCTGTTGTCGTAGGCGTTCACCACCTGCTGGCGGTCGCATTCCTGCAGCGCGTTGGATGTGCATTCGGGCAGGAACTTCTTGCGCTCCGGCGCTGAGCGCTTGGAGTAAGCAGGGCCGTGGCTGCCCATCTGGTGCAGCACCACCACGGTGCCGCGCTGGCGCTGCTCGGCGGGCAGGTCTGCCAGGCGCTGGTCCAGACCCTTGAGCATGATGTTGTCCAGGCAGTCGCTGCCGGTGGGGCACAGTTCGGGGTCTTTTTGCGCCGAGGTGTTGGCGTTGGGAATGCGGTCGCAAGTGCCCTTGCAGCCCGATTGGTTGTCCACCCACAAAACGGCCAGGCCTGCGTGCTGCAGCACGTCCATCAAGCCTTCAAAGGTGGCGCGGCGCGCCTCGTAGCCATTGCGGCCCAGGTGCGAAAACATGCACGGCACCGAGGCCGCCGTGCTGGTGCCGCAGGCCCAGGCGTTGCCAGCACTGATAAGGTCTGGCCGGGCCGCCAGCAGCGGGGTGGTGTCGCGCTCGTAGCCGTTGATGCCAAAGTTGCCCGCGCGGCCGGTTTCGCCCAGCACCAGCACCAGCAGCGGTGGTTTGGACTGGCCTGCGTAGCTGGCACCCAGTTGGGCGTCGCGCCCAACGGGCAGGATGGTACGCGTGTCCATGCGCAGTGGTTTGGTGGCAATGTTGCCCAGCGCATAGACGGTGTTGAGGGGGTTGATCAGGTAGCGCAGCTGGGTGTGGTTGCGCATGGTGGAGGCAAAGTCCTGGAACACCAGCAACACCGCACCCACGGCCACCAGCACGGCGGCGACGAAAAGCCCCGCGTTGTGCAGCGTGTGCCGCAGCGGTGCCACCGCGCGCACGGGTTGGCGAACCAGCCACGCCACTGGTGGCACGGCCAGGGCGCCGACGGTCAGCGGCAGTTGCCAGTTCAGCAAGTCGCCCGCTTCCTTCACATCGGTTTGCAGCACGTTGGTCAGCATGCTGGCGTCAATCGCAATGCCGTAGGCCAGCATGAAATAGGCGCCAAAGGCCGCCATCAGCACCAGCAGGCCAGCAGCGGGCTTGAGCGTCCAGCGCCACGCCAGCAGGCTGAGCAAGGCGGCGTTGCCTGCAGTGACCAGCACCATGAAGGCCGCCAGGAAAGCCCATCCGCGAACGCCGGTGTTGCCATTCACATGGAGTACTTCACGCCACAGCGGTACGTTGCACACGGCAGCCATCCACACGCTGATCCACAGCACCACCCAAGCCGGGTGCAGCGCTCGGGGGGAAGGTTGTGATGTGGAAGAGGCGTGAAAGGACCCAAAAAATGGGACGCGCGGCAGCAGCCGTTGCAGGATGAGGGGCATGCAGACGATTGTTGAAACCGCCACTTAACCCCACATTAAGAACCCGCTCAAAGTCCTCATGCGATCTCTCAACAGACTTTGGACAGGTGCTCAGGATCTACCCCGGCATGCGAATGTCCAGCGCCAGGTCCAGCCCTTCGGCCATCGCGTATTTGCGAACGCGGTTGATCATGTCGGCGGTGAGCACATGCCCGGCAGACAGCAGCATCACCCCCTCTTTCGAAAGCAGATCCTTGCCCAGCACCATGCCGGGCTGGAGGTGGTCAGAGCTGACGGGTTCGATGCGCACGGGCTTGGGCTTGACCTCTTGCGTGATGTGCAGGAAGACGTCCACCACCTCGGGGTCGAACTGCGTGCCGCGCCCACGCTGCAAGATGGTGCGCGCTTCTGCCTCGGTCAGCGACGCGCCGGTGAGGTGCCCGTGCGTCATGTCGTCGTACGTATCCACCACCGCCAGGATGTGCGCACCCCGCGGAATCTGCGTGCCCTGGAGCCGGTCCGGGTAGCCGGTGCCGTCGAAGCGCTCGTGGTGGGTGCGGATCATTGTGGCCACGGTCTGGTGGTCGTCCAGCGCCATGAACGCCTGTGCGCCCAGCACCGGGTGGCGCTGGTAGTTGACCAGTTCTTCCGGCGTGAGCTTGCCCACGGGCTTGGTCATGATGGAGTCTGGCAAGGCCATGAAGCCCATGTCGTGCAGCAGCCCGGCCACAAAGATGTCCTGCACTTCGTCTTCGGGCAGGCCCATGGTCACCGCCACCTTGCGTGCCAGGTTGGCGCAGCGCTTGCCATGCCCTGCCAGCACGCCGCTGCGCAGTTCCATCACGCTGGAAAAGATCTTGATGCTGGTGAGGTAGTTGCGCCGCAGTTGGTCGTTGGCCTGGCGCAGCTCGCTGGTGCGCTCTTGCACCCGCTGCTCCAGCCCGGTGTTCAGGGCTTTCAGCTCTTCGTTCTGCGCGCTTGTCAGGGCTTGCAGGCGGTCGCGTTCACGCTCCAGCTGCCTGCGCTCGGCCGCCTGGCACACGGTCAGCCGCAGTTCGGTCTCGTCCCAGGGCTTGTGGATGTAACGGTAAATCTGCCCTTCGTTGATGGCCGCAACCGTGGCCTTCATGTCGGCATACCCCGTGAGCAGAATGCGCGCGGTGGCGGGCCAGCGGGCTCGCACCTGGGCCAGCAGGGCGGCACCGTCCATGCCCGGCATGCGCATGTCGCTCACCACCACGTCCACGGGGTGTTGCTCCAGCACGGCAATGGCTTCCGCGCCGCTGCCCGCTTGCAGCACCTTGCAGTCTTCGGCCCGCAGCACGCGCTTGAGGGCTGACAGGATGCTGGGCTCATCGTCCACGCACAGCACGGTCCAGGGCTCGGCCGGCGGGGCGGGCGGCTGGCTGGGCGTTGGCGCCGCAGCCTCGGCGGGGATCAGTGGGGTGTTGTCGGTGTCCATGGCTGCAAAAAGGGTACGGGGCTGGGCGGTACTGGTGAGGGCGTTGGCCCGCGGTCAAGCGGCCGGCTGCGTGGCTGCTTCTTCGTGCTTGATGGGGAGTGTGATCCTGAACCGGGTGCCCACACCCAGTTGGCTGTGCACTTCCATGCGCCCACTGTGCTTTTGCACGATACCGTAAGACAGCGACAGGCCGAGGCCCGTGCCTTTGCCCACCGGCTTGGTGGTGAAGAAGGGGTCAAAAATACGCTTCAGGTTTTCTTGTGCAATGCCTGCGCCAGTGTCGGCCACCTCCACCCACACATTGGGGCCATCGACTCCGGTGCTGATGGTGATGGTGCCACGCTCAGCCGTGATGGCGTGGGCCGCGTTGACCAGCAGGTTCATGAACACCTGGTTCAGCTCCGAGGGCAGGCACTGAACTTCGGGCAGCGCGCCGTAGTGCTTGACCACGTCGGCCTTGTACTTGATCTCGTTGTTGACGATGTTGAGTGTGGAGTCGATGCCCGCGTGCAGATCCACGCTTTCCCACTCCTGGCGTGCATCCACGCGCGAAAAATCTTTCAGGTCCTGCACGATTTTGCGCACGCGCTGGATGCCATCGCGCGACTCGCGCATCAGGTTGGGAATGTCCTCTTTCAGGTAATCAATGTCCAGATCTGCCTTGAGGCTGCGGATGCGTGCCAGTGCTGCGCCGTCGCTCACGCTCGCCTCGGCCTGCTCGTAGGCGTCCAGCATCTGGAAGAGGTCTTCCAGGTACTGCTCCAGGGTGCCGAAGTTCGAGAAGATGAAACCGATAGGGTTGTTGATCTCATGCGCCACACCCGCTGCCAGTTGCCCGATGGAGGCGAGCTTTTCCGACTGGATGAGCTTGCTCTGCGCATCAGACAGCTTGGAGTTCAACTCCTTCAAGTCCTGGTTGGCCTTGATCAGCTCGCCCACGATGGCGCGGATCTGCACATCCGACATCTCGGCCAGCGTCAAATCCTGGGGCAGGGGGGACAGTCCGGTGTGGGTCATGGGGCCTCCTTGGCGGGCTTGAGCACGGCATACAAATCGTTGAATTCGCTTTCAATGCTGGCCAGCAGCGCCGGTAGTTCGTGCTCTGGCAGGCCCAGCCGTGCCCAGGACGCAGCGCTGATTCCAGGCACAGCCTCGTTGGGGGCATCGGCAAGGTCCAATGCGTGGGTGATGGCGTCGGCCACGTGAACGATGTCAATCAGCGTCAGTGCGCCCGAAGGCGGTGGGTGGTGGTGGCCCGCGATGGCATCGGTCACATCGCTGGTAAACCGCCAGTGGCGGCACACCCAGGCCCCCAGTTCTGTGTGGTCGATGCCCAGCAGCATGTACTCAGCATCGCAGTGGGGCGTGTCACTGGCCTCTGCCCAGGCAATGGCCTGCGCGGCTTCCAGGGGGTGGTGGCTGTCTACCACCAGTCGGCCCACGTCGTGCAGCAGGCCTGCGGTGAAAGCTGCTTGCTCATCCAGGCCCGTGCGCTTGGCAAGCTGGCGGGCTGCGGTGGCGCAGCCTATCGAATGCCGCCAGAACGCATTCATGTGCAAAGACTGGCCGTGGAGCTTTTCGAACTGCAGGGTCAGCGCCGCCGCGATGACCAGGCTGCTGAGCTGGCGCATTCCCAGAATATTGATCGCATCACGAATGGAACGCACCCGGCCGGACAGGCCGTAGAACGGAGAGTTCGCCAGCTGCAGCACTTTGACCGATAAGGCCTGGTCCAGGCTCAGCGTGTTGGTGATGGTGTCCAGCTGCACCTCATTTTTCTGCACCAACATCATCAGCTCCTGCACCACGGTGGGCAGGGAAGGCAGGGCGCGCACGTCGCGTGCGAGGGCTTCGCGATCAAGCTTCAAGAGACGGGGTGGCGGGACTTTCATGGCAGCTCAATTCCGCGGTATTCGAAAAGCGCTTTCTTCAGCACATGGGTCTGGCCTTTGGCATCCAGGCGGCGAAACAGGTGGCGCAGCCGTTGTGCAGCAGGGGCCAGGGCCTCGGCGGCAGGGAGTGCGTGCGCTGCGGTTGCGGGTGACGCGGCTTCAGGCGTGGTGCCGCTGGGTGCATCGGGCGGTGTGGGGTCGAAATGGGAGGCCATGGACAAGGGCTGGTGTTTTGATCGGTGCGGTGTTTGCGCTCGCCCCTTAGCAAGGCGCTTCGTTGTCAGGCTGCTGTTGTGCTTTGCGGTGGTGGTGCGTCAACACCACCATCAGGCCACGCGGCGGCGTGGTGTTCAGCACGCGCACCTTGCCACTCCAGTGGGGGCCCAGCCAGTACAGGGGCGGCTGGTAAGTGGTTGGGGCGTTTTGGGCTGGGGTCGAAAGTAGTTCCGTCGCCATGGGCGGCAGGGGCTGTTGCAGCACGGTCTGGGCAGGTTCGCCCAGCACGGCAGTGCGGTGGCCCAGAACGCGCTGGGCCTCCTGGTTGGCCAGCACGATGACTCCGTCAGGGTCCACCCCCAGCAACGGCACGGGCACCAGGTCGAGCATGTCGCGCACGGCGTTGGCACGGGCGGCCTCCTGGTCGATTTGCTGCTGCTGGTTGTTCAGCACCATCTCCAGCCGCTCGTTGGCGGCGGCCAGGGCCTCGCTGGCCGTGACGACTTCGGTGGCCAGGCGCTTGTTTTCGTCGCCCAGTTCCTTGTGGGCAAAGGCCTCGCGCACATGCACGAGCAGCCGTTCGTCATCCCACGGCTTGGTCAGAAAGCGGTAGATGGCGCCTTCGTTGACGGCGTCGGTGATCGACTGTAGTTCGGTGTAGCCAGAGAGCACCATGCGCACGGTGTCGGGGTACAGCTCTTTGGCGCGGCGTAAAAATTCAACGCCGGTCATGCCGGGCATGCGCTGGTCCGAAAGCACCACGTCCACTTCGTATTCGGCCATGCGCTGCAGCCCCTCGGCTCCGCTGCTGGCCGTGACGATGCGGTAACCCTCGCGGCGGAACAGGCGCCGCAGCGCCGAGACGATGTTGGGCTCATCGTCCACCAGCAGCAAGGTGCGTTCACGTCGGCGAGTGAGCAGGTGGGCGGGCAACGTGATCTTGCTGGCCAGCTGCTGCACGAGTGCATTGGCGTCCACGGGCGGCGACAGCACCGGGCCCTGCATGCGGTCGCAGCCATTGGCAATCAGCAGCGTGAGCTGGCCCGTAGTTTCCACGCCATCCGCCATCACCTTCATTTGCAGGCTGTGCGCCATGTTGATGATGGCCCGGGTGAGCGAGACATCACCGGTGGCTGCCGTCACATCGGGCACACATGAGCGGTGCACCTTGATCACATCCACCGGCAGGGTGCGCAGCAGGCCCAGGTTGGTGGAGCCTGCCCCGAAATCGCCCAGCGAAATCTCCAGCCCCAGCCCTCGCAGCTGGTTCAAGGTCTGCACCAGCTCGGGCGATGCATTGAACAGCGCCTGCTCGCTGATCTCGATGCCGAGCGCTTGCGCTTGAAGGCCGTTGGCCAGAAGGCTTTGGCGCAGCTTGTCCACCATGTCGGGCTGCTGCAATTCCAGTTGTGAGATGCGCAGACACAGGCGCGGCACACGCACGCCCGCCTGCTCCCAGGCTCGCAATTGCTGGCAAATGGCTTCACGCTTCCAGTCGCCCAGCATGACGATCAGGCCGGTTTGCATGGCAATGGGCACAAACTCATGGCCTGGAACACTGCCCAGTGCCTGGCTCGTCCAGTTCATGATGACCTGCGCACCGGCAATCTCACCGGTGGTCAGGTCGGCCTGCAGTTGGTAGGAAAGGCCCAGCTCACCGCGTTCTGCGGCATGCCGAAGGCCTGATTCGACAGCCAGTTTGCGCAACGCTGCGGCCCGGGCTTCGGGGGTGAAGATCGCGACCTGCTCACCGGTGGCTGGAATGCCCATGCGTGCCGTTTGGGCGGCTTCCAGCAGTTCGCTGGCAGTTTGTGCATCGGCCGGAAAGCGCGCCACACCCACGCGCCCGCCAGGAACAATTTCGGCCGCGCCCAGGCGCTCGGACTTGGACATGGCCTCCACCACCGCGCGGGCGTGGTGGTAGCCCTGGGGGTCTAGCGCGCTGCTCTCGGGGCTCAGCAAAATCGCAAATTCACCGCCGTCCAGGCGCGCCACGATGTCGCCGGGCTCGGCCAGCGTGCAAAGGCGTGATGCCACGGCCATGGCCATGGCATCGCCCGCGCCATAGCCCATGGCCTGCTTGAGCTGGTCCACCTGATCGACCTGGATGGAGAGCAGCAAAAACGGTTGCGGGTCCCACTTGGCGGCGTGCACGGCAGCATCAATGCGGTCGAGCAGTTGCGTGCGGTTGGCCAGGCCCGTGACCTCATCGTGGTTGGCCAGTTCCTGGATGCGCTGCTCGGCTTCACGCTGGGCGGTGATGTCCTGGATGATGACGTAGCCATGGCGGCGGCCAGAGCCGTCGGTTTCGACCATGCCCCGCTGCAGCACTTCAAGCCGCTTGCCATCGCTGCACACCAGCCGGTGCTGGAACTCGAACGGCTCGTCGGGCAGTGCGCCTTGCCAGATCGAGGCCGCATAGCCGCGCTCTTTCGCGGGCAACCGCTGCAGCAAGCGCCAGCTGGGCACGGCTTCGGGGTGGAATGGCAGCCCCAGCAGCGCATACAGGCCCTTGGACAGCACGGCCTTGCCATGGTCCAGGTCGATTTCTGCCGAGCCGCTGCGGCCCATGGTCTCCGTCTGCTCCAGCATGCGGGCACGCCAGTGCGATGAAAAAACAATTTGCGCGCGCTGGGGGTCGTCCACCACGGTGATCAGTTCCGCCCCTTCGGCCAGTGCGGGCAGCACCCGCGCATAGGCCCGGCCATTGAAGATGCGGCCCGAGGTTGTGGCACAGCTCACATGCCGTTGGCCGCGGCCGATGCCGAGCAGTTGTGGCCACAGCTCTGGCCATTGTTGCTGCAGCCAGGCGGCGGGGCGCAAGGCGTCTTCAGGGGCAGCCCCGAGCAGTTCGGCAAATCGCGCGTTGATGAGCACGGGCTGGGCACGGATCAGCAGGCACAGCCCCATGGGCGTCGCGTCGAAGATCCGTTGTTTGAGTTCATCGACGGACGCGCACACCTCGGCGGTGGCGCTTCCCGGCGTGGGGGAAGTTTCTGTCGACAAAGAAGAGGTCGTCGTCATGCAATCTTTCCGGTGCCTGCGTCTGCTGGTGGCTGTCGCTGGAACCCGTGCACCAGCGGTGTGCATGGTTACATTATGTGACGGATTTGCTAAATTTCAAGCATATTTATCAAATAAATGGTTATTTGATAAATGTATCAATTTTTGATGTCAAAAAGCATCGACCTTGTCCGCGCGCTCTACGGCAGATCAGAGTGTGCAAGTCGCTGACCGAGCGCCGCGCGGGGGATGATCTTCTGCGGGCCTGTCATGCCTTGGTCATACGCCGCGCCTACAAATGCGGCGCGTGCTGCCGACCCTGGCAGCGCAGTCACAACCAAGTACGCACGATGGCAAAAGATTTCTCCCTGATGGAAGACAGCAACCGTTCTTCCAACCCCAGCATCCATGAGGTGTCCGACCCTTCGCGCCGCACCTTGTTACGGGGCGGTTTGGGTGCGTTGGCCGGTAATTTTCTGGCGCCGCTGAGCACGGTGGCCGGTGCGGCTGCGCTGGTGGGTTGTGCCACCCCTGGCTCTGGTACTGGCCCCCTGCTGGGCTTCAAGAGCGTGGCCCTTTCCACGGCCGATACGGTGACGGTGCCCGAGGGCTACACCGCGCAGGTGATTGCTCCCTGGGGTGACCCGGTGGGCATGTCTGGCGAAAACGCCGCATTCAAGGACGACGCCAGCAACACAGCCGCCCAGCAGGCAACCCAGTTTGGCATGCACCACGACGGCATCCACTACTTTGCGCAAGAAGGCTCCAAGGTGGGCCTGCTGGCCATGAACCACGAGTATGTGGACCACGGTCTGCTGTTCCCCGACGGTGCAGCCAACTGGAGCCTGGAGAAGGTGCGCAAGTCGCAGGCCGCCCACGGCGTGTCGATCTGCGAAGTGCAGGAAAAGAACGGCAAGTGGGAAGTGGTGACACCCTCGCCCTGGGCGCGCCGCATCACAGCCAACACGCCCACCCTGGTCAGCGGCCCCGCCGCAGGCCACGTGCTGATGAAAACCGCAGCCGACCCGCAAGGGCGCTCGGTGCTGGGCACCCTCAACAACTGCGCCAGCGGCATCACGCCCTGGGGTACGTACCTCACGTCTGAAGAAAACTTCATCAACTACTTCAGCGGTGGCGACACACTCAGCGCCCACGAAAAGCGCTGGGGCCTGAAGAAGGGCGGCTCTGGTTACCGCTGGCATGAGTTTGACGCGCGGTTTGACGCCACCAAGAACCCCAACGAGCCCAACCGCTTTGGCTGGATTGTCGAGATTGACCCCAACAACCCCAGTTCCACCCCCATCAAGCGCACGGCCATGGGCCGGGGTGCGCACGAAGGTGCCACGGTGGCCGTCACGCGTGACAACCGGGCCGTGGTCTACATGGGCGAAGACGCGCGCTTTGAATACATCTACAAGTTCGTGAGCCGCGATGCCATCAAACCCGGTGGCGCTGCTGCCAACGCCACGCTGCTGGACCATGGCACGCTGTACGTGGCCCAGTTCAACGCCGACGGCAAGGGCCGCTGGATTGCGCTGACGCATGGCGAAGGCCCGCTCATAGCCGCCAACGGCTTTGCCGACCAGGGCGAAGTGCTGATCAAGGCCCGCCAGGCCAGCGACCTGCTGGGCGCCACCAAGATGGATCGCCCCGAGTGGATTGCCGTGGACAAGCAAGGCTGGGTCTACACCACGCTCACCAACAACAGCAACCGCGGCGGCGCCAACCAGCCCGCCGTGGATGCGGCCAACCCCCGTGCCAACAACACACAAGGCAACATCATTCGCTGGAAGGAAGACGGCGACTTCAGCGGCCAGACTTTTGCCTGGAACCACTTCGTGATGGCGGGCGACCCCTCGCTGCCGCGTGCCGAGGCCAAGGGCAACATAAAGGGCGACATGTTCTCGTGCCCCGATGGTCTGTGGGTAGACGGCCGTGGTGTGCTGTGGATCCAGTGCGACATGTCCACGTCGGCCATGGGCAAGGGCGACCTGAAGAACTTTGGCAACAACATGATGCTGGCTGCCGATGTCAACACGGGCGAAGTGCGGCGCTTCCTCGTCGGCCCCGCAGGCTGCGAGGTCACCGGCGTGACCACCACGCCCGACGGCAAGACCATGTTCGTCAACATCCAGCACCCCGGTGAGCCCGCCAACGAGCTGACCGACCCCAAGAACCCCCGTGCCGTGTCCAACTGGCCAGAGAAGAAGGCCAATGGCCGCCCCCGCTCGGCCACCGTGGTCATCCGCAAGGCAGACGGCGGCGTGGTGGGTACCTGAATCGCGCTGGGCGCTGCGTAAAAAAAGGGCTGTCCCGCAAGGGGCAGCCCTTTTTGCCATTGGAAGCCGGTACGAAACAGCCCGTTCAGGCGGCTGCGCCCAGGCCCTTGGCGTGGTGCTGCAGGTGGTCGTCGATGAACGTCTGGATGAAGTAGTAGCCGTGGTCGTACCCCGCGTGGCGGCGCAGCGTGAGGGGCTGGCCAATCTGCGCGCATGCTGCCTCGAACAGATGGGGGTGCAATTGCCCTTCCAGAAACTTGTCCGCCACGCCCTGGTCGATGAGGATGCCGCCCGGGTAGGGCGCCAGGGGTTGGTTTTCCATCAGCACGGTGGCGTCATGCTCACCCCAGCTGGTGCGGTCTGCGCCCAGGTAGCCGGTGAACGCCTTCTCGCCCCAGGGGCATTGGGTGGGCGCGCAGATGGGCGCAAAGGCTGAGAGGGTTTTGAACCGCCCAGGGTGGCGCAAGGCCAGGGTGAGCGCGCCGTGCCCGCCCATCGAGTGGCCAAAAATACCCAGGCGCTGCGCGTCGATAGGCAACTGTGCCGTGCACAGCGGCAGCAGTTCGTTCATCAGGTAGCTTTCCATGCGCCAGTGCGTGGCCCAGGGTGCCTGGGTGGCGTCCAGGTAAAAACCTGCGCCCACGCCAAAGTCCCAGCTCTCGGCTTCGCCGGGCACGTTGGCGCCGCGCGGGCTGGTGTCGGGCGTGATGAGCGCCAGGCCCAGTTCGGCTGCACGGCGCTGGGCGCCGGCCTTGATGGCGAAGGTTTCTTCGGTGCAGGTCAGCCCGGCCAGGTACAGCAGGGCCGGGACGGGGCCGTGGCTGACCTGGGGCGGCAGGTACACCGCAAATTTCATCGGCAGGCCGATGGTGCCCGATTCATGGCGGTAGAAGCGTTGCTCGCCGCCAAAGCAGGCGTGGCTGCTCAACAGTTCCAGATGGGTGGACATGGGTTGCTCACAAAAGAATAGCTGGTGGCGCTTGCTGAATCAGGGTTTCAAGGGTTTTGTGGCTTGAATGCTTACCCGGCAAGCGCAAGGTGCTCTTGTTTTTGTAGTACTTGGGTCAGGCTGCGTACTTCACCACCGAGCGGATGGACTTGCCTTCGTGCATCAGATCGAACGCGGTGTTGATCTCTTCCAGACCCATCGTGTGGGTCACGAACGGTGCCAGCTGGATCTTCCCGGCCATGGCGTCTTCCACCATGCCAGGCAGCTCGCTGCGGCCCTTCACGCCGCCAAAGGCCGTGCCCAGCCACTTGCGGCCAGTGACCAGCTGGAAGGGGCGGGTGCTGATTTCTTGGCCTGCACCTGCCACGCCGATGATCACGCTCTGGCCCCAGCCACGGTGCGCACATTCCAGCGCGGCGCGCATCACGTTCACGTTGCCAATGCACTCAAAGCTGTGGTCCACGCCCCAGCCTGTCATCTCCACAATCACTTGCTGGATCGGCTTGTCGAAGTCCTTGGGGTTGACGCAGTCGGTGGCGCCAAACACCTTGGCCAGGTCGAACTTGGAGGGGTTGGTGTCAATCGCGATGATGCGCCCGGCCTTGGCCAGCTTGGCACCCTGGATCACGGCCAGGCCAATGCCACCCAGGCCGAACACGGCCACCGTGTCGCCCTCTTGCACTTTGGCGGTGTTCTTCACGGCGCCCAGGCCCGTGGTCACGCCGCAGCCCAGCAGGCAGACCTGCTCGGGGTTGGCGTTGGGGTTGACCTTGGCGAGCGATACCTCGGCCACCACGGTGTATTCGCTGAACGTGCTGCAGCCCATGTAGTGGTAGATGGGCTGACCGTTGTAGCTGAAGCGCGTGGTGCCGTCGGGCATCACGCCTTTGCCCTGGGTGGCCCGCACGGCCACGCACAGGTTGGTCTTGCCGCTCTTGCAGAACAGGCACTCGCCGCATTCGGCGGTGTAGAGCGGAATCACATGGTCGCCGGGCTTCACGCTGGTCACGCCTTCGCCCACTTCCACCACGATGCCTGCGCCTTCATGGCCCAGCACTACGGGGAACAGGCCCTCGGGGTCTTCGCCGCTCAGGGTGAAGGCGTCGGTGTGGCACACACCAGTGTCGGTGATCTTGATGAGCACTTCGCCCTTCTTGGGCGGGGCGACATCGATCTCGACGATTTGCAGGGGTTCTCCGGCTTTGAAGGCAACGGCGGCGCGGGATTTCATGGGGTGGTCCTTTCAGTCAGTCGGGGGTGGCGGTTTATTTGAGGTACGACCGCAGCAGCGCCAGTGTTTCGTCCACGGCCTGCTGCGACGGTGCTGGTTTTTCTGCCAGTGTTTCGCGCACATGGCTGTCCAGCAGGTCGGCCATCAGCCCGTGCACGGCTCCCCGCATGGCGGCCAGCTGCTGCAGGATGGGGGCGCAGTCTGAACCAGCCTCCACCGCGCGCTCCAGCGCCTCCGCCTGGCCTTTGATGCGGCGCAGGCGGGTGATGGCGCGTTGCTTGTCTTCAGCGGTGTGGGGCATGGGGTATTCCGTTCTGGCGCCTCTCAATCGTGGATCAAGAGGTGTACTGGGTGGCAGTATAAATTGCCAGTGCTTTAAATATAAGCGCTGGCATGGCACAAAGTGGGGTTACTAGGGGGGAGTACGTGCGTGCCTGCGAAAAAGAGGCTATGGGTTTTGGCGGAGCACGCTGACTCTCCAAGATGTTGGAGGGTGAGTTCGGTTGGCGTCCTGGCCCCTGGGGTTGATCCACCTGGAGGCCGGTGCGGGCCTGCGCTGCCGCTACCAGCCCAGCCAGCGTTTCCAGAAGTTCCGTGCAGGCCGGGCGGCAATCCCCATGCGGTCCAGTTGCTCTTGAAGGCGCGGAAGGCTGCTGGTGGCCAGCAAATCCATGGGGGAGGCGCCATCCACTTCAGACACCCGCAGCGGATCTGCGCCGCGCTGCAAGATGAAGAGCGCCACTTCTTCGCGCTGGTTGCGTATGGCTGCCACCAGCGGGGTGGAGAAAAACTCCGGGTGGGCATAGTTCACATCAATGCCCGCTTCGATGTAGTGCCGCACCAGGCGCATATCGCCATCGCAGACCGCCTGGTAAAAGCGCTTCCAGTCACCTGCGGACATAGGAACTTCCTCCATGTAGGGTTTGGCTGTGGGCGGGGCCATAAGCGTCTTGCTGGCGCGCTGATCCCATGGGGCCGGGGCGGTCAGCGCGTCCAGCGATCCATGCCTGGCTTCTGCCGCAAAGGCAGCATTCTGCGGTGCACTGACAGCTGGCGCGGTGATGGAAATCCCTTGGAATCCTCGGTGCTCAACAATGCGCTGTGGGCACTTTCGGCCTTGTGGCTTGGACTGCTGCGTTGCAAAGACTCGCCATTGCTGCGGGGGTTACTTCGCTCAACGGCTGGCGGTTCCGATGGATGCGCGGGGCTCTTGGGCCGCAAGGTTCCTGCCAATCACCCTGGGGTCATTTCCCTGGTCTGAACCCCATCGCAGGCTCAAACGGACCGGCAGCAGGCGTAAAAAAGCCCGCAGGGGGCACCTGCGGGCTTTGGGATCCAGGCCTGGGCGCCATGCGCGCCAGGCACTCGACCGATCAGCGCTTGCTGATAGGCAGCACGTCGCGGCGCTCAGCACCGGTGAACAGCTGGCGTGGGCGGCCGATCTTGTACTCGGGGTCGCCAATCATTTCGTTCAGTTGGGCAATCCAGCCCACGGTGCGTGCCAGCGCGAAGATGGCAGTGAACAGCGACACGGGGATACCGATGGCGCGTTGCACGATACCCGAGTAGAAGTCCACGTTGGGGTACAGCTTGCGCGACACGAAGTAGTCGTCTTCCAGCGCGATCTTCTCGAGCTGCTTGGCCAGCTTGAACAGGGGGTCGTTTTCCAGGCCCAGTTCCTGCAGCACTTCGTTGCAGGTTTCCTGCATCAGCTTGGCGCGGGGGTCGTAGTTCTTGTACACGCGGTGGCCAAAACCCATCAGCTTCACGCCAGAGTTCTTGTCCTTGACCTTCTCCATGAACTCACCGACCTTGGCCACGCCGCCGTTGCGCTGGATGTCTTCCAGCATGTTCAGGCAGGCTTCGTTGGCGCCACCGTGGGCAGGGCCCCACAGGCAGGCCACGCCCGCAGCGATGGCTGCGAAGGGGTTGGTGCCGGACGAGCCGCACAGGCGCACGGTCGATGTGGATGCGTTTTGCTCGTGGTCAGCGTGCAGGATGAAGATGCGATCCAGAGCGCGTTCGAGCACCGGGTTGACCTTGTACTCTTCGCAAGGCGTGGCAAACATCATGCGCATGAAGTTGCCGGCGTAGCTCAGGTCATTGCGTGGGTAGATGTAAGGCTGACCCATGCTGTACTTGTATGCCATGGACACCAGGGTAGGCATCTTGGCGATCAGGCGGATCGCAGCGATTTCGCGGTGCTCTGGGTTGTTGATGTCGGTGCTGTCATGGTAGAAGGCCGACAGACCACCCACCAGACCGGTCAGCACAGCCATGGGGTGTGCGTCACGGCGGAAGCCACGCAGGAAGAACTGCATTTGCTCGTTGACCATGGTGTGGTTGGTCACGCGGCTGGTGAAGTCCTTCTTCTGGGCTTCGTTGGGCAGGTTTCCGTACAGCAACAGGTGGCAGGTTTCCAGGAAGTCGCAGTTCACAGCCAGCTGCTCAATGGGGTAGCCGCGGTACAGCAGCTCGCCCTTGTCGCCATCGATGTAGGTGATGGCGGACTGGGTTGCGGCTGTGGACAGGAAGCCGGGGTCATAGGTGAACATGCCCGTTTGTGCATACAGCTTGCGGATGTCGATGACGTCCGGGCCGATGCTGCCCTGATAGACCGGCAGGTCCACGCTGGGGCTGCCGTTGGAGAACGACAGGGTGGCTTTGTTGTCAGCTAGCTTCATTGTTACTTTCCTTAGGTTTGCCGATGTCAATCCGGTCTAGAGAGCGCCCTGCGTTTGTCAGGCCCGCAGGGCAGGGGTACCGCCGCTCAAGCGCAGCATGCTGAGCACTTCGTTCACTTCTGCGCTGGCCAGTGTCTCGTCTGGTTCGCGGCGGCAGAGCAACAGGTCCAGCAGGTCGTTGTCTGCCAGGGCCATGAGCGCCGCCAACCCCTGAGCATGGCGTTGCTTCAGCTCAGGTTCGAAACGTTTGAAGAACTGCTGAATGAACAGGTCGTTCTCCAGCAAGCCGCGCCGGCAGCGCCAGTGCAGCTTGCTCAGTTCGCGCTCTGTCAGCAGCTCGTCGGCGGCTGCAGGCGCTGTGGTGGCGATATCGCTCATGGTGAGGCCCTGAAAGGATCAGATGGCGCGGCGCACCATCAATTCCTTGATCTTGCCGATGGCCTTGGTGGGGTTCAGGCCCTTGGGGCAAACGTCCACGCAGTTCATGATGGTGTGGCAACGGAACAGACGGTACGGATCTTCCAGGTTGTCCAGGCGCTGGGCGGTGGCTTCATCGCGGCTGTCGGCAATGAAGCGGTAGGCCTGCAGCAGACCAGCGGGGCCCACGAACTTGTCGGGGTTCCACCAGAAGCTGGGGCAGCTGGTCGAGCAGCTTGCGCACAAGATGCACTCGTACAGACCGTTCAGTTCTTCACGCTCTTCGGGGCTCTGCAGGCGCTCACGATCAGGTGCCACCAGATTGTCGTTAATCAGGTATGGCTTGATCGAGTTGTACTGCTTGAAGAACTGCGTCATGTCCACGATCAGATCGCGGATCACTGGCAGGCCAGGCAGGGGCTTCAGAACAATCGTGCCCTTGAGGGTGTTCATGTTCGTCAGGCAGGCCAAGCCGTTCTTGCCATTGATGTTCATGGCGTCAGAACCGCAGACGCCTTCGCGGCAGGAGCGGCGGAACGACAGCGTGGGGTCTTGTTGCTTCAGCTTGATCAAGGCGTCCAGCAGCATGCGTTCGTGGCCGTCGAGTTCGATCTCGATGGTCTGCATGTAGGGCTTGGCGTCCTTGTCCGGATCGTAGCGATAGATTTGGAATGTGCGCTTCATGATTCTGCTCTCGTGGGGCTACTGTTTAGAACGTCCGGACCTTGGGTGGAATGCTTTCCACTGTCAGGGGCTTGAGGTTGACCGGCTTGTAATCTAGGCGGTTGCCTTCGCTGTACCACAGGGTGTGCTTCATCCACTCCTGGTCGTTACGGCCAAGTGGGAACTCTGGGTGGTCCGCAGGGTGTTCGTAGTCGTACACGGTGTGGGCGCCACGGCATTCCTTGCGGGCAGCGGCAGAGACCATCGTGGCCTGCGCCACTTCGATCAGGTTGTCCACTTCCAATGCCTCGATGCGGGCGGTGTTGAACACCTTGGACTTGTCTTGCAGAGTGACGCTTGCCACGCGATCGCGCAGCTCGGCAATCTTCTTGACGCCTTCGTCCATGCTGGCCTGGGTGCGGAACACGCCAGCGTGCTGTTGCATCGTGGCGCGGATGTCGCCAGCCAGGGTTTGGGCGTAGGTGCCGCTCTTTGAGCTTTCGAGCTGGTTCAGGCGTTCCAGCGTGCGGTCTGCCGCATCGGCAGGCAGTGGCTTGTGCTCTTTGTTCTTGTTGTTGAACTCAACGATGTGGCGGCCAGCGGCCTTACCAAACACCAACAGGTCCAGCAGCGAGTTGGTGCCCAGGCGGTTGGCGCCGTGCACGCTCACGCAGGCACATTCACCCACAGCGTACAAACCGTTCACCACGGAGTTGTTCACACCGTTCTTTTGCTCCACGACCTGGCCGTGGATGTTGGTGGGCACGCCACCCATCTGGTAGTGGATGGTGGGAACCACGGGGATGGGTTCTTTGGTGATGTCCACGTTGGCGAAGTTCACGCCGATTTCGTACACCGAAGGCAGGCGCTTGTGGATGGTTTCCGCACCCAGGTGATCCAGCTTGAGCAGGATGTAGTCCTTGTTCGGACCGCAGCCACGGCCTTCCTTGATTTCCTGGTCCATGCAGCGCGACACGAAGTCGCGGGGAGCCAAGTCCTTCAGGGTAGGCGCATAGCGCTCCATGAAGCGTTCACCATTGCTGTTGAGCAAGATGGCGCCTTCACCGCGGCAGCCTTCGGTCAGCAGCACGCCGGCACCGGCCACGCCGGTGGGGTGGAACTGCCAGAACTCCATGTCTTGCAAGGCGATGCCAGCACGCGCTGCCATGCCCAGGCCGTCACCGGTGTTGATGAAGGCGTTGGTAGATGCCGCGAAGATACGGCCTGCGCCACCCGTGGCCAGCAGCACGGTCTTGGCTTGCAGGATGTGCAGGTCGCCGGTTTCCATTTCCAGGGCCGTCACGCCGACCACATCGCCGGATTCGTCGCGAATCAGGTCCAGAGCCATCCACTCCACGAAGAAGTTGGTCTTGGCCTTGACGTTTTGCTGGTACAGCGTGTGCAGCATGGCGTGACCAGTACGGTCAGCGGCTGCGCAGGCGCGTTGCACGGGCTTTTCGCCGTAGTTGGCGGTGTGGCCGCCGAAGGGACGCTGGTAGATGGTGCCGTCGGGGTTGCGGTCGAACGGCATGCCGAAGTGTTCCAGCTCGTACACCACCTTCGGTGCTTCGCGGCACATGAACTCGATGGCGTCCTGGTCGCCCAGCCAGTCAGAACCCTTGATGGTGTCGTAGAAGTGATAGTGCCAGTTGTCTTCGCTCATGTTGCCCAACGAGGCAGACACGCCACCTTGTGCGGCCACGGTGTGCGAGCGGGTGGGGAAGACTTTGGACAGCGAGGCCACGTTCAGGCCTGCACGGGAGAGTTCCAGCGCGGCACGCATGCCCGAGCCGCCTGCGCCGACGATGACTACGTCGAACTTGCGCGTGGTGATGTTGGCTTTTGTATAGCTCATTTTGTACCTTCAATCGCGGGAATCAGAGACGCCACAGAACCTGGATACCCCAGCCAGCGCAGCTGACCAGCCAGACAATGGTGAAAACCTGCAGGGCCAGACGCAGGCCCACGGGCTTGATGTAGTCCATGAAGATGTCACGGACACCCACCCACACGTGCCATGCCATGGCCACGATCACGGAGAAAGTCAGAACCTTCATCCATTGGGCAGAAAAAATGCCAGCCCACAGGTCGTAACCGATAGGGCCCTTGGAGGCTACGAGCTGGACCAGAACCACGACGGTGAACAGAACCATCAGGGCGGCGGTGACACGCTGGCTGAGCCAGTCGCGAAGGCCATAGTGGGCGCCGACGACCGTGCGCTTGGAGCCGTAATTGACGGACATATTGGTTTCCTTTTTTGTGGGAGCTATGGTGCCTTCAATGGCACGCACGCCTTGTTGTTTGAAATCAGTACAAGCCGAAAAGTTTGGCGCCCAGTACCAGCGTCAGGCCGATGCTGACTGCCAGTGTGAAAACGGCGGAAGTCTTGCCGAATTCCTTGGTCACGGCGTCGTGGCTGACGTCCATCCAGAGGTGGCGCAGGCCGGCGATGAGGTGGTGCATGTAGGCCCAGATCAATGCCAGAACCACGAGTTTGATGAACCAGCCGGGGACAAAGCCCAAGCCCGCATTGAAGGCTGCTTTGAATTTTCCGAAAGAGATTTCCGACGACAGCGAGGTGTCGAACATCCAGATGACAAAGGGCAGCAGTAGGAACATGATGGCCCCGCTGGCACGGTGCAGGATCGAAACCCATGCTGCCGGCGCCATGCGATAGGTCGTCAAGTCCTTGAAGGCATTGATGTTGCGGAATTCAGGCCGTTTTTTGGCTAGTTCAGTCATGTCTGGTGCTTTCGTGGATGTAACTGCTCTGTAATTGGAAGATGCAAACAACACAAAATTCTATTGCAATGCAACAACCGCGCTTTTGTGTCGGGATCAAAAATCGACGTTTGTACTCAGGTGCCAGCCTGCTGTCAGCTCAGTTCGTTACGGTAATGGTGGGTGTCGGTGCGGTAGAGGCCACGTCGTAACTCCATGGGAACATCGTTATAGGTGTAAGCGATGCGCTCCACACTCAACAGGGGGGTGGCCGTGGTGACCTGCAGCAATTGGGCCTGCTCTGCATCGGGCAGCACAGCGCGAATCTTTTCTTCGGCACGCACCATGCGTACTCCGAAATCCATCTCGAACATGGCGTAGGTGGGGCCTTGGTAGTTGGCCATCTGCTCGCCCGTCAGTCCTTTGAAAGCATGGCCGGGCAGCCAGATGTCTTCCAGAATGGTTGGAACACCGGCAAACGACAAGATGCGTTTGGCCTGCATGACGGGGTCGCCGCTGCGCAATGCCAGCACCCGTGAAATGTCGGCGCTTGCCCGCACGCGGCGGCAATCGATCACGGAACGCTGGGCCGGGCCTTCCACGCTGGCATCGCCAGTATCGGGCAGCAGTTTCAGGAACCGGTATTGGACATGTTGCTCGGCGTGGGTGGCAACAAAGGTGCCCTTGCCTTGCCTGCGCACCACCAGATTTTCGGCAGCCAGTTCATCAATGGCCTTGCGCACGGTGCCTTGGCTTACCCGAAAGCGCGCTGCCAGCTCCATCTCGCTGGGAATCGATTCCCCAGGCTTCCACTCGCCTTGCTGCAGGCTCTGCAAAATCAAGCCCTTGATTTGCTGGTACAGAGGGCTGAACGCAGGCGTCGGCAACCCGGCGCCTTGAGGGGCGGGCGAATTGTCGGCAGCGAACGGGAGCGAGGACATGTGGAGTTGGTTGGGCTGGATGGGCGGTGAACCGCAGCGCTCGCAATCATATCTTATATAAGACATAAGACAAATTGACCGAGGCCATGAAACGGGGGTAAACTCCAAGGCTGTTTGCGGGGCACGGGCTGCTGGTAACAGGCGCTGGTGCTGCGTTGCACCTTTACCTGTTTTTGTCACTTCCTGGAGTTTTTCACCATGAGCAAGAAGCCTGTCCGTGTTGCCGTTACTGGCGCCGCTGGTCAAATCGGTTACGCACTGCTGTTCCGCATCGCCTCCGGCGAAATGCTCGGCAAGGACCAGCCCGTCATCCTGCAACTGCTGGAAATTCCTGACGAAAAGGCCCAGAACGCACTCAAGGGCGTGATCATGGAGCTGGAAGACTGCGCCTTCCCTCTGCTGGCTGGCATCGAAGCCCACAGCGACCCCATGACTGCCTTCAAGGACACCGATTACGCCCTGCTGGTGGGTGCCCGTCCTCGCGGCCCAGGCATGGAGCGCGCTGACCTGCTGGCTGCCAACGCCCAGATCTTCACCGCCCAAGGCAAGGCTCTGAACGCCGTGGCTTCCCGCAATGTGCGCGTGCTGGTGGTGGGCAACCCCGCCAACACCAACGCCTACATCGCCATGAAGTCGGCTCCTGATCTGCCAGCCAAGAACTTCACCGCCATGCTGCGTCTGGACCACAACCGCGCTGCTTCGCAAATCGCCGCCAAGATCGGCTGCGCTGTGGGCGATATCGAAAAGCTGGCCGTGTGGGGCAACCACTCGCCCACCATGTACGCTGACTACCGTTTCGCTACAGTGAACGGCAAGTCCGTCAAGGACACCATCAACGACCACGACTGGAACGCCAACACGTTCCTGCCCACCGTGGGCAAGCGCGGCGCCGCCATCATTGCAGCCCGTGGCCTGTCGTCGGCTGCCTCGGCCGCCAACGCTGCCATTGACCACATGCGCGACTGGGCCCTGGGCACCAACGGCAAGTGGGTGACCATGGGTATTCCTTCCAATGGCGAATACGGCATTCCCAAGGAAATCATGTTCGGCTACCCCGTCACCTGCGAAGGCGGCGAATACAAGATCGTTGAAGGTCTGCCAATCGACGCATTCAGCCAAGAGTGCATCAACAAGACCCTGGCCGAGCTCGAAGGCGAGAAGGACGGCGTCAAGCACCTGCTGTAAAGCACGCAGTCGCTAGCATTTTGTGGCGGGTGGTTTGAGAGGGTTTTTGCCCTCCAGCGCCCGCCAGTCAAGCGCTAGCAGCTCTCAATTTGAGAGCGGTGAGAGACATGCTGTGGCCCTTGCTTTCGATTTGCAGTGGCCACACGATTTTTCTCCCCCTGGGCCTTGAACATAGCCCTGTAGCTGATGATGGACGCACTCCACCCCCGTGAAATACTGCTCGGCGCCCAGGCGGGTGTACAGGCATTGCCTGTGTGCGATCACTACAGCGGTGTGGAAGCTCGCATGCGCAAGAGCCTGCAGATGCAGGCCGAGCTGACCGAAGAGTTTGGCGCTTGCGTGGTAGACGTCACGCTGGATTGCGAAGACGGTGCACCGGTGGGGCAAGAGGTAGAGCACGCCCGCTTGGTGGCTTCGCTGGCATCGGGTGCCTCGGCCACTGCCCGGGTGGCAGCGCGTGTGCACGCCACAGACCACCCCGCTTTTGCAAGCGATATCGACATCATTGCCGGCGCAGCCGGTCAACGCCTGTGCCACATCATGGTGCCCAAGGTGGAAACGGTGGACGACGTGGTTGCTGCCGAAAAAGCCTTGCTGCGTGCAGGCGCCACCCATTTGCCTTTGCATGTGCTGATTGAATCGCCCTTGGCGGTGTCACACGCTTTTGAGATCGCATCCCACCCCCAGGTGCAGAGCATCAGCTTTGGGTTGATGGACTTTGTCTCCTCCCACGGCGGCGCCATTCCTGCCAACGCCATGACATCGCAGGGGCAGTTCGCCCACCCTCTGGTGGTGCGAGCCAAACTGGAGATTGCGGCGGCCTGCCATGCCTACGGCAAGGTGCCCTCGCATTGCGTGGTGACGGAATTCACCGACCCCGCCGCCATGCAGGCTGCCGCCCAGCGCGCATCCCAGGAACTGGGCTACACCCGGATGTGGAGCATCCATCCGTCGCAGATCCGTCCCATCCTGCGTGCGTTTGCGCCGGCGTCGGCCGAGGTGGAAGCGGCAGCGCGCATCCTGCTGGCAGCCCAGGCTGCCCAGTGGGCCCCCATTAGCCACGATGGGGTGTTGCATGACCGGGCGAGTTACCGTTACTACTGGCAGTTGCTGGAGCGTGCGCACTACACTGGCGTGGCGCTTCCTTCCTCGGTGGGCCACTGGTTTGATGTGGTTACGCCCGTGAGCCACGTTACTGCATGATTTTTACTGGAGCTTTGACGCCATGAAACAACTTTTCGCCTCCGCTCTCCTGCTTTTGGCGCCTGCTTGGGTGATGGCCCAGGGTTCCAGCGCCGCAACGCCTGCCAAGCCTGCATCGGCCAAACAGGCCACGACGGCCAAGGCCAAGCCCGCCAACACCACCAAATCTTCGACCGCTGCGGCAGGCAACGGCAAGACTGTAGTGGCCAAGGCCCAGCAGACCAGCAGCCGCACCCAGCTCAAGAGCGCTGCCAACCAGGTGGCTACCGGCATCATCGCCGCCGAGGCTGCACTGTCCCCCGAAGAGTTGGCCATTGCCGAGCGTGTGCATGTCGGGCGCATCGCCTGCGAACTGGGCGCCTTCGTCAACATCACGGCTGACACGGCCAATCCAGGCCACTTCCAAGTCGAAGGCAAGGGCTTCAAGTACCGCATGATTCCCGTGGCGACCACCACGGGTGCGGTGCGTCTGGAAGACACGAAGGCCGGTGCGGTCTGGCTGCAGATTGCCAACAAGTCCATGCTGATGAACCAGAAGCTGGGTCAGCGCATGGCAGACGAATGCATGAGCCCCGAGCAGTATGTTGTTGCTGAAGCCATCAAGAAAGCTCCCCCGCAGAGCGTTTTTGACGCCCCCAGCGGCAGCAAATAAGAACCTTGAAAACGCAGCACTTTCTTGCCCGGCCATCGGGCAGGGCGGTGCGCTGTTGCCCCACTTTAGAACGTAACCGGAGAGAAGTATGTTGAAAGCCTACCGTGACCACGTGGCCGAGCGCGCCGCCCTGGGCATCCCGCCGCTGCCCCTCGACGCCAAACAAGTGGCTGAGTTGATCGAGCTCATCAAGAACCCGCCCGCTGGCGAAGAAGCCTTTCTGCTGGATCTGCTGACGCACCGTGTCCCTCCAGGCGTGGACGATGCTGCCAAGGTCAAAGCCAGCTTCCTGGCCGCCGTGGCGCACGGCGACATCAAGGTGGGCCTGATCTCCAAGGCCAAGGCGACCGAGCTGCTGGGCACCATGGTGGGCGGCTACAACGTGCACCCTCTGATCGAACTGCTGGACGACGCTGAAGTCGCTGGCGTGGCCGCAGAAGCCCTCAAGAAGACGCTGCTGATGTTCGACTTCTTCAACGACGTCGCCACCAAGGCCAAGGCCGGCAACGCCAAGGCCCAGGAAGTGATGAAGAGCTGGGCTGACGCCGAGTGGTTCACCAGCCGCCCTGAAGTCGAAAAGAAGATCACCGTCACCGTGTTCAAGGTGCCCGGCGAGACCAACACCGACGACCTGTCTCCCGCTCCTGACGCCTGGAGCCGCCCCGACATTCCGCTGCACTACCTGGCCATGCTGAAGAACACGCGTCCTGACGCGGCCTTCAAGCCTGAAGAAGATGGCAAGCGCGGCCCGATGCAGTTCATCGAAGACCTGAAGAAAAAGGGCAACCTCGTGGCCTACGTGGGCGACGTGGTGGGCACCGGCTCTTCGCGCAAGTCTGCTACCAACTCCGTGATCTGGGCCACCGGTCAAGACATTCCGTTTGTGCCCAACAAGCGCTTCGGCGGCGTCACGCTGGGCGGCAAGATTGCCCCCATCTTCTTCAACACGCAGGAAGACTCCGGCTCGCTGCCGATTGAAGTGGACGTGTCCAAGCTGGAAATGGGCGACGTCATCGACGTGCTGCCCTACGACGGCAAGCTGCTGAAAAACGGTGAAACCGTCGCCGAGTTCGCGCTCAAGAGCGATGTGCTGCTGGACGAAGTGCGCGCTGGTGGCCGTATCAACCTGATCATCGGCCGCTCGCTCACCGCCAAGGCGCGTGAATTCCTGGGCTTGCCTGCCTCCACCGTGTTCCGTCTGCCTACGGCACCCGCCGAATCCAAGGCTGGCTTCACACTGGCGCAGAAGATGGTCGGCCGTGCGGTGGGTCTGCGAGAAGGCCAGGGCGTGCGCCCCGGTACTTACTGCGAACCCAAGATGACCACCGTGGGCTCGCAAGACACCACGGGCCCCATGACCCGCGACGAGCTGAAAGACCTGGCTTGCCTGGGCTTCTCGGCCGACTTGGTGATGCAGTCGTTCTGCCACACAGCCGCTTATCCAAAGCCCGTGGACGTGAAGACCCACCGCGAACTGCCCCAGTTCATCAGCAACCGCGGCGGCGTGGCACTGCGTCCTGGCGACGGCGTGATCCACAGCTGGCTCAACCGCCTGCTGTTGCCTGACACCGTGGGCACGGGCGGCGATTCGCACACCCGTTTCCCGATTGGGATTTCCTTCCCCGCAGGTTCCGGCCTCGTGGCCTTCGGCGCCGCTACCGGCGTGATGCCTCTGGACATGCCTGAGTCGGTGCTGGTGCGCTTCAAGGGCGAGATGCAGCCCGGTGTGACGCTGCGCGATCTGGTGCACGCCATTCCGCTGTACGCAATCAAGGCTGGCTTGCTGACCGTGGCCAAGGCTGGCAAGAAGAACATCTTCTCCGGCAAGATCCTGGAAATCGAAGGTCTGCCAGACCTGAAGGTGGAACAGGCGTTTGAGCTGTCTGACGCTTCAGCCGAGCGCTCTGCCGCTGGCTGCACGATCAAGCTCAACCCAGAGCCCATCGCTGAATACCTGCGCTCGAACATCGTTCTGATGAAGAACATGATCGCCGATGGTTACCAGGACGCGAAGACCCTGCAGCGCCGCATTGAGAAGGTGGAAGCCTGGCTGGCCAACCCCAACCTGCTCGAAGCCGACAAGGATGCCGAGTACGCCGCCGTGATCGAGATCGATCTGGCCGACATCAAGGAACCTATCGTCTGCTGCCCCAACGATCCTGACGACGCCAAGTTCTTGTCCGAAGTGGCCGGCACGAAGATCGATGAAGCTTTCATCGGTTCGTGCATGACCAACATCGGTCACTTCCGCGCCGCAGCCAAGCTGCTGGGCGGCCAGCGCGATATTCCCGTCAAGCTGTGGGTGGCACCGCCCACCAAGATGGACCAGAGCGAGCTGATCAAGGAAGGCCACTACGCCGCCTTCGGTACCGCCGGTGCGCGTACCGAAATGCCCGGTTGCTCGCTGTGCATGGGCAACCAGGCCCAAGTGCGCGAAGGTGCGACGGTGATTTCCACCTCCACCCGCAACTTCCCGAACCGCCTGGGCAAGAACACCAACGTGTTCCTGGGCTCTGCCGAGCTGGCTGCCATCGCCTCGCGCCTGGGCAAGCTGCCTACCAAGGAGGAATACCTCCAGGAAATGGGCGTGATCGATGCCGACAAGGCCAGCGTGTACCGCTACATGAACTTCGACCAGATCGAGGAATATGCCGCGGTTGCCAAGGGCGTGACGGCCTGACCGGCTGCGCTCTGCGCATGAACGCAAACGGCCCTTCGGGGCCGTTTTTTGTTGGGTGTTGTCACCAAATTGTCATGAATTCGTCACTATGCTGGAGGCCATAACAACAAAAAGGAGGGGCCATGGCAGAAGTAAAAATGGCAGTGGGGCGGGGCGTGTTGGTGGTGTTTTGTGCCGTCTTTGCAATCCTCTTCACGGCCGTGGGTTACTTGGCCGGACTGCGTCCCCTGGCCTCCACCTTGCAGGCTGCGTTGTCCGTCCAGTCCTGGCAGCCTGTGCCAGCGCACGTGCTGGACGCCCAGATTCGCAAACATGCGGGCAGTGAGGGCGGCACCACTTACCAGGTGCTGGTGCGTTATCGCTACGAAGTGGCTGGCAAATCCTACGAAAGTCAGCGGGTGGGGTTGGACCCCCAGGCGGGTGCCGACAACGTGGGTGATTGGCAGGAGCGATGGTTTCAGACGCTGCACCAGGCGCAGCAACAAGGGCGCCCCATCACGGTCTGGGTCAACCCCGCGCAGCCCTCTGAGGCCCTGGTAGACCCGTCCATCCGCTGGCGGTTGCAAATCTTTCGCTTGCCGTTCGCACTGGTCTTTACCGGGGTGGGCCTGGCCGCTGGCTGGATGCTGTGGCGGCTGCTGTCGGGCCGCGATGCAAAGGCGCCAGAAGATTCACCGCAGAACCCGCTGACCAACAGCCACTGGGGTCTGTGGGCCTTCACGCTGTTCTGGTGTGGTATTTCTTTTCCCATGGCGGCGCTGTTCTGGAGCGACGCCCGAGCACCCTGGTGGGTCAAGGCGCTTCTGGGTGTTTTTGTAGCCATTGGCGTGGGCATGGCCTGGGCTGCTGTACATCAAACCCGCAAGGTGTGGCGCTACCGTGGGCTGGTCATGACGGCACTGCCGTCACGGCCCAGGGCTGGGCAGCCCGTTGAAGTGACGCTGGTGCTACCGCCCCGCGCGGCGCAGCACCCGGCTGCTGACCAATTCCAGCTGCGCGTGGCGCAATACCGTGTGGACGAAGCCAGTTCAGGCTCACCCGAGCGGCGCGTGCAGACCCTGGAGGCTGGCACGCGCCGCCTGGCACTGGGCGATGGACATCTGCGCCTGGTGGCCCGGTTTTCCCTGCCAGACGATGCTCCTACCCATGGTGCCCAGCGCAGTGGCGAGCGCGTGGACTGGCGGTTGGAGCTGCTGGGGGCCGAGGGAAGTCTGGAGCTGGCTTATGACTTGCCCGTTCAAGCATCCACCGCGATAGGGGCACGGTTGGAGGTGGATCCGTACGCTCCTTCGGCAGCTTGGCAGGAGGAAATTCCTATTGGACCGGTTGACGCGGGGGAAGAGGGCGGCGCGGCTTCACCGGGCGCATCACGGCTGCCTGTCAATGTTCAGGTGCGCGAAGGTGCCGATGGATGGAGTCTGCAGTTTGGACAAATGCCCTGGCGCTGGTCTGCCGTGGTGGCTGCTGCCGCATTGGTGGGCGATGGGTTGGTCCATGCCCGCCTGCAGCCCGGCGCGTTCGTGCTGCCGCAGAGCCTGTGGGGCATGTTGGCCTGGCTGGTGTTGCTGGGGTGGCTGCTGCACGCTGCAACCCGGCGCTGGACTTTGAGCGTGCTGGACGATGGTTTGCTGGTGGCAAGAGGTTCGTGGTTCTGGTCGCAACGGATTCAGTTGCCCGGTGCTGCCAGCCAGTCCCTGGTCTACAAACTGTTTCTTACGAATGGCGCTGGCGCCGCCAAGCGGGACTACTACGCCGTTCATGCCAAAAATGCGCAGGGTGAGTTGACCAGGCTCACCCCTGGTGTGCATGGCACGGGCACAGCTCGCGCCGTAGGCCAGGCCATCGCGCAGGCGTGGAAGGACCGTCAGGGCCGCTTCACGCCAGGGTTGCAGCGGGCGGTGGCAACGGGACGTTCCCGGCCTGCGTGGGGAGGCTTGTTGCTTGCGGCGCTGGCGTGCGCATGGGTGATGGATGCCCGGGTTCTGGCCTGGAACCCCGCCCAGCACCAGCAGTCTGCCCGTGCTCCACAGGTGGAACGCATCTGGGCCCCTGCGGATGCCCAGCTGATCGACGCCCAGAACGCAGGAGATGTACAAGCCCTGGCGCAAGCACTGCAGCAGGGCGCCAATCCCAACTTGCTGGCCGACAGTGGTTCTTCCATGCTCATGCTCGCCGCCCATCGCGGGCAGCAGGAGCATGTGGAACTGTTGCTTCAGGCTGGGGCGCAGGTGGATTTTCGACAGACGCAGAAAGACAGTGAGCGGGGTGACACTGCGTTGCTGCGGGCCTTCTATGGGGGCCACCTTGGCGTGGCGCAACGGCTGGTGCAGGCCGGTGCCAGCCTGCAGGCCCGCAACCGCTGGGACTGGGGCCCCGTGCACATGGCCGCGCAAAGCGGCTGTGTGCCCTGCCTGGCATGGTTGCAAGCGCAGGGGCAGTCACTGGTGGAGCCTGCCCCGGCAAGCCGTGGCGAGACACCGGCCATGCTGGCGGCGGCCAAGGGGCGTCTGGCCGCTTTGGAGTGGTTGCACGCGCAAGGCGTGGACTTGTGGAGCCGCGACGCGCACGGCAAAACGGCGCTGGACTGGGCCCAGTTTGGCAAACGGGCAGATGCGGTGCGCTGGCTGCAAGAGCGCCAGCCAGTGACGCCTTGAGGTGCAGGTTTGATCATATGCTATAAAAAATATAGCTGCTTGCGCTTATCTGACAAGCGCTGGAGGTCGTTTTGTCTTGAAATCGCGGCCCACCTGGGTGGCTTGTGGTTGCAAGCCCCAGGTGCCACTCCCTCGTTCAATCCTGTGGCCTGAAGCCAATCTCCAGTGAGGAAGGCACACGCCCATCCACATCGCGCGGCAAGGTTTCTGTCTTTTCCAGGGCGCGCAATACGGCGTCGTCCCATGCCTTGTTGCCACTGGACTGGATCAGCTTTTTGCCGACGATGGTCCCGTCGGGCGCCGCACGCACTTCCACCACGGCCCGAGGGTTGCCCGAAATAGCATCGGGGTACACGATGTTGGGCTTAACCTTGGCTGCCACCTTGCCGCCGTAGCTGCCTGAGGGGCCCGAAGAAACCTTGTCTTTGCCCGTGGCATGTTCGCCGCCAGTGGCGCCCGCCAGGCCTTGCATGCGGCGCATGTTGGCGTCACGCAAGGCGGCCAGTTCCTTGGCTTCGGCTTCGGCCCGGCGCTTCGCGTCGGCTTCTGCCTTGCGTTTGGCCTCTGCGTCTGCGGCGGCCTTGCGCTTGGCTTCTGCTTCTTCGGCGCGGCGCTTTTCTTCGGCCTGCTTCTTTTGCTCGGCGCGTTTTTGCGCTTCCTGCTTTTCCTTCAGCTCGCGCTCTTTTTCACGTTCCTTTTCGCGTTCTTTTTCTTTTTGCAGGCGCTCTTTCTTTTCTGCTTCCAGTTTTTCGCGGCGCTCGCGTTCGCGCTTTTCACGTTCCTGCTGTTCAGCGCGTTCACGCTTTTCCTGCTCCAGCCGCTTTTTCTCGCGCTCGATGGCAATGTCCGCTTCGCGGGTGTCAGGCTTTTCCTGCGCCCGTGGCGGAGGTGGAGGAGGCGGCGGCACCATGGCAGCGGGTGGCGGAGGAGGTTCTGCGGGCGTGGGAGGCGCAGGCGGTGGGGGCGGAGCCACGAGGGCAGGCGCGGCCTGCTGCGGAACCGCTGACCACAGCTCGGCCTCCACTGCTGGCTGGTCGGTCGTCGTGGTCCAGTTCACCCCCATGGTCAGCGCCGCTATCAAGGCGGCGTGCACCACAACGGCAAGCGCCACCGCGCGCAGGCGGCCGGGCGGGGAGGGGGGGGAGAACTGGTCGCGTTCGTCGTGAGCGTGCATGGAGTGTCTGGTGACGCTGCGGTATCAGCCGCCTTGCTTGACGGAAAGGCCCACGCGCTGCACGCCAGCTTTTTGCAGGGCATCCATGGCTTTGACCACGGCTTCGTATTGCACGCCCTTGTCCGCGCTGATGATGACGGCGGTGTCCTTGCTCTGGTCTTTTTGCCAGCGCAGGGCAGCATCACCCACTTCGCGCTGGGTGACGGTGCGCGTGGCGTCAGGCGTCTTGAGCTGCAGCGATCCGTCCTTGTTCACGATGACCTGTGCCACCACCTTGGGCACATTTTTGCCTTTGCCCACGCTGGGCACATCGATCATGCCGGGCGTGAGCATGGGCGCTGTCACCATAAAGATGATGAGCAGCACCAGCATCACGTCGATGAAAGGCACCATGTTGATTTCATTGATGGTGCGACGGCCTCGGCCGCGGGACGCCATGGCGGGCATGCGGGCTCCTTAATGGCCAGAGGCCGATTGCGAAGGCTGTGCGCCCAGGTTGCGCTGCAGGATGTTGGAGAACTCTTCGATGAAGGTTTCGAGGTGCGTGGCCACGCGATCGATATCACGCGCAAACCGGTTGTAGGCAATCACCGCAGGAATGGCAGAGAACAGGCCAATGGCCGTGGCGACCAGCGCTTCGGCAATGCCGGGGGCCACGGTGGCGAGCGTGACCTGCTCCATGCCTGCAAAGCCGGTGAAGGCGTGCATGATGCCCCACACGGTGCCAAACAGGCCGACGTAAGGCGAGACGGAGCCGACCGATGCGAGGAACGACAGGCTGGACTCCACCACATCCATCTCGCGCTGGAAGCTCGCGCGCATGGCACGGCGGGCGCCGTCCAGCAGCGTGCCGGGGTCGGTGATGCGGCGCTCGCGCAGCTTTTGGTATTCGCGCATGCCGCTGGCAAAAATGCGCTCCATAGGGCCTGCGTTCTTGGCGTTCTGTGCTGCGCTGGCAAACAGGTCATTCAGGCTGGTGCCGGACCAGAACTCGCGCTCGAAATCCTCGTTGAGCGACTTCACCCGCTTGAGCGCAAACAGCTTGCGGAAGATGGCAGCCCAGCTGGCGATGGAGACGCTGAGCAGCAGCAACATCACCAGCTGCACCACCCAGCTGGCCTGCAGCACCAGGTTCAAGATGGACATGTTTTGAGGGGTCATGAAAGTTGTTCCAGAAGGGTGCTCGGTATTCTTGCGGGCCGCATCGTTGCAGCATCCACCCAGCCAATGCGGATGGTGCCTTCGGTCAGCAACGTGGGCTTGTCTTCGGTCATGTGCTCTGGTTTCAGGAGCGCTTGCTGCGTGATTGTCAGGGATGCGCGGCCCTTGTCGAGCAGGCTGGCGGTAACAATCAGTTCGTCGTCCAGCCTGGCGGGCCGCAGGTAACGCAACTGCGCGTCGGTTACGACAAACATGCCGCCCGTTTGTTCCCGCAAATTGTGCTGGCCAACGCCCAATGAGCGCAGCCATTCGGTGCGCGCGCGCTCAAAGAACTTCAGGTAGTTGGCATAGAACACGATGCCGCCGGCATCGGTGTCCTCCCAGTACACGCGGATCGGGAATTCAAAAGCCATGCCGTTCCCTTGATGCCGCTCAGGCCAGCAGCTTGCGCAGGCGCGCGACGGATTCCTGCAACTGCTCCATGGAGTTGGCCGTGGAGAAGCGCACAAACCGCTCGGGTTCAAAGCTGCCAAAGTCACGGCCTGGTGTGATGGCCACATGGGCGCGGCGCATCACCTCCAAGGCAAAGTCCCAGCTGCCTTGCACGCCCAGGCGCTGGGCTGCGTCGGTGCAGTCGGCCCAGGCGTAGAAGGCGCCATCCGGCATCACGGGCACGCTCAGCCCCAGAGCCTGCAAGGCCGGGATGAAGTAATCGCGGCGCGCCTTGAACTCGGCCCGGCGGCGCTCGTATTCGGCAATGCTCTCGGCTTCAAAGCAGGCGAGGGCGGCCTGTTGCGACACGGTGCTGGCGCAGATGAAAAGGTTTTGTGCCAGCCTCTCCACCACGGGCACCATGGCGTCGGGCACCACCATCCAGCCCAGGCGCCAGCCGGTCATGTTGAAGTACTTGCTGAAGCTGTTGATGCTGACGATGTGCTCATCGATGGCCAGGGCGGTGTGGCCAAACTCTTCCTCGTACGACAAGCCCAGGTAGATCTCGTCGATCATGGTCACGCCGCCGCGCGCCTGCACCACCTCGTGGATGCGGCGCAGTTCTGCGGGTGCAATCGATGTACCGGTGGGGTTGGAAGGCGATGCCAACAGCACGCCCCGTGTGTTGTCTGTCCACGCGGCTTGCACCTTGTCGCTGCTCAGCTGGTAGCGCTCGGCGGCCGTGGTGGGCACCAGCACAGCCCGGCCTTCGGCAGCGCTCACGAAGTGGCGGTTGCAGGGGTAGCTCGGGTCGGGCATCAGGATTTCATCGCCACGCTCAATCAGCGCCAGGCAGGCCAGGTGCAACGCGGCCGATGCGCCGGCCGTGACCACAATGCGCCGTGCAGGAACGTCCACCCCGAAGCGGCTTTGGTACCAGCCGCTGATGCGTTCGCGCAGCGCATCCAGGCCCAGGGCGTTGGTGTATTGGGTGGCACCATCGCGCACCGCCTTGGCGGCAGCTTCCTGCACCAGCGGCGGGGCGGTGAAGTCCGGCTCGCCGATGTTCAGAAAGATCATGGGCTCGCTGGTGCCCGCCACCTCGCGTGCCATGGCTTGGGCGGCCTTGGCCACTTCCATGACATAGAACGGATCAATGCGCTCTGCGCGGCTGGAGAATTTCATGCTCGGGAATCCTGCGGCCCGCGAGGCTGCGGGCATGGCTCAAAAGAGAAGGACTGCGCCGGAGGCGCAGCCTCTGGCAGGCCGGGGCAGCACCCATCGGCAGATAGGCGCACCACGGGAAGGGCTCAGGCCTCTTCGCCTTCGGCGGCAGGGGCTTCTGGGCCGGGTTTGCCAGCCGCTTTGTCGGCAGCGACTTCGTTGGCACGCAAGCGGGGGGCCAGGCCGTTGAGCACGGCATTCACATACTTGTGGCCGTCAGTGCCACCAAACTCTTTGGCCAGCTCAATGCATTCATTGAGCACCACGCGCCAGGGCACGTCCATGCAGTGCATGAACTCGTACACGCCGATCCACATGGAGGCGCGTTCGATGGGCGAGATCTCGCCCAGCTTGCGGTCCAGCAGCGGCGTGATCAGGGCGTCCAGATCATCAGCGGTGTTGATGCAACCATGCAGCACCGCGTTGTAGTGCGCCGCGTCGGCCTTGTGGAAGCCTGCCAGGTCACGCGTGAAGGAGTCGATGGCGGCCGCGTCGTTGCGGCCCACGATGTGCTGGTACAGCGCCTGCAGCGCAAATTCGCGCGCACGGCTGCGGTTGGATTTGGATGCCGCCTTGCGCGTGCCGTTGGCCTTGAGGCCGGTGCGCGATTGCTTGGGTGGGCGCGTTTTGGACGATGGGGTGGTTTCGGTCATGACAGTTCGTCCAGCAGGTTGGCCATCTCTACCGCCACACGGGCTGCATCGGTGCCCTTGTCGCTCTGGCGGGCAATGGCTTGCTCCATGTTTTCGGTGGTGATGATCGCGTTGGCGATGGGGATCTGGTAATCGAGCGAGAGTCGCGTCACGCCGGCGCCAGACTCGTTGGCCACCAGTTCAAAGTGATAAGTCTCGCCGCGGATGATGCAGCCCAGTGCGATGAGGGCATCAAAGCTGTCGCTCTCTGCCATGGCTTGCAGCGCCACAGGCACTTCCAGTGCGCCGGGCACTTTCACGTGGGTGATGTTCTTTTCCTGCACGCCCAGTGCCTTCAGCTCTGCCAGGCAGGCGGAGGCCAGGGTGTTGGTGATGCTTTCATTGAAGCGGGCCTGCACGATACCGATGTGCAACTTCTTGCCGTCCAGCTTGTCCGCTGTGCCTTTTTCTGCGCCAAACATGTTTATTCCTTGGGGATGAATCCGGTGATTTCGAGGCCGTAGCCGGCCATGCTGGGCATGCGGCGGGGCTGGCCCATGAGTGCCATTTTTTGCACGCCGCAGTCGCGCAGGATTTGCGCGCCAACGCCGTAGGTGCGCAGGTCCATGCGGCCACGCTCGGGGGCCTGCGATGCGCGGGCCGTGCCTTCAAACTGGGCCAGCAATTGCTGCGCGGTTTCGCCGCAGTTCAGCAGTACCGCCACGCCCTTGCCCTGCTGGGCCAGGTACTGCAGGCTGGTGTCCAGACCCCAGGAATGCATGGAGCGGTTGACTTCCAGCGCGTCAAACACCGACAGGGGTTCGTGCACGCGCACGGGCACCACCTCGTCGGCTGTCCATTCGCCCTTGACCAGGGCCAGGTGCACGGCCTGGCTGGGCTTGTCGCGGAAGGCGTGGGCGGTGAAGGTGCCGTATGCCGTGGTCAGCGGGCGGCTGCCCACTTTTTCCACCAGCGATTCATTGCGGCTGCGGTATTGGATGAGGTCGGCAATGGTGCCAATCTTCAGGCCATGCTCTGCGGCAAACAGCTGCAGGTCAGGCAGGCGGGCCATGGTGCCGTCGTCCTTCATGATCTCGCAGATCACGGAAGCCGGGCTGCAGCCCGCCATGGCCGCCAAGTCGCAGCCCGCTTCGGTATGGCCTGCGCGCATCAGCACGCCACCATCCACGGCCTGCAGCGGGAAGATGTGGCCTGGCTGCACCAGGTCGGAAGGCTGGCTCTTGCGGTCCACCGCCACTTGCACGGTGCGGGCGCGGTCGGCGGCAGAGATGCCGGTGGTGACACCTTCGGCTGCCTCGATGGACACAGTGAACGCGGTGCTGTACACGGTGCCGTTGCGCGCTGCCATGGGGGGCAGCTTCAGGAACTCGCAACGCTCGCGGGTCAGCGTCAGGCAGATCAGGCCACGGCCAAAGCGGGCCATGAAGTTGATGGCTTCGGGGGTGACGTGGTCGGCGGCGAGCACCAGGTCGCCTTCGTTTTCACGGTCTTCTTCGTCCACCAGGATGACGATGCGCCCAGCGCGCATGTCGGCCACGATGTCTTCGACGGGCGAGATGGACACAGGGGTGAGGGGGGTGTTCATGGGAGAGGGCTTTCGTTAGGGCCACAGCGGGGTTGTGCAGCGCGAAACCACACGCCCTCATGGGCCGCACAACCGCAAAGGGTCGCCTAGCCATCCAAAGAACATGTTGTGCGGCGCTGCCGCAGCGCAAGGGGCCAAGCGTGCAGCCTCTTGCAAAGCTGGGTATTTTAGTTCAGCCGGGGCTGCAACTTGGTGCGCCGGATCAATGGCCCCTGCAACGCGCTGCAAAAACGGCGTAGGCCACCTGTGATGGCGATGCAGCGCTGGCTGGGGGATCCTCTGCACCAATCACCGCGCCGTGTGTATCTGCGGTCTCGGGCGGTCTGCGGCGTTGCAAAACCTCGCAATAGCGATGGCTATTGCTGCGTTTTGCGCCTTACAGCCCATCCCGATCCGCAGCGCACTCTTGCCGCCCGATTCGTGCAGAGGATCCCTGGCGGGGCGCTGAGTCGGCTCTTCGCACCAACTTTTGGTTCAGATGGCGCTGCCCTGAATCACTACATCCGACTCGGGGTAGGCCACGCAGGGCAGTACGCAGCCTTCGGCCTTTTCCTCTGGGCTCAGGCCCGGCCATTCGATGTCATAGCGCACGGTTCCTTCGACCAAATGGCCGATGCAGGTGCGGCAGGTGCCATTGCGGCAGGAACTGGGCCAGTCAATGCCGCCTTGCTCCATCGAGGTCAGCAGCGGTTGTTCGGGCCAGGCATCGCACTGGGTGCCGTCGGGCTCGATGCGGGCGATGAAAAAGGGGGCAGCTTGGGTCATGGTGGTTGGTGTCGATGTGAGCGGTGGGCGGAGGGGGAGAGGTAATGATCAGGTCAACGCGAGCGCCGCCACACCAGCAGCAGGTTGTTGGCAGGCATGGCGTGGCGCTCGCTCAAATGGAGGCCGGCCGCCTCTGCCTGCCGGGCTACGTCTTCCAGCGCGCGCAGGCCCCACTGGCTGTTTTGGGCTCGCAGGCTGGCGTCAAAGGCCAGATTGCCTGGGGAGGTGGGCACGCCTTGTTCCAGATAGGGGCCATAGGTCACCAGCATCCCGTCCGCGGCCAGGTAGCGGGCGGCGCCCCGCATCAGTGCCACGCAGCATTCCCAGGGCGCAATGTGGATCATGTTGGCGCAGTAAATCAGGTCAAACGGGGTGGAGAAGGGCTCGCCCTCGCTGGGCCAGTGCGCCTGGGTCACGTCCAGCCGCAGCGGCGGCCACACCTGCTGCGCACCACTGTGCGCGCACCAGCCGGAGATCGACGCGAACAGATCTTCTTGCCAGTCAGTGGGCTGCCAGCGCCATCCGGGCAGGGCGGCACCAAAGTGCGCTGCGTGCTGCCCTGTGCCACTGGCAATCTCCAGGGCGTTGCCACGGGGGGCGAGCAGCGCTTGCAGCACCGCAAGGATAGGGCCTTGGTTGCGTTCAGCAGCGGGGCTGTGGGTCCATGGCGGTGTTTGCATAAAAAAGGGGGTTGGCGCTTTACAGTCAAGCGCGAGATGCTATCAAAAATAGAGCGCCGCAGTGTTGCCCGGTTTTTTCCGGGCCGGCATCCCATGCGCCAGTTTGCTTAAAAAATGTGCAATGGATAGGCGGCCCTTGTAAATCAATGACTTGCAACGCTCATACAGCACTTGTTCAGAGTTATCCACAATTTTGTCCAAAAAAGAACGGGATAACCGCTCAAAACTGGCGTTTCAGCATCGGGCGGTAGGTTTGCTTAATTTTTCAGCGTTTCGTTGGAAGTCTTTGAAAATCAAAGGGTTGCATTGCTCATACAAGACTTGTCTAAACTTATGCACAGGCTTGTCCAGCGGGAACAGGGAAAACTGAGCGTCGTAGCGGTTTGGTTTGATGAAAAATTAAGCAGCACAAGTGGCTTCTTGATAAATCAACCACTTAGCAGTCCCATACAAGACTTTTCCCCACTTATCCACATGCTTGTCCAGTGCTGTCAGGGATAACCCGTGCACGGCGTTCTGTCCCCTTCGCAACGATGCCGCGGCGGGTGTTGCCGTACAGTGTTGGCAGCAGTTTTTGTCCTGACATTCATCCCATTCCCCCCTTTTTAGATACAGGAGAGTTTTTCCATGGCAGACATCGAATTCAAAGGCCGCGTAGCCATCGTCACGGGCGCAGGTGGCGGCCTGGGGCGTCAACATGCGTTGGCGCTGGCGGCCCGCGGCGCCAAGGTGCTGGTCAATGACCTGGGTGGTGCCGTGGATGGCAGCGGTGGCATAGCAGGCGCTGCGCAAAAGGTGGTGGACGAGATTCGTGCTGCGGGCGGCGAGGCCCTGGCCAACGCAGCCTCGGTGACCGACTTTGCCGCGGTGGAAGCCATGGTGCAGCAAGCCATCGACGCCTGGGGGCGCGTGGATGTGCTGGTCAACAACGCCGGCATTCTGCGCGACAAGAGCTTTGCCAAGATGAGCATGGACGACTTCCGCCTCGTGGTGGATGTACACCTGATGGGCGCGGCCTACTGCTGCAAGGCGGTGTGGCCGCACATGGTGGCCCAGCAATACGGGCGCATTGTGATGACCACTTCGTCCACCGGCCTGTATGGCAACTTTGGGCAGAGCAACTATGGCGCTGCCAAGCTGGCCCAGGTGGGGTTGATGCAGACTCTGGCATTGGAAGGCGCCAAGCACAACATCCACGTCAACGCCCTGGCCCCGACAGCCGCCACGCGCATGACCGAAGGGCTGATGCCCCAAGAAGTGCTGGACGCCCTCAAGCCCGAAGCTGTGGTGCCTGCCATGCTGGTGCTGGCGCATGAGTCCGCGCCCACCCGCACCATCCTGTGCGCCGGGGCTGGCACGTTTGAGGCGGCCCACATCACGCTCACGCAGGGCGTGCACCTGGGCATTGGCTCTGAGGTGCCCGAGCAGCTTGCGGCCCGCCTGGCCGAAGTCACGAATCGCGCGGGTGAGCAGGTGCCGCAAAGCGGCGCGGCCCAGGGCACCAACGAGGTGGCCAAGGCGATGGCCGCCCGCTGAGTGCTGGCGAGGTGCCAAGGGTGGGGGTTGCGAGCAGCCCCCAACCACAGCCTTCCGATGCGTGTGCGGGGCGGCGTTTTCAGCCGTTTTGCGACAAGGACTTGAGCAGGGTTCGGGCGCAGGGGGCCGGGCCGTGCTAAGTTCCGGGCCAATGAGAAGATGGACCGGTATTACCTTATGAGCAAACTGCAGGACAGACTGAACGCCCTCCCCACAGATTTCCTGCGCGGCATTCGCCGTGGTGTGGAAAAAGAGGGGCTACGCGTGCAGCCCACCGGAGGACTGGCGCTCACCCCCCATCCCAAGGCCCTGGGCTCTGCACTCACCCACCCGCTGATCACCACCGACTACAGCGAATCCCAACTGGAACTCATCACCGGCGCGCACCTGGGTGTGCAGCAGTGCATGGATGAGTTGACCGAAGTGCACCAGTTTGTGCAGCACACCTTGAAGGACAGCGGCGGCGAGCTGCTGTGGGCGTCGAGCATGCCGTGCGGGCTGCCTACGGACGAGACCATTCCGCTGGCCCGCTATGGCGGCTCCAATGTGGGGCGTGCCAAGAGTGTGTACCGCATGGGTCTGGGTCACCGCTACGGCCGGCGCATGCAGACCATTTCGGGCATCCACTACAACTGGTCGCTGCCCGGCGTGAGCAGCGAGCAATATTTCTCGCTCATCCGCAACTTCCGTCGCCATGCGTTTGTGCTGCTGTACCTGTTTGGCGCATCGCCCGCGCTGTGCCCTTGCTTTGTGCAAGGGCGTGAGCACCGCTTGCAACGCCTGAGCGACAGCGCCTTGTACCTGCCACACGCCACATCACTGCGCATGGGGCGGCTGGGCTACCAGAGCGATGCCCAGGCCACCCTGGCCGTGAGCTACAACGGCCTGCAGGGCTATGCCAACTCGCTGCACGAGGCGCTGACCAAGCCTTACCCCGCCTACGAACAGGTGGGCGTGCGCAACCCCGGTGGCGACTACAACCAGCTGGGCACCAGCCTGCTGCAGATCGAAAACGAGTTCTACGGCACCATCCGCCCCAAGCGCACAGTGCGCACGGGCGAGCGCCCCCTGCACGCCTTGCGCGAGCGCGGGGTGGAATATGTGGAGGTGCGGTTGATGGACATCGACCCCTTCGTTCCCGTTGGCATCACAGCGCCCACCATGCGTCTGCTGGATGTGTTCTTGCTGCACTGCCTGCTGTCAGACAGCCCGCCGGACACCCCTGAAGAGATTGCGGAACTCAAGCAGAACCAGCACCTCACGGCCGAGCGTGGCCGCGAGCCCGGCCTGCTGCTGCAGCGCCAGGGCCAGGCTGTGGCCTTGACCCAATGGGGTGACGAAGTGCTGGCGGCGTGCGAACCCCTGGCGGCCGCGCTGGACGCCACCCACGGCTGCACCGACTACAGCGCCGCCTTGCGCGAGGCCCGCGCGCTGATGCAGGCGCCTGAGCGCACCCCCTCTGCCCGGGTGCTGGACACCATGGTGCGCGAACATGCCAGCAGCTTTGAAAGCTTCGCCTTCCACCAGTCAGAACTGGCCCGCGACACCTTGCTAGATTTGCCCTGGACAGCGGAGCAACAGGCCCGCTACCTGGCCATGAGCGAAGAGTCCATTGCCGCCCAGAAAGCCATCGAAGCTGCTGACACCCTGCCGTTTGAGGCATGGCGCGAGCAGTACATGGCGGTGGAGGGGCTGGGCTGATTCGCCGGGGCTGACCGGTGTGATGCTGGATTGCTATTGAAATGTGAGCTGGTGGCGCTTTCTGGATAAGCGCTAGAGCCCATTTTTATTCATAACCCAGCACCAGCAGCGCTTCCTGCCGCCAGTACTCTGCAGCGTCTGCAAAGCCTTCCCACACGCAGCCGTTGCAACCCCGCCCGCAGCAGGTGGCGGGCTCGGCCGGTGGTGGTCGCAGCGCCAGGCCCTGCGCAAGTGCTTGGGCCTGCAGCGCGGCAAACATGGCGCTTGCGCTGGGCCCGTCCACTGCGCGGGTGAGGGCCACGGCGGGCAGGGCAGGCCGTGCGCTCACTGGCGGTGTGCCCCGGCACGCACCCGGCGCACCACGTACTGCACGATGAACGCCCCGCCCAGCACCAGTGCAAACCAGCCCACGGCTGCTACCTGGCCCATCAGCTCGCGCACGTCGCCCGAGCGGGCAATGTACGGCGCCAGCACAATCACCAGCCCGATCAGCGCGCAGGTCACGCCTTTGAACAGCAGTTCCTTGTCGGCCTTGCTGGGCTGCTGGGGGGTGGGGGGCGTGGGTTGGCGTGGTGGCATGGGCGTCTGAAAAAGGTGGCGTGCCGGTTTGACCGGTTGCCGCAATAGAAATGGTGGCGCAGGAAAGCGCAGCGCGATTATCCTTGCCGCCTCTGTCTGAACTGAACGAACAAGAAAGATCCCGCATGTCCATCCAGTGGTTCCCCGGTCACATGCACCTGACCAAAAAAGCCATCTCCGAGCGCATCAAGGACATTGACGTGGTGATCGAGGTGCTGGATGCGCGCCTGCCCGGCTCCAGCGCCAACCCGCTGCTGGCCGAAATGACCGACCACAAGCCCAAGCTCAAGGTGCTGAACAAGCAGGACGTGGCCGACCCCGAGCGCACCGCCCTTTGGCTGGACTGGTACAACGCCCAGAGCGAAACCCGCGCCGTGCCGCTGGATGCGTCTGACCCAGCCCCTGCGCGCAAGCTCATCGATGCCTGCCATCTGCTGGCACCCAACCGGGGCGGCATGGCCAAGCCCATGCGGGTGCTGATCTGCGGCGTGCCCAACGTGGGCAAGTCCACGCTGATCAACACGCTCAGCAACAAGCGCCAGGCCAAGACGGGGGACGAGGCGGGCATCACCAAGCTGGAGCAGCGCATCACGCTGGCCGATGACTTCTACCTGTGGGACACCCCCGGCATGCTCTGGCCCCGCATCATCGTGCCCGAAAGTGGCTACAACCTGGCCGCCAGTGGTGCCGTGGGGCGCAACGCCTACGACGAAGAATTGGTAGCGCTGGAGCTGCTGCGCCGCCTGCAAGAGCACTACGCGCCGTTGCTGGAAGCGCGCTACAAACTGGGCCTGCCGCCCGGCGCCATGGCCAGCATGCAGGACGATGAGCTGCTGGAGGCCATTGGCCGCAAACGTGGCGCCATGATGAGCGGAGGGCGGGTGAACCTGCAAAAAACCGCCGAGATCGTGATGACCGACTTCCGCACCGCCACGCTGGGTCGCATCACGCTGGAAACCCCTGAGCAATTCGAGCGCTGGCTGGCTGCAGGCTTGGCCAAGGATGCCGAGCGCGCTGCCAAAAAAGAGGCTCGGCTCAAGTCCCGTGGCAAGGGTTCAGGCAAGCGCGAACCAGGATCGGGCGACCCACAGGCGCAATAACCTTCACCTGGTGCGTGGCTGCGTCCACGCACTGAAGGGCCAGGGTTCGAGGCCAGTGGCCCGACCTTGCCTTGGACTGGTCCTTACGTAGGAGAGCCGTCCACCGGAGCGATCGCAATCTGGTTGCGGCCCCGGTTCTTGGCGAGGTACAGCGCCTGGTCGGCGCGGTCCAAAACGTCCCGCAAACTGCGGTCATGGGGGCTGATGGTGCCTACCCCTACGCTGACTGTGATGCGGTAGGGGCGGCCTGTCTCATCGGTCAGTGGCGTGCAGGCAACCCCGTGCATGATGCGGGTCGCAATCTCGATGGCTTGGTCGTGCGCCGTCAGGGGCAGCAGCACACAGAATTCTTCACCGCCCAAACGGCCCACCACGTCCGTGGCCCGGAGCTGGGCTTTGACCACATGGGCAAACTCCGCCAGCGCTCGGTCACCCTCCAGGTGGCCCAATTCGTCGTTGATGGTTTTGAAATGGTCCAGGTCCAGCATGAGCAGGGCAAACGGCGCGCCATCAGCGCGTGCCTTTTCGTACACCTGGGTGGCCGCTTCCAGAAAAGCCCTGCGGTTGGCCATGCCGGTGAGCATGTCGGTGGTGGCCAGCCGGTGCAGCTCGCGCTCCAGATTTTTGCGCTGGGTCACGTCGCGGTAGATGCCCTCCACGCCCGCAAAATTGCCGGCATGGTCGTACAGGGCGTGGCTGCTGATGGAGATGTCGATTACCGAGCCATCGCGCCGCACCATCTGCCCCGGAAAGTCCGACACCTCGCCGGTTTGCTGGATGGCCGCCTTGAAGGCATCGCGGTCTTTGCTTTGCGGGTAGTACGACTCGGCCGTGCGGCCCTCGATCTCGTGGGGCTCGTAACCCAGCACGCGCCGCACACCGGGCCCCACATGCTGGACGACGCCGTTGGCGTCCGTGCGGTAGTACACGTCCTGCATGTTTTCAAAAAGACGGCGAAAGTTCTGCTCACTCTCGCGCAGCTGGGCCTGGATTTCACTTTGGTGGGTCATGTCCAGCCCGCACATCAGCACGCCGGGCTTGCCATGCCACTCCACGGCCACGCTGGAGATCAGCACCATGCGCAAATGGCCTTTGGCCGTGCAGATGCGAAATTCGGAGGACTTGTTGGGGCGCCCCTCCTGGTCAGGGTCAGCCACTTGCTGGATGCGTTGGGTGGAGCGGATCTGGTCCACCAGGTGCACGAATTCGCCAGACTGCCGCCCGATCAGGCATTCGGCGCTTTCCACTTCCAGCAAGGCCACCGCAGCCGCGTTCGCGTACTGGATGGCTCCCTCCTGGGTGATCAGCACAGCCCCAGGCAGCGCGTGCAGCAGATCTAGTTGGTCAGACATGGGTGTGCTTGCCGGAATAGTCGGTGCATTGTGGCACCCGCCACGGCCCGCTCGCACACATTTTTTTGCAAAGTGTCACGCATGTGCCAAGCCCAGGCGCTGCCGCGTTGCGGCCTGGAACCTGTCGCTGACGCGCTGGTGGCGTCAGTCTTTGGAGTCGGCCTGGGCGCTGGCGGCCAGGGCTGCCGCAGCGCGCAGCTTGTCTTTCTTGCTGGGGCGTTTGCCCTTGATACCGCCAGTGCCGGGCGGCTGCTTGCTCACGGCCACGGCCGTGGGCTCAAAGCCCGCCACGGTTTCACGCGCCAGCCGCTGGTTCTGCCGCTTCTCGATCAACTGAAAATGTGCTTCGGCTTCCGGGGTGATGAAGCTCACGGCCACACCACTCTGCCCTGCACGACCGGTGCGGCCGATGCGGTGGGTGTAGTCGGCCGCAGAGCGGGGAAGGTCGTAATTCACCACGGCGGGTAACTGGGCAATATCAATCCCGCGTGCGGCCAGATCGGTGGTCACCACCACCTGCCAGCGTTCATCCTTGAACTCCTGCAAGACTTGGGCGCGCGAGCCCTGGCTGAGCCCTCCGTGAAACGGCGATGCGTAGATGCCTGCTTTGTAGAGCTTTTCTGCGACGTGATCTGCGGCGTATTGGGTGGCCACGAAAACCAGCACCCTGGACCACTGGTGCTGCTCGATCAAGTGCTTGAGCAACTGGGTGCGCCTGGGGGCATCCACCACGATGGCGCGTTGGGCAATGTCGGGTTGGGTTTGCTCGGTGGCGGCAATCTCGATGCGCACGGGGTCGCGCAGCAGGCTTCCCGCCAGCGCTTCCACCTCCTGGGGGAAGGTGGCCGAGAAAAACAGGTTCTGGCAGCGCTGCGGCAGCAGTTGCAGCACAGCTTGCAATTCTTCGGAAAAACCCAGGTCCAGCAGGCGATCGGCCTCGTCCAGCACCAGGCGTTGAACCTGGCCCAGCCGCAGTGCGTTGTTCTGTACCAGATCCAGCAGCCGGCCAGGCGTGGCCACGACCACATCTGAGCCCCCGCGCAGGCGCATCATCTGCGGGTTGATCGAGACCCCCCCGTACAGCACGGCCACCCTGGTGCGCGTGGGCAGGGCCAACGCGAACTGGCTGAATACCTCGCCCACCTGGGATGCCAGCTCGCGCGTGGGTACCAAAACCAGAACGCTGGGATCCCTTTGCTGGGGGGCGTTTTGCAAGGCCTGCAGCAAGGGCAGTGCAAAGGCGGCGGTTTTACCGGACCCCGTCTGGGCGCAGGCCAAGACATCGCGTCCTTCCAGCACCGAAGGAATGGACGCTGCCTGCACAGGCGTGGGCGCAGTGAAACCGCTGGCCACAGCGGCCTGGGCAAGTGCTGGGGATAGACCGAGGGAGGCAAAGGGCATGGGTTGGAGTCTGGCGAGGCAAATAAAGCGCGAATCACTGTGTGTGCGGGAGCACCTGCGCCCCTGAACCGTTGGCAGGTCGTGATGCCCAGACCCGTCGCGCAACGGGTATGGCATTTCGCGGTGCAGGGATCGCCTGATTGTCGGGCACTTCGCGCCAGGCGGCACAGGCCTGTGGAAAAGTTTGTTTCTCTCGTACTTCAGCGGCAGGGGGTGGGTGCCCTGTCTGGAGCCACGGGAACACACCGATAATCGCTTCCCCGCTCTTTTGCAGCGTTGATTTCTTACCGGTAGCCGACCATGAGCATTGCCCCCGAACCCAGCACCATCACCCACGGCATCCAGTTGGCCGTGGCCCCGGTTTTTCTGTTGACCGCCGTGGCCGGCATGATTGGCGCGGTGGCTGGGCGGCTGGCGCGCATCATTGACCGTGCACGCGTGGTGGAAGACCGGGCCCGCAATTCCAGCGATGCCGAACACCACGACCGCGCCATGCTGGAGTTGGGTTACCTGCGCACCCGTGGGCGCTTGGCCAATGCCTGCATCGGGTTGCTGACGCTGTGCGGCTTCTTGATTGGCGTGACCATCGTCTTGCTGTTTCTGGGCGAAACCATGGATTTCCGGGGGCACAGCTGGGCGGTGGCCAGCTTTCTGTCGGGCGTGATTTCCTTCCTGGCCGCATTGGTGCTGTTTTTCACCGAGACGGTGATGGCCACTCGCCTGCTCAATTTCCAGCTACTGAACGCGAGAGGGAAGTGAACCATGGCCTCGTTGCGCGACCTTCAAAGCCTGGGTGGACTGGTGTACTCCACCGACCATGGCCGCATGTGCCCAGCCTGCAGCAAGCCACAGGCGCAGTGCGTGTGCAAGCAAATCAAGCCAGTGCCCACGGGCGATGGCATCGTGCGCGTATCGCGTGAAACCAAGGGCCGTGGGGGCAAGGCCGTCACCTTGGTCAAAGGCATTCTGGTGGATTCAGACCAGCTGGAGCAGCTGGGAAAGCAGCTTAAAACCGCTTGCGGTACCGGTGGCACCGTCAAGGACGGTGTGATCGAGGTGCAAGGCGACCATGTCGAAAAGGTCATGGCCGCGCTGCAGAAGCTGGGTCACAAGGTCAAGCGGGCAGGGGGCTGAAGGCGTGAACATTCCTGGACTGGACCCGGCCGCGTTGCAGCGCCTGGTGACGGTGCAAATGCCCTATGGCAAACACAAAGGCTGTGTGTTGGCAGACTTGCCCGGCAACTACCTGAACTGGTTTGCGCGCGAGGGCTTTCCGAACAACGAGCTGGGCCGTTTGCTGGCGCTGATGCACGAAATCGACCACAACGGTTTGACCGAGCTTTTGACGCCGCTGCGGCGGCGGTAGCCCTGCCTCAAGCCGCATCGCGGATGCGTGGGGGCCCGGCACCATAATGGCGGCCAATCAATTCACAACAAGAAGGGAGTGCAGATGAAGGGCAACGTCGCAGCCATCGTGCTGATTGTTCTGGGCGTATTTTTTCTGTTGACCAATCTGGGGCTCATCAGCATCAGCTTGCGCGAACTGCTTCGCGTCTGGTGGCCTGTCGCGTTGATCGCCGTCGGCGTGGCACTTTTCTTCACCCCTGGGGGCAGGGGGCGGTAAGACAAAAGCCTGCGCTTGCGGCGCAGGCTTGTTGAAAGTCAGCGGGGGGGCAGTCACGACCCCCGTGGTTGGCGAATGGGCGCGAAGCACTCAAGCCCCGTGGGGATGGGCTTCTTGGCGCGGTGTGGCAAAGCCGGGCAGCTCTCCAAAATACCCTCGGAAGAGATTGCGAGCCACCCCATGCGCTGCGGCCTGCAGCCCGTGTGCCACTTCCGGAGCAAACAGCCGGGCCGTGTGCTCGTTCCACAAACGCACCCAGGCCGCAAAGTGGGCAGGCGTGATGCCTTGCAGCTGCATGTGCTTGCCCAGCACATTGCCTTTGAAGCTGCGACTGCCCAGCAGCACCGTGCTCCAAAAATCCACCAACCTGTGCAAGTGCTCGTCCCACTGGCCGGCCAGGGCCTCGTCAAACACCGGGCCTAGCAGCGCGTCTTGCCGCACATCGGCATAAAACGCGTGCACCAACTCGGAAATGCTTTCAACAGTGGGGATGTGATAGGTCCGGTTGGCTTGCATGGCGCACAGTGTGAGCGATCAGCTGCAGCTACATGCTGACGTACCGCAACCCCCGGCCTTGGCAGACGCCTCAAACTGAGGGAAAAGCACGTTATTTTCCAAGTGGATATGGTTGATCAGGTCATCGTTGAGCTGGGCGATGCCGGCATACAGGGCGCGCCAGGTGTTGCACGCGCCTTGGGGGGGCGTGGCATCGTTGGTCAGTGCGTTGAGCTTGTCGAGCGCCTCACCGTGGTCTACATGCTCGGCACGCATCATGCCAATGGGGTGCACCACGAAGGCATTGCCACCAGTCTTCAGCATGGGGAACAGAATGGTTTCTTCCTTCTCCATGTGCGACAGCAGTTCTTCGTGCATGGCTTCCAGCGTATCGGCCAAGCCTGCTGGCACATCGGGGTTGTCGCGGTGCACAGCTTCCACTCGGCGCGCCATGCGAATCAGTTCTGGAAGCTGCGCGCGATGCACTTCGTGGTAGCGGGCCAGGATGTGGTCTACCAGTTCGGCAGGCGAGGTAATGCCAGGCAGGTTGGTGCTGCGCTGCAGTTGCGACAGCTCGGCCAGGATGGCGTCCACGTCCAGCGATTTCTGTGCAGCCGCCTCGCGCAGGCTGATCTGGCCGCCGCAGCAAAAGTCCAGCTTCAAACGGCGAAAAACGGCGGTGGAACCTGGCAGCTCCACAGCGATCTGACCGATGGCTTGCTCTGCGCTCAAAGCGGGTTGGGTGTCTTGCAGGCGGGCATTCATGGGGTCTTCCTTAAAGATTCATCTGGTATGAATATTTTATTCAATAAAATTCACGTTGCAAGCATCTTTTAATTCGAGCCAGGAACAACGCCATGCGCCTTACCCAATGGACTGACTACACCTTGCGTGTACTGATGTATTGCGCGGCTACGCAGGGCCGTGAACAACCTGTGACGATCACCGAGGTGGCCGAGGGCTATGGCATCTCGCGCAGCCACCTGATGAAGATCGTGCAAGAGCTGGCCGCCCAGGGCTTGCTGGAGACGACGAGGGGCAGAGGAGGCGGCATGCGCCTGATGAAGCCGCCCAGCGAGATCAATCTGGGCGCCGTGGTGCGCCAGACCGAAACTGACTTTCACCTGGTCGAATGCTTTGACCCCCTGGTGAACCGCTGCCGTTTGAGTGACAACTGCCGGCTCAAGGGCGCCTTGGGGGCAGCCATCAACGCTTACCTGGCGGTGCTGGATGGCGTGACCCTGGCGGATTTGGTGGATGCGCCCGCATCCACCATGGAGGTGTTGCCGCTGGTTCAGCATCCCCGGCGCAGCGCCAAACCTGCGTCTGGCCTGGCGGTGAAATGATCCGGTGAGCGTGCTGGAGGTGGCCCGAGGCTTGGTCGGGCCTATCGCCCCTGCATTGAATACTGCCCAGATAGAGCAGCGCTGCGATGTGGGGCCGAGCGGATCGGCTGTTTTGTGTGTGTTCGAAAAGGTTTGTTGCCAGACCTTTTCGAAGGAGTTTACGGAGTCACCACTTCGAGCAGGCGGTCCAGGCCGCCCTGGTTGATGGCCACATGGGCTTGCGCACGCACGGTGGGTTTGGCATGGTAGGCCACTGAAAGACCGGCGACGCCCATCATGGGCAGGTCGTTGGCACCATCGCCCACAGCAATGGCCTGCTTGGGGGAAATGCCCATCAGCGATGCCAGCTCCAGCAGGGTGCGGCGCTTTTCGGCGCCATCGCAAATGTCGCCCCAAGCCTGGTCCACCATGCGCCCGGTCAGCTGGCCGTTGTCCACTTCCAGCATGTTGGAGCGGGCGAAGTCGATGCCCAGGCCCGCGCGAACGCGATCGGCAAAGAAGGTGAAGCCGCCCGATACCAGCAGCGTGGTGAGTCCGGCGGCTTTCGCGGCGGTGATCAGCTCTTTGGCTCCGGGGTTGAAGCGCAGCCGTTCGGTGAACACATGCTCCAGATGGCTCACCGTCACCCCTTTGAGCAGGGCCACGCGCTGGCGCAGGCTTTCCTTGTAGTCGGTGATCAATCCTTGCATCGCTGCTTCGGTGATGGCGGCCACTTCTGCCTTGCGGCCAGCGGCATCCGCAATTTCATCCACGCATTCGATGTTGATGAGCGTCGAGTCCATGTCAAAAGCAATCAGCTTGAAATGGGACAGCGAGAGCGGCGCTTGAATGCCCTGGACAACGAGGCCTGGGGCCAGTTCGGTGGCTTGTGTCATGAAAAAACTGCGGCTAGACGGAAATGGAAAACCGCAATGGTAGCCCTGTGGCATAGGGCTGCCGCTGTGCCGCAGACATTGGGCACAGGGCGCATGGCTTTGTCAGCGCACACTCAGCGAGCCCACGTCAATAGCGGCTGGCTGCAGGATTTAAAGCAAAAAAAGGCCCTAAGGCGCATGCGTAAAGCGCAAGCAGCTATCAAAATAGAAGCAAACGCTTGCGCCCAAAGCGCCATCACTGCGAGCGCCTCTCAAAGCAGCTCAGCGCGTGGACGTCTGTCCTTCTCGGTTGCCCTTGCCGACCTGTGCGGGGTTGGGCGCTGGTGGCTCGTTCATCTTCACCACAAACATGCGCACGAAGAACGCGGCCATGCACAGCATGAATCCAATGCCGATGATGCTCATCAGGCCGTAGTCGGTAGAGAAAAGGTCGTTCAGCAATTTCATGGGAAACCCTCCTTCTTGAATGGATATCCCACTATCGTGCCCCAGAGGCGTGGGCGGCTTGCGCTATGTCAAGAATCCACAAGCCACGGCTGTCGTCTTCAATCGGGTTTGCGCAAGTACAAACGATCCGACCATGTGGCCAGCCACTCGGGCTTGAACGCCACAAAGATCGCCGTCAACATGCCCGTGACGAAAGCGTCGCCCCAGGCCATGAGCCAGCGTGCGACCAGTGACAGATCGCCTTCCACGCCTGGGAGCGAATGCCCGCTCCACTGCCCCAGCACGTTTGCCAAAAACAAGCACACGGCCGTGCCGAGAAAGGCGCGACCCAGCACGTAGACAAAGGGCTGTGTGCCGATCAGGCGCCGGATGACCGCACCCAATGCCAGTGCCAAGGTGGCAGGCACAACCCCTTGCCAGGCAATGGTGCCCACGGCGTCAGCCCAGTCGAGCGAGGGTGAAAGCACGGCCGCAATGCCGCCCACGGCCACCAAGGCCGGTATGGCCAGCGGCCACCCCAGCATCAGAACCACCAGGCAGGCGCCAGACCATTGCAACTGCAGCGGCATGCGATGCAGTGTGGGCAGCGCCCACAGCCAGGGCAGCACCACCAGCGTGGCCAGCAGCGGCGTCACAACTGGGGAGGGCTCGCTAGGCCCGTCTTTCTCCAGCGCCTGGCGGCTCAGCATGCGCCAGGGTCGCAGCCACAGCGACATGGCCAAGGCCACCGCAATCAGACAAGCTTCAATTTCCATAGCGTTCCTGGCGCGGTGTTGCCGATGGTGTGGCGTTTATCCGAGGGCGGGCTGGGTCAGCGGCTGCCCGAGCCCGCGCAAGATATCGCGCACCAGTTGTGCCCGGTCCTTCGGCTCTTTCAACTCGCGCTCGATGCGCAGCTTTTCGTTGCCCGCCAGCTTGATGTGCTTGTTCTTCTGGATCAGCTCGATGATCCGCATCGGGTCGATCGGTGGTTGGGGCTTGAAGGTGATGTTGATCACGCCGGGCGCCGCATCCACCTTCACCACGCCGTAGGGCTGGCTCAGTACGCGCAGGCGGTGCACGTCGATGAGGGTCTGGGCCTGCGGCGGCAGTTTGCCAAAGCGGTCCACGATCTCTTCGAGCAAGCCGTCAATCTGGTCCGGCGTCTTGGCCGTGGCGAGCTTCTTGTAGAACGACAGGCGCAGGTGCACGTCGCCGCAGTAGTCGTCGGGCAGCAGGGCGGGGGCGTGCAGGTTGATGTCGGTGGTGACGGACAGGGGCGACAGCAGGTCGGGCTCCTTGCCCGCCTTGAGCGCCTTGACGGCTTCGTTGAGCATCTCGTTGTACAGCTGGAACCCGACTTCAAGCATGTTGCCGCTCTGGTTTTCGCCCAGCACCTCGCCCGCACCGCGGATCTCCAGGTCGTGCATGGCCAGGTAGAAGCCGCTGCCCAGCTCTTCCATCTGCTGGATGGCTTCGAGCCGCTGCTGCGCCTGCTTGGTCAGGCCTTCCACGTCAGGCACCATGAGGTAGGCATACGCCTGGTGGTGGCTGCGGCCCACGCGCCCGCGCAACTGGTGCAGCTGCGCCAGGCCGAACTTGTCGGCGCGGCTCATGATGATGGTGTTGGCCGTGGGCACGTCGATACCGGTCTCGATGATGGTCGAGCACAGCAGGATGTTGAAGCGCTGGGCCACAAAGTCGCGCATCACGCGTTCCAGCTCGCGCTCGGGCATCTGGCCGTGGGCCACGGCAATGCGGGCCTCGGGCAAGATTTCTTCGAGCTTTTGGCGGCGGTTCTCGATGGTCTCCACCTCGTTGTGCAGGAAGTACACCTGCCCGCCGCGCTTCAACTCGCGCAGCACCGCCTCGCGGATCACGCCCGTGCCTTCGTTGCGCACAAAGGTCTTGATCGCCAGGCGCCTCTGCGGCGCGGTGGCGATCACGCTCAAGTCGCGCAGGCCTTCCAGCGCCATGCCCAGCGTGCGCGGGATCGGCGTGGCGGTGAGGGTGAGCACGTCCACCTCGGCGCGCAGGGCCTTCATCTGCTCCTTGTGGCGCACGCCAAAGCGGTGCTCCTCGTCGATGATGAGCAGGCCCAGGTTGTGAAACTTGGTGGATTCAGACAGCAGCTTGTGCGTGCCCACCACGATGTCTACCGTGCCATCGCCGATGCCCTTGATGGCGGCCGAGATTTCCTTGCCCGACCGGAAGCGCGAGACCTCGGCAATCTTCACCGGCCACTTGCTGAAACGGTCCACCAGCGTCTGGTAGTGCTGCTCGGCCAGCAGGGTCGTGGGCGCGAGGAAGGCCACCTGCTTGCCACCCGTCACGGCCACGAAGGCCGCGCGCAGCGCCACCTCGGTCTTGCCAAAGCCCACGTCGCCGCAGACCAGGCGGTCCATGGGGCGGGGGCTGATCATGTCCTGGATCACCGCGTGGATGGCGGCATTCTGGTCGGCCGTTTCTTCAAAGCCGAAGTCGTTGGCAAAGGTCTCGTAGTCCTGCGGGCTGTAGCGGAAGGCATGGCCTTCGCGCGCCGCACGCCGGGCGTAGATGTTGAGCAGCTCGGCCGCGCTGTCGCGCACCTGCTCGGCGGCCTTGCGCTTGGCCTTTTCCCACTGGCCGCTGCCGAGCTTGTGCAGCGGCGCCTCGTCGGCGCTGACGCCGGTATAGCGGCTGATGAGCTGAAGCTGGCTCACGGGCACGTAGAGCACGGCCTTGTCGGCGTATTCCAGGTGCAGGAACTCCTGCATGGCGGGCGTGCCGTCGGGGTTCTTGTTGCCCACGTCCATGTTGACGAGGCCCCGGTAGCGGCCGATGCCGTGCTGGCTGTGCACCACCGGGTCGCCCACGTTGAGCTCGGCCAGGTCCTTGATCAGCGCCTCGACGTCGCTCACCTGCTCCTGCTTCTTGCGGCGGCGCGTGGTGGGGCCGGCGGCAAACAACTCGGTCTCGGTGACGAAGTCGATGCCGTTCTCGATCCAGCTGAAGCCCACGGTGAGGCCTGCGGTGGCAATGCCCACCTTTTCGTCGGTCGTGCCCTGGAACTCGGCCAGCGAGTCGAAGGCTGGCGGGTTCACCCCGCTGGCGCGCAGAAAGTCGAGCAGGCTCTCTCGGCGGCCATCGCTCTCGGCCAGCAGCAGCACGCGGTGCTGGGTGTTGCGGATGTGGGCGTGCAGGCGGGCCAGCGGGTCCTCGGCGCCGCGAACCACCGAGAGGTCGCCGAGCTTCTGGAAGTGCGGGTTGTCATCCAGGTCCTGCACGCCGGGGCGCAGCGACAACTGGGCATGCTCGTTGGCGCGGGTGTAGAACTGGTCTATCGAGAGAAACAGCGATTCGGGCGGCAGGGCAGGGCGCTCGGGGTCGCCCTGCACCAGACGAAAGCGGTCTTTCGTGTCCTGCCAGAAGCGCTGGAACGCGGGCTCCAGGTCGCCGTGCAGCACCACCGTGGCTTCGTTGCCCAGGTAGTCGAACACGGTGGCCGTCTCGTCAAAAAACAGCGGCAGGTAGTACTCGATACCCGCCGTGGCCACGCCTGCGCCCATGTCTTTGTAGATGCGGCTCTTGGTCGGGTCGCCCTCCAGCATCTCGCGCCAGCGGCTGCGAAATTTGGCGCGCGCCTCGTCGTCCATCGGAAACTCGCGGCCGGGCAGCAGGCGCACCTCGGGCACGGGGTACAGGCTGCGCTGGCTGTCTGGGTCGAAGGTGCGGATGCTGTCGATCTCGTCGTCGAACAGATCTACGCGAAACGGCACCAGCGAGCCCATGGGGAACAGGTCAATCAGCCCGCCGCGCACGGCGTATTCGCCGGGGCTCACCACCTGCGATACATGGCTGTACCCGGCCAGCGTGAGCTGCGCTTTGAACTTGGCTTCGTCCAGCTTTTGCTTCGTCTTGAAATGGAAGGTGTAGCCGGCCAAGAACGAGGGTGGGGCCAGGCGGTACAGCGCAGTCGTGGCGGGTACCAGCACCACATCGGCCTCGCCTTGCGAGATGCGCCACAGTGTGGCCAGCCGCTCGCTGATCAGGTCCTGGTGCGGGCTGAATGTGTCGTAGGGCAGCGTCTCCCAGTCGGGGAACAGCGCGCAGCGCAGGCCGGGCGCAAAGAAGGCCATCTCGTCGATGAGGCGCTGCGCATCGGCAGCGTCGGCGGCGATGATGGCCGTGGTGCGATGAGAGGCTTTGTCACGCTCGGCCAGGCGGGCCAACAGCAGGGAATCGGCGCTGCCCACGGGGCGGGGCAGGGAGAAGCGTTTACCAGGGGTGAGTTTTGGCAGTTCCATGCAGAGACGGTGTCGTCAGCCCCGCAGCACCCCCTGGGGCGCGAAGCGCGCACGGGCTGGGCGGGGCGGGGGAGTGGGGATTTTAGAATGCTCTCCTCATGACCGCTGCGCTCCTGCCCTCCACCCCTTCTGATCCTGTTCCTTTGTCGGCCCACGGCCGTTTTTGGGGCCTGGTGCCCTGCGCAGGCATGGGGCTGCGCGCGGTCGCTGCGCCCGCAGCGGGCACGGCGCCCGCCCCCTCGCTGCCCAAGCAGTACCACTTGGTCGCGGGCCAGCCCATGGTGCTGCACACTTTGGCTGCTTTTTCCGGCGTCAGCCGTTTGTTGGGCACGCTGGTGGCGGTGGCGGCGGGTGACCATTTTCTGGATGCCTATGCCCATCCCTCTTTTTTCAAGGTGGAGTGTGGCGGCCCTACCCGGGCCGATACGGTGCTGGGAGGGCTGAAGGCGCTGCTGGCGCGCGGCGCGCAGCCACAGGACTGGGTGCTGGTGCACGATGCGGCCCGCTGCCTCATCACCTCGGCGCAGATCGACACCTTGATTGACACTTGCGCGACCGATGGCGTGGGCGGTCTGCTCGCCCACAAGCTGGCCGACACGCTGAAAACCTCGATTGATGGCCCTGGCGGCGTGCGCGTGGCCGCCACGGTGGACCGCAGCGACAAGTGGCTGGCCCAAACGCCGCAGATGTTCCGGATCGGCCCGCTGATGGCTGCCATCGGGCGCATTGGTCCTGCTGCAACCGATGAGGCCAGCGCGATGGAAGCGATGGGGCTGCACCCTCGGCTGGTGCCCGGGGGGGCGCAAAACTTCAAGGTGACCTACCCCGACGACTTTGCCCTGGCCAGCGCGGTGCTGGCCCAGCGCGGGCATGGCACGACGCTGGAGCGTTTTGGCGGCGGGCGAGTGGCGCCCACCCTGGGTAGCTGAGCCTGGGCTGCTTCACAAAGCTCTTGCGAACGATTTCTGAAACAGGTTGCCTTTACGCAGGCAGAAGGTGAAACGATGAATTTCCGGATTGGTGAAGGGTGGGACGTGCACGCACTGGTGCCTGGCCGCCGTTTGGTGATTGGTGGCGTGGTGATTGAGCACAGCATGGGGCTTCTGGGTCACTCAGACGCCGATGTACTGCTGCACGCCATCACCGATGCCCTGTTGGGCGCGGCCGGCCTGGGCGACATTGGCACGCATTTTCCAGACACCGACCCCGCCTTCCGTGGCGCTGATTCGTCCGTGCTGCTGGCTGAAGCAGCCCGCCGGGTGCGCGCGGCTGGCTACGAGATTGGCAACATCGACAGCACCGTGGTGGCGCAAGCGCCGCGCTTGGCTGCGCACATTCCTGGCATGCGCGCCTGCATTGCGCAGGCACTGGGTGTGCAGCCTGATCAGGTCAACGTGAAAGCCAAAACTGCAGAGCGCCTGGGCCCGGTGGGGCAAGGGCTGGCCATGGAAGCGCGTGCCGCTGCGCTGATCTACCGCGCCTGACAGTGCTTTTACCGGGCCGAGCCGCCCGCATTGGCGCGCAATACTTCAGTGCGCGTTCGCGGCTTCTTCAAACCGGTCTACCGTGCGCAGTTGTTTGAAGCCCAGGGTCCATCCCCCCACAACGCCCAGCGTGCACAGGCCGCCCAGCACGGCCGCGGGCACCACGCCCAGCCAGGCGGCGCTGGTGCCGGCGCGGAACTCACCCAGTTCGTTGGACGAGCCGATGAACAGCATGTTGACTGCGTTCACGCGGCCCCGCATGTGGTCGGGCGTGGAGAACTGCACCAGCGCACCGCGGATGTAGACGCTGACCATGTCGGCAGCGCCCGCCACCAGCAAGGCCGCGAACGACAGCCAGAACCAGGTGGACACCGCAAACAGCAGGTTGGCCAGCCCAAACACTGCCACCGCCACAAACATGGTGCGCCCCACCTTGCGGTTGAAGGGGCGCATGCTGAGGTACAGGCCCGCACCCACTTCGCCCACCGCCAGGGCACTGCGCAGCGCACCCAGCCCCGCCGGGCCTACGTGCAGCACTTCGCTGGCGTAGATGGGCAGCAAGGCCACCACACCGCCCAGCAGCACCGCAAAAAGATCCAGCGAAATGGTGCCCAGGATGATGGGGCGTGAGCGGATGAAACGAATACCTGCGCCAAACCGTTCCCACATGGTCCCCGTGGCCGCCGCGGCAGGGCGGGCCTGCAGGGTGACAACGCGTGACAGCAGCACGGTGCCCAGCGAAAAGCACACAAAGCACAAGGCATAGGTGAGCTGACCCCCGCCCAGCGCATACAGCACACCACCCAGCAAGGGCCCGCCAATGCTGGCAGCGCGCATGAGCATGCTGTTGGCGGCAATGGCAGCGGCCAGCTGTTCGCGCGGCACGACTTGCGGAAGCAGGCTTTGCAGTGCAGGCCCAGAAAATGCCCGCGAGCAGCCGAACAACACCAGCACGGCATAGACGCCCGTCACTCCCGCCACGCCTGCTGTGGTGTGGCCTGAAAGCCACCACAGTGCGCCGCTGCACACGGCTCCCACCGCCCAGCTGCTGGCCAGGATGGCTTTGCGGTTGAAACGGTCGATCAAATCCCCGGCGGGCAGCAGCAGGCACAGCATGGGTAAAAACTGCGCCAACCCCACGTACGCGAGTGCGAGTGGATCCCGTGTCAGGTCATACACCTGCCAAGCCACCACCACGGCCTGTATCTGGGTGGCAAACACCGCCATGAGCCGTGCGCTGATGAAGGCCAGAAAGCCTGGGTGGCGGTAGATGCTGGCAGACGGCCTGGCAGCGAGGGCTGGGTTGGTGTGAGTCACGTTGCTGGGCGGGCCCCGAGGCCCGCAGAGAGGGGAGGAGGATGCTAACGCTTGGCCTGGCGCAGGAGCGCGCAAGGGTTGGCCGCATTGACTGCTGGCGCCTTAGCCCCGGTGCCGTTGCCGATAAGTCCATGGCGCCAGAGGGCGCTTTTGCGACCAAAGCCCCAGATGCTGCGATCGCGCGCGCTGCTGCAACGGCTGCAGCTGGGGGTGTTGCTGTGCATAGGGCGTGTAGACCCAGGCCATGCCAGCGGCAACCTGGGCGGCCGCCACATCTTTGCCTGCGCACTGCACATTGGCCACGGTGCGGCCGTAATCGTCCCGGGTCAGCGGCTGCAGCCGGGCCTTTTGCCGAAAGCACAACTGCGCCAGGTGTTGTTTTGATCGGGTGCCAAACGCCTGTTTGGTTTCGGGGGCATCAATGGCGGCGACGCGTACCTTGATGGGGCGGTAGGCACCCGGTGCGCCGCAGCGGGCGGTGAGGGTGTCGCCATCGCTGATGGCAACAACCAGGCAGAACATGACAGTGAGAGACACGAGCAAAGGCGCGCGGGAACAAACCGTGGCGCAATGGAACCAAAAGGGGCGCCACTATACGGTGATCCCGCTCGGCGGCGCATGGCTGGCTACAGTTCTTTACGCTCGCAGTTCACAAAGTGGCCAGAAAAACCGGCTACCCTTTCACTACCTTTCCAGTCTTGTCGGAGAACACAGATTTGAACCAGTTTTCAAGCGCCTCGCGTGCCGGGGCCATGCCCCTGCCAATAGGGCGCCGGATGATGAGCGCCATCGCCCTGTGTGCGGTGGCCTTGCTGGCTGGCTGCGCCACCAACGGCAGCGTGCCAGTGTTTTACGGCCCGCAGGAGAAGTTTGGCTCGGTGGCCACCTATTCGCGCCTGTTTGACGCCACCCCTGCGCAGACGTGCGAAGCCTCACGCCGCGCCTTGCTCAGCCAGGGCTACCTGATCAACACCACCACGGCCGAGATGGTGGAGGGGAAGAAGAGCTTCCAGCCCAGTCCAGAAACCCACTTGCAGATGGTCATTCGCGTGGTGTGCGTGCCTGACAGCCCCAGCGGCAAAGTCAGCCTGGGGTTTGTGACTGCCTTGCAGGACAGCTATGCCTTGCGCAAGACCAACAACTCCGCCAGCCTGGGCGTGGGGGCCCTGGGGTCGGTGTCGTTGCCCATTGCGGCCAGCAGCGATTCGTTGGTCAAGGTGGGGAGCGAAACCATCGCCTCCGATGTTTTCTACGACAGCTTCTTTGACCTGATCAAGCGCTACCTGGCGGCCGATGACCTGCCGCTTGAGGCGTCGGCCAGCGGGGGCTGATGCCCGGGCTGTGAACCCCCATGGGCTGGGTCTGAATGACCGCAGCCTTTACTTTTGTGCGCAGTTGCATGACCATTTGGTTTTTATGCACTGCAACAGGAGACAGCCATGGAATCTGTTCAGCCCCGCGCCGATGCCGCCACCCGATACGGCCCGCTGACCGCCACCACCGCCGTTCAGTCTGCGGGCAACGCCCGCCGCGAAGCCGCCGCACAGCCCGGCAATGCGGCCAACCCCTCCAGCAACGCCGGTGAAACCACCGCCACCTTCAGCCGCCGCGCGCAAGAGCTTTCGGCCCGGCAGACGCAAGAGGTGCGACAGGCACAAGACACGCAAGACCAGGATCGCATGACGGCCCGGCAGACCAGCGATGCCATGCAGACGCGCCAGGTGGCTGAGACCGATGCGGCTGCCGAGGCCAATCGCAGGGCCATGGCCCAATCCACAGCCACCGAAGTGGCAGGGGCCCTGGGTGCGCAGGCCCGCCGGGCCTACCAGGGTGTGGACAGCATGTCGGCCGCTGGCTGACGCAGCCGCGCTACCGCACACCGCAGGTTCACCCCCCCGCACCACCCCCAAGCGCCAGGAGTTCGCCATGGTTTCCGCCGTTCGCAGTGTGGCCCCTGCAGCCAATACCTCCTTGGCTGTGCAGAGCGCTCGGCGCGAAGCACAGCAGGCAGAGCGAACGGCGCGCGCGCTGCAAAGCCAGGCGCAGGCCGCCCAGCGCAGTGCAGACCAGGAACAAGCCCGCGCTGACGACCTCAGCACCCAATCCGCCAGCGCCGACCAGCGTGCCAACCGGGCGCGTGGCAGCTTGGCTGCGGCCACTGATGCAGCATCGCGCCCTGCCGCCACGCCGCCGGGGGTGACGCTGGCGCCCCCACCGTCTGACCCCACGCTGCTCAGGGCAGACGGGCGCGTGGCGGGGTCTTCCAGCACGGGGCGCTACGTCAACGTGTTTGCTTGATGGCTTGATTGAGTCGATTTGACGCTTCGGAACTGTTGCCGCACACCCCGCAGGCGCACGCTGGCAAGCGTGGCTGCAACTTAGCGGCTGGGCGCTGATTACCGCGCGCTCACCTGTTTCCACAGGCCGGGCGCAATCCCTTCCAGTGAATACGGCCCCACGGCCGCCCTGACCAGGCGTAGCGTGGGGTAGCCCACCGCTGCCGTCATGCGGCGCACCTGGCGGTTGCGGCCCTCGCGGATCACCAGCTCCAGCCACGACGTGGGGATGGACTTGCGCTCACGGATCGGGGGCACGCGTTCACCCACATCGGGCGGTGGGTTCAACAGGCGTGCGCGGGCGGGCAGGGTGGGGCCGTCATTCAGCACCACGCCCTGGCGCAGGGCGGCCAAGGCGGCTTCGTCGGGCGTGCCCTCCACCTGCACCCAGTAAGTCTTCTCCATCTTGAAGCGCGGGTCTGCAATGTGCGCTTGCAGCTTGCCGTCGTTGGTCAGCAGCAGCAGGCCCTCGCTGTCCGCGTCCAGCCGCCCGGCCACATACACGCCGGGCAGGTCGATGTAATCCTTGAGGCCTTGCCACTTGCCCTCGGGCGTGAACTGGCTGAGCACGCCGTAGGGTTTGTAAAAGCAGATCAGCAGCGCGTCTTCGGGCGCGATGCGTTCGGCTACCGGTCTGCGCACGCCTGCCCGCGTGGGCGCTGCTTTGCCGGTGGGCTGCGCCACCGCTGGCCTGGGGCGGGTGAGCTTGGGGCGGGGGCTGGGTGGGGTCATGGGGTGTTGTGGCGGCCGCGGCTCGCGTCAGTCTTCGTCTTTGCCCACCACGGCCCGCACACTGGCGGCGCCTACGTCTACCGTGGTGCCCACCACGGTAGCACCCACTTTCACCGTGGTGCTCACCACCGTAACGGCTGCATCGGCCACAGCCACCACGGCGCAGCCAGAACACAGCAGGGCCACCGCACAGGCCAGGACGCCCAGGGCTGGGCGAACCCGTGGAACAGGGTGCGGGCGGGTAGAGGGCAGGGTGAAACGCATGGGGCAGACCAAAGGTATGAGTGGCGTGGGGCAGGGCTTTAGCTCCAGCCTTTCCACGCGTGAGGGGCGGATTGTGCTCCAGCCCCGGTCAGTCCATGAACAGGGCTGGGTCCACCATGGTGCGGTTGAGCATCACGCCCCAGTGCAGGTGCGGCCCGGTCACGCGTCCAGTGGCGCCCACCTTGCAGAAGGCGTTGCCTGCGCTCAGGGTGTCGCCCACCTGCACGTCGATGCTGCTCAGGTGGCAATACATGGTGAGCACGCCGTGGCCATGGTCCAGCCATACCGTGCCACCGTTGAAGAAATAGTCGCCAGTGTCGATGACGGTGCCCGGCAGCGGCGCCACGATGGGCGTGCCGGTGGGGGCGGCGATGTCCATGCCGCTGTGCGGATTGCGGGCCTGCCCGTTGAACACCCGCCGCAGGCCGAACGAGCTGGAGCGCCGCCCCGGTGTGGGCTGGCGCATGTGCAGGGACGGCAGGGCGCCGCCTGCGGGTTCGCTCCAGGTGGCCATGATGCGTGCCTGGTGGTCGCGTTCCCGCTCGTAGCGGGCCTGGTCTTGGGGCGACAGGTCTACCGTGCGGGGCGAGACGGTGAGTTGCTGCTCCGCATACCGCTTGGGGGTCACGGTGTAGTGAACCTGCCGTGCCTGCCCTTCGGCCGCTGCGGGCAGCACTGTCACATGGGCGTCGCCCGTGGGGGCGGCCAGTGGAATGCCCAGCACGGCCGTCCACTCGATGGCGTCGCCCACCACCAGCACGGGCACATCCGCATCGCCCTGGCGCACCTGCACGCGGGGCCGTTGCGCTGCGGGGCCCAGCGACAGCCGCGCCACGCCACCTGGCACTGCCAACGCGCGTGGCCAGACACCTGAGGGCGCGGGCCGCTGCTTGGCCGCCAGGCCAATGCCGGGCAACGATGCCAGGGTGAGGGACGCGAGCAGGTGGCGGCGGTTCAAGTGCGGCATGGAAGGGATAGCGTTTGAAAGAAAAATAGCTGCCAGCGCTTATTCTATAAGCGCTGGCAGCTATCAAATTTGAAGTGAGCTGCTGACTAGCTGGTCGGCTGGCAGCCCTGCGTCAGACAGGTGTGAATTCGTAGGTGACGGATTCGCTGTCCACCATGTCCAGCACATCGTTCAGCACGTCATCGTCGTCGGTGCTGCTCCAGGTCTCTTCAGGGTTGGTGGCAAACAGGGGCTCGATGGCCAGGTCCATGAACGTGCCGTCGGGCAGCTGGAGCACGGGCGTGCCTTCAGACGTTTCCACCAGGCTCCAATCGTCGGGCACGGACATTTCAAGCTGGATGGTGACGTTGAGTTTTTTCATGGTGCATTCCTAAAGAGTGAGGTGCCAAGGGTAACCGAGTTTGAAGAAAAAATGGTGGCAGGGCACGGTGAATAAGCGCTGGCAGCTATCAATAAAATAGCGAAAAAGCGTGGCTGGGCGAGCGCTGGCGCACACCCACCTTGCTTTGGTTCACGGCGCAGGATATGGCCGCCAGCATTGCTGGCGCGCTGGTTCAGGCGGCGGCTTGCAGGCGCACTTCGTAGCTGGTGCTGCCCTGCGCCCATTGCACCAGGCGGTCAATGTTGGGGTGCTTGCCGGGGTGGGCGTGGGCATCGGCCGTGTGCTCGGCGTACCACTCCTGGCCCAGGCTGGCCGCAGCGGGGGTGATGTGGCCGCCGTACAGCGCGGCCAGCGCGGCATACAGTGCCAGCGAACCAGCTTGGCCGGGCTTGTTTTCCAGGGTGGCCACCACTTGGCCGCCAGCGTCCAGCACTTGCAGGGACGTGAGGTGGGCGGCAGAGGGCAGTTGCTTGAGGCGGTCAGCGAAGTTCATGGGGGCAAGTTCTAAAAGAAGAAGGGGCCGGCGCATTGCTGCGCCAGCCCCAGGGGTGGTCCAACGGGCCTGCCATCTCAAAGGCAGGCCACAGCGCAGGGGCGTGAAGTTAACCCACTTTCGCGCCCTGCGCCGCGTTCCTCCGCAACGCTCGCTTACTTCTTCAGGTCGAAGCGGTCGAGGTTCATCACCTTGGTCCAGGCGGCCACAAAGTCGCGCACAAACTTGGGCATTGCATCGGCCTGGGCGTACACCTCGGCAATGGCCCGCAGTTGCGAGTTGGAACCGAACACCAAGTCCACCCGGGTGCCCGTCCACTTCACAGCGCCGGTTTGGCGGTCGCGGCCTTCATACACCTCGTTGGCGGCCGATGCGGGGCTCCAGGCGGTGCCCATGTCCAGCAGGTTGGTGAAGAAGTCGTTCGTCAACTGCCCGGCACGCTGGGTGAACACTCCGTGCTGTGTGCCACCCACGTTGGTGCCGATGACGCGCAGGCCTGCCACCAGCACGCTCATTTCGGGCGCGCTCAGGGTCAGCAACTGGGCCTTGTCGATGAGCAAGGCCTCGGCGGGCACGCTGTACGTCTTCTTCTGGTAGTTGCGGAAGCCATCAGCCACGGGCTCCAGCACGGCGAACGATTCCACATCGGTCTGCGCCTGGCTGGCGTCGGTGCGGCCGGGGGTGAAGGGCACTTGCACCGACTGGCCTGCGGCCTGGGCAGCGGCTTCCACACCGGCATTGCCCGCCAGCACGATCAGGTCGGCCAGGGATACCTTCTTGCCACCGGTTTGTGCAGCATTGAATGCAGCCTGGATGCCTTCGAGCACGCCCAGCACCTTGGCCAGCTGGGCGGGCTGGTTGGCTTCCCAGTCCTTTTGCGGTGCCAGGCGGATGCGTGCACCGTTGGCACCGCCGCGCTTGTCCGATCCGCGGAAGGTCGATGCCGACGCCCAGGCGGTAGACACCAGCTCGGCCACCGTCAGGCCCGATGCCAGCACCTTGGCCTTGAGTTCGGCCGCATCCTTGGCGTCGATCAGTGTGTGGTCCACCGCAGGCAGCGGGTCTTGCCAGATGAGGTCTTCGGCAGGCACTTCAGGGCCCTTGTACAAGGCCTTGGGGCCCATGTCGCGGTGGGTCAGCTTGAACCAGGCGCGGGCAAATGCGTCGGCAAACTCGGCCGGGTTCTGGTGGAAGCGGCGGGCAATCTTCTCGTACGCAGGGTCCATGCGCAGCGAGAGGTCGGCCGTGGTCATCATGGGCGGGTGCTTCTTGCTGGGGTCGTGCGCGTCGGGGATCATGTGCTCAGGCTTCACGTCCTTGGCCACCCACTGGTGCGCGCCAGATGGGCTCTTGGTCAGCTCCCACTCGTAGCCAAACAGCATGTCGAAGTAGCCGTTGTCCCAGGTGGTGGGGTTGGGCTTCCAGGCGCCTTCAATGCCGCTGGTGGTGGTGTGCACGCCCTTGCCGGTGCCAAACTGGTTAATCCAGCCCAGGCCCTGCGCTTCCAGCGGGGCGGCTTCGGGCTCCGGGCCCACCAGCTTGGGGTCGCCCGCGCCGTGGGCCTTGCCGAAGGTGTGGCCGCCGGCCACCAGGGCCACGGTTTCTTCGTCGTTCATGGCCATGCGGGCAAAGGTTTCGCGCACGTCGCGGCCGCTGGCCACGGGGTCGGGCTTGCCGTCCGGGCCTTCGGGGTTCACGTAGATCAGGCCCATCTGCACGGCGGCCAGGGGGTTTTCCAGGTCGCGCTCGCCGCTGTAGCGGCTGTTCGGCTTGTCGCTGGTGGCCAGCCATTCGGCTTCCGAACCCCAGTAGATGTCTTCTTCAGGCTGCCAGATGTCGGCACGGCCACCGGCAAAGCCGAAGGTTTTGAAGCCCATGGATTCCAGCGCCACGTTGCCCGCCAGGATCATCAGGTCGGCCCACGAGATGGCGTTGCCGTACTTTTGCTTGATGGGCCACAGCAGGCGGCGGGCCTTGTCCAGGTTGCCGTTGTCGGGCCAGCTGTTCAGCGGCGCAAAGCGCTGGTTGCCCGTGCCTGCGCCGCCACGGCCGTCACTGGTGCGGTAGGTGCCTGCGCTGTGCCAGGCCATGCGAATGAACAGGCCGCCGTAGTGGCCCCAGTCGGCAGGCCACCAGTCTTGCGAGTCGGTCATCAGCGCCTTCAGGTCGGCCTTGAGGGCGGCGTAGTCCAGCTTTTCAAAAGCAGCGGCGTAGTCAAAGTCTTCGCCCAGCGGGGTGGATGCAGGGGCGTGCTGGTGCAGGATGCCCAGGTTCAGCTGGTTGGGCCACCAGTCGCGGTTGGATTGGCGGGCGGTAGCAGTCTTCGCGCCTTGTACGCTGGCTTGCGCGCCGGTGAAAGGGCATTTGGCTTCGTTGCTCATGGTTCTCTCCTTCTGAAACGGGTGTCTTGCTCAATAGTGCATGAAGGATATTTCAATCGAAGTGTGATAGCCATTTGTTAAAACTAATCGCTTGTATGCACGTGGGCTATGCGGCGCTGCATTGATAAGCATGCAAATGGTTTCTACGCATTGGCACCCCCCTTGCGTTGGCATACCGTGTGCCGCTGGTTCTGCTTGCATGTTCACCCTTTTGGAGCTTTTTGAAAATGACCCCCAACAAATTCCTGGCAGTGGCTGCTGCTGCCGTGGTGGCTACCTTGTCGTTCACCCAGGCAGCCGTGGCTGGCCCCCGGCTCGACAAGATCATGGAAACCAAGGTCATCCGCGTGGGCACGCCGGGCGACTACCGGCCGTTTGCCATCAAGACCGATGGCGGCTATTCGGGCCACGACATCGACGTGATCGAAACCATGGCCAAAGAGCTGGGCGTGAAGATTGAATACGTGCCCACCTCGTGGCCCAACCTGGTCAAAGACCTGCAGGGCGACAAGTTCGACGTGGCCGTGGGCGGCATCACCCGCAACGTGAACCGCATGCGCCTGTTCGACATGCTGCCCGGCTACGCACCCTTCGGCAAAGTGGCCCTGGTGCGCGCGGCCGACAAGGCCAAGTTCACTAGCGTGGACGCCATGAACCAGCCCGGCGTGCGCGTCATCAAGAACCCCGGTGGCACCAACGAAACCTATGTGCTGGCCAACCTGAAGGCCGCACAGGTCAGCACGCACGACAAGAACGCCGAAATCCCCGCGCTGATCGCCGAAGGCAAGGGCGACGTGATGATTACCGAAACCTACGAAGCCCTGCACTACGCCCGCGTGGACACCCGCCTGCACGCCGCGTTTGTGGATGCACCCCTCACGCCCAAGAACTACCTGGGCTTCATGGTGCCCACCGACGACGCCGACTACACCCGCGTGATGGGCTTTGTGTGGGGTTTGATAGAAAGCCGTGGCGCCATCAAGCAAGCCGCCGACAAGTGGCTGAAGTAACGCCCTGATGCCGCTGGGGCAGGGGCCAGGCACTGCAAAATAAGCGCACCGGCAATGGGCCGGTGACGACACCGGCCTTGCCGCTGTGGCTCTCATGCGGCTTTGCCTTCCAACGTATAACCGCGTTCGTTCGCCTTGCCGTGCTACCGCACCGCCTGGTTATCCGATTGAATGCAAACGCCAATCCCATGACTGCACCCAGCACCGCCAACCCCTCGGCTTTTCCCCCTTCGTCCTACCCCATCGGCACCCCCGGCCAAGCCTGGGGGCCTGCCGAGCAAGCCCAGTGGCGCACGCGGCAAGTGCGCCAACGCAGCTATGCCGACGATGTGCTGGCGGTGGTGGAAGGCCTGCGCAACCGGTTCGACGTCACCTGCTACGGCGAAGTGGCCTACGGCGATGACCGCTACCCCGTGCACGCCATTCGCCCCCGCCAGTGGGTGGCAGGCCTGCCCACGGTGCTGGTCACGGGCGGGGTGCATGGCTATGAAACCAGCGGCGTGCTTGGCGCCTTGCGTTTTGTGGATGTGCATGGCGAACGCTACGCAGGCCGCGTGAACTGGGTGGTGGCCCCCTGCGTCAGCCCCTGGGGGTGGGAACGTATCCAGCGCTGGAACCACGACGCCATCGACCCCAACCGCAGCTTCCGCCCCGGCACCACGGTGCAGGAATCTGCCGCGCTCATGGCCCTGGTTGCGCCTCTGCGCGGGCAGTTCGCTGCACACATTGACCTGCACGAAACCACCGACACCGACGAATCCGAATACCGCCCCGCACTTGCCGCGCGGGACGGCAAGGCATTTCAGCCCGGCACCATTCCCGACGGCTTCTACCTGGTAGACGACACCGAAAACCTGCAACCCGCCTTCCAGCAAGCCGTGCTGCAGGCCGTGGCCGCCGTCACCCACATCGCCCCGGCAGACGAGCGCCAGCAGATCATCGGCTCGCCCGTGCTGGCGCCCGGCATCATTGCCTACCCCCTGCAGGCCTTGGGCCTGTGCGCCAGCGTGACCGGCGCGCGCTACACCACCACCACCGAGGTCTACCCCGACAGCGCCCGCACCACACCCGAGGAATGCACCGCCGCGCAGGTGGCCGCCGTCTGCGCGGTGATGGAATTTGTGCTGCGGTAGTTTTGATCAAAAAGCGGCTACAGCGCTTGCCCAACAAGCGCTATCAGCTATGAAATCAATAGCTAACCGCCCGTGGCCTTTGGCAGCGTGCGCTTGCAGCGCGGGTAATTGGTGCAGCCCCAGAACAGGCCGCCATCGCTGCTGCGGCTGCGCTCCACCATCTTGGTGCCGCAGCTGGCGCAGGTGGGGCGCCAATACTCTCCCTCATAAGCCACTTGCAGCAGTTCCTGCTGCTGCGCAGGCGTGCGGCGGCTGATGAGTTGCAGCAGCCCGGCGCCGTCCAGCGTGTGAATGCTGTTGGCCCGTGCAAACGCCAGGGCCTCGGGCGTGTAGGTGGACGTGGTGGCAAACGTGCCGCGCTTGAGCTTGTGCGACGCCATCACCCCATAAAACTCGCGCAGCTCGCGCACGCCCACGGGTTTGCTCTGCCAGTGCTTGCATTGCACCACCGCCGCCGGGCCAGGGCTGTTGCGGCTGTGCAGCCAAATGTCCACGCCACCATCGGCCCCGTGCGATTGGGCATGCGTTTCAAACCCCGCCTGCGCAAACAGCGCTTCGCACACCGCTTCAAAGCGGCGCCACTCAATCGCGGCAAACACTTCCATGTTCCATGCCACCGCGGGTCCGGCCGGGGTTGCTGTGGGGGCCGCCGTATCGGTCAGCGTGGGCTCGGTGCGTTGCGCCGCGTTGCTGGCATCGGTAGCTGGATGGCTTGCAACGCTGTTGGCAGTTTGCAGCGTGGCGCGCCCGTTGGGCTTTTGGGCTGCCGGGCGCGAGTTGGCGGGGGGCACCGCGCGCAGTTTGGATTCTTTGCCCTTCAACACATAGTGCAGGGCCAGCAGCACCACCCCCAGGCCCAAGGCTGTCCACCCCACCGGGCGCAGCCCTTGGCTGACGGCGGTGCCGAAGGTAGTGTTGCCTGCCACCAGCGGGAACACCGTCAGCAGCGCCACACCCAGCACGCACGCCGCCCAGCCCTTTTCGCGCAGCGCACCCCGCGCCCGTTCATGCCGCCTGCTGCGCCCCACCGATCGTGAATAAGTGCGTGCCACTCCGTTCTCCTTGCTAACGCGATGGTCTGCGGCCTGCCCAGCAGTTCCCGGCCGCATCAAGTGGGGCAATCCCAATGGTTCAAAGCCTTCTAGGGCTTGTGCAAAAAGCGCTGGGTGCTATCAGTTGCGTAGCGCAGAAAGCGGGGTGCCAAACACCTCCCACGCCTGCGCTGCTGCCATGCAACCGCTACGGCAATCCGTATCAAATTACATTTTGTTAACATTGTAAGCAGGTGCGGAGGTTGTATCCAACTTTCCTTCGCCGAACGCTTCAAGCCGTGGAGTCGATGTGGAACACGCGGCCTTCTTTCCGGCGGCCAGGAAGGCAAGCGCAGAGCGCACACCAGCCTGCCAGCACAGGTGCGTTGCTGGCCAAGCTTGCGCAGGTTGCGCAACCAGATGTTTGAAGCAAAAAGGCCTCTAGCGCTCTGCTAGTAAGCGCCGCTAGCTATAAATATGAGAGCAATTTCAGGGCTGCGCCGAACGACAAGGAGAGGCCTTGCCTATTCGCTTCAGCGCCAGCCGCACGCAGTGCGCGGGCCACTCACTGCATGCCCACAACACACAGCGCCGCGCAGTGTGCCAAGGGCCCTTAAACGTCAAAACCCCGCGCCAGATTCACCCGCGAGCGCCCCCAGCAGCCGCGCACTCACCTCGGTCGCATCGGGCGTGGCAAACGCCATGTTGTGCTGGTCCGTCAGCGGGCCGTGACCCGGCTCCATGCCGCCATCAGCGCCATAGCCCATGGCCTTGAACTTCCACACCCCGCCCACCTTTTTGAGCGAACCCACATGCGCCCCGGTGGCGGTGTGCACTGCCACCACTTCGGCATTGACGGGCAGCAACTGCAGCGGCCCCGCCAGCGGGCTGGGCGGCACGGGGCCGAAGGTGGGGGTGAATGGAGACGTCATGGATGGGCTTTGTTGCTGCGGGAGCAGTTTGGATGAAATTGGCCTGTAGCGCCCGTTGAATAGGCGCAGGCAGCTATCAATAGAGGAGCGTTCCGGGTGCCGATAGCACCCGAGTCAGAACGACGACCCCGGCTCGCTCAAGAAAGCCAGCTCTTCGGGCGTGGACGTGCGGCCCAGAATGGCGTTGCGGTGCGGGTAGCGCCCAAAGCGGTCAATGATTGCCTTGTGGCGGCGCTCAAAGTCCAGGTTGTTTTCCATGCCCGGCTGCGCAAACAGCTCCAGCGCTTGCTCATGGATCAGCGCCGATTCGCTGTGCATGTACGGCATGTAGGCAAACACGCGCTGTGCGGTGGGCAGGTTGCGGTCTTGCCCGCTGGCCACCAGCTCTTGCGCTAGGGCAAGGGCCAGCGCGTCTTGTGCAAAGGCGCGGGCGGTGTCGCGGTACACATTGCGCGAGAACTGGTCCAGCACCAGGATTTCTGCCAACCGGCCTTCGGGCGTGGCGCGCCAGGGGAACAGTTCGCAGCGGGCTGCGGCCTCCAGCGTGGGGGCAAAGCGGGTGCGGATGGATTCGTCGAGGGTGGCGTCTTTGGTGAAGTGCTGCTGGGGAGTGAGTTCGGAGAACCAGAACTGGATGATGGACTGCGGCGGCATGTTCAGACCAGATGGAAGTCTTGCGGCCATAAGAAGTACGGGCCAAAGCGCGATTTGGCAACGAACTCCACGCCAGCCTTTTCGCCCTTAGGTGTGATGGTGTGTTTGTCGCCATCGGCAGCCAGATAGCCCAGCTCCGTTGCGCGATCCAAGAACTGTGCCGTTTTCAACCCCAGCTTTTGCCCAATCTTGGATGACGTGAGCTTGTCTGTTGGCGCATCCGTCGCACCTTTATCGTCGTCCTTGCCACTCACATCGCCGTCGCTGGTCACTCGTTCCAACGAAATCCGAACCTCGTCGCTGATGCGAATGATGCGCTGGGCCTCTTCATAAGCGTCTTTGTAGAGCTGCCCGTCGTCGCTGCGCTGAATCAGGATGCCCATCTCGTTGTTATTCACCTGGCTGAACTCGTACAGATTCAGGCTGGTAATGATGCACATCTCTTCATTCATGTAGCACTTGGCATGCAAGTTCTTGCAGAAGCTGGTGCGTATGTAGGTCAGGCCGCGCAGCCATTCAATCTCTTGCGGCTGCAACTCGCTTTTGCCATAGACGATGCGAACGTCGATTTTCAGACGGTTTTTATCTGCCAGCAGCTCTTTCATCCTGTCGTTGAGTTTGAGGAAAGGGCTGATCAGTATCAGGCGATCTGACGCACCCTTAATTAACTCTTCAAGGTGGTAGTTGGTGCCAGTGGTGGATAGAAACTTTGCCATTTTCGTTCTGCATGGAGGAGGGGCGGGGCACTCGCTTTTAGTTCACCGCATTCATCACTTGACGCTTAGCGCCATCCAGCGTCTGTCCCTGTTCTGTTTTCCATTCAATCCAGCCGTTGGCTGAACGACCCAGTACGGCAATCGCTGCCATGCTAGGGCTGGAGAACAAGTAGTCGCGAGTGAAAACATACTGCGTGCCTTGCAGTTGAAGCACACCATCTTTAACCAATTGCTCGCGGAAGCGTTCTTGCGATGTGCCTTGAATGGAGGCCACGTTGCCAAGGCGCGCCGTCGAACCCTTGTGCACAACAAAGCCTTCAGGGGTGTATTCACCTACACCGCTGGCATCTGGGCCTTTGCAATAGAACAACTCTGTCGGTTGCGGCTCGCCGTTGTTGGCACTTGCGTTCTGGGTCAACGGCTCAAAAATCGGTTGTCCCAAAGTCGCCAGCAGTGTTGCTGAGGTTTCGTGAATCTCGTGGCAATCCGCTTGCAATGGTGCAGGCGTGTAGGGCTGAGAACCCGTGTTGCCATTTTCTAGGCTGTAGCGCCCAGCCTTGGTGGCCTCGGCGATGGCAAACCATTCCAAAAACAGCGCGTGCGTTTGCGTCATGCTGTTCGTGAGTGATATCACCACCAGCGCCCGGTTCCAGAAATCCTTATTCAGGTTGTGCTGGGCCAGGCGGCTGCCTACGTTGCCAGATTGGCCGATGTACGCGCGTGGCAAACCGGCATCGGACAAGCCACCCACCAAAAAGTACACACCCACCTGTTGCGCTTCGGGCATTTTCAGAAAGTCTGCCAATTGGCTGCGAGGCACTTCTACTACACGAACAATTCGGGTCGTAATTTCTGCAGTGCGCATGCCCCGGGGATCACCGGAAGGGAGAAAAATCTGAATGGTTTGCGGGCGAAGCATTATTTGCCCCAGCTGTCCTTCAACCCCACCGCCAGGTTAAACACCGGCTTCTCCGCTGTGTGGTCCACCCGATCCGCCACAAAGTACCCATGCCGCTCAAACTGAAACTTGTCGTCCGGCTTGGCGTTGGCCAGTGACGGCTCGACGATGGCGGTCACTACCTTCAGGCTGTTCGGGTTCAGGCTTTCCAGGAAGTTTTTTCCGCCCGCGTCGGGGTGGGCGTCGCTGAACAGGCGGTCGTACATGCGCACTTCGGCGTTCACGCCGTCGGACACGCCTACCCAGGTGATGGCGGCTTTGACCTTGACGCTGTCTGCGCCGGGGGTGCCGCTCTTGGTGTCGGGCACCACGGTGGCCAGCACTTCGGTGATGTTGCCGTCAGCGTCTTTGTTGCAGCCGGTGCATTCGATGACGTAGCCGCCCTTCAGGCGCACCTTGTTGCCGGGGAAGAGGCGCTTGTAGCCCTTGGGCGGCACTTCGGCAAAGTCCTCGCGCTCAATCCACACTTCTTTGCCGATGGTGAAGTGGCGGACTGGCGATTCTGTTCCTTCTGGTGGGTGGGGCAGGGCGGGCAGTTGGCAGGGTTCCAGATGGCCGGGGCCCATCACTTCGTCCCAGTTGGTCAGCACGAGCTTGACGGGGTCGAGCACGGCCATGCCGCGGTGGGCCTTGGCCTCCAGGTCTTCACGCAGGCAGCCTTCCAGGGTGCTGTAGTCGATCCAGCTGTCGGACTTGGTGACGCCAATGCGCTCGGCAAACATCTGGATGGCGGCGGGCGTGTAGCCACGGCGGCGCAGGCCCACGATGGTGGGCATGCGGGGGTCGTCCCAGCCGTTGACTTTGCCCTCCTGAACCAGTTGGGCCAGCTTGCGTTTGCTGGTGATGACGTAGGTGAGGTTCAGGCGTGCAAATTCGTATTGCTTGGGCGCGGGGGCGGCCAGCAGGCCACCTTCGCAAAGGCGGTCCATCAGCCAGTCGTAGAAGGGGCGCTGGTCTTCAAACTCCAGCGTGCAGATGGAGTGGGTGATTTGCTCCAGCGCATCTTCAATGGGGTGCGCAAAGGTGTACATGGGGTAAATGCACCAGGCATCGCCCGTGTTGTGGTGCGTGGCACGGCGAATGCGGTAGATGGCCGGGTCGCGCATGTTGATGTTGGGCGAGGCCATGTCGATCTTGGCGCGTAGCACGGCAGCGCCGTCGGCCAGCTTGCCATCGCGCATTTCGCGAAAGCGCGCCAGGTTTTCTGCTGGGGTGCGGGCGCGGAAGGGGCTGTTGACGCCGGGCTTGCCAAAGTCGCCACGGTTCACGCGCATTTCTTCCGGCGTTTGCTCGTCCACATAGGCGTGGCCGGATTCGATCAAATATTCCGCCGCGCGGTACATGAAGTCGAAGTAGTCGCTGGCCTGGTAGGGCGCGGCGCTGCCGGGGGCCTGGCCTAGCTGGGCCCAGTCAAAGCCGAGCCATTTCACGGCGTCGATGATGCTGTTGACGTATTCGGTGTCTTCTTTTTCGGGGTTGGTGTCGTCAAAGCGCAGATGGCACACGCCGCCGTAGTCGCGCGCCAGGCCAAAGTTGATGCAGATGCTTTTGGCGTGGCCCACGTGCAGGTAGCCGTTGGGCTCGGGGGGGAAGCGGGTGCGGATTTTGGCGGGGTCGGGCTCGCCTGCGGCGTGGTGGGCGGCGTCGCCGGGGCTGCCTGCCCAGCGGCGGGTGGCATAGGTGCCTTTTTCCAGATCAGATTCGATGATCTGGCGCAGAAAGTTGCTGGGCTTGACGGCTTCGGGGGCTGCAGCGGTGGCCGCAGGTTGTGTGTTGGCGGGGGTGGGGGTACTCATTCGCCCATTTTAGGCGGCGCTTACGTGGCAAATGGCACAGGTGCCGCTGGCGCGTGTACGTCCAGAAACAATATTGCGGCGGTTTTGTGCCATCCTTTTGGGCACCTGGTGCGTTATGCACGGCAGAGGCCAACCCCGCCCGTGGGCCGCCTCCCCTCAAAAAGGAGATTTCCATGACGAAAACCCGTTCTATCCAAGCCATGGCCGCAGCGGCCGGCGTGGCCCTGGCGCTGCTGACTGGCGCCGGTGCTGCCCAGGCGCGTGATGTCAATTGGTCGATTGGCGTGAATTCGCCTGGCGTGTCGGTGGGCGTGAGCAACGGCTACGGTTACCCCGTGTATGTGGCTCCCCCGCCGGTGTACGTGGCGCCGCGCCCCATCTATTACGCGCCACCGCCACCCCGCGTGTACTACGCGCCCCCCCCAGCGGTGTACTACGCGCCACCCCCTGGCTACTACTACCGTGAAGGCCATCGCGGGCATCGCCACCACCGCCACCACGGTGGCCGTGACTGGCGCTGAGCGTTAAGGGCCCCTGCGGCCCTGGCTGCGCACCATTCCCCTCGCGCTTCGTGCGTCGTCACCGCCGAAGCGCCTTCCCTGCGCCTTGCCTCTTTGGGGCAGGGCGCTTTTTTGCGGCACGTGCAAACGGCGCGGCAAAAAGGCGCGGTATTCTGGTGCCGCGTGTTTCTTGTGTTTCCAGAAGAAGCTGCGCTCAGCTTTGCTTCCACCGCCATCACAGCCCCATGTCTACTGCCCCCTTGGTTCGCCCCATTCAGCCTGAAGAGGTGGAGTGGTGCGCCGTGCGTGCGCAGGGGCCGGGTGGGCAGAACGTCAACAAGGTGTCGAGTGCCGTGCATCTGCGCTTTGATGTGCGGGCCTCTGCGTTGCCAGAGGCGGTGAAAGAGCGCCTTCTGGCCTTGCACGATTCACGCATCACGCAAGACGGGGTGGTGGTGATCAAGGCCCAGCAGTTTCGCAGTCAGGAGCAGAATTTGGCTGACGCCATGGCCCGGCTCAACGCGCTGGTGCAATCGGTGGCTGCGCCGCCGCGCGTGCGTCGCCCCACCAAGCCCACATACAGTGCGCAGCAGCGCCGCCTGGCGGGCAAGAGCCAGCGCGGCGAGACCAAAGCGCTGCGCGGGCGGGTGCGCGGCGGGGATTGAGCGGCCCACGCATACCGCGTGGCGGCTACCACCGCTCAGGTTTCAAGAAGAGGGTTGATTCGCAGCATGGGCGGAACAATCCGTCCTTGTTTGGCGGCTTTTTCGGCGGGGCGATCTCTTCTACAGTACGAATACTCACAAGAGGTGTTCCATGTCCACGCATTCTTCCGCTCTTTCTACCCCCGCTTCCGCAGCCGTGCCCGCACTGTTCGTGTCGCACGGTGCACCCTTGTTTGCGGTGGAGGCCGGTGAAACCGGCCCGGCGCTGACCCGCTGGGGCCAGGAGCTGAAGGCGCAGTTTCCGGGCCTGCGCGGCGTGGTGGTGATGTCGCCCCACTGGATGGCGCGATCCCCCCTGGTGATGGCGGGTGCGCAGCCCGCTACGTGGCACGACTTTGGCGGCTTTCCGCCCGCGCTGTACCAGTTGCAGTACCCGGCCCCAGGCTCGCCTGCGTTGGCGTCTGAAGTGCTGGAGTTGCTGGGTGCTGCGGGCATTGCCGCGCAGGGCGATGCAGCCCGGCCGTTTGACCATGGCGCCTGGGTGCCGATGATGCACTTGCTGCCGCAGGCCGATGTGCCCGTGGTGCAGGTAGCGTTGCCCGTGGGCGCAGGCCCGGCAGAGGTGTATGCGATGGGCGCTGCCTTGCGCAGCCTGCGCAGCCAGGGCGTGCTGGTGGTGGGCTCTGGCAGCATGACGCACAACCTGGCGGAATTCTTTGGCGGTGCGCGCGAGCCTGCCCCGTATGTGCTGGAATTCAGCCGCTGGATTGAAGACGCATTGGCTCACGGCGACCTGAAGGCCCTGCTGAATTACCGCAGCCAGGCCCCCCACGCTGCCCGCGCCCACCCTACGGACGACCATTTCCTGCCCTTCTTCTTCGCGCTGGGCGCGGCGGGCGACGATTTGCGGGCAAACTATCTGAGCCGCGAAGTGATGTACAGCATGCTGGCCATGGATGCCTTCTCGCTGCACCCGGTGCACTGACTGCCACGCCCTGGTTCCCGCACCAGGCGCCCGCCTGGCGGGTGCTGGCGCCCAACTTTTCAACCCTGCCCAAGGTGACTGGATATGCTTGATTTGCCACTGACCTTTCTGCAACGCCCCGCCACCGCCACTACGCCCCATCCCTGGTTGCTGGTGCTGATGCACGGCGTGGGTAGCAACGAGCAGGACCTGTTCAGCCTGGCGCCCCAGATACCAGACCGCTTTCATGTGCTGAGCGTGCGGGCGCCGTTTCGCATGGGGCCGGGTTCGCATGCGTGGTTTGATTTTTCCATCGAGCCCAATGGCGAGCGCACCATCAACGAAGCGCAAGAAGCGCAAAGCCGCGCGCTGGTGGCACAGACGGTTCAATCCGCCAGCGAACAACTGGGCATCCCGCCTGAGCGGGTGGTGGTGGGCGGCTTCAGCCAGGGCGGCATCATGGCGCTGTCGTTGCTGCTGACAAAGCCCGCGCTGATGCACGCCGGCCTGGTATGGCACAGCCGCCTGCTGCCGCAGGTGGTGCCCCTGACGGCCCCGGCCGATGCACTGCACGGCAAGCGACTGTGGCTGAGCCACGGCACCTACGACAACGTGATCCCGCTGGCCCACGCCCAGGCCATCGCGCACCACATGGCTACGCTGCCTGTGTCGGTGGCGTACCACGAGTTTCCCAGCGCCCACGAGATCCGGCCATCTGAACTGGCGGCCACGGTGGCGTGGCTGGAATCCCTTTCGACGACGCCGATGGCGTTCTAGCCCGGGGGCGAGCGGGGCGCGGTCTACATCGCGTTACCGGCGCCCCACCCAGCGGGTTTCCAATTCAGCAAGCCCCAATGCGGTAGGGGCAGGGAACGCCTGGCGCTTCAGCCACTCGGACAAGGGTTGTTCCTGTTTTGACCTGAGGAGACCTGATGCCCGATCACGAAACCCCCGAGTTCCGCCCCTCGCCGGAGCGCGCATCGTCCACCCCCCGGGTCATTGCGGCCGCGCTGGCCTGCGCGTTAGCGGCCGCAGCTGTCTGGTGGTACTGGCTGCGCCCTGAACATGCCACCGTGGCGCCGCCCCCTGTGGCTGCAGCGCCAGAGGCGCCAGTGGCCCCGCCGCCCATGCACGAGGCATCCGGCCCCCAGAATCCTGTGGATGCCCTGGCACCGGCAGACCCTGCCTTGCCTACGTTGGCCGAGTCTGACCAACGGGTCACGGCCCTGCTGGCCGAACTGCTCGGCCGCGACAAACTGGCGTCGTTTCTGGTGACCGATGGCTTCGTTCGCCGTGTGGTCGCCACCGTGGACAACCTGGCCCGCGCCCATGCCCCCTCGCGCATGTGGCCGGTGCAGCCCATGCCGCAGCGCTTTGTGGTGGATGACCAAGGGGACGCAGGCACCACCATCTCTGCCGCCAACGCAGCCCGCTACAGCGCTTTTTTGACGTTTGCCGAGGCGGTGCCGCTGGATTCTGCCGTGGCGCTCTACGCGCGGCTGTACCCGCTGTTTCAGCAAGCGCACGAAGAACTGGGCTACCCCAAGCAGTACTTCAACGACCGCCTGGTGGCCGTGCTGGACCACCTGCTGCTGGCGCCCGAGCCGCAGGGCCCGCTGCGCGTGAAGCTCACGCCAGTGAACACCGATGTGCCCAACCTGCGCCCATGGGTGCGGTATGAGTTGGTGGACCCGGCGCTGGAGTCGCTCTCTAGCGGGCAGAAAATTCTGGTGCGCATGGGGCCCGCCAACGAGGCGCGGGCCAAGGCGCTGCTGCGCAAGCTGCGCGAGCGTGTGGCCACCCACGGGCTGCAGCTCCCTTCGCGCTGAAGGGGGCGCCGGGCCGTGATGCGCCCCGCTACACCGGCAGCGCCATGGTGCGTTTCACTTCCTTGAGCGAAAAACTCGTCGAGATCTCCCGCACCCCCGGCAGGCTGCGCACATGGGTGCGCACGTAGTCGGCAAACGATTCCAGGTCGGCCGCCACCACCTCCAGCTGGTAGTCGTAGCGGCCCGAGAGGTTGTGACACGACAGCACCTGGGGCATGGCCATCACCTCGCGCTCCAGGGCCGAGGTGGTCTCGGCCGTGTGGTCGTGCAGCGCCAGTTGCACAAAACCCAGCACGCCCCAGCCCACGCGCTGGCGGTGCAGGTGGGCGTGGTAGCCCGCAATCACCCCGGCTTCTTCCAGCGCCCGCACGCGCCGCCAGCAGGGTGAGGTGGAAAGCGACACTGCCTCGGCCAGGTCGCCCACGGTGGCGCGGCCGTCGCGCTGCAGGGCGTTGAGCAGGGTGCGGTCTACGGGGTCGAGCGGGTAGGGGTGCATGATGGCTTGCAGGGTGATTGTTGAAGGCAAATTTTTCCCTTTTAACCTATTATCGAGGCAAAAAAGGCGAAATTTTGCCCGCCGATGAGGCCAAGAATCTCCACATCCGACCCGCACCCCGCCTGTGGTCGGCCCATCAGGAGACAAGCATGACCCGCACCACCGACGACACCACCGCCACCGGTTTCAGCACCCGCGCCATTCACCACGGCTACAACCCCGCCGACCACCAGGGCGCGCTGGTGCCGCCCATCCACACCTCGGCCACCTATGCCTTCCCGGACGTGGCCTATGGCGCGCGCTGCTTTGCTGGCGAGGAACCCGGCTACTTCTACACCCGCATTGCCAACCCCACGCTGGCGCTGCTGGAAGGCCGCCTGGCGGCGCTGGAAGAGGGCGCGGGCGCGGTGGTGTTCGGCTCAGGCATGGGCGCCATCACCGCCACGCTGTGGTCCATGCTGGAGCCTGGCGACGAAATCCTGGCCGACCTTACGCTCTATGGCTGCACCTTCTCGTTTTTGAACCACGGGCTGGGGCGCTTTGGCGTCACGGTGCGCCATGTGGACATGACCGACCCCGCGCGCGTGGCCGAGGCGCTGACCGCCAAGACGCGCGTGGTCTACCTGGAAACCCCCGCCAACCCCAACATGCGTCTGGTCGACATCGCTGCGGTATCAGCTTTGGCCCACGCCCAGGGCGCCAAGGTGGTGGTGGACAACACCTACTGCACGCCCTACCTGCAGCAGCCATTGCTGCTGGGTGCCGATGTGAGCGTGCATTCCATGACCAAGTACCTCGGCGGCCATGGTGACCTGACGGCAGGCGCAGCCGTGTTTGCCGATGCCGAACTGGCCCAGCGCGTGCGCCTGTACGGCCTCAAAGACATGACGGGCGCCGTGATGTCGGCGCAAGACGCACACCTGGTGATGCGCGGCCTGAAAACCCTGGCCCTGCGCATGGACCGCCACTGCCAGAGCGCGCAGAAGGTGGCCGAATTCATCGCCGCCCACCCGGCTGCCGCAGCCGTGCACTACCCCGGCCTGCCCAGCTTTGCGCAGCACGCGCTGGCCCAGCAGCAGATGCGCCAGATGGGCGGGATGATTGCTTTTGAGCTGCGCGGTGGCCTGCAGGCGGGTGTGCGCTTCATGGACGCGCTGCAGCTCGTCACCCGCGCCGTGAGCCTGGGCGACGCCGAAACCCTGGCCCAGCACCCGGCCAGCATGACCCATTCGACCTACACGCCCGAGCAGCGTGCCGCCCACGGCATTGCCGAAGGGCTGGTGCGCCTGTCGGTGGGGCTGGAAGACCTGGACGACCTGCTGGCCGACATCGGCCAGGCGCTGGACCTGGCCCACGCCATGGACCTGAGCGCAGGCATCCACGCTGCTATCAGCCCCGAGCGTGCGGCAGCGGCAGCGCCGTCTTGTAGCGCACCTGCTTGAGCGCAAAGCTGGAGCGGATCTTCTCGATGCCCGGAATCGGCGTGAGCTGCTCCAGGATGAACCGCTCCAGCGCCCCAATGTCAGGCAGTGCCACGCGGATGAGGTAGTCGGAGTCGCCGCTCATCAGGTAGCACTCCATCACCTCGTCTTGCTCGGCAATGCGCCGCTCGAAGTCGGCCAGCGCCTCCTTGCTCTGCGTCTTCAGGCTGATGTTGATGAACACATTGAGCCCCAGGCCCAGCGCCGCCGCATTGGCCAGCGCCACATAGCGGGCAATCACGCCGGCTGCCTCCAGCGCTTTCACCCGCGCCAGGCAGGGCGAGGGCGACAGGTGCACGCGGCGCGCCAGCTCCACGTTGGAGAGCGAACCATCGGCCTGCAACTCGGCCAGAATGCGCAGATCGGTTGCGTCAAGCTTCATATGCTGTCATATCCTTTTTAAGTGGCATATTATGCTTTTGAAGTGGCAAATCCTGCGCGTTTCAGCAACCTATTTTTGGAAAACCTTTCTACAGTGTGCTCCCATGAACGCCCCACTGCCCCCCCATCTCCTCAGCCCTCAGGACACCGTGGCTGACATCGACCCCCAAGAAACCGCCGAATGGCGCGACGCCTTTATGGCCCTGGTGGCCACCGAGGGGCCCGAGCGCGCTCGCCTCATATTGGCCGAGCTGGTGCACCTGGCGCGCACCCAGCAGATTGGCTGGCAGCCGCAGCTCAACACGCCTTACGTGAACACGGTGGCGGTGCAAAACCAGCCGGTGTTTCCGGGCGATCTGGCCGTGGAGGAGCGGCTCGCTTCCATCATGCGCTGGAACGCGCTGGCCATGGTGGTGCGTGCCAACCAGGCGTATGGTGAGCTGGGCGGGCACATTGCCAGCTACGCCAGTGCGGCGGATTTGTTTGAGAGCGGCTTCAACCACTTTTTCCGCGCCCGCGAGGGGCTGGGCGAGGGGCAGCACCGGGGCGACCTGGTGTTCTTCCAGCCGCACAGCGCGCCTGGCGTGTACGCGCGGGCGTTTCTGGAAGGGCGCTTGACCGAGCAGGATTTGATGCACTACCGCCAGGAAATCACCGCGCCTGCCGCTGGTGCACAGGGCCTGTGCAGCTACCCGCACCCTTGGTTGATGCCTGATTTTTGGCAGTTCCCCACCGGCTCGATGGGCATTGGCCCCATCAGCAGCATCTACCACGCGCGCTTCATGCGCTACCTCACGCACCGCAATTTGCTCAACTGCGAAGGGCGCAAGGTGTGGGGCGTGTTTGGCGATGGCGAGATGGATGAGCCCGAGTCGATGAGCGCCCTGACCCTGGCCGCGCGTGAGGGGCTCGATAACCTCGTGTGGGTGGTCAACTGCAACCTGCAGCGGCTGGACGGCCCGGTGCGCGGCAATGGCCGCATCATCGACGAGCTGGAGCGCCTGTTTGCGGGTGCGGGCTGGAACGTGGTGAAACTGGTGTGGGGCAGCGACTGGGACGGCCTGTTTGCCCGCGACCTGACGGGCGCACTGGTGCGAACGCTCCAAGGCACGGTGGACGGCCAGATGCAGACCTTTGCGGCGAAGGACGGGCGTTTTAACCGCGACAACTTCTTCGGCCAAAGCCCCGAGCTGGCCGCGCTGGCGCAGGGTATGACGGACGAGCAGATCGACCGCTTGAAGCGCGGCGGGCACGACCTGGTGAAGATCCACGCTGCCTACGCCGCCGCTGCCGCCCACAAGGGGCAGCCCACGGTGATCCTGGCCCACACCAAAAAGGGCTACGGCATGGGCGCGGCAGGCCAGGGCAAGATGACCACGCACAGCCAAAAGAAGTTCGACGACACGGACCTCATCGAATTCCGCAACCGCTTCAACCTGCCGCTCACCGACGCACAGGCCACGGGCCTGGCCTTCTACAAGCCTGCAGAAGACAGCCCCGAGATGCAGTACCTGCGACGCCACCGCCAGCAACTGGGCGGCTACTTGCCGCGGCGCGAGACCGTGTGCGATGCGCTGCCCGTGCCCGCCATCGAAAGCTACGCCCAGTTTGCGCTGCAGGCCGATGGCAAGGAAATGAGCACCACCATGGCCTTTGTGCGCATGCTGGGCACACTGCTGAAGGACGCCAAGCTCGGCCACCGCATCGTGCCCATCGTGGCGGACGAGGCGCGCACCTTTGGCATGGCCAACCTGTTCAAGCAGGTGGGTATCTACAGCAGCGTGGGCCAGCGCTACGCGCCCGAGGACATTGGCTCGGTGCTGAGCTACCGCGAGGCGCTGGACGGGCAGATTTTGGAAGAGGGCATCAGCGAGGCGGGTGCGATTGCGAGCTGGACGGCGGCGGCGACGAGCTACAGCGTGCATGGCCTGGCCATGCTACCGTTCTACATCTACTACTCGATGTTCGGCTTCCAGCGCGTGGGCGACGCCATCTGGGCCGCTGCGGACCAGCGTGCGCGCGGCTTTTTGCTGGGCGCCACCTCGGGTCGCACCACGCTGGGCGGTGAGGGCCTGCAGCACCAGGACGGCACCAGCCACCTGGTCGCGGCCACCATCCCCAACTGCAAGGCGTACGACCCGGCCTATGCAGGCGAGATGGCCGTCATCATCGACGCGGGCATGCGTGAGATGGTGACCGAGCAGCGCGACGTTTTCTACTACGTCACGCTGATGAACGAGAACTACGCACAGCCCGACCTGCCCGCTGGTGCGGCAGAAGGTGTGTTGCGCGGATGCTATGTTTTCAAGAGCTACTCGCGCTTGATGGATGGGCGCGAGAGCCCGATTTCATCCAAATCCGTCACCCTGCTGGGCTCGGGCGCCATCCTGACCGAAGTGGTCAAGGCAGCCGAGTTGCTGGCGGCTGAAGGCGTGGAGGTGACCGTGCTGAGCGTGACCAGCTGGAGCGAGCTGGCCCGCGATGGCGTGGCCTGCGAACAGCGCGCTTTGAGTGGCGAGGCCGAGCACGGCACGCCTTGGCTCACGCAACAACTGGCAGGCACCGCCGGACCGGTGATTGCCGCCACCGACTACGTGCGCGCCGTGCCCGAAACCGTGCGCGCCTTCGTGCCCGAAGGCCGCCGCTACATCACCCTGGGCACCGACGGTTTTGGCCGCAGCGACACGCGCGCGGCGCTGCGTCAGTTCTTTGGGGTGGATGCACAGGCCGTGGCGAAGGCGGCGCGGTTTGCGTTGGGTTTATAGCCAAAATGGCTGCTGGCGCTTGATGGATAAGCGCTGGCAGCTATTGAAAATATAGCGTTCACACTGCGCAGCCCAAGGTACTGCGGGCCATCGCTGGCGCACAGCTTGTGGGCCAATGGCCTTCAGTCGGCCATCGCCTCACGCCGGAAGAACGCATCCAGCACGGGCACCAGGCTGGCGAACTCTTGCGCAAACCGGGCGCGGTTCACAAAGTAGGCCTCGCAGGCCACGGCAAAGAACTCGGATTGCGATGTGGCTCCATACGCATCAAGCCAGGGCTTTTCAGCGCCAAAACGCTCGGCCAGGATCACGCGCTCGCGAAAGTCCTGGTAGGCGGGTTCCCACGCGTTCCACCAGGCCTCATAAGCGCCCCGGCCCGTGCGTGCGCCCATGAAGACTGCAGGCAGGGGCGGGCAGCCGTTGGCGTTGCCGCTGCGCATGTCCAGCTTGTGCACAAATTCGTGCACCACCACGTTGTGGCCGCGCGCGGTGTTTTCGTGGGCATTGGCAATGTGCTGCCAGCTCAGCATCACCGGGCCGCGCTCCATGGCCTCGCCCAGCAAGACCTGGGCGTGTTCGTGCACCACGCCCGCCTCGTCCACCATCTGCCGCCTGGCCACGGCTTCACCGGGGTGGACCACGATGGTCACGAAATCGTCGTACCAGTCCAGGGCCTTGGCAGCATCGCCCAGGTGCAGCAGGGGCAGGCAGGCCTGCGCCGCAATGTCGATGGCCATGGCATCGGTCACTTCCAGCCCATGGGCGCCGTGGAACTGCTTTTGGTCCAGAAACAGGGCGCTGAGCGCGCGCAGCTTGCCCTGCTCGGGCAGCGACAGGCGGGCCAGGAAGGGGTAGCGCTGCAGGGTTTGCAGCCAAAGCTCTGCCGAAATGTCGGGCACGGGGGCCACGGTGGCACGCACACTGCGCCAGAGCCGGTTGAGAAAAGGGGGCATGGTGGGCTGGATCGGGGCCTGCCGTGGACAAGCCCCTGAGTTCAAGACACCCGCTACATGGGGCCCAGGGCCACGCGTTCCAAGCCCGTGGCCGACAAACGCAGTGTTTCCAGGCGCGGGGGTAATGCGGCCGCGTCCCAGTCGCTCAGCACCACGCGCTGCAAGCCGGGGGCCAAGGCATGGTCTGCCGGCCGGTGGGTGTGGCCGTGGATGAGTGTGTGCGCGCCTGCGGACTGCAGCCAGGCGATGGCGCTGGCGTGGTCCACATCGGCATAAACGGTGCCTGACTGCTTGCGCGCTTCACTTTCTTGCCGAATGCCACGCGCCTGTGCGCGGCGCGTGGCGAGAGGTTGCGACAAAAACTGTTGCTGCCAGGCGGGGCTTCGGGCCCGCACGCGAAAGCGCTGGTAGTCCACATCGTCCACGCACAGCAGATCGCCATGGCTGAGCAGGTAGCGCTGGCCCGCAAAGCTCAGCACGGTCGGATCCTGCAGGCCGGTGATGCCGCAGTGCTTCAAGAAAGCGCTGCCCGCCAGAAAGTCTCGGTTGCCGTGCATGAAGTACAGCGCGGTGCGCTGTGCGGCGGCCTGGAGCTGGGCGCATACCTGGCCCTCAAAACTGCCAGTGTCGTGGATGGCATCGTCGCCCACCCACACCTCAAAAATGTCGCCCAGCAAAAAGACGGCGTCGGCCGGCGTGGTGTGCAGGTACCGCTGCCAGGCAGCCACGGTGGCGGGCTCGCTGGCCTGCAGGTGCAGGTCGGAAATGAAATCGACCGTGCGCCAGTGCGAAGGAGCGGCAAGCTCCTCGAACGGCGGCACGGTCGTCAGCGGCTCGGCAGTCAAGGCCTGAACCAACCGGTGGGCTTAAAGCGCCACGGCCTTGTCGATGACCACGGGGTCAAAGGGCACGTCGTCGTGGAAGCCCTTGCGGGTGGTGCGCACGGCCTTGATGGCATCGACCACTTCCTGGCCCTTCACCACCTTGCCGAACACGGCGTAGCCCCAGCCCTGGGGGGTGGGCGAGCTGTGGTTCAGGAAGCCGTTGTCCACGGTGTTGATGAAGAACTGGGCGGTGGCGCTGTGGGGGTCGCTGGTGCGGGCCATGGCCACGGTGTACTTGTCGTTCTTCAGGCCGTTCTTGGCTTCGTTTTCGATGGGGGCCTGGGTTTCCTTTTGCTTCATGTCGGCCGTCATGCCGCCGCCTTGCACCATGAAGTTCTTGATCACGCGGTGGAACACGGTGCCGTTGTAGAAGCCGCTGTTCACGTAGGCCAGGAAGTTGGCGGTGGACTTGGGCGCGTTCACGGCGTCCAGTTCGAGGGTGATGACGCCTTGGGTTGCGGTTTCAGCCACGTTGATGGTGACGTGGAGTTCAACTTGTGGATTGCTCATTGCAGTGCTTTCTTCAAAAAATCACTTCACCACGGTGGCAGAGGTGATGGTGACGGGGGTGTTGGGAACGTTCTGGTGGGGGCCCTTGTTGCCCGTGGCCACGGCCTTGATCTTGTCGACCACCGCTGTGCCTTCCACCACCTTGCCGAACACGGCGTAACCGTGGCCGTCAGGGTTGGGGGCGTTGAGCATGGCGTTGTCCTTCACGTTGATGAAGAACTGCGAGGTGGCCGAGTTGGGGTTGCCCGTGCGCGCCATGGCGATGGTGTAGGTGTCGTTCTTGAGGCCGTTGTTGGCTTCAAGCGGAATGGGCGCCTTGGTGGGCTTTTGCACCATGTCGGCAGTGAAGCCGCCGCCCTGGATCATGAAGCCGTCGATCACGCGGTGGAACACCGTGCCGTCGTAGTGCTTGTCGTTCACGTAGGCGAGGAAGTTCTCCACCGTCTTGGGAGCCTTGGCAGGGTCGAGCTGCACCACGATGTCGCCCAGCGAGGTGGTCAGCTTGACCTTGGGGGCAGTCTGGGCGTGGGCAGGTGCTACTGAAAACATAGCTGCCAGCGCAAATCCAGCAAGCGCTAGCACCGATTTTCTTTTGGAAATCATCCAATCACTCCTTCAAAAAAGATTTGCCACTGCTGGCCGCGTCGCGTCCAGTACTGGCGTTTGATGGGGCCGGTGCGCGCACCTTCTGCCACTTCGCCGAACGTTACCACCATGGTGTCGGCCGAGTCCGTCCAGCGCAGGTAAGCCTTGTCCTTGAGGTGGACAGGGCGGCCCTTGAGCGCCTGGGATTCAGCCTGCAGCACAGCGACCCATTCAGACAGGGGCTTTTTCTTGTGGCTCTGGAAGTCAGGCGCGTAAAAGCCGAGCAGGCGGTTCATGTTGCCTTCGGACTTGGCGGTGCTCCAGGCGTTGAGCACGGCTTCGAACGAATTGCGCACGGCCTGCACGCTGTGGGCTTGCACCCATTGCAGTTGCTTGGCAATCACCACGGGGGTGGAGCGGGGCTCTACCGTGCGCAGAATGCGCTCCAGGTCCGGGTTGGCCAGAGCCACGCAGCCATCCGTGGCCAGCGGTGCGCGAGAAAACTGGTCGGGCGGCGTGCCGTGCAGCCAGATGCCGCTGCCGGTCTTGCCCCGCACCTGGTCCAGCGGGTTGGGATAATTGATGGGCAGGGCACCCGCACCGTAAAAGTCCTTGAGCGTGGCGGGGTCCAGCCGGCTGGTGATGAAGTACACGCCCAGGGGCGTGCGCTGGTCGCCTTCGGTCGCCTTTTCAATGCCCAGCTTGCCTACCGAGGCGTAGTAATCCGCCACCAGCTTCAGGCCCTTGTCGGTGTTCTCGAACAGGTACAGCCGCGAACGCGAGGCATCCACAGCAATCGCATGCTTGTAGCGGGGGGCCAGCTCGACAAACTGCGCCGGGATGTGGGTGGACGCCGGGCGGTTGCGCTGCGCCTGCACGCGCTGGCGCGATTCGGTGCGCAGTTCGTCCAGCGTGGCAATCACCTCGGGCGGGTAGGGCAAGGGGGGCTCCGGGACATCGCCCAGTTGCTTGACGGGGCGCACGCGGGCCGCCAGCAGGTCGCCCACGGCCAGTTGCGCCAGTTGAAAGTTGGGGTGCTCGCGCGCCAGGCTTTCGGCCTGCGCCAGTGCTTCGCGTCCCCGGCCTTCGCTGGCCAGCTGGTACACCTTCAGCAATCGCGCCTCGGCCTGCCCGTCTCGCAGTGCGCGAGGTGCCACGGGGGCTGCAGGCTTGGCCGCAGCGCGCTTGGAGAGGGCCGCAGAGCGCTGGTTTTTGGCTGCAGCTTGCTGTGCCTGGGCCGATGTGCGTTTGGGCGGCTGAGACGGTTGTGCGTAGGCGCTGGCCTGCACGGCCATGGCAAGCAGGGTCAGGGTACTGGCGGTGTGACGAATCCAGGTGGGCATTCCCACCCTGTGGCGCTGTGTCAAGGGGCTGTCAAGATAAAGGAAAGAGGGCAATTGGAGGTCAAGCGCCCGCCGCACACATCACTGCCCGTGGGCAGGGTTGGTGCAGCACTGGCGGTTTGCAGGTCAGCCGCCAGTGGCCTCGCGCACGATGAGCCAGCGGCCGTTGCTCTCGACCAGATCCAGCGTCTTGCGGCTGGAGACGTTCAGCGAGTCAGCGCTGTAGGCTTGGCGGAAGCGCGCCGTGGCCTTGTTGCCGTTCACCGAAACGTTCAGGTCAGACACCTGCACGGTGATTTTGGATTTGCCCACGATCCGGGCCTCACGTTCTTTTTCCCATGCGGCGCGGGTCATGCGGCCTGGTGGGTCAAAGTCTTTGCCGTATGCAGCCAGGTAGGCCTTCATATCTTTGGCAGCCCAGGCGGCAGCCCAGGCTTGCACGGCTGCGGTGACTTCCTTGGCATCCTTCGCGGCCTCTTGCTTGGCTGCGTCTGGCGCGGCGGGTGCCGGGGCTGGTGTGGCAGCCGGTGCAGCTGCTGTGGCAGCAGGGGCCGGTGTTGGGACGGGGGCCGCAGCAGGTGCTGGGGCCGGTGCGGGCCGCTGGGTAGCCACCACGGCCGGGGCAGGCGCTGCCGCTGCGGGCTTGGCACCCTTGGCAATGTCGGCCGAGAACAATTCGCGGATCAGGGCCAGCTTGGGCTTGACCGATGTAGCGTTGGCCGCATCCAGCTGCAGTGCCTTGTTGTAGGCCTGGCTGGCCAGCTTGGCGTAGATGTCGCCCAGGTTTTCGTGCGCGGTGGCGTAGCTGGGGTTGGTGCGGATGGCCATTTCCAGCGCGGTGCGGGCCTTGTCCAGCTGGTTCTGGTTGGCATACAGCACAGCCAGGTTGTTGTAGGGCTCGGGCAGCTCTGGGTAATCTTCCGTCAACTTGGTGAATGTGGCCACGGCGTCTGCCGGCTTGCCCGAGTCAGCCTGAGCCACACCCTTGAGAAAGCGCAATTGCGGATCGCGGGGCGTGGCAGACAATCGCTGGTCTGCCTTGGTCAGGGCTTCGGCCGCTTTGCCTGCCTTGAGCAGCTGCGTGATTTCGGCATAGTCGTTGGCCTGCGCCTGGGCAGCACCGGTACCGACAAGGGCCGTCAGTGCCAACAGGCGCAGTAGTCGGGGAAGGGTGCGGCGGACTTGCTTCATGAGGGTTCTGGAGGGGTTGAACGGCGTGAAACCCGGGCCGGGCTTATACTGCGGCGGATTGTAGCTGAGGGGGTTGTCATGACGGAGCACTGTTGCCGCTGGTGATTTCATCGGTCGCCCACTAGAGGCGCCGTCCCCCGCGAGGGACCGATTCCTCGCGCTACAGGGTGATCCGCATCGCCCATCCACACCCCCGATCCCGACCCTGACATCCCATGAGCTTGCGCATCTACAACACGCTGTCGCGTGCATTGGAAGACTTTTCTCCGCTCGAACCTGGTCACGTCCGCATGTACGTCTGCGGGATGACCATTTATGACCTGTGCCACATTGGCCACGCCCGCATGATGATGGCGTTTGATGTAGTGCAGCGCTGGCTCAAGGCCAGCGGCATGCGCGTGACCTACGTGCGCAACATCACCGACATCGACGACAAGATCATCAAACGTGCGCTGGAGCGCGGCATCACCATCCGCCAGCTCACCGACGAGATGATCGCCGCCATGCACCAGGACATTGGCGCGCTGGGCATCGAGCCGCCCTCGGTGGAACCCCGCGCCACGGAATACGTGCCGCAGATGCTTTCGCTGATTGGCCAGCTGGAAGGCAAGGGCCTGGCGTATCGCGCCAGCAATGGCGATGTGAATTACTCCGTGCGCAAGTTTGAGGGCTACGGCAAGTTGTCGGGCAAGTCGCTCGACGAACTGCGCGCGGGCGAGCGAGTGGCCGTGCAAGACGGCAAGGAAGACCCGCTCGACTTCGTGCTGTGGAAATCCGCCAAGGCCGATGAGCCGGACGACGCCAAGTGGGCGAGCGAATTCGGCACAGGCCGCCCCGGCTGGCACATCGAGTGCTCGGCCATGAGCTGCGCCACGCTGGGCGAGACGTTTGACATCCACGGCGGCGGTGCGGACCTGCAATTCCCCCACCACGAAAACGAAATCGCTCAGAGCGAAGGCGCCACGGGCAAGCCACTGGCCAAGTTCTGGGTGCACAACGGGTTTGTGCGCGTGGACAACGAGAAGATGTCCAAGAGCCTGGGCAACTTCTTCACCATCCGCGATGTGCTCCAGCAATACGACGCTGAAACGGTCCGCTTTTTCATCGTGCGCGCCCATTACCGCAGCGCACTCAATTACAGCGATGCCCACCTGGACGACGCGCGCCAGGCCCTCAAGCGCTTGTACACGGCGTTGAGCCTGGTGGAGCCTGCGGCTGTGTCTGTGGACTGGAGCAACCCCTACGCTGCCCGCTTCAAGGCCGCCATGGACGAAGACTTTGGTACGCCCGAAGCCGTGGCAGTGCTGTTTGACTTGGCCAGCGAAGTCAACAAGACCCGATCTGCCGAACTGGCTGGTCTGCTCAAGGCCCTGGCCCAATGCCTGGGCTTGCTGCAGGGCGACCCCAAGGCGTTTTTGCAGGCGGGTGCTGGACTCGACGAAGCCGCCATTCAGGCGCAAATTGCCGCCCGCGCTGCCGCCAAGGCCGCCAAGGACTTTGCCGAGGCCGACCGCATCCGTCAGGCCTTGCTGGCCCAGGGCATCGTGCTCAAGGACTCCGCCGCGGGTACGACGTGGGAAGCTGCACAGTGATTCTTTTTATGAAGAAAACCGCCATCAAGGCAGACTGGATGAGCGGTGGCAGCTACTAAAAAAATAGCATCTGCGGATGCCATCCAGGCATCGCCTGACCTGGCGACGCCGGCCTACTGGGCCGAGGCCTGCAAGCACCTGGTCAAGAAAGACCGGGTGATGAAGCGCCTGATCCCCCAGTTTGGTGATGCAGCGCTGCAAACCCGCCGCGATGCCTTCACCACGCTGGCGCGCAGCATCGTGGGCCAGCAGTCGTCGGTCAAAGCCGCACAGGCCGTGTGGGAACGCTTTGCCGCGCTGTCGCGTACCCTGAGCCCGGCCCATGTGCTCAAGCTCAAGGTGGACGATATGCGCGCCGCAGGCCTGTCGGCCCGCAAGATCGACTATCTGGTGGATTTGGCCCTGCACTTTGACAACGGCAAGCTGCACGTCAAGGACTGGGAGTCCATGGACGACGAAGCCATCATTGCCGAGCTGGTGGACATCCGCGGCATTGGCCGCTGGACGGCCGAGATGTTCCTCATCTTCTATCTGCAGCGCCCCAATGTGCTGCCGCTGGATGACCCTGGACTGATCACCGGTATCAGCCAGAACTATTTTTCGGGTGAGCAGGTCAGCCGCAGCGATGCGCGTGAAGTGGCCGAGGCCTGGAAGCCCTGGTGCAGTGTGGCGACTTGGTATATTTGGCGGTCGCTGGACCCCGCACCCACCGCCGATTGACGGCGGACAACCGACCCTTGTTTGACATCGGTTACATTGCGTGCCGTTCGCGGCTGCCCCGCAGTGCGCGACCTAAGGAGAAAAACGTTGGCGAAAAAAACCTTTCTGGATTTCGAACAGCCGATTGCTGAACTCGAATCCAAAATCGAAGAACTGCGCTACGTGCAGACTGAAAGCGCTGTCGATATTTCTGAAGAAATCGATCAGCTCAGCAAGAAGAGCCAGCAGCTCACCAAAGACATCTACAGCGAGCTGAGCCCCTGGCAGATCACCAAGATTGCCCGCCATCCCGAGCGTCCCTACACGCTCGACTACGTGCGCGACATCTTCACTGACTTTGTGGAACTGCACGGTGACCGCCACTATGCGGACGACCTCTCCATCGTAGGTGGCTTGGCCCGCTTCAACGGCCACGCCTGTATGGTGATGGGCCACCAAAAGGGCCGCGACACCAAAGAACGCGCCATGCGCAACTTTGGCATGAGCAAGCCCGAGGGCTACCGCAAGGCGCTGCGCTTGATGAAGACGGCCGAGAAGTTCAAGCTGCCCGTGTTCACCTTTGTGGACACGCCCGGCGCTTATCCCGGCATCGATGCCGAAGAGCGCGGCCAGTCCGAAGCCATCGGCCGCAACATCTTCGAGATGGCGCAGCTCGAAGTGCCCATCATCACCACCATCATTGGCGAGGGCGGTTCGGGCGGCGCGCTGGCCATCAGCGTGGCTGATCAGGTCGTGATGCTGCAATACGCCATCTATTCCGTTATCAGCCCAGAAGGCTGCGCGTCTATCCTCTGGAAGACGAGCGACAAGGCCCAGGAAGCGGCCGATGCCTTGGGCATTACTGCCCACCGCCTCAAGGCACTGGGCTTGGTGGACAAAATCGTGAGCGAGCCTGTGGGTGGCGCCCACCGCGACCACAAGCAAATGGCGGCTTTCCTCAAGCGCGCTTTGGGTGATGCCTTCCGCCAGGTCGCCGACCTCAAGACCAAAGATCTGCTGGATCGTCGTTATGAGCGTCTGCAAAGCTATGGCCGCTTCAGTGACACCAAGGCAGACAGCCGCTGAACGCTTGACTGTGGCCGCGAGTTTCGCGCTACGTAGCACCGCTGCAAAGGCCCCGGAAGGGGCTTTTGCATTTGTGCCGATGGCTGGGCTTCTCTCTGGCCTTCGGTGGTTTGCTCAATGGTGCCAGTGCGGGGCAGGGCATGCGGAGGTCTGGGCATGACCATCTCCGTGGACGTTGCCATGGCGGCGTTTTCGCCCAAGCTACCTTTGGCGGTGGGGCTCAGTGGGGGCGCAGACTCCACGGCGCTGTTGTTGGCTGCGTCACGAAAGTACCCGGGACAAGTCAGCGCCATCCATGTGAACCATGGCCTGCAAGCGGCGGCAGCGTCTTTCGAGCGGCATTGCGTGCAGCTGTGTAACGCTTTGGGCGTTCCCTTGTTCGTGCAGCGTGTGGACGGCCGCCACGCCAGCGGCCAGAGCCCGGAAGATGCTGCACGCCAGGCGCGTTATCAGGCATTTGATGCTGCACTGGCCTCTGAGCCTGCGCTAGCCGCTATCAAGACTGTAGCGCTGGCGCAGCACGCGGACGATCAGGTGGAAACCATGCTCCTTGCCTTGTCGCGCGGCTCAGGGGTTGCTGGTATCGCAGCCATGCCCGCCCACTGGCAACGGCAAGGGCGCGTTTGGTGCAGGCCACTGCTCCAGGTATCCAGTCATGACGTGCGCGACTGGTTGCGCCAAGGTGGGCATGCGTGGATAGAAGACCCCAGCAACACAGACCAGCGCTTCACCCGCAATCGCATTCGCGCTCAGCTATTGCCGGCGCTTCAGGCAGTTTTCCCCTCGTATCGGGAAACGTTTGGGCGAACCGCTGCCAATGCAGCTCAGGCCGACGAGTTGCTGCAAGAGATCGCAGAGCAAGACCTCGCTGCCACGGGCTTGCCTCCCACGATCCAGCGCCTACAGACGCTGACCCGCTCAAGACAGGCCAACGTCTTGCGCTACTGGCTGCGAATCCATCACCAAACCACCCCATCCGCCGCCCAGCTGGCGGAGCTGCTGGATCAGGTAGCTGCGTGCACGACCCGAGGGCACCGTTTGCGGCTGAAAGTGGGGCGTGGCTTTGTGCTGAGGCAGGGGGCTATGCTTGCATGGAGTGCGGCCTGAAACCTCTCCGGCAAGCCTCCAGGTTTTCCTAGAAAGCCTCAAAAATGAGGCATAATGGCGGGATTGGAAACGTGACCGAGTGGCCGAAGGTGCTCCCCTGCTAAGGGAGTATGGGGTGTAGAGCCTCATCGAGGGTTCGAATCCCTCCGTTTCCGCCAAGATAAGCCCTGAGCAACAAAATTGCTCAGGGCTTTTTCGTTTGCATCTCCATCTGCGCATTGAGGCAGTCTCGACAGCATCCCGTCATCCCAGTACTTGGGATATTGAAGCCAGGACGCATGCCATCTTGTGGACCGCTGACCCCAACCTACGGTGAATTTGAGGCGTGAGGGCCCTGATATAAGCAACGGTGTTCCCTCGCCCGCGACCAAGTACCAGGGCGATCTGCAAAAGGTCACCAAAATGCGCTCCGAACCTTGTGCGGACTGGTTTGAAGACGTTCACAGCGTGTTCTTGTAGATCTTGCCGTCTTTCATGACCAATTTCAGATTTTTCTCAGGGTCCGCCAAGAAGTCCAGACCCATGGAGGGATTGCCATCCACAACCAAGAGGTCTGCCCATGCTTTGGGTGCTATGCGCCCCACCACCCCAGGGTACGGATTGCGGGCACCCGACAAAGCCAGCAAATCACCGTTGACTCCAGTAGCCTGGCCTAGCAGCTTCAATGGGTCGTAAAAACGCGTCAACTTGGCAAGTTGCCGACCTTGTGAACCGGTGTTCTTGGGGTTGAACAGCATGTCTGTGCCCCAGCCTGTCTTGATCCCGTATTTTTGCGCCAAGGCATAGGCCTGCACCGTTCCCTCCGCTACTTGTTTTTGGCTGGCACGGCGGGCGGGGGCGGGGTACACGTTGCTGTCCTCCTCCTGCAAAAAGGGCTGCAAGCTCCACCACACGCCTTCGTCGCGCATCATGCGCACGCTGGCTTCATCTGCCAGCTGGCCATGTTCGATGCATTTCACACCTGCGCGGATGGAACGTTGAATGCCCTTCGGGGTGTAGACATGCGCCATCACATAGGTGTTCCAGTCACTGGCAACTTCAACACCAGCGCGCAGTTCGCGTTCGGAGAACTGGGTGCTGTCCAGAGGGTCGTACATGGATGCAACACCGCCACCGGCCAGCATCTTGATTTGTGATGCCCCCAGCATCAATTGCTCGCGCACCCGGCGCATCACTTCTGTTTCTCCGTCCGCGATCAGGGCGATTCCGGCGCCTTCAACCAGGCTCAATGGTGCATTGGGGGCGCGAGGAAGATCGCTACGCAGCCGGAAGTCTCCATGTCCTGAAGTTTGCGAAATCATGGCCCCACTGGGGAAGATCCGAGGGCCGTCCACGATGCCTTCATCAATGGCGCGCTTGAGAGCAAATGCGGGGCCGCCTGGGTCTCGCACCGAGGTGAAACCACGCATCAAAGTGCGTTGCGCCTCTTTGGCAGCCACAAGGTAGAGATAACCCAAGTCTGCCGATACAGCCGCCAGCTGCGAGATGCCTGCGAGCATGGTGTGCCAGTGCACGTCAATCAGGCCGGGCATCAGCAGCTTGCCTTGGCAATCCAGCACCTGCGCGCCTTCTACGGCGGTGGACGCTGGTAACACCTCGGCAATGTGTTTGCCTTTCACCAGCACCTGTACGCCCTCACGAACCGCGTTTCCTGAGCCATCAAACAGACGCAGATTTGTGAGAAGCATCGGGCGAGGACCCTCTTTCAGGTCTTGTGCATTTGCCAAAGATGGCAATGCAAAAGGGGCCAGCATGGCGGCAATGCCGCCGACAAAGCTACGACGTGAAAGATCTTCCGTGATGCGCTGGTGCAGACGCTGGCACAGCGGGCTGTTGCAGCGGCACCCTGCTGCACGGATGGGGCCAAAGCGCCAGGGCAAAGACGTGACGGTTTCATAGGAGGTGGTCATATGCACTGCCATTGATTGGGTGGACAGCCTTGCCCTCGGGGAAAGGGTTGGGAATGCGGGAGGGGCTTCGTACGGAGGCTCAGTTCAGTCCGCTGATCTTCCAGTTTCCGTCGCCTTTCTGGGAAAACCAGACTTTCCAGGCTTCAGTCTGACGGCGTTGGCTCACCTCTGCGGACAACATGCGGCATCGCCCGGCCGATTCGGTCTCGACCACGGGGCTTGGTGTCAGCAGCGCCTTGACCTGGGACTTGCTGCGGCGCTCACTACTGCGCCATTCTCTCTGCAGCCCAGCCTCCCCGATATCCAATGTCTGAGAAATGAAAGACTTGAAGTTATCGACGTCTTGGGCTGGAGTGTGCAGCAGCACTGGCTGCGCTCGGTAGCCCAAGGAGAGGGCGCTTGCTTGCAAAGGCAGCGCCAGCGCAGTGGCTGCAAATGCCAAGCTGCAAGCACTAGTGAGTTTTGATGGAGCCATCGCAACACGATACAACTGAACCCTTTGTGTTCAAGAAACGCGACTGCCGCGCGGGGGTAATCGACATCACAATGACACGTGTGGGCCTGAGTGGCTGGCAGGTCCCGGATCAGGTCAAAGGTACGTGAGTCATCGAAGGCTGTGCCGTGGGAGCGAGGGCTGGGGTGAAAAACGGATGCCGCTGATGGGCCGCGTCTGCCTTCGGTGATTGGGGGCATGAGGGTCATCTGGGTGTGCTCAAGCGTTATCGCCCAACCCGTGGCAAACCAGGGTGGTACTTTTGGGAGTGCACGGCTCATAATCAGCCATCACGTTTCTGGGGGACACACGATGACGCCACCTACCGCCTCTGACCGAAGTGCTTTCGGTAAAGCCAACCCCCACGCTCTGGCCACCATTTTGGAGGCGAGCGAAACCCGCCGGATCATTTCTGCCACCGACATCTACGACATTTCCGGCGTAAAGCTTTGGGCTGGCAACCAGCCTGTGTCCACCTCGCTGCAACGCAAGCTGCTGGACCGTGAGTTGCGCCAGCCGCTGGAAACCAGTTTGGTGGCGGAAGATGGCGTCAGCGCCGCGAGCCTGGCGCTTGCGTTCGAGGAGTTGCTGGGCAGCGGCTCTGCGCTGCTCCCTTTGCTGCAACCCCACGCCCAGCGTTTGGCCAGCTTGATCAAAGGGCTGACTTTGCACCCCGTAGCCCAGCTCTTGCTCACCGCCGCGCAGACTGCGCGGCCTGAACACTACGCTCATGCTGTGGCCGCAATGGCTCTGAACGGGGCCCTGATGGCTGCAGGAGGTGGAGATGATGCCGCGGTGCGCTTGGCGTTGCTCTGCGGTCTGCTGCACGATGTGGGCGAGATGTACATCGGCCCGGAGCACGGTGAAGCTGAGGCCGACCGCGATCTGGACTTTGCCAGTTACCAGCAGCTGGTGGTTCATCCGCATGTGGGGTCGCTGCTCTTGGCGCAGTTGACCAACTATCCCGCTGACGTGGCCAGGGCTGTGGCAGAGCATCACGAGCGGCTGGACCAGTCGGGCTACCCCAATGCGTTGGCAGGGGGGCAGATGTCCACGCAGGGCCGTCTGTTGGCGGTGACGGAGGCCACCCTCAACGCGCTGCGCAGCCCCTACAGCCACCTGCTGCACGCCAGTGTGGCGCTGCGTGCGGTTCCCGGAGAATTCGATTTGGTCTGGGTCGGAAAAATCACCCAGGCTGCCAGCGCACAGCCACCCCAATCGGCAGCGATGGAGCCTGAAGACATTCAGCAGCGCCTGGCTGCCTTGAGTGAAGTGCTGGCGTCAGCAGAAAGCCGGGTGAGTGCTTTGGCAGCGCAGGCCCAGTTGCCTGCGTTGCAGCAGGCGCTGGAGCTTGCAGAATTTTTGTTGGGACGACTGCGCACCGGCTGGAACGAGAGCGGTTTGTGGAACCCATCGGCCCTGCTCAGCGCAGATGCGGCGGAGGTGGAGGCACTGGAAGACGAGCTCTACTTTCGCTTGCGAGGCGTGCAGCGCGCCGCTTTGCTGCGTGCGGGCACGCTACCAGCACCGCAGGCGCAGCAGTTGCAAGACCTGTGCGACTCGCTGGCCATGGGGGGCTAGCTACCACGCAGCGCAGACCAGCGAAATCACCGAGCTGCGCTGGCTGGTGCAACAAGTGATGGATGAGCTGGCCTTGCGCCATGGGGCTGCGCCGCAGGTGCACCTGAAGTGTTGTCGCCAAAAGGGTGGGGCGGACGAGGGACAAAGCCTGCCGCTGCTCACGCTGGATCGTTCGCGCACCAGGCTACTGCGCAACTTGCTGGACAACGCTTCGCGCCAGAGCGACCCTGCTGGCCAACCCTTGCAGCTGCGCTGCACATCGCCAATGCTGGCCGGGGCCTGCTGGTCGAGGCGGTGTTGCCTGGCACCGCTTTCTGATGGGCGCAGCGGGCGGTGTGCCGCAGTGATGCGTAGGCGGCCCATTTTCTGCAGGCCCAGGTTGCACTTATATGGTGCAAGTTGATATCTACGTTTGTTAGAGATTTACGTAAAAAGTGCCGCTAACGCACGCTGAATAAGCGCTGCATGCTATCAAATAAATAGCATCGCTGATTCCAGGCCTGAGGGCATGGTCTTCTGTTTTGGCTGGCCTCGTTCTTGCTGTTCTGTTCGCACCCACTTCGCCGTGGTTCGTTGGTGATTACCCTGTATAGACAGGTGTTTCCGCAATGTCATCATGGCGCGGTGTTGCTGGGGTGTCCTGGCCACGCGTGGGCGACGACGAACTCTTTTTTCGAACAGGAGCAGATGATGACTGGATCGGTTGTAAAGATGGCAACGCTGGCGGCGGCCGCTGCTTGTGTCCTGGCTGTGGCCACGCCCGCGCAGGCGCAAAACACCAAAATCGTGCTGGGCATGTCCGGCTGGACGGGCTTTGCGCCGCTCACGCTGGCCGACAAGGCAGGCATCTTCAAGAAAAACGGGTTGGATGTGGAGATCAAGATGATCCCGCAGAAGGACCGCCACCTGGCCCTTGCCTCCAAGTCCATCCAGTGCGCTGCCACCACCGTGGAGACCCATGTGGCCTGGAATGCCAATGGCGTGCCCATCGTGCAGATCTTCCAGATGGACAAGTCCTACGGCGCCGACGGCATCGCGGTGCGCGGCAACATCAACAGCTTTGCAGACCTCAAGGGCAAGACCATCGGCGTGGATGCGCCCGGCACCGCCCCTTACTTCGGCCTGGCCTGGATGCTCAGCAAGAACGGCATGAGCCTCAAGGACGTGAAGACCACCACGCTGTCGCCGCAGGCTGCAGCACAAGCCTTTGTGGCAGGGCAGAACGACGCTGCCATGACGTACGAGCCCTACCTGTCCACCGTGCGTGAGAACCCGGCCGCAGGCAAGATTTTGGCCACCACGCTCGACTACCCCATGGTGATGGACACCGTGGGTTGCGACCCCACCTGGCTCAAGGCCAACGCCAAGGCGGCTCAGGCACTGGCCAATTCGTACTTCCAGGCGCTGGACATGATCAAGGCCGACCCGGCCAAGTCCAACGAGATCATGGGCGCCGCGGTCAAGCAGACGGGCGAGCAGTTTGCCAAGTCGTCGTCCTTCCTGCGCTGGCAGGACAAGGCCGCCAACCAGAAGTTCTTTGCGGGCGAGCTGCAGGCCTTTATGAAAGACGCCACAGCCATCCTGCTGGAGGCCGGCATCATCCGCAAGGCCCCTGAAGACTTGAACGTCACCTTCGACGCCAGCTTCATCAAGTAAACAGACGGAAGAAGAACGCTCCATGTCCGCCGTGCAACCCCTGTCCGTTACCGAGCCAAAAAAACAGCCAAAGGCCACCGTGCGCCGGCGCTCACTCGCCCCGCTGGAGCCTGTGAGCAGCCGATCCCGCTGGATGCTGGGGCTGGCCTTTTTCGCCCTGTTCGTAGCGGTGTGGGCGTTCTTCACATTGGGCGGCTTCGTGTCGCCCACCTTCCTGGCCAGCCCCGTCACCATGGTGAAAGAAGGCTGGCTGCTGTTCACCGAGTACGGCTTCATCAAAGACATCGGCATGACCATCTGGCGCGTGGTCGGCGGCTTCGTCCTGGCTGCGGTCATTGCTGTGCCGCTGGGCATTGCGATGGGCGCGTACAAAGGTATTGAGGCGTTCTTCGAGCCCTTCATCTCGTTCTGCCGCTACCTGCCTGCGTCGGCTTTCATTCCGCTGCTGATCCTGTGGGCGGGTATTGGCGAGGCGCAGAAGATCCTCGTCATTTTCATCGGCTCGGTCTTCCAGATCACGCTGATGGTGGCTGTCACCGTGGGCGGTGCCCGGCGCGACCTGGTGGAGGCTGCCTACACCTTGGGCGCGGGCCACAAGGGCATCGTCACGCGGGTGCTGATCCCCGGCGCTGCGCCCGAGATCGCCGAGACCCTGCGCCTGGTGCTGGGCTGGGCCTGGACCTACGTGATCGTGGCCGAGCTGATCGGCTCGTCCAGCGGCATCGGCCACATGATCACCGACAGCCAGTCGCTGCTCAACACCGGCCAGATCATCTTCGGCATCATCATCATCGGCCTTATCGGGCTGGTGTCCGACTTCGCCTTCAAGGCGCTCAACCACCGTCTGTTTGCCTGGAGTTTTGTGCGATGAGCAGCGTATCGATTCAAGCCGTCTCGCGTGTTTTCGAGACCGCCAAGGGCCAGCGCACGCAAGCGCTGCAGCCTGTTGATTTTGAAGTGCGTGACAACGACTTCGTGACCATCCTCGGCCCCTCGGGCTGCGGCAAATCCACGCTGCTGCGCATCGTGGCGGGGCTGGACCACGCCACCAGCGGCCGCGTGCTGCTGGATGGCGTACCTGTGCAAGGCCCTGGCGCCGACCGTGGCATGGTGTTCCAGAGTTACACGCTGTTCCCCTGGCTCACCATCGAGCAGAACATCCGCTTCGGCCTGCGCGAGCGGGGCATGCCCGAGACCCTGCAGAAAGAGCGCGCCGCATACTTCATCGCCAAGGTGGGCCTGCGCGGCTTTGAGCAGCACTTTCCCAAGCAGCTGTCGGGCGGCATGCAGCAGCGCACCGCCATTGCCCGCGCCCTTGCCAACGACCCCAAAATTTTGCTGATGGACGAGCCCTTCGGCGCACTCGACAACCAGACCCGCGTGCTCATGCAGGAGCTGCTGCTCGGCATCTGGGAGGCCGAGCGCAAGACGGTGCTCTTCGTCACCCACGACATCGACGAAGCCATCTTCATGGCCAACCGCGTGGCCGTGTTCAGCGCGCGGCCCGGCCGCATCAAGACCGAGCTGGCGGTGGAACTGCCACACCCGCGCCATTACACGATCAAGACCAGTCCCGAGTTCATGGGCCTCAAGGCCCGGCTGACCGAGGAGATTCGCGCAGAATCCATGGCTGCCGATTTGCACTGAGATTGCTTCCTATGCCTGCCCGTTCACCACGCCGCTCCGCGGCGCCCACTGCCCCCGCCCATCAACCTTCCACAGCCCGTCGCGCTGTCGCTGCCAAGGCGCAGCGCGTCGCCCTGGCGTCGGCGCCTGCTGGCGTCGTTGGCAAAGTTAGTGCCAAGGGCGATGCGATGGCGAAAGGGCGGCGTGGTGCAGCGCCCGCGCCGGTAGCAGCGGCCACTTCTGCGATGGCGCTGTACGAGCAGGTGAAGGACTTCATTGCCCGCAAGATCCAGGAGGGCGCCTGGCGCGCGGGGGATCGGCTTCCGTCAGAAAGCGAACTGGTCACCCAGTTCGGCATTTCGCGCATGACGGTGAACCGGGCATTGCGTGAACTGTCCGAGCAGGGCCGCATCGTGCGCGTGGCGGGCGTGGGCAGCTTTGTGGCCGAAGAAAAGCCCCAGTCCACGCTGCTACAGATTGCCAACCTGGCCAGCGAAATCCGCCAGCGCGGGCACGACTATCGCTGCGATGTGCTGGCGGTGGAGCGTGTATCGGCATCCTTGGAGGTAGCCGCTGCGCTGGATTTGCGTACGGGCGAGTCAGTGTTCCATTCGCTCTGCGTGCACCGTGAAGATGGCCTGCCAGTGCAGCTGGAAGACCGCTACGTCAACCCCCGCCAAGTGCCGCAGTTTGCCTCGCAGGACTTCACGCTGCTGCAGCCTTCAGAGTACCTGGTACGCAATGTGCCCTTCGATCAGGTGGAACACGTGGTGGACGCGGTGATGCCCACTGCAGAGCAGGCTGCGCTGCTGGAGATGCCGGCCACCGAACCCTGTCTGCTGCTAACACGGCGTACCTGGTCGCGTGGCGTGCCCATCACGGTGGTGCGTTGCCTGCATCCGGCGTCGCGCTATCGACTGGGCAGCCGTTTTCGGGCGGATGGGAACCCGGCAGCGGGTTGAATCGACCCACCAAAACCCCATCAGGTTTGAACCCCTTTTCAAATTTCATTTTTTCGCTGATACTAACCTGTATATACAGGATGAGACTTATGACCACTTCCACATCTTTTGCCTCTTCATCGTCGGCCGCCATCAACCTGGTGCCGGGCGCCGTCACCCTGGCAGAGCTGCGCCGCATCCATGCAGGCAACGTGACCTTGCAACTCGACAGCAGTGCGCTGGCGGGCATGCAGGCCGCCCAGTCTGTGGTGCAGCGCATCGTGGACGAGGATCAGGTGGTCTACGGCATCAACACCGGCTTTGGCAAGCTGGCCAGCACCAAGATTGCCCACGACCGCTTGGCCGAACTGCAGCGCAACCTGGTGCTGTCGCACAGCGTGGGCACGGGCGATGCGCTGCCCGACGGCGTGGTGCGCCTCATCCTGGCCACCAAGGCGGTGAGCCTGGCGCGGGGCCATTCGGGCATCCGCCCCGCCATCGTGGATGCACTGCTGGCCTTGGCCAATGCCAATGTGCTGCCGGTGATTCCGGCCAAGGGCTCGGTGGGGGCATCGGGCGACCTGGCCCCGCTGGCGCACCTGTCGTGTGTGCTGATTGGCGAAGGGCAGGCCAAGGTGAGCGGCCAGGTCGTGTCGGGCGCAGAAGCCATGCGCTCTGTGGGGCTCGCACCGTTTGTGCTGGGCCCCAAAGAAGGGCTGGCCTTGCTCAACGGCACGCAGGTGTCCACCGCGCTGGCACTGGCCGGTTTGTTTGGGGCAGAGAACCTGCTGGCCGCAGGCCTGGTGGCAGGCTGTTTGTCGCTCGAAGCCATCAAGGGCTCGGTCAAACCGTTCGACGCCCGCATCCACGAGGCGCGGGGCCAGCTGGGCCAGATTGCCGTGGCGGCTGCGGTGCGTGGTCTTCTGGAGGGCAGCGAGATCGATCCATCGCACCCCAACTGCGGCCGTGTGCAAGACCCATACTCCATCCGCTGCGTTCCGCAGGTGATGGGTGCCTGTCTAGACAACCTGCAGCACGCCGCACGCGTGCTGCGCATCGAGGCCAATGCCGCGTCAGACAACCCGCTGGTGTTCACCGACACGGGTGAAGTCATCTCGGGCGGCAACTTCCACGCCGAGCCCGTGGCCTTTGCGGCCGACATCATTGCGCTGGCCGTGGCCGAGATCGGCGCTATTTCTGAACGCCGCATGGCGCTGCTGCTCGATACGGGCCTGTCGGGCCTGCCGGCCTTCCTGATCCGCGACAGCGGTGTGAACTCGGGCTTCATGATCGCCCAGGTCACCGCCGCAGCACTCGCTGCCGAGAACCAATGCCTGGCCAACCCCAGCAGCGTGACCAGCCTGCCCACCTCGGCCAACCAGGAGGACCATGTCTCCATGGCCACCTACGGCGCCCGCCGCCTGGCCGACATGGTGAACAACGCCGCCGTGGTGGTGGGCGTCGAAGCCATGGCCGCTGCCCAGGGCATGGAGTTCGATAGATCGCTGAAAAGCTCGCCACTGATCGAAGCGCAATTCGCCGCCATTCGTCAGCGCGTTGCCTTTTTGGAGCAAGACCGTTACCTGGCCCCCGACATTGACGCCATGCGCGAGTGGGCACTGCAGGCCGATTGGCCCGCACCGCTGCGCGCCTGCCAGCCCAGCCACGCCTGATAGGCATCACCCCTTCTAGCCAAACACCCCAGGAGCCCACCATGAACGCCAACGACGCCATCATCGCCGCCTCAGCTTCTTCCCACGCCTCCCACGCCGACCCCCGCCACGACGCCAGCCGCGTGATCCGCGCACCGCGCGGCAGCCAGCTCACCTGCAAGAGCTGGCTCACCGAGGCGGCCTACCGCATGATCCAGAACAACCTCGACCCCGAGGTGGCCGAGCGCCCGCAAGACCTGGTGGTGTACGGCGGCATTGGCCGTGCTGCGCGCAATTGGGAATGCTTTGACCAGATCCTCGCCTCGCTCAAGGATTTGAACGACGACGAAACCCTGCTCATCCAGTCCGGCAAGCCCGTGGGCGTGTTCAAGACCCACGCCAACGCGCCCCGCGTGCTGCTGGCCAACTCCAACCTCGTGCCCAAGTGGGCCAACTGGGAGCACTTCAGCGAGCTGGACCAGAAGGGCTTGTTCATGTATGGCCAGATGACGGCCGGCAGCTGGATCTACATCGGCACGCAAGGCATCGTGCAGGGCACCTACGAAACCTTTGCCGAGGCGGGCCGCAAGCACTACGGTGGCTCGCTCGAAGGCAAGTGGATATTGACCGCAGGCCTGGGCGGCATGGGTGGCGCGCAGCCGCTGGCCGCCACGTTTGCGGGCGCGGTGTCGCTCAACATCGAATGCCAGCAAAGCAGCATCGACTTCCGTCTGCGCACGCGCTATGTTGACAAGCAGGCGCGTGACATTGACCATGCTTTTGAGCTGATCCAGCAGCACACCGTCGCCAAAGAGGCCGTGTCGATTGCCCTGCTGGGCAACGCCGCAGACATCCTGCCCGAGCTGGTGCGACGCGCCAAGGCCGGTGGCCTCAAGCCCGATCTGGTCACCGACCAGACCTCGGCCCACGACCTGGTCAACGGCTATTTGCCCGCAGGCTGGACGGTGGCCCAGTGGCGCGCTGCGCAGCAGGATGTGACGCAGCACGAGGTGCTGAAAAAGGCCGCTGCCAAGTCGTGCGCCGCGCATGTGCAAGCCATGCTCGACTTCCAGCACATGGGCATCCCGGTGGTGGACTACGGCAACAACATCCGCCAGGTGGCGTTTGACGAAGGCGTGAAGCACGCCTTCGACTTCCCCGGCTTTGTGCCTGCCTACATCCGCCCCCTGTTCTGCGAAGGCAAGGGCCCGTTCCGCTGGGTGGCGCTGTCGGGTGACCCGGAAGACATCCGCAAGACCGACGCCAAGATCAAGGAGCTGTTCCCCGATAACAAACACGTGCACCGCTGGCTCGACATGGCGGGCGAACGCATCGCCTTCCAGGGGCTGCCTGCACGCATCTGCTGGCTGGGCCTGGGCGAGCGCCACATCGCGGGCCTGGCTTTCAACGAGATGGTGAAGAACGGCGAGCTGAAGGCCCCCATCGTGATCGGCCGCGACCACCTGGACACCGGCAGCGTGGCCAGCCCCAACCGCGAGACCGAAGGCATGAAGGACGGCACCGACGCCGTGAGCGACTGGCCGCTGCTCAACGCGCTGCTCAACACTGCAGGCGGCGCCACCTGGGTCAGCCTGCACCACGGCGGCGGCGTGGGCATGGGTTACTCGCAGCACTCGGGCATGGTCATCGTGGCCGACGGCACCGATGCGGCAGCTGCACGGCTGGCCAATGTGCTGGTCAACGACTGCGGCAGCGGCGTGATGCGCCATGCCGATGCGGGCTATGAACTGGCCGTGGAAACGGCCAAGAAACAAGGCCTGAAGCTGCCCATGGTTCCTGGAGCGCACTGATGCCTGCCGACGGCGCTGCGCCGGGCGAGGCCGTGCACTGGTTTGACCTGCGCACGGTGCCCGCCACCCCGTGGAAGAACGGTGGCGGCAGCACCCGCGAGCTGGTGTGCTGGCCGCCCGGTGCGGGCACCGATGCCTTTGGCTGGCGCGTGAGCGTGGCCCGCATCGCGGCGCCTGGGCCGTTTTCCGCGTTCGCGGGGGTGGACCGGCAGATCATGCTGCTGGACGGCGATGGCGTGACGCTGCACGGAGAAGATGCCGCGCTGTGCCACACCCTGCAGCAGCGCTGGCAGCCGTGGCGCTTTGCGGGCGAGCAGCCGCTGGACTGTCGCCTGATTGGTGGGCCATCGACCGATTTCAACCTGATGCTGCGCCGAGGCCAGTGGCAAGGTCACGTGCAGATGCTGCACGACACGGGTACCGTAGGCGCCACAGGGGCCGGGCTGTGCATGGTGCTGCAGGGCCAGTGGGCGGTGCTGGGCGGCGATGCGGCGCGTGTGCTGCAACCAGGGCAGGGCCTGTGGTGGCCCGAGGCCATGGGGGCACGGGTGCTGCAGCCCCTGCAGCCGCTGTCGCCCGAGGCGGCCAACCCCCACCCGTTTGCGCCCGATGCGCGGCCCGCCCTGGTGTGGGTCGATGTGGCGCCTGTGAATATGTAGTCAAATTGGCCTCTAGCTCTTATCCAATAAGCGCTAGCAGCTATCAATAATGTAGTAAAGGGCTGACTGCCATGCGTGATCGCATTCCTTCCCCATCCGGCCCTGGCCCCAGCGCCGATGGCATCTGGCACGGCCTCCTGCCAGTGCAAGCGCTGGTTCAGCCCGATGTGCCTGTGCCGCCCGGCGCCCGCGCCAGCATCGTGGTGCAGCAGGGGCAGATCCAGTGGGTGGGGCCCGATGCGGCAGTGCCCGCCGCTTGGCAGCACTTGCCGCGCAGGCAAGGGGCGGGCGCACTGGTCACGCCGGGCCTGGTCGATTGCCACACCCACCTGGTGTACGGCGGCCAGCGCGCCAACGAGTTCGCCCTGCGCCTGGCAGGCGCCACCTACGAAGAGGTCGCCCAGGCGGGCGGCGGCATTGTGTCGTCCGTCAAGGCCACGCGTGCGGCGTCGGAAGACGAACTTTTTGCCCAGGCCGCCCCGCGCCTGCAGGCCCTGCTGGCCGAGGGTGTGTGTGCCATCGAGATCAAATCCGGCTACGGCCTGGCGCTGGAGTACGAACGCAAGCAACTGCGCGTGGCGCGCCGCCTGGGCGAGGTGTTTGGGGTGACGGTGCGCACCACCTTTTTGGGCGCGCACGCCTTGCCGCCCGAATACGCAGGGCGCAGCCAGGACTACATCGACCTCGTCTGCAACGACATGCTGCCCGCGCTGGCCGCCGAAGGGCTGGTGGATGCGGTGGATGTGTTCTGCGAGCGCATCGCCTTCACGCTGGCCGAGACCGAGCAGGTCTTCCAGTCTGCGCAAAAGCTCGGCATCCCCGTCAAGCTGCATGCCGAGCAGCTGTCGGACATGGGCGGCGCGGCGCTGGCGGCCTGCTACGGCGCGCTGTCGTGCGACCACATCGAGCATTTGTCGGAGAGTGGCATTGCCGCCATGCAAGCCGCAGGCACCGTGGCCGTGCTGCTGCCGGGCGCCTACTACACGCTGCGCGACACGCATGTGCCGCCCATCCAGGCACTGCGCGATGCGGGCGTGCCCATGGCGGTATCGACCGACCACAACCCCGGCACCTCGCCAGCCCTCAGCCTGCTGCTCATGGCCAACATGGCTTGCACGCTGTTCCGCCTGACGGTGCCCGAGGCCTTGGCAGGCATCACCACCCACGCAGCGCGTGCGCTGGGGCTGCAAGATTCGCATGGCCTGATCGCGTCCGGCAGACCCGCCAACTTTGTGCTGTGGCCACTGGCCGATGCGGCCGAGCTGGCCTACTGGTTTGGCCACAAGCCCGCCTGCACCATCGTGCGGCAAGGGCGTATTCACGGAGTCCAGCCATGAACCAGCTCTTTGCAGCCGATGCGCTGCTGCCCACGGGCTGGGCGCGCAATGTGCTGATCGCATGGGATGGGGCAGGGCGCATCGCTCAGGTCACCTCCGGCGCCACAGCCCCTGCGGGCGTGCCCACTGCCGCAGGCCCGGTGATCCCCGGCATGCCCAACCTGCATTCGCACGCCTTCCAGCGCGCCTTTGCGGGGCTGACGGAATACCGGGGCCAGGCGGAGGACAGCTTCTGGAGCTGGCGCAACCTCATGTACCGCTTTGCCCAGCGCATCACGCCCGAATCGCTGGAGGCCATTGCCACCTGGCTCTACATCGAGATGCTGGAGGCGGGCTACACCAGCGTGTGCGAGTTTCATTACGTGCACCACGACACCGATGGGCGGCCCCATGCCGACGACGCCACCTTGTCGCTGGCCTTGCTGCGTGCGGCGCGCACCGCGGGCATCGCCATCACGCTGCTGCCCGTGCTGTACCAGACCAGCGGCTTTGGCGCCAAGCCACCCCGGGCGGACCAGGCCCGCTTTATCCGCAGCACCGACAACATGCTCTCATTATTGGAGCGCCTTGCGCCCGCTGCACAAGCGCAAGCGGCTGTTTTGGGCTTGGCCCCGCACTCGCTGCGCGCCGTGCCACCTGACAGCCTGGCCGCTGCGGTGCAGGGCCTCACGGCGCTGAACCCCCAGGCGCCCATCCACATCCACATTGCCGAGCAGACGCAGGAGGTGGATGACTGCATCGCCTGGAGTGGCCAGCGCCCCTTGCAGTGGCTGCTGAACCATGCGCCAGTGGATGAGCGCTGGTGCCTGGTGCACGCCACGCACATGACACCCGACGAGTACGCTGGCGCGGCTCGCACGGGTGCTGTGGCTGGCATTTGCCCCACGACCGAAGCCAACCTGGGCGACGGCATTTTCGACATGCCGCTGTGGCTGCAGCACGGCGGCCGCTGGGGCGTGGGCTCGGACAGCCATGCCTGCGTGAACGCGGCCGAAGAGCTGCTGATGCTCGAATACGGCCAGCGCCTGTCGCGTCGCCAGCGCAATGTATTGGCCAGCAGCAGCCAGCCTGAGGTGGCCACGGCCATGACCCTGCAAGCGGTGCAGGGCGGGGCGCAGGCATCGGGCCGCTGGGGGCCCGGTGCCGCAGCGGGCATCGCGGTGGGGCAGTCGGCGGATTGGGTGGTGCTGGATGCCCAGCATGTGGCCCTGCGTGGCCTGCCCGCGCCCGCCATGCTGTCGGCCCATGTGTTTGCCAGCCACCGCACGTCGGCCATCGACAGTGTGTGGGTGGGCGGTGCATGCCGTGTGGAGCAGGGCCGCCATGCACTGCATGGCCCCGCCGCCAGCGCTTTTGCTTCAGCGCGTGCGAGCACCATTGCACCTGACTGACCTCGAACCTTTCTGATCCGATCTTCATGAATGCCATCACCGCCATGACTGCTACCGCCCCCCCACCGTTCGTGTTCCACCAGGGCACGCAGCCCTTGTTGGTGTCCATGCCCCACGCGGGCACCTATGTGCCGCCGGCGCTGGCCGCCCGCTTCACGCCCGAGGCCCGCCAGGTGCCCGACACCGACTGGCACATGGAGCGCCTGTATGCGTTTGCCAAGGACCTGGGCGCATCCCTCCTCATGGCCACGCATTCGCGCTACGTGGTCGATTTGAACCGCCCACCCGATGGCGCCAGCCTCTACCCCGGCCAGAGCGTCACGGGCCTGTGCCCGGTCGATACGTTTGACGACACGCCCATCTACGCGGCGGGCGATGTGCCGGACGAGGCAGAGATCGCCGCCCGCCGCGATGCCGTCTGGGTGCCGTACCACGCGCAACTGCGCGCTGAGCTGGACCGCATCCGCGCCCAGCATGGTGTGGCCGTGCTGTGGGATGCGCACTCCATCCGTTCGGTGCTGCCCCGCTTTTTTGAAGGCAAGCTGCCCGACCTGAACCTGGGCACGGCCAACGGCGAGAGCTGCGACCCGGCACTGGCGCAACAGCTGCTGCAGATTGCAGAAGCCGCCCCAGGCTACACCGCCGTGCTCAATGGCCGCTTCAAGGGAGGCCACATCACCCGCCACTACGGTCAGCCGGGGCAGGGCGTGCATGCCGTGCAACTGGAGATGACGCAATGCAGCTACATGCAGGAATGCCTGCCGTTTGACTATCTGCCAGAGCGCGCAGTACAGGTGCAGCCGCATCTGCAGCGCATGCTGGCGGCAGCCCTGGACTTTGCGCGGGCAAGTCGCGTCTGAGTGGGTGAACCAAGAAGCGAGCCTGCGGCCCAAGCGATGGTCCTTTGGCCTGCTTGACTTGCGTCAGTTTTCGGGTGGGCGTGTGGCTTAGATTGTGTCCGAGGTGTTACCATTGATCCGTCAACCCCTTCACCCCGAAGGGGGCGGTGGTTGCACCACCCATGCGGAGGGAGCCGCACACCATGCACGATGCGGCTTATTACTACATGCCTTTGTTCAGCCCCGGGGCCTCTGTCCTGATGGGAGCGAAGCGCGAAACCGTCAGCCACGTCGTGATCCGACGTTGTGCCCTGATGGTGTACCTGCAAGGGCATGACAATCCGGTGCGTCCCGAGTCTCTCCACCTCGAACCCACCGCGTTTCACCTGACACGCAGACCAGAAAAAGAGTGACGCAGTCACTGGAGCAAAACAGGCGCCGAGGCGCCTGTTTTGCTTGAGAAGGGCTCCTAGCTACGGTGCGCCATGGCTTCGCCCAGGCGAATCGGGCGTGCAGGAGCCCACGCAGGGTTGAAACGCATGGGGCCCTTGGGGAAGAGCATCACCACGGTGGAGCCCAGCAAAAAGCGCCCCATTTCCTGTCCTTGCTGCAGATTCACTTGACCAGGGGCGTAGTCCCACTGGCGCAGTTGGCCCGTGCGCGGCGGGTTCACCAAGCCATGCCATACCGTGGCCATGCTGCCCACGATGGTTGCGCCCACCAGCACCATCACAATGGGGCCTTGGTCAGATTCAAAGAAACACACTACACGTTCGTTGCGCGCGAACAGCCCAGGCACGCCCCGCGCCGTAGTGGGGTTGACCGAGAACAGATCGCCCGGTGCGTGCACCATGTGCGTGAGCTCGCCTGCACAGGGCATGTGGATGCGGTGGTAATCGCGGGGGCTGAGGTACAGGGTGGCGAAGTAGCCATCGTCAAAAACTGCGGCCCTGGCTGCATCGCCACCCACCAATGCGGTGGTTGAATACGAATGTCCCTTGGCCTGAAAGACTTGGTCCCGCTCTATGCGGCCAAACTGACTGATGGCGCCATCCACGGGGCAGATCCAGTCGGCATCGGCCAGCGGGCGCGCTCCTGGTTTGAGTGCGCGTGTGAAGAAATCGTTGAACGTGGCGTAAGCCGCCGGGTCGGGATTTTCCGCCTCGGCCATGTTCACCTGATAACGGGCAATGAAGCGCTCAATGGCTGCGGTGGTCCAGCGCCCGGCCCGCGCCCGTGCGAAACGACCTGCGGTAGAGGTCAAGGCCTGTTTGGGCAAAAGATACTGGGGCAGAACGGCAAGGCGGTCAGACAAGGGCGCTTCCTTCATTGGGGGCAGTGCGACGCATTCTAAGCGGGTGGTTTCAGCATAAAAAATTGGGCACGTCACTCGCTGCCCGCGCCACTGCTTTTGGCCCCCATGGTTGCGATCAAGCCCATCCTGCGACCCCTGTGGTGTTGGCTGAGTTGTGGAGGCGGTGGCTCACACGAGTGGGTGCTCTTGTGGGGAAGATGGTGGCACGTAGGCAAAAAACCTTGGTCGCGCTACAATCGATAGGCTCATGCACAGCGCCAAGCCTGTTCATCGAAGCCGTCTCATCCAGGCCACTTTTCTTTCTGATCTGCGCCCCGGGTGCAGCGACTCCCCCAGCCCGCAAAGCACCGTGCTCAGAGTTTCCCGGTCACCACCGAGGAACTGCCAGGCAAACATCTTGTGTGCAGGGCGCACGTACAAAATTTGTTTTTGAGATCATTAGATAGAAACACATGGCTAAAGAAGAACTCATTGAAATGCAAGGCTCCGTTACCGAAGTTTTGCCAGACTCGCGCTTTCGCGTAACCCTGGACAATGGGCACCAACTGATTGCTTACACCGGTGGCAAGATGCGCAAGCACCACATCCGCATCTTGGCGGGCGACAAGGTTTCTTTGGAGATGTCTCCCTACGACCTGACCAAGGGCCGCATCACCTTCCGCCACTTGGCAGGCCGTGGACCAGGCCCCGCAGGCGGTTCCCGCTGATCTGTAGGTTTTTGGGTAAAAATTTCAAGCTATAATTTTTAGTTCTTTCAAAGCTTCATCTGTGAAACTTTGAGCTGGCTTCTCGTAGTAGGCAAGTTTTGAAAAGTTCAAAAATCTGCCTTTAAAGCCAGAACCCGTCGAAAAACAGGTTAGAATACGAGCTGTCGGAGCGTAGCGCAGCCTGGTAGCGCATCTGCTTTGGGAGCAGAGGGTCGCGAGTTCGAATCCCGCCGCTCCGACCATTGTTCAAGGCCCTGCAACTGTGTTGCAGGGCCTTTTTACATTGGGCTTTTGGGGTTGTGTGCCTCAGCACCTACCGTCGTTCGATAAGCATGTGCCTTTGCGCACTCGCTTTTTGTTGAATGCAGCTACGCTTGCGTTTTCAGCCGATGCCGTTGGTGCGCACTGAACTCGTCCGCCCTTGTTTGTTGCATGTCCCCACACACGCCTATCCTGTCCCCAGGTTCACCCCGTTACGCCGCCATTGATGCCCTGCGCGGTGCAGCCATGGTGTGGATGACGGTGTTCCACCTTGGTTTTGATCTGGCCCATTTCGGGCTGTGGAACCAAAACTTTCGCCTGGACCCGTTCTGGACGCTTCAGCGTACGGCCATCGTGAGCCTCTTCCTGTTCTGCGCAGGCTTTTCACAAGCCGTTGCTGTGCAACATGGGCAAGACTGGACGCGTTTTTGGAAGCGGTGGGCGCAAATCGCTGGGTGTGCAGTACTGGTCAGTGTCGGCTCATACGCCATGTTTCCAACCAGCTTCATTTACTTTGGTGTGCTGCATGGCATGGCGGTGATGTTGATCGTGGCCCGCCTGACAGCCGGATGGGGGCCTTGGTTGTGGTTGGCTGGTGGGGTTGCCCTGGGGCTGCCCACGCTAGCTGCGTATGCGTTGAGCCACGGCTGGGAGGCTTGGGCCCCTTGGCTGAACGGCCGTCCTTTGAACTGGCTGGGGTTGGTCAGTCGCAAACCATTCACCCAGGACTACGTGCCAGTGTTCCCTTGGCTTGGCGTAATGTGGTGGGGCTTGGCTTGCGGGCAATGGGTGCTGGCCCGGCACCTGCATTGGATGCAGCGGCCTATGGTGGGGCTGTTCGCGCCTTTGGCCGTGTTGGGGCGGTGGAGCCTGAGCTACTACATGCTGCACCAGCCCGTGTTGATCGGGGGGCTGATGGCGTGGTTGTGGTTTGCTGGGCGTTGAGCACGCCATTCACCGTCTTGGACGAATCGCTTTGTTTGTCGCAATGACGAAGCGAAACGATACGGGGCTATTGCAAGACCCACACGGCGAATCTTGATGTCTTGAAATCTCGCGTGCGAGCGGCGTGCCCATAAAAAAACGCGGCCAAGGCCGCGTTTTTGAGCAAAGCGCTCCTTTGGGGAGCAGTGCTTTCTACTCTACCTTTGCCTTGGCGCGCAGGTCTTCCTGGAACTTCACCAGCTTTTGCTGTTGCAATTGCTGAGCCACTTGGGGCTTCACGTCTTCCAGCTTGGGCAACTCGGCTTGGCGCACATCCACCAGGCGGATCACGTGCCAGCCAAATTGGCTCTTCACGGGCGTTTCAGTCGTCTTGCCCTTTTCGAGCTTCAACAGGGCTTCGGTGAACTCGTTCACGTAGCTGGCTGGATTGGCCCAGTCCAGGTCACCACCCTTGGCTGCAGAGCCGGGATCCTTGGATTGCTTCTTGGCCAGGTCTTCAAACTTGGCGCCCTTCTTCAGGGACGCGATGATGGCCTTTGCGTCGGCTTCTTTTTCGACCAGGATGTGGCTGGCCTTGTATTCCTTGCCACCGTTGGCTGCCACGAATTTGTCGTATTCAGCCTGGATTTCAGCGTCGGTCACGGGGTTGTTCTTTTGGTAGTCAGTGAACAACTCGCGGATCAGGATGGTCTGGCGCGCGAGTTCCATTTGCACCTTGAAGTCTGCCGAGCCTTCCAGGCCACGCTTTTGCGCTTCCTGCATGAAGATTTCGCGGGCAATCACTTCTTCCTTGATCTGGCCTTCGACGTCGGGGGTCACAGGGCGACCCGAGCGTTCCACTTGCTGGCGCAGCACTTCAGCGCGTTCCTTGGGAACGGCCTTGCCGTTGACGATGGCGATGTTCTGAGCGGCAGCGGGCAGGGCCATCGTGCCCAGCACGGCAGCGGCCACGAGGCCGGACAGGAGCTGTTTCTTCATGCGAAATCCAAAAATGAGAAGTTGTTTGCGGCTGAGCGCCGGTCATCACCAAAAACTGCAGACCGCCTCAGAGAATTTCAATGGCGAGTGCGTGGACGCCCTGGTCAATAAATTCCTGCAGCGCATCATACACAAGGCGGTGCTGGGCCACGCGCGACTTGCCTGTAAAGAAAGGTGACGCGATGCGTACCCGAAAGTGGGTGCCAAAGTCGGTTCCGTTGGAGCCCGCGTGGCCTGCATGCGCGGCGCTTTCGTCGATCACCTCCAGGGCGGTCGTGGACAGGGTGTGCGCCAGCTGGCGGTGCATTTGTTCTGTAATCGAGGACATGGTGGGAGTCGGTAGAGGGGATTCTCAACGGGCAGGTTCGTCGCCCTTGATATGGGGCGCGATGTAAAGACCTTGACCCACCAGGAACACGAGGGGGAAGGCATAGCCCCACAGCTTGAAGTCGACCCAGAACTCGGTGCTGAAGTTCATCACCACATAGGCGTTGACCGCCGACATGAAGGCGCAATAGGCAATCCATGCCTGGTTCAGGCGCATCCAAACACCGTCGGGCAGGGTTAGTTGGCTGCCCAGCAGCATTTGCAGGATGTTTTTCTTCATGCCCCATACCGCGATGGCCAGGGCCATGGCCATGGCGCCGTAAAGCACGGTGGGCTTCCACTTGATGAAGCGGTCGTCCTGCAACACCAGGGTGAGCGTGCCAAACAGCAGGATCAGCACCAGCGTGATCTTGTGCATGGCCTGCAGCTTGCGGTCAATGGCGTAGATCAGTCCCATCTGCAGCACGGTGGCGGCCATCAGCACGCCTGTGGCGGTGTAGATGTTGAACATCTTGTACGCGCCAAAAAACAGCAGGATGGGGAAAAAGTCGATCAATATTTTCATGGGGCGAGGCCGCACGCAGGTGCGGCTTGTCAGGAGGCGTCGGGTTCAAAGTCCAGTGACGCGGAGTTCATGCAATAGCGCAGCCCAGTGGGCGCGGGGCCGTCTTCGAAAACATGGCCCAGGTGAGCCCCGCATTGTGCACACACTGTCTCGGTGCGCACCATGCCGTGGCTGCGGTCGACCACTTCGTGAATGGCGCCAGGAATGGCCTGTGCAAAGCTGGGCCAGCCGCAGCCAGCGTCAAACTTCGTGTCAGAGTCAAACAGCTTGGAGCCGCAGCAAATGCAGTGGTAGCTGCCATCAGCCCAGTGGGCCTCGTATTTGCCGGTGAAGGGGCGTTCGGTGGCCGCGTGGCGCGTGACTTGCAGTGCCACGGGCTCTGCACCCTTGCTGCGCAGTATTTCTTGCCATTCGGCTTCGGATTTTTGGATAGGAAAGTTCATGATGAGCAACTGATAGAGATGGAGGATGCCCAGTCGGGCGGAAAGTCGGCATACGCCTCATGGCCAGGGTGCTCGTCAAAAGGGCGCTCCAGCAGGCGCTGTAGGGTGGCGAGTTCCGAGAAATCACCCCCCTTGGCTGCGCGTATGGCTTGTTCACCCAGGTGATTGCGCAGCACGAACTTGGGATTGCTGTTGAGCATCAAATCGGCCGCTAGCGCTTTATCCTCAAGCGCAAGTAGCTCTGAATATGATAGCAACCAGGCGTCGAAAGCCGCTCGGTCGGCAAACAGGTCGCGAACGGGTTCAAACTGCCCCTGGGCCACGGCATGGGACAGTCGCCGCCAAAAAATCGTGTAGTCCACCGCGTTTTGAGCCAGCAATTGCAGCAGTGGTTCCACCAGTGCTTCGCTGGACTGCTGTGCCTGCGTCAACCCCAGTTTTTTGCGCATCTGTGCCATGAAGGCGTCGGGGAACACCGTCTTATACGACTCCAGCGCGGCCAGTGCGGTGTCCTGATCTTCGATCAGCGGCAGCAGCGCCTGCGCCAGGCAAAACAGGTTCCAGTACGCAATGTTAGGCTGGCGGTTGTAGGCGTAGCGGCCATGGTGGTCGCTGTGGTTGCAGATGTGGCCGGGCACGAACACATCGAGAAACTGAAACGGCCCATAGTCCAGCGTGAGGCCCAGGATGCTCATGTTGTCGGTGTTCATTACCCCGTGGCAAAAACCTACGGCCTGCCACTGGGCCATGAGCTGTGCGGTGCGCTCACTCACGCTGTGCAGCAGTGCTGCGTAGGGGTTGCCGCCCCAGGGGTTGGTGGCCTCGGGGCTGCGGCATTCGGGGTAATAGCGGTCGATGACGTAGTTGGCCAGTGTGCGCAGCTGCTCTTCCTGGTCGTTGGCAGCAAAGTGCTCAAAGTGGCCAAAGCGAACGAAGCTCGGCGCCACGCGGGTGACGACGGCGGCGGTTTCCAGCTCCTCACGCCGCACCAGCCCAGGCGAGCCCGTGATGCACAGAGCCCGCGATGTGGGAATGCCCAAGCCATGCATGGCCTCGCTGCACAAGAATTCGCGGATGCTGGAGCGCAGAACGGCCCGCCCATCGCCCATGCGTGAATAGGGCGTGCGGCCAGCGCCCTTGAGTTGGATTTCGTGCCCCCCAGCCAGCTCGCCCAGCAAAATGGCCCTGCCATCGCCCAGCTGGCCTGCCCATACGCCGAACTGGTGGCCGCTGTACACGCTGGCCAGCGGGGTAGAGCCTTCGAACACCTGGTTACCCGTGAGCGCCTGCAGGGCTTCCTCACTTTGGTGCCACCCCTCGGGCAGCCCCAGCAGCTGCGCCACCGAATGGCTGGCTCCCACCCAGTGGGGGGATGGCAAGGGAGTAGGGCGCAGCTCGGTGTAGAAGTCGCTTCCCAGCGCGGCAAAGCCTTTTTGCCATGGCAAAGACAGAGAAGGCGCAGAGGGGCTGGGGATGGAAAAACTCATGCGGCATTGTCTCGCAGCCGTCAAATTCCCCCATCTTCCGGGGCCATGCCAAGAGTGATGGCCGGGAGCACAGCAAGGGATTTCACGAGCCCCTTTGCGACACAACGGAGGGGCTGCGCGCAGTACGATGGGTGCTTTGTCCACAACAACATCTTAGGAGCCAACATGCTGGGTTTGATGCAGAGCCAACCGCTGCTTATTTCGTCGCTGATCGAGTTCGCCGAGCGCCACCACGGTGATGCAGAAATCGTCTCTCGCCGGGTGGAGGGCGATATCCATCGTTACACCTACCGCGACCTGGCTGCACGCGCCCGCCGGCTGGCCAACGCACTGGATGCCCACCAGTTGCAATTCAGCGACCGTGTAGCAACCCTGGCGTGGAATGGCTACCGTCACATGGAGATGTACTTTGGCGTGAGTGGCTCGGGCCGCGTGCTGCACACCATCAACCCCCGCTTGCACCCAGACCAGATTGCCTGGATCGTCAACCACGCCGAAGACCAGGTGCTGTGCTTTGACATGACCTTCCTGCCGCTGGTGCAGGCGGTGCACGCCAAGTGCCCCACCGTGAAGCAATGGGTGGCACTGTGCGATGCCGACAAGCTGCCTGCTGATTCGGGCATTCCAGGGCTGCTGAGCTACGAGGCCTGGATTGGCGCGCAATCGGCGGATTACAGCTGGCCCGAGTTTGATGAAAACTCTGCATCGAGCATGTGCTACACCAGCGGCACCACGGGCAACCCAAAGGCGGCGCTGTACAGCCACCGCTCCACCACCCTGCACGCCTACGCTGCTGCGCTGCCCGATGTGATGTGCCTGTCGGCGCGCGACTCAGTGCTGCCCGTGGTGCCCATGTTCCACGTCAACGCATGGGGTATTCCTTACTCTGCGGCACTGACGGGTTGCAAGCTGGTCTTTCCAGGCCCCGCGCTTGATGGCAAGTCGGTGTACGAACTGATCGAAGCCGAGCAGGTGACCTATGCCGCAGGCGTGCCCACCGTGTGGCAGATGCTGCTGGGCCACATGAAGCCAGCGGGGCTGACGTTCTCGTCGCTCAAGCGCACGGTGATTGGTGGCTCGGCCTGCCCGCCTGCCATGATCACGGCCTTCCAGGAAGGCTACGGCGTCACGGTGCTGCACGCCTGGGGCATGACCGAGATGAGCCCTCTGGGAACGCTGTGCACCCTGAAGAACAAGCACCTTTCCCTGCCCAAGGACGAGCAGATGAAGATCGTGCAAAAGCAGGGCCGCGCCATTTATGGCGTGGACATGAAGATCGTGGACGGCGACGGGGAAGAACTGCCTTGGGATGGCAAGACCTACGGCGATTTGTTGGTCAAGGGCCCGTGGATTGTGGGCAGCTATTTCAAGGGCGAGGGCGGTGACCCGCTCATCAAGGATTCGCGTGGCCGGGGCTGGTTCCCCACGGGTGACGTGGCCACGATTGATGCCGATGGCTTCATGCAGATCACTGACCGCAGCAAGGACGTGATCAAGTCTGGCGGCGAGTGGATCAGCTCCATCGACATTGAAAACATCGCCATGGCGCACCCCTCCATCCAGATGGCAGCCTGCGTGGGCATGCCCCACCCCAAGTGGGACGAGCGCCCCATCGTGGCAGTGGTCAAGCGCCCAGGCACGGAAGTCACGCGCGAAGAACTGCTTGCGTTCTACGAAGGCAAGACAGCCAAGTGGCAGATCCCCGATGACGTGGTGTTTGTGGATGCCATCCCGATCGGTGCCACCGGCAAGATGCTCAAGACCAAGCTGCGCGAGCTGCTCAAGGACTACCGTCTGCCAGGCCTTTGAAGCGCGCGTGACATGGGGTTTTTCCTTGGTCAGTCGCGTGCGCGATAGCTGCTAGGGGCAATCCCTGAGGGATCAGGGATTGCAACAAGGTACGCTGAGCCTTGTCTGATTCACAAGGAGACAAAACCATGAAATTTGCTATCAAGACCGTAGCGGCATCCGTCCTTTTGATGAGCGCTAGCGCAGTTTTTGCCCAACAGGGGCAGACCGTCAAAATTGCCTGGCTTGACCCCCTCTCGGGCTTGATGGCAGCGGTGGGAACCAACCAGCTCAAGAGCTTCCAGTTCCTGGCAGAGGAGTTCAACAAAAAGAACCCTGCCGGCGTCAAATTTGAAATCATCGGCATCGACAACAAGCTCAGCCCCCAAGAGACCACGAGCGCCTTGCGCTCTGCCATGGATCAGGGTGCACGCTATGTGGTGCAAGGTAACGGCTCGGGCCCGGCTCTTGCCATCATGGACGCGCTGGAAAAGCACAATGCCCGCAACCCCGGCAAGGAAGTACTGTTCCTGAACTACGCTGCGGTGGATCCAGACCTCACCAACAGCAAGTGCAGCTACTGGCACTTCCGCCTGGATGCCGACACTTCCATGAAGATGGAAGCGCTCACGACCTACATGAAGGACCTGCCCGAGGTCAAAAAGGTTTACCTGATCAACCAGAACTATTCGCACGGCCAGCAGGTGTCCAAGTACGCCAAAGAGATGATGGCCCGCAAGCGCCCTGATGTGCAGTTCGTGGGTGACGACCTGCACCCACTGGCACAGGTGCGCGACTTTGCTCCCTACATCGCCAAGATCAAGGCTTCGGGCGCAGACAGCGTGATCACCGGCAACTGGGGCTCTGACTTGGCCCTGCTGATCAAGGCCGCCAACGATGCTGGCCTGAACAACGTCAACTTCTACACCTACTACGGCTCCGTCACGGGCAGCCCCACCGCCATGGGCGCCGCCGCTGCAGGCCGCGTGTACATGGTGGCCTATGCCCACATGAACCTGCCCGGGCCGTTGAACCAGATCGTGCGTGACTACAAGCAAAAGTTCAACGACGACATGTACACCGGCTCCATCTACCATGCTTACACCATGCTTTCCGAAGCGTTTGTGAAGGCCAAGTCCACCGACCCCGTCAAGGTGGCGGCTGTGATGGAAGGCATGAAGTTCAACAGCTTCAACGGTGAAGTGGAAATGCGCAAGACGGACCACCAGCTGCAGCAAGGCCTGTTCATTTCCAAGTGGGAAAAGGCCGGCGGCAAGTACCCCATCGACTCGGAGAACACCGGCCACACCTTCGTGCCCGTGAAGTACTACGAGCCCTATGTGGCCAGCACGCCCACGTCGTGCCAGATGAAGCGCCCTTGAGTTCGGCTGCTTAGCTTCGAGGCCCGACGTACTCGGGCCTTTTTTTTACCCAGCATTGAAAAATTCCCATGAATCTTGAGTTTTTCGTGATCTCTTTGCTGAACGGCGTCAGCTACGGGCTGCTGCTGTTCATGCTGAGCTCAGGCCTCACGCTGATCTTCAGCATGATGGGTGTGCTCAACTTTGCGCACACCAGCTTCTACATGTTAGGTGCCTACTTTGCGTACACCATCTCAGGGGTCGTGGGTTTCTGGCCAGCACTTGTCTTGGCCCCGCTGGTCGTGTTTGCGCTGGGTGCCGGGTTTGAGCGCTACTGCCTGCGCAGGGTGCACAAGTTCGGCCACGTGCCAGAGTTGCTGGTCACCTTTGGCCTGTCGTACCTGATTCTGGAAGTGGTACAGCTGGTATGGGGCCGCTCCACCGTGCCTTATGGCCTGCCCGAGCAACTGCAGGGCCCGCTGTTCACGCTGTACGGCACGCAGTTCCCCAAGTCGCGCTCGTTCGTGATGCTGGTGGCGCTGTTGATGCTGCTGTCGGTGTGGCTGCTTCTCACCCGCACACGCATCGGGCTGGTGATTCAGGCCGCGCTCAAATACCCCGAGATGGTAGAAGCCCTGGGCCACAACGTGCCGCGGGTGTTCATGCTGGTGTTTGGCGGCGGCGCTGCGCTGGCGGGCCTGGCGGGCGTGATCGGTGGCAACACCTATGTCACCGAACCGGCCATGGCGGCCTCGGTGGGCTCCATCATCTTCGTGGTGGTGGTGGTGGGCGGCATGGGTTCGCTGGCCGGGGCGTTTCTCGCTTCGCTGCTCATCGGCATCGTGCAGACCTTTGCGGTGGCGCTGGACTACTCGCTGATTCACGCGTTCAAGATGATCGGCGTGGCCGTCACCGAGCAGACTTTTGGCTACCCCTTGCTCAAGCTCACCATCTCGCAGGTCGCGCCTATCTTGCCGTACCTGTTCCTGGTTCTGATCCTGATCTTCCGCCCCAAGGGCCTGCTGGGTACCCGGGAGGACTGACCCCATGACTTCATCCACCACATCATCGGCCGCAGGCCCTGTGTCGTACTACCGGTTCAAGCCCTGGAACATTGGGCGCGTTGTGATCTGGTCGCTGTTTGCGATTGCTCTCATCGTGGCGCCCATGCTGTTTCGCAGCAGCCTGGCGCTGACCATGCTCTCGCAAATCGGCTACCTCATCATCATCTGCCTGTCCTACAACATGCTGCTAGGGCAGGGGGGCATGCTCAGCTTTGGGCACGCGGTGTACACCGGGCTGGGCTCCTTCATCGCCATCCACGCCATGAACATGGCCACCAAGGGCTCGGCGGGTGTTCCGCTGGTGCTCATTCCACTGGTGGGCGGCCTGGCTGGAGCGTTCTTTGCCATCTTGCTGGGCTTTGTGACCACCAAGAAGTCTGGCACCACCTTCGCCATGATCACGCTGGGTGTGGGCGAGCTGGTGGCCGCCATGGCGCTGATGTTCCCTGAGTTCTTTGGGGGCGAGGGCGGTATCACTACCGACCGTGTGTACGGCACGCCCTTCTTCGGCATCACCTTCGGTCCGGCCATCCAGGTGTATTACCTGATCGCTGCGTACTGCTTTGTGTGCACCGCGGCCATGTTTGCGTTCACGGGCACCCCGCTGGGCCGCATTTTGAATGCGGTGCGCGACAACCCCGAGCGTGTGGAGTTCATTGGCTACAACACCCAGCGCGTGCGCTACTTCGCATTCATCATTGCCGGCTTTTTTGCAGGCATTGGCGGCGGCCTGGCCACCATCAACTTTGAAATCATCACCGGGGCTGACAGCCTGAGTGTGTTGCGTTCCGGGGGCTACCTGCTGTTCACCTTCCTGGGCGGGGCCACGTTCTTCTTTGGGCCCATCATTGGTGCGGTGCTGCTGGTGCTGGCTTCGGTGCTGCTGTCCGAGCTGTCCAAGGCCTGGCTCTTGTACCTGGGGCTGGTGTTCCTGTTCATGGTGATGTACGCGCCTGGCGGCATCGCCAGCCTGATCATGATGAACCTGCGCCTGGCCAAGTACGGCAAGCTGCGGCCCTTGTGGGTTTCGTACCTGGGCTTGGCTGGCACGGGCCTGGTGGGCGTGCTGGGTGCAGCCTGCATGGTGGAGATGACCTACCACCTGCAACTCAACGCAGCCGTGGGGCCCGAGATGAACTTCCTGGGTGCCACCATCAACGCCAAGAGCCTGACCAGCTGGTTTGGCGCGGGCTTTGTGCTGCTCACGGGTGGCGGGTTGTTTGAACTGTGCCGGCGGCAGTTTGCCAAGCAGTGGAGTTCCATACAGGAAGAAATCGAGCATGAAATCAAGCGCGGGGAGGCTTTGTAACCATGGCGGCTGACAACGCAACCTACGCGCTGGAACTGCGCGACTTGCGCAAGAGTTTTGGCAAGACAGAAATCATCCGCGGCGCCAATCTGGCCGTGGCTCCTGGCGAACGGGTGGCCATCATCGGCCCCAATGGCGCGGGCAAGTCCACGCTGTTCAACCTCATCAGCGGGCGCTTCGCACCCACCAGCGGCGACGTGATCTTGAACGGCCAGCGCATCAACGGCATGGCCCCGTACGAGATCAATCGCAGGGGCCTGTCGCGCAGCTTCCAGATCACCAACATCTTCCCCAAGCTGTCGGTGTTTGAGAACCTGCGCTGCAGCGTGCTGTGGAGCATGGGCTACAAGTACACCTTCCTGCGCTTTCTCTCGAACCTGGACGATGCCAACGAGCGCGCGAAGGAGCTGATGGAGATGATCAAGCTCGACAAGAAGCGTGACACCCTGGCCATGAACCTGACCTATGCCGAACAGCGTGCGCTGGAAATCGGTATCACCATCGCAGGCGGTGCCAACGTGATCTTGCTGGACGAACCCACCGCCGGCATGAGCAAGAGCGAAACCACCCGCTTCATCCACCTCATCAAGGAAGTGACCGTGGGCCGCACACTGCTGACCGTGGAGCACGACATGGGCGTGGTGTTTGGCCTGGCCGACAAGATCGCCGTGGTGGTGTACGGCGAGGTGATTGCATTCGACACGCCTGCCAACGTGCGCGCCAACCAGCGCGTGCAAGAGGCCTACCTCGGCTCTGCCGTGGCAGATGCGCAGGGAGCGGGACACTGACCTATGCTGAAAATTGACAACCTCCACGCCTACTACGGCAAAAGCCATGTGCTGCATGGCGTGAGCTTCGATGTGCAACCCGGTGAAATCGTGGCGCTGCTCGGGCGCAACGGTTCGGGCCGCTCCACTACCGCCAAGGCCATCATGGGAATGGTGGACTGGGAGGGTTCCATCAACTGGAAAGGCCAGGAACTGCGGGGCAAGAAAGCCTATGAGATCGCCCATCTGGGCCTGGGCTACGTGCCAGAAAGCCGCGATGTGTTCCCCAACCTGACGGTGCACCAAAACCTGATGCTGGGGCAAAAGGGCAACGGCAAAAATAGCCGCTGGTCGTTTGACGACATGTACCAGATGTTCCCGCGCCTCAAGGAGCGCCAGCACACGGAAGCGGGCGTGATGTCGGGGGGCGAGCAGCAGATGCTCACGCTGTGCCGCACGCTCATGGGCGACCCTGACCTCATCATCATCGACGAGCCGACCGAGGGCTTGGCGCCCAAGATCGTGGAGCTGGTGGGCGAGTACCTGCAGGCCCTCAAGGCCCGGGGAATCTCGGTGCTGCTCATCGAGCAAAAGCTCACCATCGCCATGACCATTTCAGACCGGGCCCTGGTGATGGGCCATGGCGCCATCGTGTTCCAGGGAACGCCCGACAGCCTGCGGGCCGACAACTACATCCGCAAGGAGTGGCTGGAAGTTTGATGCCAGGATTTCAAGAGTGATTGCGAGTGACTTCGAGCCCCGTTTCCACGACGGGGCTTTTTTTTGATGGGGGCGCCGCAGTGCGGTGTTTCCCTTGCTTTGTCCCAAGCGGGACAAACAGACACGCTCTGTCACTGGCAAAGTCACCCTCAGCCACTACAATAAAATCGCACGACCGTTCTTTTTTACTTTGCAAGGGACAACAGCATGACCGCTGAATACAAAGTCCACGGCTCCATTGCCGTGATCACCATGTCGAACCCGCCCGTCAACGGGCTTGGTCTTGCCACCCGGCAAGGCATTGTGGACGGTTTGCAGCGGGCCAATGCCGATGCCGCCGTCAAAGCCATCGTCATCACGGGCGCCGGTGGTGCCTTCTCCGGCGGGGCCGACATCAAGGAATTCGGTACCGACAAGTCGATGCAGGAACCCAACCTGCACTCCGTCATCAACGCGGTGGAAAACTCTGGCAAGCCCGTGGTGGCTGCCATTCACACGGTGTGCATGGGCGGTGGGCTGGAACTGGCCCTGGGCTGCCACTACCGCGTGGGCGCCCCGGGTTGCCAGGTGGCGCTGCCCGAAGTGAAGCTGGGCATCCTGCCCGGTGCCGGTGGCACGCAACGCCTGCCCCGCGTGGTGGGTGTCGAGGCCGCGCTCAACATGATCGTGAGCGGCGAGCCCGTCAAGAGCGAAATGATCGGTGCGGTGCCCGGCCAAAAGCTGTTTGACAAGATGGCTGCATCGCCCGAAGCCCTGGCAGAAGAAGCCCTGGCTTTTGCGGCCAGCATTGCCGATGTGCGCCCGCTGCCCCTGGTGCGCAACCTGCCTTGCAAGCACCCCGAAGGCGACGCGTACTTCCAGTTTGCCCGCAACATGGTCAAAGGCATGGCCAAGAATTTCCCTGCGCCCGCCAAGTGCGTGGACGCCGTGGAAGCCGCCACCAAGCGCAAGTTTGCCGATGGCCTGGCGTACGAGCGCGAGCTGTTCATCAACCTGATGTGGACGTCTGAATCGCGCGCACTGCGCCACCTGTTCTTTGCAGAGCGTGCTGCCAGCAAGATTCCAGATGTGCCTTCTGACACCCCCAAGCGCGACATTCAAAAAGTGGGCGTGATCGGTGCAGGCACCATGGGTGGCGGCATCAGCATGAACTTCCTGAACGCAGGCATTCCCGTCACCATTCTGGAAACCAAGCAGGAAGCCCTGGACCGTGGCGTTGCCACGATCAAGAAGAACTACGAAGCCCAGGTCAAGAAGGGCAAGCTCAAGGAAGACAAGTACGCACAGCGCATGGCGCTGCTGAGCACCACGCTGAGCTATGACGACCTCAAGGACTGCGACCTCATTATCGAAGCCGTGTTCGAAGAGATGGGCGTGAAGGAAGTCGTGTTCAAGCAACTCGATGCTGTGGCCAAGCCCGGCGCCATCCTGGCTTCCAACACGTCCACACTCGATGTAGACAAGATCGCTGCGTTCACCAAGCGTCCGCAGGACGTGGTGGGCATGCACTTCTTCAGCCCTGCCAACGTGATGAAGTTGCTGGAAGTGGTGCGTGGCAAGGAAACTGCCAAGGATGTGCTGGCCACCGTGATGGCCGTGGCCAAGAAGATCAAGAAGACCGCCGTGGTCTCGGGCGTGTGCGATGGCTTCATCGGCAATCGCATGATCGAGCGCTACAGCCAGCAAGCCGGCTTCCTGCTGGACGAAGGCTGCACGCCCCAGCAGGTGGACAGGGCCATCGAGAAGTTCGGTTTTGCCATGGGCCCCTTCCGCATGGGTGACCTGGCGGGCAACGACATTGGCTGGGCGATTCGCAAGCGCCGTGCGGTGGAACAGCCCGACATGAAGTACAGCAAGACGGCAGACCTGTTGTGCGAAATGGGCCGCTTCGGTCAGAAGACCGGCGCAGGCTGGTACGACTACCAGGCCGGCAAGCGCGACGCGATTCCGAGCGATGTGGTCAACAAGATGATCGAAGAACACCGCAAGACGCTGAGCGTTGCTCCGCGCAAGGTGTCCGACGAGGAAATCGTGCAGCGCCTGGTGTTCGCGCTGGTCAACGAAGGCGCCAAGATTCTGGAGGAGGGCATTGCCAGCAAGTCCGGCGACATCGACATGGTGTACCTGACGGGCTACGGCTTCCCCATCCACCGTGGTGGCCCCATGCACTACGCCAGCGAAGTCGGCCTGTTCAACGTGGTGCAAGCCATGAACCGCTTTGCCCAGAACCCCATGGACGACGCCAGCGCCTGGGCGCCCGCACCGCTCCTGGTCAAGCTGGCCGCTGAAGGCAAGGCCTTCCAGTGAGCAGCCGCTTGCACCGCATTACCGAATAAAGGAATTCACATGACATCCGCAGTGATTGTTTCCACCGCCCGTACGCCGCTTGCCAAAAGCTGGAAGGGCTCTTTCAACATGACCCACGGCGCCACGCTGGGTGGCCACGCCGTGCAGCACGCTGTGCTGCGTGCAGGCATCGACGGCGCCGACGTGGACGACGTCATCATGGGTTGCGCCACGCCTGAGGGGGCCACGGGCAGCAACATCGCGCGCCAGATTGCGCTGAAGGCTGGTTTGCCCATCACGGCCTCTGGCGTCACTGTCAACCGCTTTTGCTCGTCGGGCTTGCAGACCATTGCCATGGCAGCGCAACGCATCATCGCTGGCGAGGCCGATGTGTTCGTGGCCGGTGGCGTCGAAAGCATCTCCTGCGTGCAGCAAGAGATGAACCTGCACATGATCCAGGACCTGGCCTTGGCCAAGCAAAAGCCCGAGATCTACTGGAGCATGCTGCAGACCGCCGAGCAAGTGGCCAAGCGCTACAACATCGGCCGCGAAGCCATGGACGAATATGGCGCCGCCAGCCAGCAAAAGGCTTGCGCAGCCCAGGCCGCTGGCCTGTTCGATGCCGAAATCGCCCCCATCACCGTGACGGCCGGTGTGGCCGACAAGACGCTGGGCCTGATCACCAAGCAAGTCACGGTGAGCAAGGACGAAGGCACGCGCGAAGGCACGACGGTGGAGGCCATTAGCGGCCTGCGCTCGGCGCTGCCCGGTGGCCTGATTTCGGCCGGCAATGCCAGCCAGTTCTCTGATGGCGCCGGTGCCTGCGTGGTCACCAGCGAAGAGTACGCCAGCAAGAAGGGCCTCAAGCCCCTGGGCCGCTTCCTCGGCTTTGCGGTGGCCGGTTGCGAGCCTGACGAAATGGGCATTGGCCCTGTGTTTGCCGTGCCCAAGGTGCTGAAGAAGCTGGGCCTCACAGTGCAGGACATCGACCTGTGGGAGCTGAACGAAGCCTTTGCGGTGCAGGTGCTGTACTGCCGCGACAAGCTGGGCATTCCGGCCGACCGCCTGAACGTGAACGGCGGCGCCATTGCCCTGGGCCACCCCTATGGTGTGTCGGGCCAGCGTCTCACGGGCCACGCCCTCATTGAAGGCAAGCGCCGTGGTGCCAAGCGCGTGTGCGTGACCATGTGCATTGGTGGCGGCATGGGCGCTGCGGGCATTTTTGAAGTGTTTTAAGCGCTGATTCGTCGCCTGTCAGCCAAACCAAAAGCCCCGCACAGCCAAAGGCCTGTGCGGGGTTTTTTGCTTCACTTTTGATAGCTGCTGGCGCTTGCTGGATGGGCGTCAGGGGCCAAAAAGGCTTGAATTACAGGTGGAAGTCGCCAGCCGCCTCGGGCTGGTACAGCACTTTTTCAATCCGGATGTGGCGGGTGCGGTTTCGCAAGCGCCACGCAAAAGTGTCGCCTTCCTTGTAGCCCAGAATGGCAGTGCCCATGTCTGAGAAGACCGAGAGTTTGCCTGCGCTATCGTCTGCGTCTTCAGGGTAGACCAGCGCCACTTCCATGGGCTCATCGTCCAGCTGCACCACGGCCTTGGAGTTCATGGTCACCACGTCGCGCGCCACTTCCAGCGGATCCACCACGATGGCGCGCTCGATCTCGTGCTCCAGCTCGAAAATGCCCGAGGGTTCTTCGAAGGCAAGCATGTTTCTGAGCCGCGCCTTGTCAATTTCGGTGATGTGGATGTGGGTGGTGTGGTCTGCGGGGTTTTCGCGCAGCAGGCGCAGGTAGCGCTCTGACGTCATGGCCAGGGAGTGCAGGGCAGGGGTTTGGGTTTCGAGCAGAAAGCCGCAGCGCTCAAAGGCCTTGCGCGAGCGCGCGTTGTCGGCATGGATCTTGGCGATGAGTTTTTCGGCCCGCATGTCGAAGAAGGCGAGCTTCATGCCTTCGCGAATCGCACTGGCGCCCAGCTTGCGGCCCCAGTTCTCGCGGTTGCCGATGACCAGCACCATCTCGCAATCTCTGCCCGTTTTAACCAGGCGCACAAACCCCACAGGCACATCGGCATGGTCATACGCCATGAAGAAGCGGCCGCCCTGGTTGAACAGATGGGTAAGGATGGGGAGCTGCACCCGGCCGACGACTTGCTCAATGAAGCGGGAAACGTGGCGGGAATCGCTCAGATAGCGGGTGACGTGCTCGTCCTCCAGCCAGTCCATGAGATTGAACGCGTCGGCCCGAGTGATCTCGGGGCACAGAGATATGAAAGGCTTAGTCATCTTCACCACATTTGGCTGCAAGAATGAAAGCCTTCCATGGCTGCGGCCATGACGGTTCTTTCGAGAAGTCGCGCATTTTAAAGTGCTGCCCCAACAAAAGCACCTTCGCGCGCGGGTGTCGCACTAGAGCGAGGGGGTTTAGCTTGCCATCGCAGGCCCACGCCCGTCGCGCACAAGACAGGGATTGCGGGGCTGCATTCCCCATAATTTCTGCATGACCTCCTCCCTGCGCCACACCCTGGATTTCCTGCTCTACCAATGGCTTGAGGCCGAGACGCTGCAGCAGCGTTCGCGCTTTTCCGACCATTCGCGTGAGACCTTCGATGCCGTGCTCGACACCTCAGAACGCATCGCCCGCGAGAAGTACGCGCCGTTCAACCGGCTGGTCGATCTGGAAGAGCCTCGCACCGAAACCGAGCCCGATGGCACGCTGCGCGTGGTGCTGCCGCAGGCCACTTATGAAGCACGTCGCGCCTATGCGGAATCAGGCCTATTGAGCGCTGCGCAGGACTACGACATTGGGGGTATGCAACTGCCCTACACGGTCGAGGCTGCGGCCAACAGCTTCTTTGCGGCGGCGTCGATCAGCATCGGGTCTAACCTGCTCACCTCGGGCAACGCCAACCTGCTGATGGTGCATGGCACCGATCTGCAAAAGCAGGTATTTGCGCTCAATGAATTCAATGGACGCTGGTCAGGCACCATGTGCCTGTCAGAGCCGCAGGCGGGCTCTTCGCTGTCAGACGTGGCCACGCGCGCCGTGCCGGATGGTGAGGGATTTGAGGCTGACCCGCTGGGCCCGCGCTACCGCCTCAAGGGCAACAAGATGTGGATCAGCTCGGGCGACCATGAGCTGACGGAAAACATCGTGCACCTGGTGCTGGCCAAGATTCCAGGGCCAGACGGCAAACTGATTCCGGGCGTCAAAGGCATCTCGCTGTTCATCGTGCCCAAGAAGCTGGTGGACACCGAAGGCAATCTGACCGGCGAGCGCAACGACGTGGCGCTGGCGGGCCTGAACCACAAGCTGGGCTGGCGCGGCACCACCAACACGTTGCTGAACTTTGGCGAAGGCAAATACCCCGTGCGCGGCGCTGCGGGCGCAGGCCTGGACGGCGCTGGCAGTGGCGCCATTGGCTACCTGGTTGGCAAGCCTGGCGATGGCCTGAAGTGCATGTTCCACATGATGAACGAGGCGCGCATTGGCATTGGCATGGCTGCCACCATGCTGGGCCTGGCGGGCTACTACGCCAGCCTAGATTACGCCAAGAACCGCCCCCAGGGCCGCCCAGTGGGCAAAGGCGGCAAGGACGCGGGCGCGCCCCAGGTGCGACTGATTGAGCACGCAGACATCAAGCGCATGCTGCTGGCGCAAAAGGCCTACGGCGAGGGTGCCCTGGCGTTGAACCTGTATTGCGCTTTGCTGGTGGACGAGCAGCACACGGGCACGCCCGAAGCCGCCGACGAAGCCCGTCTGTTGTTGGAGGTGCTGACCCCCATCGCCAAGAGCTGGCCCAGCGAGTGGTGCCTGGAGGCCAACAGCCTGGCCATCCAGATCCACGGCGGCTACGGCTACACGCGCGACTTCCCGGTAGAACAGTACTGGCGCGACAACCGCTTGAACATGATCCACGAAGGCACGCACGGCATCCAGGCCATGGACCTGCTGGGCCGCAAGGTGCTGATGGAAGGTGGTAAGGGCCTGGCCTTGCTGGCGGGCCGCATCAACGGCACCGTGCAGCGCGCCCTGCAGGTGCCGCGCCTGGCCGCACATGCCAACGCATTGGCTGGCGCCTTGCAGCAGGTGGGTGCTGCCACCAAGGCTGCCTGGGCCACGGGCGAGCCCGGTGATGCATTGGCAAATGCCGTGCCCTACATGCAGGCATTTGGCCACACGGTGCTGGCATGGGTGTGGCTGGACCTGGCCCTGGCAACGTTGGCGAAAGATGCTGCCGTGGCGCAACCGGCCAGCGTGGGCCGCATGGGTGCCATGCAGTTTTTCTTCCATTACGAGTTGCCCAAGATTGGTGCCTGGCTGCAGGTGGTCAGCACCCGCGACGCCACCTGCGCACAGATGCCGGAAGACGCGTTCTGAGGCGCCCAGTACCGCGCGCGGGAAGCCCCCGCGCGCAGGATCGCGCAGGCGACACGGTTGTGCTGCCTGCATCACCACAATGTGCAGCGCAGACCGCAATGGCAGCAGCCACCGCGGTGCGGCGCCAAGCCCTCAGCGGTAGCGCTGCCCAACCCCGATTGCAAACACAAGGAGACACCACATGACCCATCGCACCATCCAGCAACTCTTCGACCTCAAGGGCAAGACCGCCCTGGTCACCGGCGGCTCGCGCGGCCTGGGCCTGCAACTGGCCCACGCCCTGGGTGAAGCCGGCGCCAAGGTGCTGCTCAGCTCGCGCAAGGCGTCTGATCTGGAAGAGGCCGTTGCCGAGCTGAAAGCCGCTGGCATTGATGCGCAGTGGATTGCCGCTGACTGCGCCAACGAGGCCGACATCCGCAGCCTGGCCGATGAAGCCATTCGCCGCCTGGGTGGCCATGTGGACATCCTCGTGAACAACGCAGGCGCGGCCTGGGGCTCGCCTGCCGAAGACCACCCTGTGGACGCCTGGGACAAGGTGATGAACCTGAACGTGCGCGGCTATTTCATCCTGAGCCAGCACATCGCCAAGCACAGCATGATCGCCCGCAAGCAGGGCAGCATCATCAACGTGGCTTCCATCGCTGGCCTGGGTGGCAACCCCAGCGGCATGAATACCATTGCCTACAACACGTCCAAGGGTGCAGTGATCAACTTCACCCGCGCGCTGGCGGCCGAATGGGGCAAGTACAACATCCGTGTGAACGCCATCTGCCCCGGCTTCTTCCCCAGCAAGATGACGGTGGGCACGCTCAAGGCCCTGGGCGAGGAAAAACTCAAGGCCGGCGCACCGCTGGGCCGTCTGGGCGACGATGAAGACCTGAAGGGCCTGTGCGTGCTGTATGCGTCGGATGCGGGCAAGCACATCACCGGCCAGTGGCTGGCGGTGGATGGGGGCGTGAGCGTGGTGACTGGCGGTTGAACTAGAGTACAAACCCCTGAGCGGCCTTGCCGCTTTCCCCCTCTCTCGGCTTTGCCGGGAAGGGGAGCCCACCAGCGCGGCGGGACGGTCCCTGGCCTGAATCGCGCGTCTCTTAGTTTGCCCACCGAGGAATTGTTTTGAAAAGTTTCGGCGTTGAAATCCCCTTTGTCACCCACCTGGGCTTCACCCTGCACCGCATGGAAGGCGGTGAGTCGGAGCTGCACTACGAGGCCAAGCCCGAGCATTTCAATTCCTTTGACGTGACGCACGGCGGTGCGTCGATGACCCTGCTGGACGTGGCCATGGCCACGGCCGCGCGCAGCGAAACGCCGGACATGGGCGTGGTCACCATCGAGATGAAGACCAGCTTCATGCAGCCCGCCAAAGGGCCGCTGGTGGCCAAGGGGCGGTTGATTCACCGCACGGCCACGTTGGCTTTCACCGAAGGCTCGGTGTACGACGCGGCTGGGCGCATCTGCAGCCATGCCACCGGCACGTTCAAGTACGTCAAGCGCCTGCCGGTGGACGGGCGCAACATCAACCAGCTCAAGTCTGTCTCGACGGACTGAAGCGACGTAGTGCAAATCAGCACTTCGAGTAATTTTGGCCTCTGGCGCTTGCAGATAAAGCGCTGGCAGCTATTGAAACCATAGCAAAAGGATTTTCCATGCCCATCAATCAGCAGATCCTCCTCGACAACCGCCCCCAGGGCGAAGCCGTGGCCAGCAACTTCAAGCTGGTGTCGGCAGAGACCCCTGCGCTGGCCGACGGCCAAGTGCTGGTGCGCCACCACTACCTGAGCCTGGACCCCTACATGCGCGGCCGCATGAACGAGAGCAAGAGCTACGCCGCATCGCAGCCTCTGGGCGAAGTGATGATTGGCGGCACGGTGGGCGAGGTGGTGGAAAGCCGCAACGCCAAGTACGCCGTGGGCGACAAGGTGGTGGGCATGGGCGGCTGGCAGGAGTACAGCGTGGTGGATGCCAATGCCCCTGGTGCGCTGCGCAAGGTCGATACGACCCATGTGCCGCTGTCGCACTACTTGGGCGCCGTCGGTATGCCCGGCGTGACGGCGTGGTATGGCCTGGTCAAGATCATTGCCCCCAAGGAAGGCGACACCGTGGTGGTGAGCGCTGCGACTGGCGCGGTGGGCAGTGCGTTTGCTGCCCTGGCCAAGGCCCGCGGCTGCCGCGTGGTGGGCATTGCCGGTGGTACTGACAAGTGCAAGTACGCCACCGAAGAGCTGGGCTTTGACGCCTGCATTGACTACAAGGTGCATGGCGATGTGAAAGTCATGGCGAAGGCACTCAAGGAAGCTTGCCCCAACGGCATCGACGGCTACTTTGAAAACGTGGGTGGCTGGATCATGGACGCCGTGATGCTGCGCATGAACGCCTTCAGCCGTATTGCCCTGTGCGGCATGATCGCTGGCTACGACGGCGCACCGCTGCCCATGGCCAACCCCGCGCTCATCCTCATCAACCGCATGAAGGTCGAGGGCTTCATCGTCAGCGAACACATGGAAGTGTGGCCCGACGCGCTAAAGGAACTGGGCACGCTGGTGGGCACCGGCAAGCTGCGCCCGCGCGAAACCATTGCGCAAGGCATTGCGGCAGCGCCCGAGGCCTTCCTGGGCCTGCTCAAAGGCAAGAACTTTGGCAAGCAACTGGTCAAGCTGATCTGATGAAGTGGACCTGGGCCCGCTTTGACGACCTGGGCGTGCACGCGCTACACGATGCGCTTGCGCTGCGCTGCAAGGTGTTCATCCTGGAGCAGGGGCCGTATCAGGACCCGGATGGCGCTGACAAGCAATCCCACCACCTGCTGGGCTACGACGAGGCGGGCGTGCTACAGGCCTGCCTGCGCGTGGTGGACCCGGGCGTGAACTACCCCGAGCCCTCCATTGGCCGCGTGGTCACCGCCAAGGAAGCGCGTGGCAACGGCACCGGCCGTCTGCTGGTGGCCGAAGGGCTGGCCCGCTGCCAGCAGGTGTGGCCGGGCAGGGCGGTGCGTATCAGTGCGCAGGCGCACCTGCAGCGCTTTTACGGCAGCTTTGGGTTTGTGGCGGTGTCAGACGAATACCTTGAAGATGACATTCCCCACATCGAAATGCTGTGGAACCCACCCGTGGCGCACGGCTGAACGGGCGCGCCACGCGTGTACCCCAGCTTGTTACGCCGCAGTGCGTGCGCAAGTGCTTTTGGTTGAAAACGCTGTACAGGAGATTTCGCCATGTCTGCCCTGATTCTTCACCACTACCCCTCATCGCCCTTTGCGCAAAAAATTCGCTCGGTGCTGGGGTTCAAACAACTGGCGTGGAAGTCCGTCATCATCCCCAGCATCAGCCCCAAGCCGGATCTGGTGGCCTTGACGGGCGGCTACCGCAAAACCCCGGTGCTGCAAGTGGGGGCCGATATATATTGCGACACCGCACTGATCTGCGACGTGCTGGAGCATATCCAGCCTGAACCGGTGCTTTATCCGCCGCACCTCAAGGGTGTGTCGCGCGTGTTTGCGCAGTGGGCGGACAGCACGCTGTTCTGGGCCTCTATGGCCTACAACCTGCAGCCCAAAGGCGCTGAGATGCTGTTTGCCAGCCTGCCGCCCGCTGCTGCCCAGGCGTTTGCAGAAGACCGCAAGGCCATGAGTGCAGGCATGGTGCGCCAGCGTCCGCAAGACGCTACGGCTGCCTACCGCTCGTATCTGCGGCGCATTGCGCACATGGTGGAAGAGCACGACTTCCTCTTCGGCACCGAGCCTTGTGTTGCCGACTTTGCCGCCTACCACCCGCTGTGGTTCACCCGCCGCGTGGTGCCGTTGATGGACAGCATCTTTGAAGCTACCCCCGCCGTGCTGGAGTGGATGGACCGCATCGAGGCACTGGGGCAGGGGCGCATCGAAAAATTCAGCGCGGCAGACGCGATCACCGTGGCGGCAGGGGCTGAGCCCATGCCGCTGCTGGACGATATTTTTCAGGACGAGCACGGCATTGCACTGGGCAGCCAGGTACAAATTGCTGCCGAGAGCTTTGGCACCGAAGTAACCGAAGGCGAGCTGCTGGCCGCCACCCGCACCCGCTACACCCTGCGCCGTACCGACCCGCGCGCAGGCACGGTGCATGTGCACTTTCCGCGCATCGGATACGTGCTGAAGAAGGCTGCCGCCTGAGGCTAGGCGTGGGCCGGGTCTTGCCCTTCACAGAACATCCAACAACAAACTCAAGGAGATAAAAACATGATCGACAACTTTGCCGGCAAGACGGCGGTGCTGACCGGCGCAGGCTCGGGCTTTGGGCTGGAATGTGCCCGCATTGGCGCGCGCCTGGGCATGAACCTGGTGCTGGTGGATGTGCAGCAAGACGCGCTGGACGCCGCCGCTGCCGAGATGCAGGCCGCAGGCAGCCAGGTGCTGGCCCGCAAGGTCGATGTGTCGAACGCCGCCCAGATGGAACAACTGGCCGCCGATGTGCAGCAGCGCTTTGGCGCGCCCCATCTGGTGTTCAACAACGCCGGTGTGGGCGCAGGTGGCCTGGTGTGGGAGAACTCCGTCAAAGACTGGGAATGGGTGCTGGGTGTGAACCTGTGGGGCGTGGTGCATGGCGTGCGCCTGTTCACCCCCATGATGCTGGCGGCCGCCAAGGCCGACCCCGCCTGGCGCGGCCACATCATCAACACCGCCAGCATGGCAGGCCTGCTGAACGCTCCCAACATGGGCATTTACAACGTGAGCAAGCACGCCGTGGTGTCGCTGTCTGAAACGCTGTACCAGGACCTGTCGCTCGTTACCGACCAGATCGGCGCCAGCGTGCTGTGCCCGTACTTTGTGCCCACCGGCATCAGCCAGAGCCACCGCAACCGCCCGCAGGACCTGCCCTCTGAAAAGCCCACCAAGAGCCAGCTCATCGGCCAGGCCATGAGCGACAAGGCCGTAGGCAGCGGCAAGGTCACGGCAGCCGAAGTGGCGCAGAAGGTGTTCGACGCCGCCGCGCAAGGCCAGTTCTACATCTACAGCCACCCCCAGGCGCTGGCTTCGGTGCAGACGCGCATGGAAGATGTGCTGCAGATTCGCAATCCCACCGACCCCTTTGCAGGCAAGCCCGAATTGGGTGCCAAGCTGCGCGCTGCTTTGCGCAGTGATGACTAAGCACCGGCAGTGCTGGCCGTGCTTTTGAAGCCAAATAGGCCGCTAGCGCTTGAGATATAAGCGCAAGCAGCTATTGTTTGTATAGCAATGCGTGAGCCATCCCTGCAGCCCAGCCCCGCGCTGGGCCATGCCCTGTTCGACACGGCCGTGGGCCGTTGCGCTCTGGCATGGGGCGCCGCAGGCTTGCGCGCGGTACAGTTGCCCGAGCAGGACGACGCGGCCACGGTGGCGCGGTTGCTGCGCGCCAGTGGCCCTTGTCATGCAGCGACCCCGCCACCCGATGCTGCCGCTGCCATCCAAGGCATACAGGCACTGCTGCAGGGGCACAAGCTGGACTTGCGCGAAGTGACGCTGGACATGGCGCAGGTGTCAGACTTTCACCAGCGCGTGTATGCCGTTACCCGCGCCATACCGCCCGGCCAGGTGCGCACCTACGGCGACATCGCCGAGCAACTGGGCGGCAAAGGCCTGGCACGCGCCGTGGGCCAGGCGCTGGGCCTGAACCCGTTTGCGCCCGTGGTGCCTTGTCACCGGGTGCTGGGTGCGGGGTTTCAGGCGGGCGGCTTCTCTGCCACCGGCGGCACGGCCACCAAGCTGCGCATGCTGCAGATCGAGGGGGCTTGCTGGGGCGACACCCAAGCGCTGCCTGGCTTTTGAAAAGTGCCGCGACAGGCGCGCCCAAAGAAAAAGCCCGATGGGCGCGAGGCACATCGGGCTTTTCAATATTTTTGGAGCGGGTGAAGGGAATCGAACCCTCGTATGAAGCTTGGGAAGCTGCCGTTCTACCATTGAACTACACCCGCACAGCCGCGCATTATAGGCATGTCCTGCGAGGATTCAGGGGCGCTGGCGCGCCCTGCGCGGGGTGGTCACTTCTGAATGTCGCCAAGGCACAGGTACTTGATTTCCACGTAGTCATCCATGCCGTGGTGTGAGCCTTCGCGGCCCAGGCCGGACTGCTTCACGCCGCCGAAGGGGACATGTTCGGTGGCCAGAATGCCCACATTGATGCCCACCATGCCGTATTCCAGTGCTTCGCCCACGCGGAAAATGCGGCCCACGTCGCGGCTGTAGAAGTAGCTGGCCAGGCCAAACTCGGTGTTGTTGGCGGCATCAATCGCTTCCTGTTCGGTCTTGAACTTGAAGACCGGCGCGAAGGGGCCAAAGGTTTCTTCGCGGGCGCACAGCATGTCGGGCGTGGCGTTGGCCACCACGGTGGGCTCGAAGAACTGGCCTGAGCCCAGGGTCATCAGGCGCTGGCCGCCGGCCACCACTTGACCGCCCTTGGCCAGGGCGTCGTCCAGGTGGCGCTGCACCTTTTCCAGCGCGGCTTCCTCGATCAGCGGGCCCTGGTTCACGCCGTCTTCAAAGCCGTTGCCGACCTTCGCCGTCTTCACCTTGGCGGCAAACTTGGTCACGAACTCGTCGTACACGCCTTCCTGTACATAAAAGCGGTTGGTGCACACGCAGGTCTGACCCGCGTTGCGGTACTTGCTGGCAAAGGCGCCTTCCACGGCGCTGTCCACGTCGGCATCGTCAAACACGATGAAGGGCGCGTTGCCGCCCAGTTCCAGCGACATCTTCTTGACCGTGGGGGCCGACTGCGCCATCAGGATGCGGCCCACCTCGGTGCTGCCGGTGAAGCTGATGTGGCGCACCACGTCGCTTGCGCACAGCACCTTACCAATGGCGATGGAGTTGGCACTGTCAGCCGTAAGGATGTTGAGCACGCCTGCAGGAATGCCCGCACGGATGGCCAGCTCGCCTGCGGCCAGAGCGGTGAGAGGCGTGAGTTCAGCGGGTTTGATGACCACGGGGCAGCCGGCGGCCAGCGCGGGCGCGACCTTGCGGGTGATCATGGCCAGCGGGAAGTTCCAGGGCGTGATGGCGGCGCACACGCCAATCGGCTGCTTGAGCACCAGCAGCCGGCGGTTGTTGTCGAACTGGGGCAGCGTCTCGCCATTCACCCGCTTGGCTTCTTCGGCAAACCACTCGACAAAGCTGGCGCCATAGGCGACTTCGCCCTTGGCTTCGGGGAAGGGCTTGCCTTGCTCGGCGGTCATGATGCGGGCCAGGTCGTCCTGGTGGGCCGTGAGCAGGTCAAACCATTTGCGCAGGATGGCACTGCGTTCTTTGGCCGTCTTGGTCTTCCAGGGGCCCCAGGCGGCGTTGGCGGCGGCGATGGCGACTTCGGCGTCTGCCGGGCCCAGGTTGGCCACGTCGGCCAGCTTCAGGCCGGTGGCCGGGTCGTTCACGTCAAAACGGCTGCTGCCGTTCAGCCACTGGCCGTTGACCAGGGCAGCGGTCTTGAGCAAGCTGGGGTCCTTCAACTGGGCGAGGGGAGTGCTTCGGATGTCCATGTGTGTCTCGTATCGTTGTTTGATGTTTTGCGGCTGAAAACCGGGAGCGTAGCACCGGGAACGCCTTTGTGCTGCACGACAAGTTCTTCTGAATATGCTGTGGCTCAGGGCTTGCCATGCTCGGTATCCGTCTGGCCAGGCTGCAAACACCAGCAATGCGCCCCGTGTAACCACGGTACCCGTACGTCGATGGTCGGCCCGCCCCCGGATAGCTGGATGCTGGACATGGAAAACTTCTACAGGCAGGGCGACGTGAGGCAGTGCGGCGGGGCGCCGCCAGGATCTGCATGAAACCCCCTAAAATGCCCAGTTCGCCTGCTTTTTGCAGTGCAATCCTGCCGCAGCATTCTTGTTCGTGAAGAAGAGCCCATGACCCCCACATTCACCGTTGCCGATATCCGCAAGACCTTCCTGGATTTCTTTGCCTCCAAGGGCCACACCATCGTGGCATCGTCGTCGCTGGTGCCGGGCAACGACCCCACGCTGATGTTCACCAATTCGGGCATGGTGCAGTTCAAGGACGTGTTCCTGGGAACCGACAAGCGCTCCTACAACCGCGCTGTGTCGGTGCAAGCCTGCCTGCGTGCGGGCGGCAAGCACAACGACCTGGAAAACGTGGGCTACACCGCGCGCCACCACACCTTCTTTGAAATGCTGGGCAACTGGTCGTTTGGCGACTACTTCAAGCGCGAATCGCTGAAGTGGGCCTGGGAACTGCTGACCGAGGTCTACAAGCTGCCACCCGAGCGCCTGCTGGCCACGGTGTACCAGGAAGACGACGAGGCCTATGACATCTGGACCAAGGAAATCGGCCTGCCGCCCGAGCGCGTGATCCGCATTGGCGACAACAAGGGCGGCCGCTACAAGTCCGACAACTTCTGGATGATGGCCGACACCGGCCCCTGCGGCCCTTGCTCTGAAATCTTCTATGACCACGGCCCCGAGATTCCTGGCGGCCCTCCAGGTAGCCCTGAAGAAGACGGTGACCGCTTCATCGAGATCTGGAACAACGTGTTCATGCAGTTCGACATGAAGGAAGACGGCTCTGTGGTGCCGCTGCCTGCGCCGTGCGTGGACACCGGCATGGGCCTGGAGCGCCTGGCTGCCATCTTGCAGCACGTGCACAGCAACTACGAAATCGACATCTTCGACCAGCTCATCAAGGCCGCTGGCCGTGAGACTGGCGTAACCGACCTGGACAACAAGAGCCTGCGCGTGATCGCCGACCACATCCGCGCCACCGCCTTCCTGGTGAGCGACGGTGTGATCCCCAGCAACGAGGGCCGCGGCTACGTGCAGCGCCGCATCGTGCGCCGCGCCATCCGCCACGGCTACAAGCTGGGCAAGAAGACACCGTTCTTCCACAAGCTGGTGGCCGACCTGGTGCGCCTGATGGGCGATGCCTATCCCGCCATTCGCGAGCAAGAGCAGCGCATCACCGACGTGCTCAAGACCGAAGAAGAGCGCTTCTTCGAGACACTGGCCAACGGTATGGAAATTCTGGACGCGGCCCTGGACGGCGGTGCCAAGGTGCTGCCCGGCGAAGTGGCCTTCAAGCTGCACGACACCTATGGCTTCCCGCTCGACCTGACCAACGACGTGTGCCGCGAGCGCGACGTGGAAGTGGATGAAGCTGGCTTCAAGACCGCCATGGAAAAGCAAAAGGCCCAGGCCCGTGCGGCTGGCAAGTTCAAGATGGACAAGGCGCTGGAATACACCGGCGCGGCCAACCAGTTCACCGGCTATGAGCATCTTGCAGAAACTGCAAAAATCGTAGCAATCTACGTGGACGGGACAAGCGCTGCAGCCCTGAAGGCTGGTCAAAACGGCGTGGTGGTGCTGGACACGACTCCGTTCTACGCAGAAAGCGGCGGCCAGGTGGGCGACGAGGGCGTGATCACCAGCGGCTCCGCCCGCTTTGCGGTGGGCGATACGCTCAAGATCAAGGCCGATGTGTTTGGCCACCACGGCACTTTGGAAGAAGGCACGCTGAACGTGGGCGACACGGTGCAGGCCCAGGTCAACACCGCAGTGCGTGCTGCCACCATGCGCAACCACTCGGTCACGCACATCATGCACAAGGCCCTGCGCGAAGTGCTGGGCAGCCACGTGCAGCAAAAGGGCAGCTTGGTGAATGCCGACCGCACCCGCTTTGACTTTGCGCACAACGCGCCGGTCACCGACGTCGAGATCCGCGAAATCGAACGCCGCGTGAACGAGGAAATTCTGGCCAACACCGCCACCGATGCGCGCGTGATGGACATCGAATCGGCACAGAAGACTGGCGCCATGATGCTGTTTGGCGAAAAGTACGGCGAGACAGTGCGCGTGCTCGACATCGGCACCAGCCGCGAGCTGTGCGGCGGCACCCACGTGCAGCGCACGGGCGATATCGGCCTGTTCAAGGTGGTGGCCGAAGGCGGCGTGGCCGCTGGCGTGCGCCGCATCGAGGCCGTGACCGGCGCCAATGCGCTGGCCTACCTGCAAAGCCTGGAAGACACCGTGAACCAGGCCGCTGGCGCGCTCAAGTCGCCCGTGGCCGAGCTGAATGCCCGCATCGCCCAGGGTCTGGAAAACGCCCGCGCGCTCGAAAAAGAAGTGGCTGCCCTCAAGGGCAAGCTGGCTTCTGCCCAGGGCGACGAGTTGCTGACGCAGGCTGTGGACGTGAAGGGCCTGAAGGTGCTGGCCGCAGCACTGCCTGGCGCTGACGCCAAGACCCTGCGCGACACCATGGACAAGCTCAAGGACAAGCTCAAGACCGCCGCCATCGTGCTAGCCGCCGTGGACGGCGACAAGGTGCAACTGGCCGCTGGTGTGACGGCTGACAGCGTTGGCAAGGTCAAGGCCGGTGAGCTGGTGAACTTTGTGGCCCAGCAAGTGGGCGGCAAGGGCGGCGGCAAGCCTGACATGGCCATGGCAGGCGGTACAGATGCCAGCAAGGTTCCTGCCGCGCTGGCATCGGTGCAGGCCTGGGTGGCAGCGCGCGTGTAACCACGGCGTTTGCCCCTGGCACGGCGCTGAGCCGTGTTCTTCAAAAAAAGCCGCTTCCCTGCACGGGGCAAGCGGCTTTTTTGTTGATCTGCCTTGTGCCGGGTGTGGCTTGCGCTACAGCTCGCCCTGGCAGGCCCGCGCTGCGGTTAAGCTCGGCAGCTCTATGAGCCAAATCACTTTTTCACCGCCTTTTGTTCGCCCCTCTCAGGTGTCTGAGCAACTGCGCAGTGCCGGTTACGCGGTGCTGGCCCCCGCCGATGTGGCCGCCTGGGCTGGATGCGACTTGCAAGCCTTGATGGCGCTGAATGCCGACTGGAGTGGCTTGCCGCCCGATGAATTCCTGAAAGACGGCGGGCGCTACCGGCGCAGGCGCCACTCGTGCTTTGTGGTGACGGGCGAGGAGGTGCAACAGGTGCCGCATCGACCCCACTGGCAGCCGGTGGAGTACAACGCTTTGCACGGCGGCATGCAGCGCTTGTTTGCCCCCATGCAGGATGCGACGGTGGCCGCACCTGTGTGGAACCAATTGCTGCGCGCTTTGGCGGGTGTGTCTGGCGAAGTCTTTGCCCATGCCGCAGGTGCTGAGCCTTGGTACCTGGAAGCGCACCAGTTCCGCATCGACACCAGGGACGGCATTGGCCGCCCGACGCCGGAAGGCGCGCACCGCGATGGTGTGGATCTGGTGGCCGTGTTCCTGGTGGGGCGCCACGCCGTCAAAGGCGGTGAAACCCGTGTTTTCGAAGCAGACGGCCCCAGTGGTGTGCGATTTACCCTGACCGAACCCTGGTCCTTGCTGCTGCTGGATGACGCGCGCATGATCCACGAAACCACGCCAATTCAGCCTCTGGCCGAAGGTGGCTATCGCGACACACTGGTCGTGACTTGCCGGCGCGGCAACTTTCAGGGCGCTGATGTGCTGGGGGCGTGAGCACCTGGTTTATAAACACCCGAGCCTGATCAGAACGCCACGCAATGAACCGCCCGGATTTGATGCGAATCAAGTCGCCGAAGGCGGTGCGGGGTCACACTCTGGCTTGTATTCGGGCCACCGCCTGATTTCCACTACCTAAGGAGCAACACCATGTTCAAGCACATTCTGGTTCCCATCGACGGTTCCGAGACCTCCATGCTCGCCGTATCCAAGGCGACTGCCCTGGCCAAGACTTTCGGCAGCGTCGTGACGGCACTGTACGTGGTGGACCCTTATCCCTTCACCGGCGTGGGCGCTGATTTTGCCTACGGCCAATCGCAGTACCTCAGCGCCGCCACGGCCGAAGCCAACACGGCCCTGGATGCAGCCCGCAAGGCCATGACCGAAGCCGGTGTGGCCGTGACCACCGTGGTGGGCGAAGGCCACGCAGTGCACGACGGCATCGTGCGCGCGCTGGAAAGCACTGGCGCTGACCTGATCGTGATGGGCTCGCACGGCCGCCGTGGCCTCGAAAAGCTCGTGCTGGGTAGCGTCACACAACGCGTGCTGGGCCTGGTGCATGTGCCTGTGCTGGTGGTGCGCGACTGACCCGTCAAATCACTTCATGCAGAGCATGCACCACCACGTGTGCTGCATGTTCTGGAAAACAAAATGGCTCCAATCTGGAGCCATTTTTCATTGGATATCTCGGACACTGCGCCTGCCGTAGAGCAAGCGCGTTCCCAACCAATGCACCCGTGGAACTGGCTCTGCCAGGCCACCGGGTGCGTCCCCCTTCAGGGGGAAGGCGCAAAGCGCCTCAGGGGGTTACTCAATCTTCGCGCCAGAGGCCTCGACGATGCCCTTCCACTGCGTGTATTCCTTCTTGAGCAGGGTGCCCAGCTGTGCGGGCGACATGGCTTCAGGCTCCGCGCCTTGGGCCTGGATGGCCGCCTTCATGTCGGCGGTGGCCAGCAGCTTGTTGATCTCTGCGTTGACAGTGGTGACCACCGCCGCAGGCGTGCCAGCGGGTGCAAAAACGCCGTACCAGGTGCTCACGTCAAAGTCCTTGAAGCCCGATTCGGCCACGGTGGGCACATCAGGCAGCGACGAGCTGCGCTTGGCCGAGGTGACGGCCAGCGGGCGCAGCTTGCCTGCCTTGATCTGACCCATGGCCGATGGCAGCGAAGACACCAGCAAGTCCACATTGCCTGCCAGCGCGTCCATCAGCGCGGGGTTGGAGCCCTTGTAGGGGATGTGGCTGAGCTTGACCCCGGCAGCCTGTTCAAACAGGTGGCCAGCCAGGTGGATGGACGTGCCATTGCCTGGAGAGCCATAGGTGATGGTGCCGGGCGCTGCCTTGGCACCGTTCACCACGTCGGCCAGCGTCTTGTACTTGCTGTTGACGCTGGTGGCGATCACCACAGGGGTGTAGGCCACGTGGGCCACGGGCGTCAGGTCCTTGGTGGGGTCCCAGCTCAGGTTCTTGTACAGCCAGGGGCCGATGACCAGGTTGTCCTTCTGGCCCATCACCAGGTCGTAGCCGGTGGGGGCTGCCTTGACTGCTTCACCAATGCCGATGGTGCCGCCAGCGCCCGCCTTGTTGTCGGCCACCACGGTCCACTTGGCGCCTTCGGTGAGCTTGGTGGCCACCAGGCGCGAGAGGATGTCGGTGCCGCCGCCGGGAGGGAAGGGCACGATCAGGCGAATGGGCTTGGTGGGGTAGGCGGCCGCAGGTGCGGGAGCCTGGGCGTACGCAGTGGCACCCAGGGCGAGTGCCAGGGTGGAGAAGGAAAGCAGTTTGCGAATCATGGTCGGTGATGTCTCTGAAATTGTGGGGAAAGGCAGCGGCGCGATGTGCTGCCTGGCGTGCGGGTACGGTGCCGGCACGGGATGTGATGATCGCTGATCACCGGCCCGTGGGGCCTTGCCGATCCGGGATGGCAGCATCGCCACAGGCGATGCTGCCGCCGGGGCGATCAGAGGCGTTCAAAAATCGCTGCAATGCCCTGGCCGCCGCCAATGCACATCGTCACCAGCGCGTAGCGGCCCTGGATACGTTGCAGCTCGTGGATGGCTTTGACAGTGATGAGCGCGCCCGTGGCACCGATGGGGTGGCCCAGCGAGATGCCTGAGCCATTGGGGTTGACCTTGGCAGGGTCCAGGCCCAGATCCTTGGTCACTGCGCAGGCCTGGGCGGCGAAGGCTTCGTTGGCTTCGATCACGTCCAGATCGTTGACGGTGAGGCCCGCCTTTTTCAATGCCAGCTGGGTGGCGGGCACGGGACCGATACCCATGTACTTGGGGTCCACGCCCGCGTGGGCGTAGGCCACCAGGCGGGCCAGGGGCTTAGCGCCGCGGGCCTTGGCGGCGGCGGCGTCCATCAGCACCACGGCGGCGGCTGCGTCGTTGATGCCCGAGGCGTTGCCCGCCGTCACGGTGCCGTTTTCCTTCACGAACACGGGCTTGAGCTTGGCCATGTCGTCCATGGTGGCGCCGGGGCGGAAGTGCTCATCGGTGGCATATTGCACATCGCCCTTTTTGGACTTGAGCGTGACGGGAACGATCTGGTCCTTGAAGTAGCCCGCCTGCGTGGCGCGCTCGGCACGGTGGTGGCTTTCCACGGCCAGCTTGTCCTGGTCTTCGCGGGTGATGCCCCACTTGGCGGCTATGTTCTCGGCCGTTACGCCCATGTGGATGGTGTGGAAGGGGTCGTGCAACGCGCCGATCATCATGTCCACCATCTTGGTGTCACCCATGCGGGCGCCCCAGCGCATGTTCAGGCTGGCGAAGGGCGCGCGGCTCATCACCTCGGCACCTGCGCCAATGGTCACGTCGGCATCGCCCAACTGAATGGCTTGCGCGGCCGACACAATGGCTTGCAGGCCCGAGCCGCACAGGCGGTTCACGTTGAATGCGGGCGTGCCCTCGGCGCAGCCGCCGTTGATGGCCGCCACTCGCGAGAGGTACATGTCCTTGGGTTCGGTGTTCACCACATGGCCGAACACAACGTGGCCTACATCCTTGCCTTCCACGCTGGCGCGCGCCAGCGATTCCTTGACGACCAGCGCGCCCAGTTCGGTGGGAGGCACATCCTTGAGGCTGCCGCCAAAGGTGCCAATGGCCGTGCGCACTGCGCTGACGACGACGACTTCACGGGTCATGGGAAAGTCCTTTCAGATCAACTTAGAACCAAATAGGCCGCCAGCGCTTGATGGATAAGCGCTAGCAGCTATGAAAAGATGAGCAAAACATGCTCAGGCATCGCGCACATCGGCCACGGGGTTGGTGCCGAAGTCTGCGCGCTCCAGCCAGGCGAGCACGCGGGTAGCGGCGTCGGCAGGCGAGGTGAGCTGGCCACCCGTCTTGAGGTTGGCGAAATTCTGGCGGTCCGGGAAGGCGGCCGGGTCGGCGCCGCGCAGCTGGACCTGCATGTCGGTATCGATCACACCGGGAGCCAGTGAGCATACCTTGGCCCCATGGGGCTTGATGGCTTCGTCCAGCGCCACGCAGCGCGTGAAATGGTCCATGCCCGCCTTGGCAGCGCAGTAGGCGGCCTGCGAGGCCATGGCCCGGCGGCCCAGGCCTGAGGAAATGTTGAGCACCTTGCGGGGCACGGTCCAGCTTTCGGTGGCCGCCAAAAATGCGGCGGTCAGCAGCATTGGCGCCTCCAGCCCCACGCGCAGCGCGTTGGCCAGGTCGGCCGCATCGCTGGCAGACAGCGGTGCAATGCGCGGGATCACCCCCGCGTTGTTGATCAGCGTGGCGCTGGCAAACGCTTGCGGGCCCTGGGCATTCAGCCACGCCTGCAGCTGGTGCGCCGCCTGCTCGCCTTGACACAGGTCTTGCTGCCATTGCTCCAGCGTGACGCCAGCGGCCTTGGCTTCCAGCGCCAGGTCGGGGTTGGCACTGCGGGCAATGCAGATCAGGGTGTTGCCACTTTTGAGCAGCTGCTGGGCCATGGCCAGGCCCATGCCGCGCGAGGCGCCGGTGAGGATGGTGAGGTGGTTTTGAGGCATTCCACCATGTTACTGCGCTGGGCGCAGGATCACTGCTCCTCTGGGGACTCCAGCGCCGCCAGCAGCAGCGCCAGCCTGTGGTCCAGCGCCGCCAGGTCGGCCGCCTTCAGGGCCGACAGAATGCGGTGCTCGTTGGCCACGTGGGCTTCCACGGCCCGGTCGATAAGCGCCAGCCTCGGGAGCGTGAGTTGCGCCAATGAGCTGCCGGGAACGGCCGGGTTGTGTAATAGCGCCCGCCAGGGCTGGCCGTTATGGTTTCGCGGCATTGCCCGGTTGCCGTCGGTGGCGGTGTCGTCGCTGGGGTTGCTCAGCCCCGTCACGGCCGTGTTGCTGGGCTGGGTGCTGCTGGGGCAGGCCATGACGCGTGCAGCGCTGCCAGCGGTGCGCTGACTGCATTTGGCTGAATGCTATTAAAAGTATAGCTTTTGGCGCTTTCTGGTTGTGCGCTGGCGGCCGATTTTCTTAAAAATCAGCGGCCCACTCCAGCGCCAGCGGCTCCCCGTTGCTGGGGTGCGCAAAGGCCAGGTGACTGGCGTGCAGCAGCAGCCGGGGGGCCATGGACTGCACCTGTGGGGGTGCATACAGCGCATCCCCCAGGATGGGGTGGCCGATGGCTGCCATGTGCACGCGCAGCTGGTGCGTGCGGCCGGTGACGGGTTCCAGTTCGATGCGTGAGGTGTCGGTGGCATGGTGGTGGCCCAGCAGGCGCCAGCGGGTCAGGCTGGGCTTGCCGTGGGTTTGATCGATGATGCGCAGAGGGCGCCGCTCCCAGTCCGCAGCGATGGGCAGGTTGATCTCGTTCCATGCGTCTTCCTGCGCAGCCAGCAGGCCCCACACCACCGCCTGGTAGCGCTTGTGCACTTGCCGCTCGGCAAAGGCGTGGCTCAGGCGGCGCTGGGCTTCTATGTTTCTGGCCATCAGCACCAGGCCCGAGGTGGCCTGGTCCAGCCGGTGCACGATGAGCGCGCCCGGCCAGTGTTGCTGGGCGCGTGCGCTCAGGCAGTCTTGCTTGTCAGGGCCGCGCCCGGGCACGCACAGCAAGCCTGCGGGTTTTTGCAGCACCAGCAGGTCGGCGTCTTCATGCACCGCCTGCACATCAGCCTGCAACGTCATCCCCGGCAATCAGTCGCTGCACGGTGGCGCACAGCTCTTCCACATCGTTGGGCTTGTGAATCAGCGCGCGTGCGCCTTCTGCGATGGCGGCCTGTTCAATTTCAGCCGTGACGTAGCCAGAGGCCAGGGCTACTGGCAGATCGGGGCGGATCAGGCGCGCCTCGCGCACCAAATCCACGCCGCAAAAACCGGGCATGTTGTAGTCGGTCACCAGCAGGTCGTAGTGGTGCGGTGCTTCGCGCAGCGCGGCTGTGGCCTCATGGGGGTCGGTGAAACCGCTCACGTCATAACCCCTGCGGCGCAGCAGGCGCTGCACCAGGAAGACCAGCGCCTGGTCGTCGTCGACGTACATGACGTGCGGTTTTTGGCGGGTGGCGGTGGGCGCGGCTGCGGGTGCCTGGGCAGGTGCGGCGGGCAGGGCGGCAACCGCCGTGCTGCTGGCGGGGGCTTGAGCGGTAGCGACCGGAAAGTACAGCGTGAACCGGCTGCCTTGCCCCGGCACACTTTGCACATCAATGCCGCCTTCGTGGGTGCGCATCACCCCATGCACCACGGCCAGGCCCAGGCCCGTGCCCTGGCCCACAGGCTTGGTGGTGAAGAAGGGCTCGAAGATGCGTTCCAGGGTCGCCGCGTCCATCCCCGGGCCGCTGTCGTGCACCGTCAGGGCCACATAGTCTCCCGCCGCCAGGCCCAGGCGTTCGCTGAGGCGCTGGTCGGGGTGCACCAGCGCGGCTTCCACCAGAATGCTGCCGCGTTCGCTGCCCTGGCCTTGAATGGCATGGACGGCGTTGGTGCACAGGTTCAGCACCGCCTGCTCCACCTGGGTGGCATCGGCCAGCACCGGTGGCAGGCCCGGCTGCAGCTGCATGTGCAGCTCAATGGCGGGGGGCAGGGTCACGCGCAGCAGGCGCTCGGTGTCGTGCACCACTTCGGCCAGCGACACGGCGGTGCGCTGCGGTGGCTCGTTGCGGCTGAAGGTAAGGATCTGCCGCACCAGATCGCGCGCGCGGCGGCCGGCCTTGTCGATTTCGAGCAGGCTCTCCAGCACCGGCGAGCCGGGGGCGCAGTCGGCCTTGGCCAGTTCCACGTTGCCGAGGATGGCACCCAGGATGTTGTTGAAGTCGTGCGCAATGCCGCCCGCCATCGTGCCCACGGCCTGCATCTTGTGCGATTCGCGCAGCTGCGCTTCCAGCTCACTGCGGTGCGCCTCGGCCTTCTTGCGGCCGGTGAGGTCGCGGGCAAACACGGTAGTGGTTTCACCCTCGGCATGGCGCTCGAACGACACACTCACCTCCACCGCCAGCTCTTTGGCGCTGGCCGTGCAGGCTGTCATTTCGCCCAGCATGGCCTGGGTGGTGAGCTGCGCAAACGCCAGCGCCTGCCCGGCTGCGGGCAAAAACCGTTCCAGCGGGCTGCCCATCGCGTCTTGCGCGCTGCACTGGAACAGCGCCGCTGCCGTGGGGTTGAACACGGTGATGAGGCCGTTCTGGTCCACACAGATGATGGCGTCGAGCGCGGAGTTGATGACGGCTTCCAGCCGCTTCTCGCTGGCGTGCAGTTGCTCGTTGCGCTGTTGCAGCGCTTGCGCGCTTTGCTGTAGCGCGTGGCGCTCGGCCAGCAGGGGGCCCTGGTCGATCACCGCGCACAAAAACTGCAGCTGCATCGGGCCGTCGCCCTGGTGGTCTTCAATGCGGGCGATGTGCAAGTCGCCGGTGATGCGGATGTGTGGCGCGATGGTGAACACCACCTCGGTCACCTCGCTGTGCCCCTGGGCGCGCGCCTGGGCAAAGGCCTCCTGCACGCGGGGGGCGTCGGTGTCTGACACGAACGGCATCAGCGCAGTGAGGGGGCGGTCGCGCTCGGTGGGCTGAAACGAGCGGTGCGCCATCGAATTGGCCTGCACCACCATGTCGTATTCGTCCACCACCATCAGCGCCAGCGGCACGCTGGCAAACAGGGTTTCAAACCGCTCAGATGCGCTCTCCGCCACCGTCTGGCTGTAGCGCAGCACCTTGTTCTGGCTTTCCAGCTCGGCCTGATAGGCGCGCAGCTCGGCAATCAGTGCGCTCACCGAGCCCTCCGGCGGTTCGGCAGTCACCGCTGGCGTGGGCTGCTCAGGCTCGGGGGCGGCAGCGGCGGGCTGCTCGGCTTTCAACAAGAAGGAGAGATCCGGTTGGCTCATGGGGCGTGGTGCGAAGGGCGCGGGCAACCCTGCAAGGGCGGCAGGGTTCCTGCGAAGACTGGTGCGGCAGTGCCATCGCAGGGCGCCAGTGTAAGGGCCTGCGCCCCAGGGGCCAATCAGTGGCGTGCCACGGGATAGCGTCGAGCGCGCGGTGGATTGGCACAGGGTTGGCCCCTCAAAAGGCGTGATTGTTGCCAGGCGGTGAACAATGTGTTGCCTGTGGTGGGCTATTTGATGCCACGAATCAAAACTACATTTACCCCTGTCAACCCAACGGTTCGCCTTATTCCGAAAGTGATTCAGACCATGTCCAACACCACAACCCATTCTGCCGACAACGCCCTGCTCGACAAGCTGCAATGGCGCTACGCCACCAAGAAGATGAACCCCGCCAAGGTGGTGCCCCAAGACAAGGTGGACCGCATTGTCGAAGCCGCACGCCTGGCGCCCACATCCAGCGGCCTGCAGCCGTTTGAAGTGTTTGTGGTGACCGATGCCGCTGTGCGCGAACGCATCAAGCCCATCGCCTGGAACCAGGGCCAGATCACCGATGGCTCGCACCTGCTGGTGTTTGCCGCCTGGGACGACTACACGCCCGAGCGCATCAACGCCATGTTTGACTACACCAACGAGGTGCGTGGCTTCAAGAACGAAGGCTGGGAAAACTACCGCAACATGCTGCTGAGCACCTACCCCCAGCGCGGTGCCGAAGTGAACCACCAGCACGCTGCCCGCCAGGCCTACATTGGCATGAGTGCCTCCATCATTGCCGCTGCCTTTGAAGAAGTGGACAGCACGCCCATGGAAGGTTTCGACCCCGCCGCCCTCGACGAAATCCTGGGCCTGCGCGCCAAGGGCCTGCGCAGCGTGGCTATTCTGCCGCTGGGTTACCGCGCGGATGAAGGCGACTGGCTGGTGAACCTGAAAAAAGTGCGCCGCCCCCGCGAGCAGTTTGTGACGGCCGTTTGATGCCCTGATGGTTTGATTGAAGTGGTTGCCGCCTGTGGAAACACAGGCGGTTTTTTTATGGGCGGCACGGTGCCGCCCCCATCACCGCGGGTGACGTCGGCCGTTGAGCAGCACGCTCACGGCTGTGTGGCGCACCAGCAGCTGGTAGCTGGCCAGGCTCAGGGCTGAGGTGGCAGCAATGTTCACCGCCATCTTCACCCCGGCGGGCCAATCCAGCCCAAACATCAGCGCGCCCAGGCCAATGGTCATGGGCATGTGCACCAAATACACCCAGTAAGAACTGTCGGCCAGGTAGCTGAGCCAGGCGCTGGGGCGCGGCACATGGGCCAGAAAGCCGCCGATGAGGGCCAGGCTCCAGCACCAGGACGTGGCGTTGTAGCTCAGCGCCACGCCCAGGCGCAGCGCAGGGGGCAGGCCCGAGGCGCTGCGGGGCTGTGCACCGAACAAGGCCCCCGTGATGAAGAACAACACCAGCCCCGCTGCGGCGTACCACGGCCAGCGTCGTACGCAGTGCGCCAGCAACGGGCCGCGCTGCCCGTACAAAGCCAGACCAAAACCATAGAACAATCCGTTGTGTACCCATTCGGTCCAGGGCGGCAGAAACGAGCCGTTGGGTTGCAGCAACCCATCGGGGTACAGCATGCCGATACCGGCCAGGGGCAGTGTCAGCAGGGCAATGCCCCAGGGCGTACGCCCCAGTTGTGCCAGCCACCGGCCTAGCCAGGGGGCGATATGGGGTGCAAAGCGCGCCAGCCCGGCATGGGCCAGCGCGGTACCCAGGTTGAGCCACAGCAGCATCCACAAGAACCACAGATGCATGGTGGACAGTCCCTGGGGCGCGCTGGGCGCGGTCTGCATCAGGGCCAGGTCCAGCCCCCAGGTGCCGCGTGCCATGCGGTGCAGAAAAGCCAGGGCCAACGCCCCGCACAGGGCAAAGATGGGCGGCCAAAACACCACGAAGGGCAAGCCCAGCCGCCGCAGCCGGTTGTGTGCCATGGCGTGTGCGCCACGACGCTCGATCAGCAGCGCCACAAAAAAGCCCGCCAGGATGAAAAACACCGGCATGCGAAACGCGTGGATGAACGCCATCAGCAAGTCGGCCGTGGGCGTGGTCTGGTTGTCGCGCCAGGGCAGGGGCGAAGGCCCCGCAATGTAGATCACGGCCACATGCAGGACGATGCCCAGCCACATCATGGCGGCGCGCAGGTTGTCCAGGGCGTAAAGCCGTTCGGGGCCGTCAGGGCGATGGGGGTGATGAGGGGAATGCTGGTGCACGGAAGACATGGGCCCACTGTAGACCCTCACGTTGCGTGAGGGTCAAGCCTGCGCGGTCCGATGTTCTTGCGCATGTGCCGCAGCCGCTGCGCCAATAAATCCGCGCACCGCCGGGCTCAGCCAGCCGCCTGCATGCAACAAGGGCTCGGCGGCGTGGGCTGCCAGCAACCTGGCCTGCAGCGTGGCGCTGCCGCGGCAGAGCTGGTCCATCAGACGGGCCCAGTGGCCCAGGGCCTGCTTTGCCTCCGGGCCGTGGGGCTCTGCCTGGTTGGCCAGCAATACCTGCACCTCATCCTCCAGCGCCTGCCACTGGCGGGCGGTCACAAAGCCCAGCTGGCTCAGTTCCTCACGCGTGAAGTAGCGCCCCAGCACCTCCAGGCGCAGCGCAATGGCGCACTCCATGAACTCGATCATGGCGCCGCTGGGGGCGTGGTTGAGGCTGTGCGCCGAAGGCTCGTGGCGATACATGTGGCCCCAGCGGTCCATCAAGTCCATATCGCCCTCCATCCACTCCAGCATCAGCACCATCCAGCGGTTGGCCAGGCGCTGCACATCGTCGGCATCTGGCGGCAATCCGCGCTGCATCGCTGCATGGACCTGCTCCGTCAGCGCGATCCATTCATGCGTCACCAGGGGCCAGCGCTCAAATATGCGCTTGAGCTCGGCGGCGCTGAAATACTTGCCGCAGGTAGACATCAGCGCCAGCGTTTCCAGCCAATTGCCCATGTCGGGCTGGGCGCCAGCCACCAGGCCATCGTGCATCAGGGCCAGACGGCCCCGCAGCTCGGTGGCCTGCTGGATCTGCACATCCAGCGCATGCAGCTGCTGGGCCAACACGCGCTTGGGGTCCAAGCCCACGTCCTGCAGCAGCTCACCAATGTGGGCCAGCGGCAAGCCCATGTGCCGCAGCGCCTGAATGCCATGCAGCCGCTGCACATCTGCAGGGCTGTAAAGGCGGTAGCCCGACTCTGACCGCCCCGACGGCGCCAGCAGGCCAATGGCATCGTAGTGGTGCAGCGTACGAACCGTCAGGCCCGAGCGCTGCGCCAGCTCGCCCACCTTCAGCATCACCGCGCTCAGCGCTTCACAGAAATCAGCTCCACCTCGAAGTTCAGGGTGGTGTTGGGCGGAATCACCCCACCCGCGCCACGCTCGCCATAGGCAATGCTCGCAGGGCAGGTCAGCTTGGCCTTGCCGCCCGGCTTCATGCGCTGCACGCCTTCCGTCCAGCAAGGAATGACGCGGTTCAGCGGAAACTCGGTGGGCTCGCCACGCTTGTAGGAGCTGTCGAACTCCTTGCCGTCCAGGAACATGCCCTTGTAGTGCACCTTCACGGTGTCAGTGGCCTTGGGCGACTCGCCCGCGCCTTCCTTGATCGACTCATACACCAGCCCGCTGGCCGTGGTGACGAGTTTGGCTTGTGCCATGGCGGCGGGGGCGATGGCCAGCGAAGTGAGCAGGGCAAAAAGAACGCGCATGAAGAAAGCTCCAAAAAAACAAAGGCCGATGGTAGGGCCTTGGGGGTGTCGTGAGGGAGGCAAGGCGGTGCGGATTGGGGCGCTACCCGCCTGTAGGGGTGTACAGCCGATGTTGCTGAGACAGCGCGACGCTTTCAAAATGATAGCTGCAGGCGCTTGCTGTGAAAACGCTAGAGACCAAAAAGACCGCAAACCCAAGCGAAGCCCGGAGAAATGGCAATCTCAGCGCCGACCGGCGCACGAGAAGGGAAATACCTTTTGGATAGACATGGGGCTGACTAAAGCGGGGTTTCTCGCGGGACTAACGGTTGACTTAAGCGGCGCCGTTAGGCTTCAGCTTGAAGCGCGGGTTAGGAGGTTCTTAGACGCCCCTAGTCCGGCTTCTTTTCAGGAAGATTCCATGGGCGAACGCCGGCGTAGGGTTTGAAGCACTTATCGCAAAGCTGCGGGTTCTCACGAAACCTTCCGTCGGCGTACCCATCTTTTCTTCGATGGAGAAATACAGGACTTGTCTTCTTACCGCAATGGCTGCAGATAGGGCGTCGAGCCTCATGCTCTGTAGCAAGAAGCGTCCTGAATCGCCCCGGGTTTCGCGGAGGCCATTTGGTTTAAGTCAGCCCACTCCCACAGTGGCTTGACTGGCGAGTTGCCGGTAGTAGTTTGC